>JAEEGL014134295.1_pt1 | contig 19904 bp, 31 predicted proteins | sample 9134231 | NCBI WGS metagenome assembly JAEEGL01 (sample SAMN16246548, study PRJNA631951) | gut metagenome | biome: gut microbiome; feature: rumen; material: fiber-attached | host: Bos | place: Iran: Karaj | collected 2018-10 | reverse complement strand
TTTTTCTGAATATAATTTCTAAAGCTTTGTCTATTTTTTATTATCAGAAGGTGTGCTTTTATATATTTTTACAAGTTCGTCCCTGTGTCTTATTAAAATGTTTAATTTTCTCTCGGACATGTTCGGATCTTGAAAATCATACCCATTTACAAATCTTCCAGAAAATTCATTTATAAGATATGAACGCAACTGTGCAGCCATTCTTGATAGTACGTTCTGTTGAACAACTGCTTGATCTTCTTCTCCAACAGCACCGTTCATCATAGGAGCCCACGTCTTACATTCTTTTGACACGTTTTGTTCTAACAATTTAAGATTTTCTTTTCCCAAAAGATTTGCATAACTAGGAATCATATTAAATTCCTAGTTCTTAAACGTGATTTTATCGATCGTCCATTGTTTAAATCCATATGCGTCCAATAGTGTGACAGCAGAATCATATGCTTTATCTATTTCTTTTTTGCTATAACCCTCTCTACGAAGTTTGTTTTTAAACGATTCTTCGCTTAAAAACTCATTACCAAGAAGCCTTTTGTTATGATATATACTCAACGCAATGAGTGCATTTATAATATAATCACTAACTCTAAAACCTCCCATACCAGATCTTTCCATTCCGATAAGTCTGCGAATCTTACTTTTATATCCACCTTGATATTTATGTTCTATTGAACCTCCAAGACCATTTTTCTACATCATTGCTGCAATAAATGTATCTGGTAAAATTTCTCCAGTAGACATAATAAGCTGTCCGGTAATCAGATATTTATCCAGCGTGGCTATTGCAAAAGTTAAATCTGCTGGACCAAAAGACTCTCCAGAAAAAGCAAAAGACTTTAATTTTCCGTCAGCATCAAAAAAACCAGTTGTTTGCGATAGCGTGTTTCTAGAAAGAGCAGCAAACGTTCCTATTTTTCCAAGTAGTTTTGCAGTTTTTATTACGGTTTTATTCTTTCCAGTAAGCTTCTAAGATCCACGTTCGCCAAGAAGTTGTTTTTGATCGTACAACAAATTATCAATAACGTTTTTAAGTTTTGCGTATTGATTGGTGGTCTTTCCCAAAATAAGATGGTTTATTCCTTGTACAGACGTAACATAAGAATCCTGACCAACTTGAGACAATAATGCTTGATATAAAGGCGAAACCTGTTGTTTATAATAGTAATTAGATGCCATGTGGCAATATAATATAACAGCACCAACAACATCTGTTGTAAGAAGCGACATATCTTTCAAATTGTCTACAAATTTCAAAGGTACAGAATTTACTCGTGTTCCGTCAGGAAGAGTTGTGAATTCATCTATTATTTCTTCATCGGTTTCGTTTGCTATTACCTTATTTGTTATACATTCTTGTAATGTTGCAAGAGGCCCTCTAAAAAACATTCTGCTTAAAATAGCCAAATCGGCAGCCCTCAACTAAGGAAGCTTGTACTATGACTATGGACTTATTACCGCAAGTCTTGAATCGAAGCGTTTTTTCAATTCTATACACTCTTTATATAAATCAAACACTTCTTTTGGACCATTTTCTAAAACTTTATATGCTGGATTTTCTTCTTTTGGCTAAACGTATGTGTTTTCATTTGGATCAAAATCCTTGTTTACTAAAGAAGGTTTTGCATATCTAGACGAGTCAGGATCTACCAATTTATTGTATGATCTATGCGGAAGCTGCTATATGTATTCAAAAGAATCATCTATCCCAAAACGGGCTTTTACATCGTCAGGAAATATTGAAGGTCTCATATATCCAAATACACTAAGAGGAATGTCTCCTCTCCAAGATGCCCTGGTATACTTATCATAAGCCTCGTTTTCGTGCGTATGTATTACATACCCTAAATGATTAGATTCTCTAATATCTTCCGCCTTCGCTTCGTCCATAAACGAATCATACATAGTTTTTGTTGGATTTGAAGGATCCATTACGTCGCCTATTTCAGCTATTCTCTAAAATGCGGACGGTATAAGAGAATCTTTTGGAACAGATTTTTTAAACGCAATTATTGGCTCATAAGCAGCTTCGATTGCATCATCCAATTCTTTTATCCTCTCCCACTGTGCGTCAGACAATTCTCTTAAATTTGGCTAAACAAATCCACGTTTTTTCTTTACGGTATTAACAATATCATTTAATTCCGATGATAATTCTTCTATTTCTTCGAAAGCAGAATCTAGATAACTTGGAAACTAATCTCTGTATTCTTTTTGTAAGATTTTATATATTTCCCAAAACTTAGGATTTATTTCTTTAGACAACGTAAGCCTTTCAAATTTTGCAAGTTCTGCAGGATCTGTTATAGAATTTTTGGCTTTTTCGTATTTATCCCAGTCGGTTTCGTATAATATACGATCTTTTGTTCGTTGTCTAAACGCCTTTATTTGTCTAGCAATCTATAAATCTCTACCTGTCTTTTTTTCTCCGGTAAGTGTGTATTCATTTGACAAATTATCTTGCTATAAATACAAATTCATAAGCTACCCTAGTTCCGAAGGACTAAGTCTATTAAGATATACATTACCGTCTTCTGTGGCGCTCTATTCTATTATATCTATTTGCGTTTGTATATCGTTTTGTAAAGATATTGCGTCTCTGGATAACTCGTCTATCCTCATGTCGTAATATTCCTACAAAAAGCGTTTATTTCCAAACCAACACTCAAACTAATTTATTTTGTGAGCATATTCTTTTTGTATAGAGTCCCATTCTGGTCCTTCTGGAAAAATCGGATTTCCATAATCGTCAAGATCCATCTTGTAGTATATATTACCAGTTTCGTTCTAGACCTTCTTTTCTATGTCTCTAACAAGTTCTGATATTTTGTCAGATCGCATTTTAAAAAAGTTTCCGTAATGAAGTCTTCTGGTAAACATTCCGCTTGGAGTACCGTCGTTTAATCGTTCCTAGAAAAGAATCTAAAAGTTTTTTGGACCGAGGCTGTATCCTAACCAAGATAAACCTCCGGTCAATAAAGATTTTTTAGCAGCTTTTAATTTTTTAATAAGACCGATACCAACTTTTCTGACTTCGTCGTCTCTATTAAAATTCAATCTCATTAAAGAGTCGTGAACAATTCTAACAAGATGGCTCTCTGCTCTAGATGCTAACCCAAAATACAAATCGTATCCACTTTCGTCTCCGTATATAGCATTGTTTTTTAGCTGTAGATGCAAATTTTCTTTTGCTATTCGTATTTGCTCCTAAGTCACTAAGTTTTTATCCATATATTTGTCGACATAACTATCGACAAACTATTCTGATATACTTAAAAGTTTATTGCGATATTCAGAATCCAAGAATTTTAACATTGCTTGTACAGCATTATAAAACATTGCCTGCCGAGGAAACATATTCACAACAGGATTAAAAAATTCACCAAGTTGTGTGTTTATTATATAGTTGTAAAACGAAACAACGTCTGAATATATTGTACCAATGTGTGAAAACTTATCATTTACTCTACTAAAATTTGTATCTAGATTTTGCAAAGCCAATCTAGCATCTCTTATTTCTACGTAAGCAAAGTTTAATAAATCTTCTATCAATCTATCTCTGGCGTCTGGATCAGATGTATCAGATTTTTGCAATTCGTACAAATGCATCGATGTTTCGGCTACAGTTTTTGCAGACGTATTTACATCACGTTCTTGGCGTTTTATTTTATTCTTATAATACGTTTCTAACTGATCAAAAAACTATTCTATTTCAGACAGCTATTTGTCGTTCTACTCACCCCAAGGTTTATATTTTGTAGAATACCACTCGGCATATATATCCATTGGAGCAGTTCTCATAAAAGTATGAGGTTTTGTATAAATATTATACTGATCGTTTGTAATAAACGCAGCTGTAACAACAGATAGTATTTTCTTTTTTGCAGCTTCAGAATTAACACCTTTTGTTATAACCTGATTTAACAGTTAGTCAAACTCGTCCCAAAAAGAATCAAACATTTCTTGAGTGACACCTTGTTTAAACACTCTTCCAACATACGACGAACCTTCTATATCTGAAAAAGCCGGAGTTGTTATTATATCGACAAGTTTATTCACCAAATAAATTTCACTGCGGTCATCTTCATCTTTAACTGCTTCAAGAGCCGCCTGTATTAACGGCGCATCTTTAAACATAGAAATATAATGATATGCCAAAGATTTATTTATTGTGGTAGACGTTCCTCCCGTAAGACTTACATTTATCAGCGTAGATGCTGCGATCATCCTGTCGTTTTTTCTTCGCATCAAAATTGCGTCCTTCATGTATTCTTTTGCACCTTCTACCTATAAAGTATTACGTTTTGATAATCTGCGTTGTCCTAAAATTTGTTCAAGCTCCTCGTTTTCTAACGTATCGTGCACAATGCTATTTAGAAATTTCAACCTGAGTTCTTTTACTCCAGATGCATTACGGCCTTTTGAAGTTATTTCTACAGCCCCGTTCGGACGCTGTTTATATACCAGACCAAAAGCTTTAGCCAAAGCTCGTACTTGTTCGTTTAAAATAGAATTTATTTTTCTGTTATACCAACTTCTACTTGCGCGAACAGACTCTTCTGTTATTTCTTCTAAAGTAGCGGAAGGGTTTTGTTTTTTAAATTCATTTTTACGAAATTGTATGTACTGGTCATAGCTCATTTTTATCAGCTATTCTACAGCGTAATCTGATAAGTCTTCTTCTGGGCTTATTTTAGACAAATCATCTTGTTCTATAGATGGAAACTACGGATCTACTAAGAACTAGTGATTCATTATCTCTTCAATTTCATCAGTAATCGACCCTGTAACAAAGCTTAATTTTGGCTCATTTTTTGAATCGATCTAAGACGGATCGAAAAAGTCGCCAACAGTCCAATCACCGTTTGCTTCCAAATAACGATTTGTATAAAGCATGGCTTTTGTTCTAATAGCTTCTTCTTCGTTTCCATAATGGTTGACAAGGTCATTATACAGATCCGAGTCTTCCCCTTGTGGTGTTTTGTCTAACGGAAATCCATTATTCTACGATAGTACGTAATAGGCAGCTTCTTCGCTGCCTAAAACGTCACTATATCGATCTAATGCATTTAATTGTTCCGTAGACGGATTATAAATACATACCATAATTAAATTTTACAGAATTTTTTACGTGATTCTCCAAGCTGTTTTAATTCTTGTGGACTGAATACGGTAGAAACTCTTCCGTGTTCATAAGAACTTTGAGCAGCTTTTAATATTTCATCTCTAAGTTTATCGCCCTTGTTGAAATTTTCAACCTTTGCCTCATTCCAGTTAAATATTATACCGGCGTTTGTGACAACGTAATAAATACCGTTTATTTTTACAAAGTTCGCTTTGTTTATGTCCATCGCGTACTTCCACGTAACTTTTCGTTGCGTTGCAGCATCTACTGGTTGTCCTGCCTCGTCGACTACTTGCCCGTTGTTGTATATATACTTGTTGTCACGAATCATTACTTCGACAGGTTCATCGGTCGGCATTTCGTATTCGTTCACATTGGTATAAGAAAAATCTTTAAGGTTTCCTTGATCGTCATAATAGTCGAAAGGAGATGTAACCGCATGTCCTCCATAACAATAAGAACAACTGCTAAAGCATGCGTCGCCATATCTAAACATATCGCTATGAACTCCATAACATTTGCAGAACGGTCTCGTAGCATCGATAATAGGATCTGTTTTCAAAGATGTAACAGCTTCTATAATTTCTGGATCAAGACAAGCAGATGGTTGTAAACCTTTCATTCCTATTGCGCAACTCTGTATTTCTATGTCATATTCAGACATTAATTCCTACATAACATTTATATACGGTTGTACAAATTCTGCTTTTGGAATCATTGCTATAGATCCGGGATATCTTTGCTGATCTCGATGTAAACCGTAATATTTCATCCAATTATATGTTCCGTCTTCAAGTATTGCGTCGCCGTATTTTATTTGAGCGTTCGAATCTTTCTTTAACGCAGCGTCTATAAATGGAATTACACTACGACTCTTACCGTTTCTATCTTTTTGTACAGAATATGTCTGCATAGGAGATGTTACAAATTTACGTATTCCCATTTTTGCACCTCTTTCGATTATATGTCGTACAGTATCTACCGGAGTAACTCCAACAAGTATAGGATCCACTCTAAATGTAGTAACTCTAGGATCTAGGATTCCAACGTTTATTAGTTTTTCTATTCTATCAAGCAAATCATCCGGTTTCATTACGCCGTCTTCGATAGTGGTTCCGCCAAGACCGCTTATACTAAACGATACTATTGGTGCAACTCTATATTTTTTACAAGCTTCAAGAATATTCTAAATAGGTATACCATCGTGTTTTGACCACAACTCTAATACATTTATTCTTGTTGGATCGGTAAACGGCTTTTTAGCATTTTCTCTAAGCGTTGTGATAATCTGTGTCGCATAGAATGCAGGATCGGTGTGTCTGCTTGCACTTGTTATGATAAGCTATCCTCTGGTCGTACCAGCCTTAGTTGTAAACGACATATCTGGTAAGGCTTGCTATATCTATTCAACTTCTTCTGGTGTAAAGAACGGTGCAACATCGCCAAACATCTTTCCTTCTTTTGCGGCTTTTACGGCAAGCTTGTATTCCTAGTATGCCATCTAATCTCCGCCAAGTAGTGTTATAGCGCTGTTTTCAAATTGCACAAGATTATCGTAATTTTCACGAATTTCGTCTCTAACACTCATAAGAGCGTGTGGGAATGCATCCTTCCAGTATATGCCACCTTTTTCGTGAGTAATTATCGCGTCTCCAGTAGACAATAATCTTTTGGTTGCTCCAGGGTTTTGTAAGAACGATTGTAACATTATTTCACGAATTATATGGTAAGCCGTGCTGTTTAGTACATTCTCTACACCACCTTGATTCCATTTCTGCTCAAAGAAGTCAGTAATGATGTTATCAACATTTGGCACCATTTCATGTCCAACAGATGTTATTGTAGATCCTGTCGAATGAAGTATCTTTTTCTATTTGTCAATTATAGCTTTAATAACTCCTCGTATGGATTCTGCATTTGTGTCACTGCTTGTATTAATCTAGAGTCTATTTAATCCATATAATTCTTCAGCCTTAGTTCTTACAAACTGTTTCATAGCTTCGAACTTTATCAGCTAGAAGATCTACTCTACAGAATTAAATTTAGAAACATCTTCTTGTTGCGCAATACCTATTATACCTTTTATTATATCTCCAACAGGAAATTCTTGATTTACTACAGAAGATATAGACGGTGTTATTTCGGTAGGTCTTACGGCAACATTTGAAAGATTTGCATACTTGTCTCTATTTGTGCTCCACACATCAATATATCGTTTTGGAGATTCTTCTTCCTATTTTGCAAAAGTATTTTCAAAAATGTCACGTATTGCTTTTTTACCAGCATCGTTTATCTGCCTTGTACCTATTCCGGCAAAGCGCATTGTGAGTTTTGGAATTTCTATAGGTTCAAAAGTTCCGTTTTTAAACATGAACCACTGTTCCTAGTTCTAATCAAACACATAGACCGGTTTGTTATTTAAAATAGCCATTGTAACAGCATAACCAGTGCCTCCAGCAACCATTTGGTGTTGTGCAATGCGCGTATCACCCTGCTTATTTGGAAATGCTGGTTGACCAGGTTCTACAATACTTCCTATTGCGAAAATAGCATCTGAATATTTGACCTGCGCCCAGTTTCTAACTAGCCTATCGTCTTTCATTTTTGGAAAACTATAGCCCCAGTTATACGCTGCCGCTTTCGCCGCTTCTGTTTTCCCGTCTTCGTAATCTTGGTCTGATATTTTCGTATTTCCTTCTGGAGCATTTTCTGGTGTTATATCTCCGTGATAATAATGGAATACATCAACTACGCCAAATTCTTTTGCGGTTTTACCCCAATAAGAATCGCACCCTGGGGCGCCACCGGAATGCATACTATATTTTTCTGGTTCGTTTGGTGCGCTCGGCCTCTTTATCCTTTTTAACGAATCATTATGGCTGATTGGTGGTTGTTTCTTCGTTGTGGTTAACGCGTAATTTGCCATCGCTCTTGCCATATCGTAGAATTGAGCAGCGTTACTTCTTGTAAATTCTATTGGCGTACCATCTTCATAACTTCCAACAATCGGAATTTCTGGCATATATTTAACAATGTCTTCTTTTAACTCCTAGTTAGACACTTCCCCTTTTGCAACAAAATCTGCATAACGCGTCAATTGTGTGTCAAAGAAGTCTTTAAACTGTGCCATTCCTTCTAGCAGTTTATCGTCGACAGAACCGCCATACCACAATGTTTCATTTTCCCACGACAAACCAAGCGTTTCTCCATATTGGAATATAGTATGTCCATACATTTTACCTCCCGTTTGAGAAATTCTTCCATATATCGGGAACGTAATAAGCTCTCCTTCTTCATTAAACAACGAACCCATTCTTACATACGAATATAATTTAAAATCCATCGGGTTTGTATATTCGTGAGAATCGTAATTATGTGTCTTTATAACAAGCTTAGGAGATTCTGTGGTAGCTTCATAATAATGTCGAACACCTTTTTCGTCAACTCTATTCTTTATAAGAGCTATCAACAAAGGCTCACCATTTACCGTGTATGCATAATAATTGTTTACAGTATTTCCAAAATCATCTCTCGATACATCTTGTATAGTAGGAACAAGGTCGTCTTCATACCAATTGTTTCTCAATATGTCAACGTATACATCATAGTTTTCTTTTTCGGCAGATAATCTGAAGTCTTCAGCGTCAAAATTATTACTATCACTTAACAAACCGTCTATAAAATCTATCCACGATTGTCCAAATTCATCTACTGAATCTTCTTCTCTCCACTAGAAAGGAACAAGATTAAAGAATCCATCGTATGTATTTGTATCTCCGGACGTCATAAATGCATATACAACAAGTCTTCTTGCAAACTGTTGCATATCAGGATGTCTTGTGTCTCTTAACATATGAGCCCATCCAGATTCTATGTCGTTTTTGTTAGACGATTCGTCTCTCTGATTAAACATAAAATCTACAAACTTTGGAATATTTTGCCCGTAATCTCTCATTATATATGCTGGAATATAAGACGGCTGTAGTTTTTTCAATAAAGAATTTGTTATGTTACCGTTTCCGTCTGTATAATCTTGATATACTTGTGGATAGTCTATAATATTTGTTTTTATAATATCTAAAGTATTATATATACTATTATCTCCAATAAAAAGATCCCTTATATTGATATCATATCTATCCGCGTATTGTTTGATGAATTGGTATTTCTAATACGACTTAAGACTATTTATTACAGCTTTTATTGTATCTGCACTATTTCCGCACTTTGTTTCTTTTATAAAATCGTTTATATAATAATCATATGCGATACTATATTCTAACAATTCTCCTCCTAATATTTCTTTTACGGCGTCATAAAAAAGATCCATTTTTGTACTAATAGCTGTACTGCGTGCAACTTGTTTTACAGTTTCTGGAATCATCATTTTTGTATTTCCTGCCTCGAAGAAATCATCGTACTTCATTTTATACGAAAGCTGTTCTGCTCTATTTTTACCTTGTTTCTTTGTTTCGATTTTTGCATATTGTACAAACTTCTTCATATCCGAAACAGGATCATTAAGCATTATGTTTGCAAGATAAACAAAAAACTAAATATCTTTTACAGACATTTGAACATTACTTTCTTTTACAGAACCGTCTTCTTCTACCGTTCTTGTTTTTATTGTATATCTGTACGTAGGATCGAATATATCTTCTTCTGTATTGTGATGTAGCGCAATATCTTCAAGAATTGTTCCGTCAATAACATTTCCATCTTTGTCTGTAAATGTATTTATTTTTTCGCTAGGATTCTCCGGATTTACTCCAAAAATCTACTATATTATATATATAGTATTTTCTATAGAATTTGCCATTTTTTGAGAACGTTTGCTAGGAATTTCTTTAAGACTTGAGGAAGCATTACCAAACGTTTTTATTGTTTTTAACATCTACGCGTACCAAGAATTTTGAGAAACGCCGTCATCTTGTAGTATATACGTGCGCTCAAATCGATCTATAGCTTCTTTTCTTGCCTGCCATACGCTCTTATTTTTTGTGTTAAACAAATAACCGCCGGCCTGTATATACACATCAGAAACTTTTCTAATGATCGGTTGAGAACAGAACCACAAGGCTCTTAATCCAAATCCCGCTCTTGCCAAATACACGTGCAAATCGTAAGTATATTCGTTTATGTTTGGTACTGCAATCCAAGCATCTTTTGCTATATCAACGCTTCCGGTTATAAACGCACCAATTGTAGACATTACGGAGTTTCCTTCGGCATCCAATCTATCATACAATCTACTTGTGTCTAATGCTCGTACAATGCCCTCGTTTTTATATTCAACGCCAAACAGCATGGATAATATCTCGCTGTTGTTATTCAACGCATAAACACCTACACTTATTCCTCCAATCCTATTTTCTGCTTTTATAAGACATTGTCTGTATAATTGTAAAGCATCATATGCAATTTTATCAGTATTTTCGCCCTGTCTCAGTTTTGCAACAACTTCGCCTGGTATAGATATATCATAATCGATCGATCTTACCAATTGGTTTGCATACAAATTTTTAGGTTGTGAGAGAAGTTCTAGATAACATTCTAACAAAGTGTTTCCATAATACTTTATCGGATCGTCTTGTTTAGAAAATTCTATAGTAACAACGTCATCATCGGTTATTCTAAAGTGTTTTGTAGATAAGAACAGTTTATCGATATCGAAGTCAGAACCAGTAATTGCAGTGAACTCTTCTGGAAGAATTATAGTATCTCGCATAGTACTGATTACATCCACAAAACGCAACGCATGTATAGAAGAGTTAGCCTGTGTAGGAATACGATATGCGACAGTGTCTGCTTTTGCATCTTTTCCAATTAGTTTGTGTTTGATGAGCCAGTCGCGCGCATCCTCAAAAGACATATCTTCTAAAAACGGAAACTGTTGATAAAAATAGTCGATACTTACTACAGCATCCATACTGCTCCAATCGTTTGATATATGTAATTTTGGGATACCATGAACCTAATTATCTCCCAAAATGTTATTATCTTCCATCGCATAAACAGATCTTTGCACGTACGCACTACCTGGAAGATTTATATCCACAATGTTCTTGTTTGCAAGAGACGTTATTATAGACTGTATCCATTCTGAATTAGACAAAGCTTCTAATTTTGCACGCATTTTTGCATAATCTTTGTCTCCTTCGTATCCAGGTTCATATATAATCTATAAGCCGGAAAGCATTATTTGATCTGCATCTCTATCTCCTAAATTATCTTTTAGATATTTTGATTTCTCTACTGGATCTTCGAATCTTTCTATTAGGCTTTTAAAACCTTCTATTGCAATTTTTTTCTCACAATCAAATATACGGTCTCTTATTGCTATACCAGATTCTGTGTTGCCGTCTCTGGTCATATAATCAGTTTTATATGGATCGAGAATAGTTAGTGCAATCTTCTTCGTCTGTGATCCGATACTCATCAGCTCTGATTCTTTTGGATCGGTATTTAGCTGTTTTCTGAGATATTTAAAGTCTTCTTCTACAACATTAAAATGGAAGTTTTTTAACTGTTCTGCAGATGTCGGGAAGTCTTGTTTACCTTCGCTACCAAATTTAACAGCGGATTCGAAACATAGCATGTGAACATCGTCTTCTATCATTTTATCAAGTATATCTTTAGTTCTTCCGTATGCATTTTGTCTAAACAATGGGAAGAATGCAGATTTTATATAATAAAACGTTGGAAAACCATTATTCATTCTATATCCGGTTGAAGTATATTTCTACGTACCAAACAGTGCATCGGTAATAATTTTATACTGTTCTGCAGACTTTAATGGAGACAACACATTATCTCCCTACAACAAATTCCAGGCCTTAGCAACCTTTCCGGTAAACTTACCGATTTGTTGCAGCATATATTTTACCATAATAGGACTAATAAACGATGCGCCATCTGCGACGTTTATTTTGCCACTAAAATTCTAAGAATAAGCTGCTATTCTGGCATCTACACCGGTAAGCATGTGTTTTCTTTCCAATTCATCTCGTACCTATTCCAAGGATAGTTTAGACTGACGTGTGTATTCTTGAATCATAAGACGTTTTTTATCGTCTTCGATCTGAATTTTTATTTGCCTTATAGCATCTTCATATTCGTCTCTCTTTTTAGATTTTGATGCATCCTGTAATAACTTTGTGTATACTTCAGGATTATCCATTTCGTCAAATAAATCTTTATATTGGTCTAAGATATATCCTTCGTCGTAAGACTTATATTTTATGTTTTTTGCTATATCTAATATACGATCTCTGACTCTTTGACTCTTTATGGATATGCCAACCTATTCTGCAGACAAAAGTGTAAATCTAGCTTCACTCTCTCCAAACCACTCTGTAAGTTCGTTATACTGACTAGAAGTAGTTTTATAGTCTTTTAATTCCGCTCTTCTATATTTTGTAGGAACATCGTCGAGTCTACACTGCGTTTCTCCAGTAGAAGAGTGTCCTCCTAGACGCTTTGATATGTCGCCGATGTCGTTTATAACGTGACCTTCGTCTGAAAACAAACTTACAAATAGTCCTGGGTGTCCAACAAACATTCTTTGATATTCTTCGTTTGCTATTTGATGTTTTAAGCATACATCCAATAGGTACGCACATGTAGCCACACTTCGCATATTATTTATTCCGTATAACTGTGCAAACGTATCATACTGTTTTAATACAGCGTTTAAGTGCGCAGTATCTATTGCCACCGGTTCGTATCTAAAATATTTAGGAAGTTTTTTCCATCCTGGCCTGTATTTTATTATTCCAGTTTTTACGAAATACTTTAAGTTGTTATCAAAATTTCTTGATATCAACTCTGTTATTATTGCCTTGCGCTGTTCGTGTGTTATGTTCGGTCCAAAAAATACTCTTTCTGCTTCTTTTAAGTTGTCTTCCGGAGTTCTTGTTCCGTCGTCAAGATTAAAATCTACGTGCTCGTAATCGATGCCGTCTTTTGTCCGTTTTGGTATCCACACTTCATAAAATCTTGGGAATCGTAATGCTCCAGGATTATGCGCGCCTTTTGTGGCAGTATCAAAGTTTACAACTTTCTATCCGTTTGGAATATTTTTTCTGAACTCAAGATTTTCTTTAAATTGTTCGTATTCAGAGAATGCATAATCTATTAACAAGTTATATACCTCTTCAGAAACAACAAACTGTTGACCGTCAAAATCTCTTGTGGTAAATTGTTGATCGGCTGTTTTTGGCAATAACATTGGAACTCCAGTTGCACGATACACTTCTGCACTTGCCTAGTTTGTCTAAATATTTTGTGTGTTTTGTGTGTACTTTATACCAGGAAGAGTTATCTATTTGTGTGTTCTTTTGTCAAATACACTTATAGGCTGATATGTTTTTTTGTTAGACAGCGTTGGAGGAACAATATCACCCTCTATAAGAAGTGTCATTTTACTAGTGATATCTTCGGCGTTTGTTATTTTCATAAAATCTGCGCCAAAGTCACTTTTATTATCACTTTTATATCCGGCGTGTGTTCCACTACGTAATTCGATTTTTCCTTCTGCAAGATCTTGTAGAAACATTGAGCCCTGATGATATGGAGAAGACATTAAATCTCTGATCATCTAACTGTCTGGATCATTTAAATCTTGTATAAATATATCTTGTACGTTTCTATTTGCTATAGCGTAATATTTATTCTTTCCAGGAGCCTGCTGCATTAAATCAGATATGGACTGATAATACGAATAAACTCCATCGGCAAGTTGTATAACAGCACCTATGTTCGAATAGAACGATCCTGATGTAATTATTGGAGAATATTCTCCGTTTTCAGAAATACCCTGTTGTATCGCTAATACAAACTTTTTTATACTAACACCTTTTGTTCTACCAAAATCTTCACCATCTTGCTAAAAATAGTGCATTAACGCGTTGGAATCTGATTTGTTGAACAAAGAAACCAATAAGTGATTAAACTCAGTAGAATCTATTCCTATACCAATTGAGTTTAATATTCTTATATATTCCGATTTTACTTTTTCTGGATCTTTATGTATATTTACGGTTCTACCATTCTTCAAGGTTACAACTCCAGTAGTCCAACCTACAGATCTTCTGTTCGTATAACCTTCTACTATAGCGTTTAAGTCAAATGCTGCGTCTTTAAAAAGGTTTACGTTTGTAGCTTTGTACACAACAACTCGAACTCCTTTTTTAATTTTTTCTTCCGTTTTACATTTGTTTCTATTAGCTAAGAAAGAAGAATGCCAACTTTGTGAATATCTTTTTGCAGAATACCCGTTGTCTGTATCGCCTTTCTGGAATATAATAGAACTTGGAGCCGGCCTACTACTCATTATGTTGAAGAAATGAAGTCTTGCTCCAGATATGCTGTTGAATATCGATACAGCCATTGACTGGTTATTGTAGTTTATGTCAAAATCCAACTCGTCAACAGTGTATAACGATGTTCCAAATATTGCATTTTCTGCTATAACTCTACGGTACAATCCGTTGTCCAATCTTTGGTACTTATCTCCGCTTTTTGTTATATAATATCCGTTTTTATCCCTGCGTTTGAAATTATTGATAAGTGATGCAAAACGTTTAGCTATTATAGTAAACTGTGGGAATTCTATAGCAACGTCTTCAAACAGCTGTAACAGCTCTTCTAAACTATTTGCAGAGTTACATCTATTCAGCGCTATTTTACATGTATCTGTAAATGGAGCAAAATAATGATAACCAAAACGATTAACGTCGGGGATTACATTTCTTACAAGATTTATTTTTATATCTTTTTCTTCTACGATTCCGCCAAGCTTTGTTTTAATATATCTTTTACCTGTTTCCGGATCAGTTTGTATTACTCTACCCTATACGTCTATCTGTTCCCCAAAAGCATTTGTTTCTGGAATATACATCGGCTCGTCATCTTGTTCTGTAACAAATCTAACAGCTGGTATTGTTGCGAAAAAGTATTTTGAACGTTCTGACATTTTGTGGAGTTTACTTATCTAATAATCCTCCATTGTATATTGGCCGATGTCTGCAGACTGTGCATCCTGATCTGTAACGTTATCCACAACACCCTGTTCTTCTTCAGACAGGTTTGTTTTGTATGTTTCTATCTGATTTGTACCTTTTTTGTGTACAAAATGTAAACCAAACCGCTTTAGACTCAAGGTTACATCAGAAAGAACACTGTCCCAATTATCAAATACGTCTCTAAACATCATGTTGATGTCGTCCGGATTTGATTCTCCGATCAAAGATTTATATACGCTTCCGTTTTTACCTAGTTTTTCTACGCGACTTTTAGAAAAATCTATTTTTGTTACACTTGCGCCAAATATATCCGCCCCGCTCTCAGATACAATATTGTCTACTATCGTATCTATTACAAGTCTATAGTCTTGATCAGATGGGATGTGTTGCAATTCGATTGTTCTTCCATTAGACGGGTCGTATATTGCGTGAAAAAGTGCAGCAGATCCGAAATCAGTAGCAAATATAGTATTAAACCTGTCAATGTTTTCCTAAGATGGCTTTATATTTTTATATTTTCCGCGGTATGCATCTCTGTATATTTTATAAAGAACGCGTTTATCTGCGTTAAACATAAATTTTACAAAGTTCCATATATGACGCCAAAATCTAGCCCATTTTGAAGAATCTTTTTCTTTTTTTACATACTGTTTAAAATCTTCAGCCAATCCTTCGGTTATGTTTCTTGGATTAGAAGCGTTTATTTCTGGATGAAGCCTAGAAAACGCGTCATAAATACGCTATCTTGTTTTACCGTCCAACAATAACTCCAATATCCAGTGAAAAGATTCATGAAATTGCGTTCCTTTTGGTGCAAGTTTACTAAGAACAATAACGTTGCTTAATGTTGCGCCAAGAGCTTTTAATCCGTTGCTTAATATACATAAAATATCGTCAACAAACTCTACAGCGGCATCTCCAAGCATACGCTTTATATCTTCTCTTGCTTCGTCTTCATCTAAAGACTCTTCCGGAATTGTATCAGTAGCATAAAAATCTACACCAAACGAAATACCAGCATCCAAAAGCCCTCCGTCTTCGCCAAAACTTCTAGGTTTTGGTCTATTGTTTACAACATCCGGTTCTTGTTCAGCATGTTCTTCTATCTTGTGTGATACCGTTCCATCGTCGATCCTTGGATTACTTAGTGATATAGAAGGTTCATAAATACTGCTTACGTTGCTCAAAAGTCTTCCGTGTTTTATAGACCAGCCAATACCATAGAATCCAGTCCCGTTTTTGTTAACGTCATCTTCGTCAAATACAAGATTTTTACTTATCACAAGACTTCCATGTTCACCGATCCACCGTTTAAGGCCGCCGAATAACGAATCTAAAGGATTTCCAAGATTTGCAGACAATACGTCTTTGTTTTGTGCAAGTTCGTATCCATTAGACAACAGCCCCCTCAATTGATCCTGGCCGTGAGTAGTAAGTATATCAATAGGGTCTACTAGTGTATCTGATTTGCGTCTCTTTATGTACACTCTGCCCAACATATCTACCCAAAACATAGAATTATAATCCGGAACATCTTGGTATGTTGTTAACATGGACAAAACATCTTTATTTTTAAACGGTGTAACAACGCCATTAACAGTATAATACTGGTCCATTGTTCCATTAATACCTGTGGCAATGTTGGATGCGTTTTGCAGAAGTATTGATATTATTACATCAACGTCTGATTTGTGTAGTTTTGCGGGTATTAATTTTATTGGAATCTGTCCGCCGTCAACATATTCTTTAAAGTTAAACGTGTGAAACAAAAACAAAGATCCTGACTGTGTAGTTTTAAAACTCCATAACACAGATTTATCTGTTTCTTTGTTTATATGTTGTACATCGTTGTTTGTGTTTGTTATACCAACAGTATCCGATTGCGGAGTTATTGCTTGTATATCATCGATAGTTAAGCCCAATGCCGCAATTTCTAACAGAGGTTTATTTTCTCCTTTGTATAAAACGGTTGGCAATAATCTTTTTGCGTCAACAACAACAGACAACCCGTTTGCAGAGTTTTGCATTGTTATTACGTCGTTTATAAATTGCGAACCGTCTCTTGTATACGGTTGTATCCCGTTTTTATAGTGTGACGGTTGTACTAAAACAGGTGAATATTTTACAACATCGTACGTAAAGATTGCATATACACCAACTCCAGGATATGTGCTATAACCAGACAACTTTGTAATGTTTCCGGTACTTTCATCTAACCAACCATATACGACTTCAACTTTACCATTTGTTATAAAATCGCTAGATGTTGTTACAGGCAAACTAGATGAAGATCTTGCGGATAGTGGGTGATTTGTTGGAATAATTGGTCTGTTTGTATTTACAGTTTCTCCGTCATACTACAACTCTTCTTGTTCATATACAGCATTTGATCTGTATGCGGAAAGTATATTTATAACCTGTTCATACGCGTCTTCTATGTGCTTTATTTGATCTTTTATTTCGTCAGTCTAACTCATTTCGCGCAGCAGCGCTCTATTTTTTGTTAACACAATTCTTTGTGTTTCTAAATATCGTCTGGCGTCAGATCTAATTTTTCCACTAAACGCAAGCTTTCCTGTATACACATCGTTTATTACACGCTCCAGCTCCTCAATCTAATTTTTTATCTGGTCGATCACATCCTCTTGTGTACCATCCGTTTCGCTTTGAGGTTTCTGTGGCGTTGGATTTTGTAATATATATTGTTTTATTTCATCTTCTAAAGAAGATCTATATTCTTCTATAATAGAAGAATGATATGTGTATGCAGTTGTAAAATTATTTATGTTGCTATCGATTCCAATCTCTATTGGATCTCCTACTATTCCGGATATTGGAACTATATATACACCTGAAAGACTTTGTTGCTAAAAAGGTTCTAGTGTATTGTATATGTAGTTTGCGAGTTCCTAATAATAATCTCTTATTGTTAAAGATTGATTGGGCTTTTTCTTATCTATGTCTTCGGCGGTAATTCTATCTTTTGTAAAAGATAAAAAATACACTTTGATTTTGCCATTTTGGTCTATCGTTATAAGATCTATATAAGTAGAGCTCGTACGGTCATGTATTATCTAATTTGATAACATAACCTCTCCGGGCTGTAATATTTTATTTATACCACTATTGTGGAATGTGTTTGGATCTGTATAGAAAGAATAATTTGATAGCCACGTGTGAACTCTATCTGCGTTTTTGTCTAAAATTTGTTGTGCTATAGAGTTTAATGCTGCATCATCATACAACACCTTCAGATACGCGTTATCTATACCATAAACGTTTAACATTCTTTCTATGTCGTTTATTCTATCTGCGTCTCTAAGTTGTATTAATTCTGCAACTTTACCAAGTCTTTGTTTTTTACCAGATTCATATTCTTCATACATATCTGGAATTAGTTTTTTATAACTTGGAACATATATATACGCATCAGGCGCAATGTTTACTATGGAACCGTACAACGGGTGCCACGTAATCATTGACGATCTGTAATCCATATCTGTTCTGCTGATGTAATCTATCATCGAAAGCTGACTATCCGGGTCTTCAAATTCACCTACCACAACAGTATCAAATAATTGTTGTAAATATTCCTTGAATGAATTGTCTGGTATTGCCGGAAGTCTATCCTATATAGATTTTTTGTATGCTTTTGAAATTGGAGAATCGTTTTTAAACTTTAACCAAGAAAAAGGTTGGTTGTTTTGCAATGCGATTTCATAATGATATGGAGCAGGCAATAATTTTTGATATTGTTCTATACTATCTTCATTTATCACCTGAACATCGCCATTATCGGTCTTTGCCTCTATTAAAAATTGTTTTGTAGAAGGGTTAAACTTTATATCTGAAATTTCAAATCTACTATTTGGTTCAGCAGTATTAGTAACTACATCTCCCACGTTAAATTTTGTAGCCTGTATTGGCGCAAGCTTCAAAATATCTGAAGGAAGTCCTTGCACACCTTCTGTATCAACCGGCTGCTCCTATTCTGACTAAACGGCGCCGTTGAGTTTATTATTGCTATTGGTAGAATCATTATCGAATTTATCTGCTAATTCTGCCATCAAATCTATATCATCTTGTACAGATTTTTCATATTGTTCAATAAACTGCATTGCCGCAATGTCTCTAGCGCTTTTCTTTGCTTTATTGGAAAGATTTTTCTTTTTGTCGTTTATTTTTTGTATACGACCGTTTATAAAATCAAGTTGATCTGCAACGAAATCGTTAGCTAAAGTTTTTGCATCATTTTTACCCCACAGATTATCAAGAACAACAGTAGACGTTTCTAATTGTGCAGAAGCTTGATATAGTGTTCTATATATAGAGGTATACTTATCAAGGATATCTTGTGGTACATTATTTAAAAATTGCATATTGTCTGTACCACCGATTTTATTTCGAATGTCTTCTACGCGCTTATCTAATTCGTCTCTTTGTGCAATATAATGATCTAGGTTTCTACGTTCGTTTGTAGTCAAGAATTCCTAACGACTCTAAAGTTCGTTTATTAGGGCGTTTAATGCATTATATTGTCCAACAATTTGATTGTTTATCGGTTGTATCCACGAAGCAAACTGTTTTGCTTTTTGTACGAGATCTTTTTGCTCCTCTGTAGCTGCTGCGTTCCATGCTTGATCAAACAACTATACAGCGTTTAAAGAAAGTCCGTCTTTTTCTAATACGGATGTGGCCTAATCTACAAGATCGTTGAACGTTTCAACGTTTTCTACTTGTATCTGATCTGCAGTATT
>JAEEGL013881232.1_pt1 | contig 19904 bp, 18 predicted proteins | sample 9134231 | NCBI WGS metagenome assembly JAEEGL01 (sample SAMN16246548, study PRJNA631951) | gut metagenome | biome: gut microbiome; feature: rumen; material: fiber-attached | host: Bos | place: Iran: Karaj | collected 2018-10 | reverse complement strand
GCCCCGATTCGTACGCTGAATCATGTTGCCATCTATCCCGCAAGCCATTACGTTACGACGAAGGAAAAGATGAGCCGCGCCATTGAGGAAATTCGTCGCGAGTGTGACGAACGGGAAGCGTGGTTTCAGGCGAATGGCAAGCTGATTGAGGCGCAGCGTATTCGTCAGAGAACGGAATATGATATTGAAATGATGCAGGAGCTTGGCTACTGCTCCGGCATTGAGAACTATTCCAGAATCATTTCCGAGCGCAAGCCGGGTTCAGCGCCGATGACATTGCTCGATTATTTTCCGGAGGATTTTATTCTTTTCGTTGACGAGAGCCATGTTACGCTTCCGCAGGTGCGTGCAATGTACCGCGGAGACCGCGCGCGGAAGGAAAACCTTGTGGAATTCGGTTTTCGTCTGCCGTCTGCCTTTGACAACCGTCCTTTGAAATATGAGGAGTTTGAGGAGCGTGTGCATCAGGCGGTCTATGTTTCGGCCACGCCCGGCGAATATGAATACTCTCACGCTGGACAGATTGCGGAGCAGATTATCCGCCCGACCGGACTGCTTGATCCTGAGATTCAGGTCCGGCCGGTGGAGGGACAGATTGACGACCTGATTTCTGAGATTAACTTCCGTGTGCAGAAGCAGCAGCGTACCCTTGTTACCACGCTGACAAAACAGATGGCTGAGGACCTCACGACCTATCTGACCAATGCCGGGATTCGCTGCCGATATATGCATCATGATATCGGCGCGATCGAGCGCATGGAGATCATTCGTGATCTGCGGCTCGGTGAATTTGACGTTTTGATCGGTATCAACCTTCTACGTGAGGGTCTGGATTTGCCGGAGGTCACGTTGGTTGCCATTCTCGATGCGGATAAGGAAGGCTTTCTCCGCAGTGAAACGAGCCTCATCCAGACCATTGGCCGTGCGGCAAGAAACGCCGAGGGCATGGTCATCATGTATGCAGATACGGAGACGGCTGCAATGCATGCAGCCATCACCGAAACGAATCGCCGCCGCGCCAAGCAGCAGGCTTATAATGAAGCGAACGGCATTGTTCCGAAGACCATCATTAAGGATGTCCGCGATCTGATGCAGGTGTCCGGCGAGGTGGAAGCCAAGCGGCGTGATGGAGTTAAGATGACCGAATCCGAACGGAAAGCTGAGATTGCGCGGCTCGAAAAAGAGATGCGCAAGGCTGCGCAGATGCTCGAATATGAATACGCTGCGCTATTGCGCGATCAGCTGATCGAACTGAGAGGAAAATGATATGAAACTGATGATTCTCGACGGCAACAGCATTGTCAACCGCGCGTTTTACGGTATTCGCATGCTCAATGCCCCGGACGGAACACCGACAAATGCCGTCTTCGGTTTTCTTACGATTTTTCGCCGTCTTTATGAATTGGAGCAGCCGGATGCGGTCGCTGTAACCTTTGACCGAAAGGAGCCGACATTCCGCCATCAACAGTATGACGGTTACAAGGCGCAGCGCAAACCAATGCCGGAGGAGCTTGCAGCGCAGATGCCGGTGCTGAAAAATGTCCTGGATGAGATGGGCATCCTGCGCCTGGAGCTTGCCGGATGGGAAGCAGATGATCTGCTTGGAACCGTTGCCCGTAAATGTGAGGCTGAAAACTGGAAGTGCTCGATTGTAACCGGTGATAAGGACAGCTTTCAGCTGATTACGGAAAAAAGCCATGTAATTCATGTAAAGTCACGCATGGGTAAAACGGAAACGATTGATTACTCTCCGGAAGTCTTTCAGGAGGAGTACGGCTTTGATCCGATTCGGATGGTGGATCTCAAGGCGCTGATGGGCGATGCGTCCGACAATATTCCCGGCGTACCCGGCATTGGTGAAAAAACGGCTATGGAACTGCTGCATCGTTTTGGCTCGCTTCAGCAGATTTACGCGGATGTGGAGGCACTTGACGTGAAGCCCGGCGTCAAAAAAAAGCTTGCCGAAGGGAAGGAGAGTGCGGAACTTTCCTTTGATCTCGCTACAATCCGGCGTGATGCGCCGATCGAATTCGCGCCGAGTGATGCCTTGTGGGATCATGATTATCAACCCGGATTGTATGATCGTTTTCTGAAACTCGGTTTTACAAAGTTCATTGATCAGTGGGGGCTGAAGTCAGCGGATAACGCACCAGATCCTTTGGCTTTTCAGGGGACTTGTATCTCGAATCTCCTCAAAACGGAGGCGGAGGTTCTCCATGCGTCTGAGGCGTTGAAACAGAGAACAGGCGCAGCCTTCTATTGGTGTGAACCGGAGCTAAACTATGTCGCGGTGCATATCAGTGAAAGTGACCAGGGTGTCGGCTATGTTCTGCGTCGTGATGACTATGCGGATGACTATGATTCTGCTCTGCGCGCGCTGTTCGATCCTGAGATTCCAAAAGCCGGTCACAACATCAAGGATCTGCAGCGATCTCTTCTGACGCTCGGCATTGAGCCGAACGGATGGGTATTTGACACCGCGCTTGCGGCCTACCTCCTCGATGCGACGGCTGGCAGCTATGATATCATTCGACTATGTGTCACTTACTGCGGCTTTGAGCCCTGCCGCGGCGAAAGCGACGATGCGCAGATGACGCTGCTGGAGGATCCGGAACAGGATGATGCAAAGACAATTGGCCGTTGGCTCAGTTATGCCGCGGCATTGGAATGTCTGCGCGATGCAATGAGTGAAAAGCTCGAATCGCTTGGTATGATGAAACTTTATCAGGAGATCGAGCTTCCGCTCTGCTCCGTGCTCGCAAAAATGGAGCATGCGGGGTTCCTGGTTGACCGGGATGCGCTGCACGAGTTTGGTGACGGCTTGACGGCAGATATAGCGCGTCTGCAGCAAAGTATTTGGTCGCATGCAGGTGAGGAATTTAATATTCTCTCTCCCAAGCAGCTGGGACATGTTCTGTTCGACAAGCTCCAGCTTCCTGCCGGGAAAAAGACGAAGACCGGCTGGAGCACCAATGCGGATGTACTGGAAAAGCTCCGCGGCAAGCATCCGATCATTGAAGAGATTCTCGACTATCGCACTCTGACCAAGCTCAAGAGCACTTATGCGGACGGCCTCCTGAAAGAAATCTCTGATGACGGACGCATTCACACCAGCTTTCAGATGACCGTTACGGCGACTGGGCGTCTTTCCTCGACGGAGCCGAATTTGCAGAATATTCCGATCCGTCGTCCGCAGGGCGCTCAGATCCGGCGAATGTTTGTCGCGTCTCCCGGCAAAGTTTTGGTCGATGCTGACTATAGTCAGATTGAGCTGCGCCTGCTCGCGCATATCTCCGGCGACACGACCATGATCGCAGCGTTCCAGAGTGGAGAGGATATCCATGCCGTCACGGCGTCGCAGGTGTTCAACGTGCCGCTTGAGGATGTCACGAGCCTGATGCGTTCGCGCGCAAAGGCGGTCAATTTCGGCATCGTTTACGGCATTTCCGCGTTTTCGCTTGCGCAGGATATCGGCGTCTTTCAGAATGAGGCCAAAGCCTATATGGACAATTACTTTGCCAAATACCACGGTGTGCGTGAGTATATGGATGCAGTCAAATCGAAGGCAAAAGCAGATGGATATGTTACCACACTCTTCGGACGACGAAGGAATCTGCCGGAGATCAAAAGCAGCAATTTCAACATGCGCTCCTTCGGAGAGCGCGTGGCGCTCAATATGCCCATTCAGGGCACGGCGGCGGATATTATCAAGCTTGCGATGGTGCGCGTAGATGATCGACTGAAGAAAGAGAGACTGGAGGGCAGACTCCTTCTGCAGGTGCATGACGAGCTCATCGTGGAATGCCCTGAGTCAGAAGAGGGGGCTGTACGCAGGATCCTGAAGGAAGAGATGGAGCACGTGGTGGACTACTCTGTCCCGCTCATCGTGGATGCAAAGGCGGGGAAGACATGGGCGGAAGCACATTGACAAGCCGGGTTCAGATCCGTAACGCCGAGGAGCGCGACCTTGAGCAGGTCGAAGCACTCGAGATCGCGAACTTTTCGCGTCCGTGGCCGATCGACATGCTTCGCCGCCAGCTGCCGAGCGACCGGCATGAGTTTCTGGTAGCTGCGCAGGGCGATAAGGTGCTTGGCTATATCGGCATGCTCCATGTGATGGATGAGGGCTATATCTCCAATGTAGCAGTAGATGAAACTGTTCGCCGCGCCGGGATTGGCTCCATGCTGGTGGAGGGAATGCTTCAACGATGCGAGGCACTTTCGCTCCTGTTTGTCACGCTGGAGGTGCGGGCCTCCAATGATCCTGCAATTCAGCTTTATGATCATCACGGCTTTGAAGTGGTCGGACGGCGCAAGGGATATTATGAAGCGCCGCGTGAGGACGCAATTCTCATGACGAAGTTTTGGAAGGAAGTTGAAGAAGAATGTTAATTCTTGCAGTGGAATCCTCTTGCGACGAGACTGCAGTCGCTTTGGTGCGCGATGGCCGCGAGGTTTTGACCGATCAGATCTTTTCGCAGGCAGCACTGCATGCGGTCTATGGCGGAGTTGTTCCGGAGATTGCCTCTCGTTCCCATGTGGAGGTCATTTCCCAGCTGGCCGACCGCGCGTTGGCAGAGGCAGGCGTCACGCGCAAGGACATCGATGCGGTTGCTGTTACCTGCGCGCCTGGCCTGATCGGCGCACTTCTGGTGGGCGTGAATTTTGCCAAATCTGCTGCGTTGGCTCTGGGAGTACCGCTCATTCCCGTTCACCATATCCGCGGACACATTGCTGCGAATTACATTGCTTATCCCGAGCTTGAGCCGCCGTTTGTCTGTCTTGCCATCTCCGGCGGAAACACATTGATTTGCGATGTGCGGGATTATACGGATATGCGCATTCTCGGCACCACGCGCGATGACGCGGCAGGGGAGTGCTTTGACAAGACGGCCCGCGTTCTCGGCCTGCCATATCCCGGTGGAAAGCCCATAGATGATCTCTCCAAGGGCGGAGACGATCAGAAATATGCCCTCCCGATCGGACATGTGGACGGTCATCCATATGATATGAGCTTTTCTGGCCTGAAAACAGCGGTCATCAATCTGGCGCACAACGCAGAACAAAAAAACGAGCAGTTGGATCGCGCTTCGCTTGCGGCGTCTTTCTGTCGAGCCGTAAGCGAAAGTCTTGTACCGCGCACGATGCAGGCGGTTTGTGAGCTGGGCTATCGGAAACTTGCGGTCGCGGGCGGTGTCGCGGCCAATTCCCGCATCCGTCATGATTTTCAGACTGCCTGTGATGCGGTTGGAATTGAGCTTTTCGTTCCTCCGCTGCGTCTCTGCGGCGACAACGCTGCCATGATCGGCTGTCAGGCATATTATGAATATCAAAATGGCGCGGCAGCCGGGTCGGATCTGAACGCATGGGCCAACATGGAGCTGGAAGAGGTTTCTTTTCATGAGTAATTCACACGGGGGACATCGCGCCCGTCTGAAGCAGCGCTTTCTGGAGCACGGACTTGATAATTTTAACGATCTGAATGCACTGGAGCTGCTGCTGTTTTATGCCATTCCCAGACAGGATACCAATGTCACAGCGCATCATCTTCTTGATCGATTCGGTTCATTCGCGTCTGTGATGGAGGCAACGTTTGAGGAATTGACTGCGGTTCCCGGCGTCGGCGAGAACGCTGCGACGCTGCTGAAGCTGATCTCGCAGATTGACCGGAGATATCTCATTTCCAAGACAAAGGAACGCCCTTTGATCCGATCCAGTACACAGGCGGGCGAGATCCTGATTCCACGGTATCGCTATGCCAGGGAGGAAATCATCTATCTGCTTTGTCTTGACTCCCGTAACCAGCTCATTTCCTGCGAAGAGATGGGAAGAGGCACGTTGGGAGAAGCAAATATCTCCGTGCGCGCGATTGTGGAAATGGCATTGAAACGGAATGCTGCTGCCGTAATTCTTTCTCATAATCATGTAGACGGCTTTGCGATCCCTTCGCAGGCTGACAGATACGCGACCAAGCAGATATTTGAAGCGCTGAAACTCGTTGGAATCACGCTGGCAGATCACATTGTCGTCGCAGGGGATGACTTTGTGTCCTTCGCTGACAGCGGCTTATTGGAGCTGGCGCGCATCTACTGATCTGAAATTGTATTTTCAGAGATTCTTGCGAATGTGTTGTCAAGCCATAAAATGGAAACTAAGAAATGAATATTATTTTCCATTATGAAAACCAAAATGAGCGTACCAAAGTGTAGAATCTTTGTTTCTAAATTTGTCTGAAAATGGTGAAAAGTGAAAGAAACGATTGAAAACACAAGCTTTTTTGGTTGTTGATAATCTTGTTGAAAGTGTTGATAACTCCCGGAAGAATATACTGCATATCGCGTTATGTTATCTCGCTGTCACACTTTTGTTACGATAATAATTCTTTTGAAAGCTCAAAAACTTTGATTTATCAAGGTTTTTTAGAGTGTGTATTATCTGTGCAATTTTTGCACATCAACAGATTGTCTGTTTTTTGCGCATAATCGGAATCAATTTGGAATTCTACTTGCCTGAGATTACAAAGAGTAATAGATGAAAAATTATCATTGACTTTTTACTGCGCTTATGATAATATTATCAAGCTGTCAAAGCGCCTGCTAGTATAGCTCAGTCGGTAGAGCAGCTGATTCGTAATCAGCAGGTCGTGTGTTCGAGTCACATTACTAGCTCCATGAAAAACCTGTAGTTTTTACGACTGCAGGTTTTTTATTTTAAACACTTATTGCGGATTTGAAGGAGCTTGGAAAAAAGACTGGAAACAATCTAAAATACAGATGAAGATATATTTCTTACTTGCTTTGGAGGACTGGGAACAATATGCAGCCTCTGCCGTCATAGATGCTGAAAAGATGGAAGCGCTTGTACCAGCAAACGAGAATGTCAAATCTCAACTTGTATGACATTCCTGATAAAATAACAAACAAAAAAGAAAAATTATTCGATTTACTTGACAAATCGTCCAAAAAGCGTTAATCTTTCAATGTAAGCAATCGGGAATCGAGGGAGGTATCATTGTGGATTTCAGAAGCATGATCATCCGAGATTTTATCGAGAAATACAACGGCATGGAGCTTCTGAAGCAGCACATTCCGCAGCTTGCGAAGCCTCTGCTCATTCGACCGATGTATCGGAAAACACTGGGAGAAGCGTTTGATATCTGCATGAAAGCGAATTTTGTCTCTCCCGAGGCCGCGCAGAAAGTAATTGACGCGGTGGAAGCATTGTAATCATCCGCTCTGCGGAAAAAATAAAAAGGAGATTGTATTATGGATTTCAGAAGCCTGACTGCGAAACAGTTTATCGAGGATTACGGCGGCAAGGAGCTCATGGCGGAGTATACCCCCGTTCTGCTGAAGTTCCCCCTGAAGCTGTTCTACAAGAAGACCTGCGGCGACATCTTTGATCTCGTCCTGAAAAAGGGTCATGTTACTCCTGAGGCCGCCAAGGCCCTGCAGGACGCCTTCGAGGCCAAGTATCCTGACTAAGATCGACTAAAACTCATTTGCTCTAAAAGAGACTTTGCTTCGGCAAAGTCTCTTTTAAAATACAATGGATAGCCTCTTGCCCCGCTTGCCGTGATGTGCTAAAATAAACCGACTTCATTCGAAAGGAGGGGGCGGCCCTTGACTGACGGACAAAGACAATTTTTTCAGATCTCGGCGCTGATCCTCTCTCTGATTGTTCTGCTGCTTCTGGTGTTTTCTCGTGCCAGCGAGGTTGGCGATGGAATTACGAAAACGGATACGGATGTTGATCTGGTTTTTCCGCCGCAGGTGAAAAACAATGTTGTTCGGCAGATTTACGATGATCTTCCGAATATTGATATCACTTCCTGGGAATATATCCTTTGCAATCCGGCACATAATATTGGACAGTATACGCCTGAGGTTGTGCAGGTGGAGAGCGGTAATTCATATTTTGATACACGCGCGGTGGATGCGCTGATTGACCTTCTCAACGGCGCCCGCACGGCGGGTTTTTATCCCCGTGTCTATGTCGGCTATCGTTCCTATGTCAATCAGGCCTCACAGTATCAGAGTCAGGTCAACAAGTTTGTGAATGACGGATATTCCCGGCTGGATGCCGAGAAAGCCGCGGCAGAGATTTCTGCCGCACCCGGTACCAGTGAGCATCAAACCGGTCTCGGGGCGGATCTCGTGGATCGCTATACCGAAACCCTTTCCGGTTTTACACTGGATCCCAACTTTGAGGCTTGGCTGAACGATCACTGCGTGGAATATGGTTTTATCATGCGCTATCCGGAGAATAAGATCAGCATCACAGGACGCTATGAGCCGTGGCATGTTCGCTATGTGGGGCAGATTGCAGCAAACTTCATGAAGATGCATGATCTCTGTCTTGAGGAATTTGTTATGCTCTATTAAGGCACAAAAAAAGCTTGCATTCTAATTATGTATGTGATATAGTATATCGGTAAGTAGTGAGTATGTTTGAGACTGGGCGTTTGCCCAGTCTTTTTCATGATGATAAAATGTCTGTCAGAAACTGGAAGGATGAACTATGAGCAAGATTACGGACGCAGTGCTTGCACTTGCGCAGCCGATTGCGAAGTCTCAGGGAATTGAAATCTGGGATGTCGAGTTTGTAAAAGAAGCCGGAACACGCTTCCTGCGTATATATATTGACAAGGCGGAGGGCGTATCCATTCAGGACTGTGAGAATTTCAGCCGCGCCTTGGATCCGATTCTGGATGAAGCCGATCCGATTCCCGAGAGCTACACGTTTGAAGTGTCCTCTGCCGGTGCGGAGCGCGTTCTCAAACGTCCGAGTGATTTTGAACGTTTTCTTGGCAGTGACGTCTGCGTGAAGCTCTATCAGCCGATTGACGGCAGTAAACAGTTTGCCGGTCCGCTTCAGGGCTATGAGGACGGAAATGTGACGATTCTTCAGAGCGGGAAGCCCCGTACCTTTGAAAAATCCACGGTTGCGCAGGTACGCCTGCACATTACGTTTTGAAAAAAGAGGGAACAGATCATGAACATTAATAAGGAATTCTTTCAGGCCATCGCTGATATTGAAAAAGAAAAAGGCATTCCTCGTGACTATATGTACGGTAAGATTCGCCAGGCACTGATTGCTGCCTATAAAAAGGATACGCCGGATTGCGGCGATAACATCGATGTGATTCTGGATGAAAAGGCCCATTCAATCGAACTCGTCGTCATTAAGACCGTCGTGGAACGTGCAGTGGACCCCTATGTGGAGATCGGCCTTGCCGCGGCGAAGAAAATTGTTAAAAAGGCCAAAGTTGGCGATGTGATCAATGTCCCTGTGGAAACCAAAGATTTTGGCCGTATTGCAGCCCAGAGCGCAAAGCAGGTCATCATTCAGGGTATCCGCGAAGCGGAGCGCGGAATGATCTATGATGAATTTACGTCCAAGGAACATGAGATCCTTACCGGCGTTGTCAGTAAGATCGATGACCGCACTGGTAATATCTATATTAAGATCAGTTCCAATTCCGACTATACGGATGCGATGCTCGCACCCAGTGAATGCATTCGTGATGAAGTGATTCGCGAAGGAGATCACATCAAGGTTTACGTTCTGGAAGTGCGCAAGAGTACGCGTGGGCCGCAGGTTCTCATCAGCCGCACGCATCCCGGTCTGGTTAAGCGTTTGTTTGAGCTCGAGGTTCCCGAGATTTTTGACGGTACCGTTGAGGTCAAATCCATTGCGCGCGAGGCCGGCAGCCGCACCAAGGTTGCCGTTTGGGCAGAAGATCCGCAGATCGATCCCATTGGCGCCTGCGTCGGCCCAAAGGGTGGACGCGTGAGCAGCATCGTCAACGAGCTCGGCGGTGAGAAGATCGACATTGTCAAGTTCAGCACGGTTCCTGAGGAATTTGTCGCCGCAGCGCTTGCTCCCTCTGAGGTTTTGAGTGTCACGTTCCTGGAGGACGGACGCAGCTGCCAGGTTGTTGTGCCGGATGCCCAGCTTTCGCTTGCCATCGGCAAAGAAGGACAGAACGCACGTCTCGCGGCAAAGCTTACCGGCTATAAGATTGATATCAAGCCCCAAAGCGCTGTCTGATTTCATTTCATCCATTCTGCGAGGCTGATTTATGCAAAAGAAAATCCCTATGCGGCAGTGTCTCGGCTGTCGGGAGATGAAGCCCAAAAAGGAACTCATCCGTGTCGTCCGATCCCCGGATGAAACAACGATTTCCTTGGACTTTCAGGGAAAAGCACCCGGACGCGGCGCTTATCTCTGCCCGGATCCGCTCTGCCTGAAAAAAGCAATCAAGTCCCGTGCGCTGGAGCGAGCGTTTTCTGCGGCAATCCCGCAGGAAATCTATTCGCGTCTGGAAGAGGAGATGTCAGCGCAGGATGGATAAAGCGGCGAACTATCTCGGCATTATGCGAAAGGCAAATGCGATCGTCATTGGCGAGAATGATGCAGGCGCTGCTGTAAAGAGCGGCAGGACTTATGTTTTGTGTCTCGCTGCAGATGCGTCTGGCAATGCCAGAAAAAGAGCCGAAACGTTTGTTTATTCAAGAAGCATTCCATTGCTTTGTCTGCCTTATGAAAAGGCAGAGCTGCAGCAGGCTTTTTCCAAGCCGGGCTGCTCCATGTTTGCAATTACAGATCTCGGTCTGGCCTCAGCATTTGTTGGGGCGCTGGCTATGCAGGATCCGGCGCAGTATGCCGCTGTCTCTGAGGCGATTTCCGCAAGACAGCGTTCATCCGGATCCGGTATTGGGAAAAATGGTAAGAGGAGGAAGAATGTATGAGCGCAATGATTAAGTACAGAGTCCATGAGGTGGGCAAAGATTTCGGAAGGACTTCCAAGGAGATCACGCAGATCCTGACGGAATATGCCACCACTCCGAAGAATCATATGCAGGTTCTGGAGGACGAGGAACTGAGCGTTATCTTCGAATACCTTACTCAGCGCAATCAGATCGAGAGTCTGGAGGAGGTCTTCAAAGAGACCTATCATCCTCCTGTTCAGGAGAAAGCTGCCCCCGCAGCTGAGCAGAAAACCAGCGAGACTGCCTCTGCAGCTCAGTCGCAGTCTGCTCCGCAGCAGCCCAAAAAGGAGAAGGAGCAGAAGCCGCATGTGCCGCGTAAGGTGGCAGAGAAGCGCGTGGTCGATACGCGCGGCGCGACGACGAACCTCTCCAAGTATGACCAGCATCTGGACGATCTTGCGGACGATCAGCGTGCGAAGAACCTGCAGAAGAAGGGCGGCAACGGCAAGCAGAAGATTCAGAACCGCAATCGCCAGCGTCCGCAGAATTCGCAGCAGGCCTCCAGCTCCAAGCGGAAGCAGGAGGAGCGCGAAAAGATGCAGCGTCTGCAGCTTGAGATCGCACGTAAGCAGCAGCTGAAGGTGCAGATCCCGGACGAGATCAGTGTGGGCGAGCTTGCCAGCCGTATGAAGAAGACCGGTGCGGAAGTTGTTCGCCGTCTGATCAAGATGGGTGTCATGGCTTCTCTTTCTGATCTCATTGATTATGACACCGCTGCGCTCGTGGCTATGGAGCTTGGCTGCAAAGTCGAGCGTGAGGTCATCGTCACTGTCGAAGAGCGCCTGATCGATGATCATGAGGATAAGGAAGAAGATCTTGTCGACCGCGCGCCTGTCGTCGTGGTCATGGGTCACGTCGACCACGGCAAAACCAGCCTGCTTGACTACATTCGCAACACGCATGTCGCTTCCGGCGAAGCCGGCGGCATCACGCAGCATATTGGCGCTTACCGCGTTATGGTTGGTGATAAGCCTGTTACCTTCCTCGATACACCGGGTCATGAAGCGTTTACATCCATGCGCGCCCGCGGCGCCATGGTTACGGATATTGCAATCCTTGTAGTCGCTGCGGACGACGGCATCATGCCGCAGACCGTGGAATCGATCAACCACGCCAAAGCTGCCGGAATTCCGCTGGTGGTTGCTATCAACAAGATGGACGTCCACGGTGCGAATCCGGAGCGTATTAAGCAGCAGCTCACGGAGTATGAGCTTGTTGCCGAGGAATGGGGCGGCGATACGATTATCTGCCCGATTTCTGCGAAGACCGGCGAGGGTATTGATAATCTCCTTGAAAATCTTGTTATTCTTGCTGAGGTGCAGGAGCTCAAGGCCAACCCGAATCGTGCCGCCAAGGGCACCGTTATTGAGGCACGCCTTGATAAAGGCCGCGGCCCGATCATGACCGTGCTTGTGCAGAATGGTACGCTTCATCAGGGCGATGTCATCATTGCCGGCACAAGCGTCGGACGTGCGCGTACGATGGTCAATGATAAAGGCCAGCGCGTCAATGAGGCCGGCCCCTCCATTCCGGTGGAGATTTCCGGCATGTCGGAGGTGCCGAGCGCCGGCGACGTTTTCAACGCCGTTGCCGATGAGCGCATGGCGCGTGAGCTCGTGGAAGAGCGCAAACAGCAGAAGAAGGATGCAGCCAATGCCGGCAGCAAGAAAGTCTCTCTGGATGATCTTTTCGCGCGTATCCAGCAGGGTGAGATCAAGGACTTCAACATCATTGTGAAGGCAGACGTGCAGGGCTCTGCCGAGGCGGTGAAATCCTCGCTTGAGAAACTTTCCAATGATGAGGTTCGCGTCCGCGTGATTCATTCCGGCGTCGGCGCGATCAACGAGTCGGACGTTATGCTCGCTTCCACCAGCGGTGCGCTGATTGTGGGCTTTAATGTGCGTCCTGACGCCGCTGCGCGCGACAATGCACAGCGCTCCGGTGTGGAGATGCGTATGTACCGCGTCATTTATGACTGCATCAACGAGGTTGAGGCGGCCATGAAGGGTATGCTCGCACCGAAGTTTGAAGAGAAGGTTATCGGCCATGTCGAGATCCGGCAGACGTTCAAGGTTTCCAAGGTCGGTACTGTCTGCGGCGGCTATGTACAGGATGGCAAGATCGTCCGCAACTCCAAGGTTCGCGTTCTGCGCGACAATGTGGTTGTCTATGAAGGCGATCTCGCGAGCCTGCGCCGCTTCAAGGACGATGTGAAGGAAGTCGCCTCCGGTTATGAGTGCGGCCTCCAGGTGGAGAAATTCAACGATATCAAGGAAGGCGACGTGATCGAAGTCTTCGTCATGGAGCAGATCCAGCAGTAAGTATTGCTTGAGAAAGGGCACGTTTGATAACGTGCCCTTTTTGAGAAGAAAGGAATGAATATGGCTTCCAATAAACTTGCCAGAACCAACGATGATATTCAGCGCGTATTGTCCGACCGCATTCAGCAGGTCAAGGACCCCCGCGTTCAGCAGGGCATGATCAGTGTTACGCGTGTTGAAACAACAGGCGACCTGCGCTATGCGAAGGTATGGCTCAGTGTTCTCGGTCTTGAGAATGAAAAAGAGTTTCGTCGGGGACTCAAATCCGCTTCCGGATGGCTGAGGCGTGAGCTTGGCGGCGCGCTGAATTTGCGGTATACGCCGGAGCTCGTTTTTGAGGTGGATCATTCCATCGAACAGGGCGCTTATATCTCCGGACTGCTCGAAAAGCTGGACCTTCACGCGGAGGAGGAATAAACATGGAATACCGGGAGTTTGCAGCCCGGCTTCTGGAGAAGGACGGATTTTTGATCCTTTCCCATAAAAACCCGGACGGGGACACCCTCGGCAGCGGCGCTGCGCTTTGCAGCGCCCTGCGGCGTATGGGGAAAACTGCGTATTTCTATCGTAACGAGCAGATCACGCCGCGCACAGAGAGGTACGTAACGCCCTATTTCGTTTGTCAAGGTTTTGAGCCTTCTGCTGTGATCGCGGTTGACATTGCGACGCCGGATCTGTTTCCCAAAGGCTATGAGGGCACTGCGGATTTCTGCATTGATCATCACCCGACGAACAGCGGCTACGCCGGCCTTACGCTGCTGCATGATGAGAAATCCTCCTGCGGCGAAGCGATTCTTGACCTGATTGAGACTATGACCGGCTCTGTTACAAAAGAAGAAGCGACACTGCTTTTCATTGCGCTCACAACGGACACCGGCTGTTTTCAGTACATGAATACCAATGCAGACACCATGCGCTGCGCCGCGAGACTCATTGACTTGGGAGCGGATCAGCACAAGATTGTGCATGACTTTTTCCGGAAGGTTTCGCCTGCGCGGCTGAAGCTGGAGGGAATGATCTATTCCTCCATGCGGTTTTACCGGAATGACAGCATCGTCACCGCTTTGATTACACAGCAAATGCTCAAGGATGCTGGCACAACGGAGAATGATCTCGATGATCTGGCCGGTCTTCCCGGTCGGGCGGAGGGCGGAGACCTGACGATTCTGATTCGTGAGCTGCCGGACGGAAGAAGCAAATGCTCGCTTCGCTCGACACCTCGTGTGGATTCCAGTGCCATCTGTGCCGTTTATGGCGGCGGGGGGCACCATATGGCGGCTGGCGTCACTATGGATTGCGCTCCTCATGAAGCGGAAAGACTGCTGCTTACAGCGGCAGAGCAGGGAATGCCGCAATGAACGGTATTTTGCTTGTCGACAAGCCGCAGGACTGGACAAGCCACGATGTGGTGGCCAAGCTGCGAGGCGTTTTTGGCGAACGACGAATCGGACATTCCGGTACGCTGGATCCGCTTGCAACCGGTTTGCTCGTTGTCTTTCTCGGCAAAGCGACCAAAGCGGTGGAGTTCTCTGAAGCCGCCGAAAAGGAGTATATTGCGCATCTGCGCCTAGGATTGGAAACAGATACACAGGACATTACCGGTTCTGTGCTGCATACCAGCAATTCTGTTCCGAATGCAACGCAAGTTGAGTCTGTTTTGCAGCAGTATCGGGGTGAAATACTCCAGATTCCTCCGATGTATTCTGCTATAAAAGTAAATGGACAGAAGCTTTATGATGTCGCCCGCAGGGGCGGTGAGGTAGAGCGGGCACCACGGCCGATTACGATCCATGCCTTGTCGCTTCTCGGAGAGCAAAACGGAGATTACATCTTGAAGGTGTGCTGCTCAAAGGGAACTTATATTCGTACGCTTTGTCATGACATTGGGCGGGCACTAGGCTGCGGAGGCGTTATGACTGCGCTGAGGCGGACGCGTGTGGGTAGTTACAATGTTCAGGATGCGCATACCGTTTCAGCGATTGCTGACTTGGATCGGGCAGCGGCGGAAGCTTTGCTTTTGCCTCTTGACAGTGTGTTTTCGGAATATCCTGCTTTGACGCTTTCAGCCAGCGATGCAGCGCATTGTCGAAACGGGAGACCGTTTGTACTGGATTTGTCGGACGGAACTTATCGCCTTTATGATTCAGGCGGACAGTTTTTGATGCTTGCAGCTGTTGAATCTGAAAATGTTCGTGCTCTGAAACGATTTTATTAAGGAAGATTCATATTATGGGAGAAAGAAAACGCGTGATAGCGCTGGGCTTTTTCGATGGCATTCACATCGGTCATGCAGCGCTTCTGGAACGCACCGTGCAGCGTGCACGTGAGATTGCTGCCACGCCTTCTGTGCTGAGCTTTGACATTCATCCGGATACGCTTGTGTTTGGTAAGGAAGTGCCGTTGATCAACAGCGCAGCCGGACGCGCGGATTTGATCCGTCGGCTGTTCGGCATTGAAAATGTCATCTTTATTCATTTCGATCGCAGTGTGATGCAGATGCCGTGGCAGGAATTTGTGCAGACCCTGATTCAGGAAATGGACGCCGCCTGGGTAGTTGTCGGTCATGATTTTCGGTTTGGCTGGAAGGGCGAGGGAACTGCACAGAGGCTGAAGGAGTACTGCTCTGACCTCGGTATTGGCTGCGATATCATACCCGCTGTGACTATGGAGGGCAGGGTAGTCAGCTCCACCTATATCAGAGAGCTGATTGAAGCAGGGGAGATGGAGCGTGCCAACGCTTTTCTGGGCCATCCACATACGCTTGTGGATACTGTGCACTATGGATACCGTCTCGGCACCAAAATGGGTACGCCGACCATCAATATGCGTTTTCCGGACGGTGTACTCGTACCGCGTTATGGCGTTTATGCCGCAAGGGCGGTTTTGGATGATGGTTCGGAGCATATGGCTGTGACCAATGTCGGCGTCCGCCCGACGGTCAGTGGGGAGGATCGCGTCAGTGTGGAGAGCTTTATTCTGGACTATTCCGGCAATCTCTATGACCGTCAGGTGCGCATTGAGTTTTTCCGATTCATTCGCCCTGAAATGAAGTTCCCGTCTGTGGATGCGCTGAAAGCGCAGATCCTGAAGGATGCGGAAACCACGCGAGCCTATTTTGAAAGTGAAGATGGAAATAAATAAGAAAAATCCGAAAACACATTTCGTGTTTTCGGATTTTTCGTGGTCGGAGTGGCGGGACTTGAACCCGCGGCCTCATGGTCCCGAACCATGCACGCTACCATCTGCGCTACACCCCGAGACAGCTTTTATATTATAGCGAGACGACCATCGATTGTCAAGCACTTTTTCCGAATGACAGACAGAGATTTTTATCAAATATATTAGGATTTTATCTTGCAAGGCAGCAGGATATTCGATATAATAAATTGTTGAACATTCTTTATGATTTGCGGAAAGGGGAGTTTCTGATGGCAAAGAAAGGGCTTGAAAAGACAAATGTTATGCGAATTCTGGATCAGAAACGAATTCCCTATACTGCACATACATATCCGCACGGAAACGATCCAATCGACGGTGTGACTGTGGCGTCTATCATTCAGCGCTCGCCGGATCAGGTGTTTAAGACGCTTGTGGCTCGAGGGGCGAGCAAAAACATATATGTGTTTGTCGTACCGGTTGCGATGGAGCTGGATCTCAAAAAAGCCGCCAAAGCTGCCGGGGAGAAGTCTGTTGCCATGATTCATGTCAGCGAGATTACGCCGCTCACCGGTTATGTTCGCGGTGGGTGTTCTCCGATCGGTATGAAGAAAGCATATTCCACTATTATTGATGAATCCTGTTTGCTGCAGGAGACGATGATTGTCAGCGCCGGCAAAATCGGGTATCAGATTGAGACGGCGCCAATGCAGCTTGTCGAACTGACACGCGGCAATACAGCCGATCTAACTGTTGAATCATCCCTGGAGGCACTATGAGAGACAAAATATCCGTTAAGGGTGCAAGAGAAAACAATCTGAAAAACATTAATGTTGATATTCCGCGTGATCAGCTTGTGGTCATTACCGGCCTTTCAGGCTCTGGAAAATCCAGCCTCGCATTTGATACCGTATTCGCAGAAGGCCAGCGGAGATATGTGGAGAGTTTGTCCTCCTATGCGCGTCAGTTTCTTGGCCAGATGGACAAGCCGGATGTAGATTCCATCGACGGCATGTCTCCCGCTATCTCGATCGATCAGAAGACAACCAGCCGAAATCCCAGATCAACCGTCGGAACAGTCACGGAAATATATGATTATCTCCGTCTTTTGTGGGCGCGAGTCGGCATTCCGCACTGCCAAAAGTGCGGTAAAGAAATACGCCAGCAGACTGTGGATCAGATCGTTGATCTGATCAAAGAGCTCCCTGAAGCTACGCGCGTGCAGATTCTTGCGCCTGTGATTCGTGCCAGAAAGGGCGAACACGCGAAGGTGTTTGAGGATGCACGCCGTTCCGGGTATGTTCGCGTTCGCGTAGACGGCAGTGTGTATGATCTTTCTGAGGAGATTAAGCTCGACAAGAATCTGAAGCATAATATAGAAGTCATTGTTGATCGTCTGGTGATTCGTCCGGATATGAACCGGAGACTGACCGATGCGGTAGAGACGGCTTCGGCGCTCTCCGGCGGCATTGTGATTGCAGACATTGTTGATCAGGAACAGGAGCTTTTGTTTTCGCAGAATTATGCCTGCGAGGATTGCGGAATCTCCATTGAAGAGGTCACACCTCGCATGTTTTCCTTCAATAATCCCTATGGTGCATGCCCAACCTGCGGTGGTCTCGGCACGCAGCTGCGTGTGGATCCCGAGCTGATTGTGCCCAATCCGTCCATCTCTCTGCTCGATGGCGCGATTGTGGCCAGTGGCTGGGCGAGACCGAAGGATGACACCATCAGCCGCATGTACTTTGAAGCGCTCGCTAAAAAGTATCGCTTCAAGCTGTCTACGCCGTTTCGTGAGATTCCGAAGCCGGCTCAGAAGGCGATTTTCTTCGGCACTGGTGAGGAAAAGCTGGATCTGCACTATGACAGCGAACGCGGAAAAGGCACTTTTTCTCGTCCGTTTGAAGGAATTGTCAACAATCTGGAGCGACGTTATCGTGAATCGCAGAGCCCCGGAATGCGCGCGGATCTTGAGGCGAGTATGGCAGAAATCCAATGTCCGGACTGTGAGGGCGCACGACTGAAAAAGGAAGTGCTTGCAGTTACACTCGGCGGGATGAACATCACGGATTTCACGCGGCTTCCGATTACGGAGGAGCTTGCGTTTCTGGATTCTGTAGAATTCACGGAAAAGCAGGCTATGATCGCAGAAAGCATTCTCCGCGAAATCCGCGCACGCCTGCGGTTTTTGCAGGACGTCGGTCTTCAATATCTCACGCTTTCCCGCTCTGCCGGAACGCTTTCCGGCGGTGAGAGTCAGCGCATTCGTCTTGCAACGCAGATCGGCTCCTCTCTTATGGGGGTGCTGTATATCTTAGACGAACCGTCCATTGGGCTTCATCAGCGCGATAACGAAAAGCTTCTGAAAACGCTGTTTCGACTTCGTGACCTGGGCAACACGCTGATTGTCGTTGAGCACGACGAGGATACAATGCGCGCCGCAGATCATTTGATCGACATCGGACCCGGCGCCGGTGTGCACGGCGGGGAAGTGGTCTTCGAGGGGACTGCGGAGGAAATCTGCAAGTGCGAGAAATCGATCACCGGGCAATACTTGTCCGGCAAAAAAACCATTCCGATCCCGACAGCCAGACGAACCGGCAACGGTCACTCTATTGTGATTCGAAATGCGGCGCAGAACAATCTGAAGGGGATTGACGTTCGCTTTCCGCTCGGCGTCATGACCTGCGTTACCGGTGTTTCCGGCAGCGGAAAATCCTCTCTTGTCAATGAGATTCTTTATAAGAAGCTTGCAGCAGAACTGCACCGCGCCAAAACCCGTTCTGGAAAATGCGATGGTGTGGACGGACTGGAATATGTCGATAAGATCATTGCAATTGATCAGAGCCCGATCGGACGCTCCCCGCGTTCCAACCCGGCGTCGTACACCGGTTTGTTTGATGATATCCGTCAACTTTTTGCGTCCACGCAGGATGCGAAGCTCCGCGGTTATAATGCCGGAAGATTCTCCTTCAACGTGCGTGGAGGCCGCTGCGAGGCTTGTGCCGGTGACGGTCTGCTGAAAATCGAAATGCATTTTCTGCCGGACGTCTATGTGCCCTGCGAGGTGTGCCATGGTGCACGGTATAACCGTGAGACACTTGAGGTGCGATATAAGAATAAGAATATCGCCGAGGTTCTGGATATGACCATCGAAGAAGCTCTGGCCTTCTTCCAGAATCAGAGCAAAATTCGGGATCGACTCCAGACATTGTTTGACGTCGGCCTTGGATATGTTAAGCTTGGTCAGCCTGCCACCACGCTCTCTGGCGGCGAGGCGCAGCGCATTAAGCTTGCTACGGAGCTTTCGCGCCGGAGTACCGGGCAGACGGTCTACGTGCTGGATGAGCCGACCACGGGCCTGCATATTGCGGATGTTCATCGCCTGACAGACATGCTGTCCAAGCTGACTGACGCAGGGAATACCGTGATTGTTATTGAACACAATCTCCATGTCATAAAGGTTGCGGATCATATCATTGATCTTGGCCCGGAGGGCGGCGATCAAGGCGGTTATATCGTGTTTGAAGGTACGCCGGAAGATTGCGCCAAATGTGAGAGCAGCTTTACGGGACAGTTCCTGAAAACAGTATTACAGTAATTGAGAGGAGAGAATAAGCCCTATGGAAGAACCCAGAGAGTTGACCGAGCT
>JAEEGL013411649.1_pt1 | contig 19904 bp, 21 predicted proteins | sample 9134231 | NCBI WGS metagenome assembly JAEEGL01 (sample SAMN16246548, study PRJNA631951) | gut metagenome | biome: gut microbiome; feature: rumen; material: fiber-attached | host: Bos | place: Iran: Karaj | collected 2018-10 | reverse complement strand
TCTGGTCAAATTTTGATAAAACATCCGTTTATGCCAAAAACATACATGGGCATTGAAACTTCTGAGAATGCTTTGTTTCATATAAAAATGCAATGTCTTTCGCGTATTATGCAATGTCTTGGGGCAACACGAATCAGCGGGCATGCGTATGTAAGCGAAAATAAAAAAAGGGAAATTGATACTAATGGAAAAATTTCTTACAGTGCTGTAAGTGTTGATGGAAGTTTTAATAAAAATCAAGATGAAAAATACGAATCTGATTATATTCTCGAAGATGCTTTTTCTGGAGATTTTTCAGAATTCTCCTACGAAGAAGCTTTGAAAGAGGCTAAACGAATTGGTTTATATGATGATTTTGATATTAGGAATCTTCTTGACCAACGCAATCCGCAAAAAGAAAACAAAATGACAGCACGCAAAGTAAAAATCGAACTGACACGAGAACTAAATGAAAGTCTTGATATTGCTTTTGGTTTGCAAGCCTCTGGATTTGGGGTTAATGGTGCGTATAAAGAAATTTTGGAAACTAATCGCAAAGTTATGTTTGAACTTGAGATTGAATTTTAAAATTAAAAGGAAAACCAAAGATGGATTTTCTTGCAGGGATTTTAAAAGGCATCATTCAAATCTTCGGTCCAACAATCGACAGATGGCTCCTTGCTGCTGCAAAATGGATTGGAAAAGCTTTACTTGCTGTTTTGATTTTCATTTTTGATTTACTCGTAAAAATCGGGAAGTTCATAATTGTATTCGCACAAGTTCATCCTGTCTTTTTTGTCGTGATTATAATAATATTACTTATCTTGGTTCTGATTTATCTGAAATACGAATATTGGTAATCAACAAGTTTAATTTTGAAGGAAGTATATCTTGCCGAAATTATCCGAAGAACAGAATTCAATTTTGAAAAGAATCTTTGACTCGTTCCAGGCAAAAGAAGTCGGTCAGACAGATTTGGACAAAGTTTGCAAAAATGAAGACGGATTGAAGAAAAGCATTTCAAATAAATGGCTGAAAAGCTTTGCGGAAGAGATTTTATGTCTCATTGATATGGTTAAGGCTGTCGCACGACAGGATTATACGGAAATTTCAAAAGCCAGTCTTGCCACGATTGTATTCACGCTGATTTATGTCTTTTCTCCTTTTGACTTGATTCCAGATGTCGTTCCTGGGGTTGGTTTTCTTGATGATGCTGGAATGGTCGGGCTTTGCCTTAAATTCGTTCACGATGCTGTTATAGCTTACAAGGAGTGGGCGGCAAAAACAGGCGGAGTAACAAAATGGATTGAGAATAAAGCTTTGAGCATAGTTCAGGCAGAAATTGAGCCAAAAGTTCGTTCTTTTTGCAAGGAAGCCGTGTTTTGGAGCGTAGTCGGGCTTATATTTTCGCTTTCGGGAATACTGATTCTTTTTCTAAAACCTTTCCCAACTTCCTTAAATAACGATCTCGCCTTCATAATTTTTGATGTAACGTTGATTTTTACGATTTTGCGACTTATTTTTACTTGCATTCATTATCGCAAAGATGCCGCAAGATTCATCAAAAACTGGCAATCCTTGAAAGGAGAAAAGAGGCGTTTTCAGCGAGCAATCGGAAAGACGATTTTGATTTGCCTTCCTCAGAATTCAGTGATTCGCTTTGCAATCGAAAAATTTGGCGGGGTCAAAGTAATTGATGACAAAATTTCAGTGGATGATGTTTTTGTAATCAAAGAAAAACTTCCGCTTTCAGATTTTAACGAACATTTTCCAGATTTGTTCTCGCTTGTAAAACATTATATCTGGTGCTTCCGTAGAATTTTTGTGATGACACTTTCTATCGTTCTTGTGAGTAGTGTCGGTATCGGCTTTGGTCTAAAATACTATGCAATTTCAGTTTCCAGCGACCTGTCCTTTATTGAACGCTTGTGGCAACCGTTTGTTAATATTTGGAATGTGCTTCTAGGTGCAATATGACATATAAAGAGCAAATTTAAAGAAAAAGGAGAATGTCATGTCATACATACGAGAAGCAAGAATATTTTTAAGTCCTCTTGATACGCCGGATCGAGAACAGGCAAAGCAAAAAATTATTGAGTTATTACAAGCTCTTAAATGCAATAATCATGAAACTGGGTTAAAACTTGCAGGTGACATAAAGATTGATGATTTTTGTATTACATGTAGAATTCAAGGTGAAAAGATTGATGCTCTCATAGATCAAGAACTAAAAGATACAGAGCCATTCTACTTAGTAGACACAGCTATTTATCAAAAATTTGGGCTCCCTGAATTGGAATTTGTCCATCATTATCTTTTAAAGTATATTTCTGTACCTATAATGATTCAGTATGGTATTTTTACTTACTGGTATGGTTTAAGTAGTTATGAAAGTATTTTCTACAGACAGGAAAATAACCCTGCGTTCCCTTATGATGGTGCGATAGAATTTTATGAGAATTATCAACGAGAACAGAGAGAAAAAGAAAGAGAAAGAGAAAATGAAGAATCTTGTGCAGAAGATGAGACGAGTGAGGAAGTTCAAACAGTTGAAGATGTAGAAAACTCTGCCAATCAAAACCCAGATTTAAAAATTCTAAACGGCTGCCTCTGTAACATTAAGACAAAAACATTTCTTTCATATGAGGGTACAGATAAAAATGTGGTTATACCAGATGGAATAAAATACATAGACGGAAAGGAAGGTTGGGCATTTGAAAAAGCAGACATAAAATCAATAAAGATTCCAAAATCCGTAATATTTATTGGTCGATTCGCATTTAATAGCCTTAAATTAAAAGAATTTCAGGCTCCTGGACTAAAACGGTTAGCATTTCAGGCTTTTACTCATACTGTTATTTCTCATCTTATTTTTCCTTCTACATTAAAGATTATTCCAAAATGTTCAATCGGAGCAAAAATTAACAAGGTTACAATTAAGGAAGGATGTGAAGTTATAGAGTTAGATGCTTTTGGTGGTGCAAAAATTAAAAGAATCAGTATTCCAAAAACAATAAAGCATATTGGTGACTTTGCAATTCCAAATCATACAAAAGTAATACTTGATAAAGAAATTTCCCGATATGAAATACGAAATGATTTTCTCTATGATAAGAAGAGGAATAGGTGTATAACTTTCTGCGGAAAGAAAAATCAAATAGCCCATATTCCAGAAACCACAAAAAAGATTTGTATATTGAAGTTTCCGAAAAAGGTGTCAATTCCGGCAAAATTGTCGTTCCGCAGCTTATTCAAATCGCATTATGGTACAGCGACAGAAATTTATTTACAGGATGGCCGCATATCTTTACCGCCAGGAGCTTTCAAATTATGTGCAAACCTGGAAAAGATTGTTTTGCCAAAAACTCTTAAATCAATTCCATTTCAATCATTTTTCTCTTTATCCTTAAAGCAGATAAAGATTCCTGAGAATGTCACAAGTATTGCAGGGGAAGCATTTGCTTTTTGTGATAATTTAGAATCGATTGTGCTTCCGCCAAGATTGAAGAAAATCTCGCACCATCTGTTTGCTGAATGTAAATCATTAAAATCCGTTGTGCTTTCGAAGTCCGTAGAAGAAATAGAAATGGGGGTTTTTTATAATTGTGAATCCTTGAAATCAATAAAGCTTCCTAAAAATCTAGAAAAGATTGGATATCGTGCATTTTACGGCTGCAAGAATTTAAGAAAAATCGGAATTCCTGCAAGTGTTAAAGAAATCGGTGCAGATGCTTTTAATTGTGATAATCTTATTTTGATTGTAAAACGAGATTCTTATGCTGCAAAATGGGCAAAAGAAAATGGAATGAAATACAAGGAAAAATAAATGATTTGTAGATTCTGTGGTGATAACTTAAAAAGCGTAAATCAAAAATTGCTCTCATCTCTCGGCGAACGCTGTAACGGCAATCCAAGCGGCAAACATATTGGTGTGACAGATTGTGTTTCTTGCGTTTATTGTGGTGACGAAGCAAGACCGCAGAATGGAAGATTGATTACTAAACTTGGCTTGCAATGCAAAAATTCCCCGACAGGTGGACACTGCTTGCAGTAGAGAAAAATTCTTCGATTTTGGAAAATAGTGTTAAAAATCTCAAAATTATTTCAGAACTAAGCGTTAAGGATGTGTCGCAACATCGTTGCGTAGCGGGGCGGCGTAAGCCGTTGCAGAACGAAGTGAATCAATGAAGTGCGGAAGCACGGAACCCGCGAGAATGGCAATGCCATTCTCGTAACGAGTTTACCGATGGTAAACTCGCAAAAGCCTGACCCGAAGGAAGCAAAACGACAATGCTCGAACCAGAGAACCCGAACGGCTCAGCATTCGCAATCGAAGGTCTCACAAGCCCGGACGGCCTCGTTCTCGGCAAGATGGGGCACTCAGAGCGAACAGTCGGCATCGGCGGCTACACAGAGGATTTGATCAAGAACATCGCCTGCAACAAGGAAGCAAGCTCATGCCAGAACCTGTTTAGGGCTGGCGTAAGGTACTTTGGCTAATTAGGAATTAGAAGTGAGGAGTTAGAAGTTGGGAAGGGGGAAAGCCTTCCCCTACGCGCCCACTTCGTTGGTCGCTACCCCTTCTGCGGGCTCTGCCTCCGCCCGCAACGCCTGCTTATTATGCAATCCCGGCTAGATGATTTTGGTCGGGATTTTTGCTTTTTTGACGCGACTGTGCTATATTTATCTTATGAATCATACCGCAATTCTCAGCAGTAAAGGAGAATATACGACTTTCTCGTTTGGTGACATAACTATAACTTTTCTAACATCAAAAAATCTTGAACGCTATACAAGAATAAAAACTTGGAATAACGGCTATATTGAAGTTATGGCAAAAAACAAAGGAAAGGATGAGCATGAAGATTACATAGATTTGCAGCCGATTCTTGAAAATCTCTATATGGACTCGGATAAATTTCTAAATTCGATAAAAAAAGTGGAGATACAGTATGAGTGAAAATCAAATAAAAGAAATTGCTGATAATGCGGATATGATTGTAAACAGTTATGCTTTTACTAGAAAAAATGACACAATATCAATTCTCAATTTGCGGAGACCTGAATGTGCTATGGTAATTTCAGAAGATGGCAAGCTTCTTGAAACAAATATGGATGAAATAGAACAAGTTATAGTGCAGGAAATTTGGAAAAAGGATTCTAAATTCATGGAGAAATAAAATGCCTAAATACTATCCATATAAAATTTGCGGATATTATTTATATTACACGGAACATTGTATCCTTGAAGCAATGCACGCACATGCCAGTGATTCAAAATTAACCGAAGTAGGTTCTGCGAAATTCTTTATAAAAGCAGATGGTTCGACTGAAGTGCAGAAGGCAGGTGCATTGAAAGAACATGAAATCACAAAAATCCAAAGATTTATTAAAGAACATTATTTGGAAATGTATCAGAGTTGGCGAGAAGATAGTGAAAATGACTTTTATCAGGGAAAGTAGCTTTAACCAGTTTTCTTTCCATGATACCGAGAAAAATTTTAATATTCCTATTTGAGAACAATATCTACATAATTTAGTTTTTCATTTCTTCTGTTGCAACGAAAATATAACCATCAATATCTTGAAAGTTTCGTTGATATTTTGTTTTCCCTGCACACATAAGTTTTAAATTGTACTTATTAGTAATATATTGCACACGAGTTGTAAGTTCTGTCCTTTCTTTTAAATTCAGTTCTGATTTTGTGTTTATATAAAAACAATGCCTAAAGCCACCTCCATATACGCCATACTGTCGCATATTATCAGTTCCTTTTTCATAGGCACTTGAAACTATAGTTACGAGATATGTATAACCATTCGAGTCAACCCTTCTATCAACAACTTCTATATATCCGCTCTTAATTGTAAATATATCTCCAAGTTCAAGAGGAACTCCACTTCCATAAAGAACCTGATTATAAAAATTGTCGTAACTTTGTCGTTTATAATCTTCAACGGAAGAAAAGCCTAATTCTTTTGCTTTCTTTTCGTCGATTTCTTTTTGTCGCTTTTCTTCAAGTCTTTCTTGTTTAAGTTTTTGTTCTAGAAGTCTCCTTTCCGACTCTTCTTTTTCTATTTGAATTATTCTTTGATTATCTTCATATTTTGCATAACGATTATGACGAGAAAAATCTAAATGTATTTTAAAATTTGCCCTGTAGTTAAAATAATAGGGGGTGCTTGAAGCTTTGTTGTTTGTAAGATTCCATGCAGGCTCAAAACCAAAACATGCTTGGAATCCAAGATTGCTTGAATTTGTTAAAAATGTTTCGCCAAGAAGTGGCAATGGAACACCGATAAAAATTGATGCATAAACATCTTTTGTTAGAAAACCATAAGATATTTTTGGACGAAAAATTTGAAAAAGGTTTATCCCTGCAGAAACATAAAAATCATTGTCAGCTGTGATTTTCTTTTTATTAATGCTATTGTTTTTTGAGTATTCTTTTTTATTCCATCTTCCAGTGAACTGTGCTTCACTGAATAGTTCTAACAAGTATGATGTTTTGAGTTCAGGGAAATTATCTTTTATAAAGAATGGATACGAGATTCCTACAATTCCTGATAAAGAATATGCAGATCCAGCATTACTTGATGGCCATCCTTGCAGAGCAACTATAGAAGGGCCATCAAATGAAAAATAGCAATCTGAGAAAACTTTAGGAATGAATAGAAGAATAGAGAAAAAACAGATAATAATCTTTTTCATACTTATGCCCCCATTGAAATCAACTCTTTTAATCTTTCAAAATCTTTTTCTTCCATAATTTCATCTCCAAATGGATATTTTACAGCCCAGAGCCGAGAATGAGTTATCACCTCATATTGCTTTGGAGCATAATTTCCTAACCAATCTTTTGAAGCTTTAAAATTATCACAATAAGATAGAGTTGAAAGAATTCTTTTGTTAAAGTGAAGTCTTTCTTTTTTCTCTGATAAAGGAATCAAAACAAAACTCATATTTTTCTGAATATATTCATTTGCATCTCGTTGAAGAACACTCTTTCCGAGCTTGTTTCCCAGTGCATCTCTGATATGAGTCACAAGTTTTGCGTGAGATCTATAATAAGCACAAATTCTTTCATAAAAATCATCTGTTTCTCCGACAAATACAATTCTATCTTTTCCTTGAAAAACTTCTCCTTTTTCAAAGAAAATTATGAGACCTGCAGCGTGAGGAATCAAATTAAGCATCTTAAAAACATCACCGTCAAAACAGTTAAATTTCTTCTCTATTTTGTTAAAAAGTATATGAAGTTTTTCTGCATCTAAGCTGAGATCTTTTTTTGATTTTATCATATTTTTTACCATAGCTTTTTTTGTTTAACCGCTCTAAATTTAGAGTTTTTATAATCTCATTATACTACTACTCTATTTTTAGAGCAAATGGAATCTGAGGTTGAGGAAGTTATAGATAGAATTCGCACTTTTAGAACTGCAAAGAAAATTTCTATTGTTCAGCTTTCTGTCGATTCCGGCATTTCAAGAAGCCATCTATTTTATATTGAAAGCAAAAAGACAATCCCATCTTTGGAGACTTTAGCAAAAATTGCAAAAGCGATGGATTTGCATTTGAGGGATTTTTTTGTTTAGAATTTTAGAAAAATAGACAAGCTAAATCTTAATTGTCTTTGTTGCAAGGCATGCTGTAATATTTATCGTAATAGGTTATGTAAACTGCCAGGCATTAAACCTGTTTCTGATTTACGAAATTACACAGCAGCTTTGCAAAACATCTCTTTTGATGCTCTTGTTTTTTGGCAAAAAACTGGGCATGGTGCATTATATATTACCGAATAAGAAGAATACGAAAAAACTAAGTTGGCTCAGTCTTTGTTAACAGTACTTGCACGCGGAAAAATTTGGCGAACAGAACGGATGAATTTCTAAAAAAGATATTTCTGAACATTTTGGAGCACGATTTAAAATCTCATGAAAGAAAAACACAGTTTATTATTCAGTTCTTGAAAATGCATGAAAAGAAAGACATTTGCATTGACTGCGTTTTGTATGGAAAGCGAGATTATCTAAGGATTTTATTTTAAAATATAAGTATGAAAATTTAGCTTCAGACTGGATTCTGTTCTGCTCGTTTTTTATTTTAAACACATTTATGCTATACAACTCTTTTACTATCTGTACAAAATTATGCTATACTGTCTAGGTGTCCTCCGGAAAAAACTACATCGCCATTGACCTTAAATCTTTTTATGCCTCTGTTGAATGCCGGGAGCGCGGTCTTAATCCTCTCACTACTAAGCTTGTGGTCGCTGATTCAAGCCGTTCAAGCAAAACAATTTGCCTTGCGGTCACTCCGGCCTTAAAGGCTTACGGGCTTTCCGGGCGCAGTCGTCTTTTTGAGGTGGAGGCCAAGGCCCGCGAAATCAAGCGGCAGACCGGGAAGGCTCTTGAATACATCACGGCTCCCCCCCGCATGGCACTTTACATTCAGTATTCGGCCCACATTTACAACATTTATCTCAAATATTTCTCGCCGGAAGACATTCATGTTTATTCCATCGACGAGGTTTTTATTGATGCTACTTCTTACCTTACGCTTTACAAGACTAGTGCCCATGCCCTTGCCATGAAGGTTATAAAAAACATCCTTTCTGAAACTGGAATCACTGCCACGGCGGGAATAGCCCCCAATCTTTACCTCTGCAAGATTGCCATGGATATTGTAGCCAAGCATATTCCGGCCGATGAAGATGGGGTTCGCATCGCTGAGTTGGATGAAATGTCTTACCGGGAAAAACTCTGGTCTCACAGGCCGCTCACGGATTTCTGGCGAATCGGCAGGGGAATTGCCCGCCGTCTGGAGAAAAAATATATCTTCACCATGGGGGACATTGCCCGCTCGTCACTTAAGAATCCCGATCTGCTTTATAAAGAGTTTGGAATCGACGCTGAAATTTTGATTGACCACGCCTGGGGCTACGAAAATGTGTCTATGAAGGACATCAAGGGCTACAAAAGCACGGCTAAATCTCTTACAAGCGGTCAGGTTCTTCAGAGGCCCTATTCTTTTGATGAAGGAAAAATCATTGTGCGGGAAATGGCAGAGCTTTTAGCCCTGGACTTGTTTGAAAAAAATCTTGTCACTAGCTCGGTCACTTTGCAGGTGGGCTACGACATTGAAGAAATTCCTGAAAACTATGACGGTGAATTTACAAGTGATTTTTACGGCCGGATTGTTCCAAAGCCTGCCCACGGTTCAATTTTTGTGGGCGACGGAATCAATTCATCAAAGGCAATCGTCGAGGGATTTGCCCGCCTTTATGAGCGCATCGTCAATCCTGATTTAAATGTGAGGAGATTCAATATTTCTGCAAACGGAGTCAAAAATCAGGCGGAACGGGAAGCGTCTCTTTTTGACAGCCTTGAAGAAAATCTCCCTGACAAAAAAGAAGAAAGCCTTCAGCAGGCCAGGCTTGCTATCATTAAAAAATTCGGGAAGAACGCGATTTTAAAGGGAACGAATCTGCAGGAAAGCGCCATGACAATCGAAAGAAACAAACAGATTGGAGGCCACAAGGCATGAAATACGACGACATAATCAATACCAGATGGCCGCCAGAAAGATCAGACTTTAATCACCCGAGGATGAGCGTAAGTCAGCGGGCAAAAATCTTTCTCCCCTTCGCGGCCTTGACCGGCTATGAAAAGGCTCTCGAAGAAACTCGTGCCAAAGCGATTTCTGAAATGGAAGAGAAAACTAGCCGGGAAGACATTTGACAAAAGCTATAAAGATTGAAACAGGCTTTAAAGCAAATTTTTTCAAAAAAGCATTATATTTTTCTAAAAACCTATTGACGTAGTAGGTAATAAATAATATAACTTAATTATTCTTAAATCCTATTAAAGTAGTAGGTAATAAAAAGGAGCAAAGAATGTCTGATAGGAAAAAACTTGTTTTAGATGCATTTAACAACAAGCCGACAGAGCGTGTGCCGGTTGGATTTTGGTTTCATTATACAAAAGACGAAATGCTGTCAGCTTACGACAATCCTGAAATGCGTGAGCAGAATATCAATGGCCATAAAAATTTCGTAAATTCTTTCAAGCCTGATTTCGTAAAGCTCATGAGCGACGGATATTTTTTTGAGCCAGAGACGGCGAAAGTTTTGAGCAATGCAAAATCTGCATCTGACTTGAATGCCCTCAAGCCGATTGCTGATGATGACAAATGGATTCGAGATCAGGTTTCGCTGGCAAAAGAACTTACTTCAAGCTTCGGTAAAGATGTCCTTACTTTTTTTAATGTTTTTGCACCAGCTACAGCCTTTAAGTGGGCTGTAAAAGGCGGAGACAAAAAACTTGCTCAGTTCATAAAAGAAGACAAGGCTGCTGTAATCAAGGCTTTGGGTGTGATTGCAGAAAATACTGAAAAACTGGCACGTGCTGTAATCAAAGAAGGCGGAGCAGACGGTATTTATCTGAGCGTTCAGTCAATTCAGGATATCAGCGTAGGTGCTGATTTGTATGCGGAAGTCATTTCTCCTTCTGAGCTTTCTGTCCTGACAGCTGCAAATGCAAGTGGCGGAATAAATATCCTTCACGTATGCGGTTATGAGGGAGCGCGCAATAATCTTTCAATCTTTAGGAATTATCCTGCAAAGGCAATTAACTTTGCCTCTGTTGTTGAAGGCGTATCTCTTGAAGAAGGAAAAAAGATTTTCGGCGGCAAGGCTGTAATCGGTGGTTTTGCAAATACCGCTGACGGATTGCTTTATAAGGGAACAAAAGAAGAAATTCAGGCTGAGACAAAACGGATCTTAAATGCTGTTGGCAAGACTGGAGTTGTACTTGGTGCTGACTGTACCGTTCCACGCGACATTGATTTTGAGCGGCTGGAGTGGGTACGGGAAGCTGCAAAATAAAAAAAACTGAGGGAAGTTTATCAAAAAAAATCAAATAGAGAGGATTTCACTATGAAAAAAATTACAATTGCATTTCTTATCGCTGCATTGGCTTTGAGCGCAGTTTCTGCAAAACCAAAAGCTGGAAAAGTTCAGAAAATTCGGGTTGCACATACAAACTATTATATACCGTATGATTTTATAAACGAAAAAGGGGAGTCTGATGGATTTGAAGTTGCAGTCATGAAGGAAGTTGACAAGCTTCTTCCAGAATATGAGTTTGAATACTATCCGACATCTGATGATGATCTTTTGATTGGCGTACTTCAGGGAAAGTATGATGTAGGTACAAAAGGTGTATGGGTGACTGAGGAGCGCAGAAAAAAGTACGTGTTTCCAAAGAATCCTATTGGTGCAAGCATAATCGGAATTGTAATCAGAACGGAAACAGCTGATAAAATCAAGGATCTTCCGTCTTTTGCACGTTATTCAGGAAAACTCGTTCCTATCGGCGCTTCAAATGCTCAGTACACAATCATCGACGAGTACAACAAGGCAAATCCTGATGCAAAGGTTAATCTCGTTGCCGGAGATCAGTTCGGTGCTACTGACGGTTATGTTTGGGTAAATGAAGGACGCTACGATGCTTATGTCGACATCAAGCTTTCATTCCAGAACAATGTCTTGAAAGATGGTGCTCCATATGGTCAGTACAAGGATAAGCTCACTTACATTCCGTACAAGGGAATTCCGACATGGCCACTCTTCAACCGAAAACATCAGGCTTTTGCAGATGCTTATGACAAGGCGATTGAGCAGCTCAAAAATGACGGGACCGTATCTCGCCTGGCAATTCAGTACTTTGGTGAAGATATTTCGGCACTTTTGAAATAATTCAAGAAAAGGGGGAGCATTTATGGACAGACCTTTCTATGCGTCAAAGATAATAGAGATAATACCAGTATTGCTCCCTTATCTTCTTGTGACATTTGAAATACTTATAGGTGTTGTCCTTGTAGGACTTGGCTTGGGCTTTTTGCTTGCAAGGGCAATGCTTTCAAAAAGTACATGGCAGAAACGGACGGCGGAGTTCATAATAAATGCTTTTCGCTGTACGCCGTCCATTGTAATGCTGTTCGTAATTTTTTATGGACTGCCAAACTTGTTCTGGGCACTTTTTAAGATTGATATAAATGAATGGTCAAAGGTTTTTTACGTAGTTTCTGCGCTTGGCCTTCTTTTTAGTGCGAGCGCGGCTGAAATAATGCGTTCAAGCTACCTTGCAGTTCCAGCCGGTCAGAGGGAAGCTGCCCTTACGTCAGGTCTTACAGAGGGCGAGGCATTCACCAGAATAATTCTTCCGCAGGCATTTGTCGTTTCGATCCCAAACCTTGGAAACAGTCTGATTGTAATTCTTAAGGAAGGCTCCCTTGCCTTTACAATCGGACTCATAGATGTGATGGGCAAGGGAAATCTTATAATCAGCATTAATTATGGAGCATATGCTCTGGAAATTTATATAGCATTAGCAATTATTTATTGGGGACTTACGATTTTACTTGAGCAGATTTTCAAGAAACTCGAAAGTCATTTTTCAAAAGGCAGAAAGTCGCTGTAGCTTACGGAGAGAAAAATGTTTGATATTGAATATTTATTGAAGACATTCGTAAAGCTTTGGAGCGCGGTTCCGGTAACTCTTTTAATCACAGCGGTTTCTTTGCTCGCCGGTTCCATCCTTGGTTTTTTGATTGCGCTGGCCAGAATCAGAAAGATAAAATTCCTGAATCAGCTTTGTGCAGTTTACGTTTCGTTCATTCGCGGAACGCCTGTCGTGCTTCAGATTCTTGTAGTGTATTCGCTTTTGCCGTCTGCACTTAATGCATGGTTTAAAAAATCTGGAATTGAGGTCGATGTATTTTCCTTGAATCCGATTATATATGCGTATTTTGTATTTTCGTTGAGTACTGCAGCCGTGCTTTCTGAGGTTTTCCGCTCCGCACTGCTTACGATAAATCGCGGTCAGCTTGAGGCGAGCTTTACTAGCGGACTTACATACTGGCAGGCTTTCAGAAGAATCATAATCCCTCAGGCACTCGTAGCTGCCCTCCCGAACTTGTGTACTGCAACCGTAAACCTTATAAAAAATACTTCACTTGCATTCATGATGACCGTAAAAGACATTACGGCTGTTGCTAAAATAGAAGCGTCTTTCGGTTACAATTACATTGAATCATATCTGGACATATTTGTAATTTACATAATCATTTGTTCTGTGGTTCAGCTGCTTTTTAGGATTTGGGAAAAATCAGCATCTGAATTCAAGACAGGAAAAAGAGAGGTGAAGAAATATGCTTAAAATAACAGGTGTTCATAAATCATTTGGAAAGAATGAAATCTTAAAAGGCGTGGACCTGACAGTTGAGAAGGGGGATGTCGTCGTAATTTTGGGACCTTCCGGTTCTGGAAAAACAACCCTCCTTCGCACGATAGATTTTCTTGAGACTGCGGATGCTGGCGAGCTTGAATTTGATGATATCAAAACCCCGCTTAAAAGCGCATCAAAAAAAACAATCCTTAACGTAAGGCGAAAGACAGGTTTCGTTTATCAGAATTACAATCTTTTTGCGAATAAAACGGCTCTCGAAAACGTAATGGAAGGCCTTGTAACCGCAAGAAAAATTCCAAAGGACAAGGCCCGCGAAATTGCTGAGGCTGCACTCAAAAAAGTAGGGCTTCTCGACCGCAAGGATTTTTATCCTTCGCAGCTTTCCGGCGGACAGCAGCAGCGAGTTGGAATTGCCCGTGCGGTTGCTCCAAATCCTGATGTCGTTTTGTTTGATGAACCGACCAGTGCACTTGATCCGGAGCTTGTCGGAGAAGTTTTGAACGTCATAAAGGAACTTGCAAGGGAAGGCACTACGATGATTGTTGTCACTCACGAAATGAGTTTTGCGGAGGAGGTCGCATCTCAGGTTGTCTTTATGGACGGTGGAGTGGTCGTAGAGAAAGGCACAAGCTATGATATCTTTAATAATCCTAAGGAAGATCGAACGAAACAGTTTCTTCAGCGTGTATTGAACCGCGTTGAGTATGTGATTTAGCTTTTTAATGTCTTTGCACGGTTCTTTTATTAATTGAAGATTTATTGTAAGCTAGAAATGTGATTAAAAATATGTCCTCGGAGGAGAGGACAATAAGGATTATTTCATGAAAAAAATAATTTCAGCTGCTGCATTTGCTTTGCTTGCATTTTTTCTGGTATCTTGCGGAAAAAAAATAGATTCTTCAACCTGGATAGATTCCATTTCAGATGCTCAGAAAGTTGCCCGTGAACAGAAAAAAAACATGATAGTTTTTGTTTCTGCATTGGATTCAAATCCGATGTCCAAGGCGATTTATGACAATGTTTTTTCAAAAGACGAATTCATAAAAAAATATTCTGAAAACTTTGTACTGGCTCATCTGGATTTTTCAGACAGCCTTTATGCTGACAGTGAAGCTGACGAGAAGGCATCAAAGTCTAAGAAAAAAGCCGCAGAAGAACTCAAGGCAAAACTCGATGAAAATTTTAAGCTCGTTCAGTTTTATAATGTTCCTGAGCCGCTTGCACTTCTTATTTTTTCAAAGGACGGATATTTCATTAAGGAACTTGATGTCGCTGACGAGCAGACCATGCAGGATATTGACGATTACTTTGAAGCCGCAAAGGATGAGTTCGTTAAATTTGATGAGCTTGTAGAAAAAGCAAAGTCCGGTACAAAAGAAGAAAAAATCGATGCAATCAATACACTCTTCAACATAACAAGCTATGACCGAAACTATGCGCTCTGCCACTTTGCAGAGGATTTCATAAAACTTGATCCAGAAAATTCTTCAGGAAAAGTTTTTGAATATTTGCAGTGCATCGCATATAAAAACTCATTTGACAGATTATACGAAGGTGACGTGGTTGGCGCAGGAGAGGAATTTGCAAAAATTGCTGAACATCCAGCTCTTAAGCCTCGCGAAAAGCAGGGCGCATATTTTTCAGCAGCTTATTACCTTGCTTCTGCCAATTACAACGATTACGCGCTCATAAAAGATTATCTTGAGAGAGCATATACGGCAGACTCAAACAGCGAGCTTGCTCCTACAATTCTTTCTGCAATAAACCAGGTTGAAATGGCTATTGCCGGATACTCAGACAATGCAGCATCTGACGGCAATGCATCTTCTGGTCTTGGAGAATAAGCGATGGACGAAGGGCCCTCGAATTTAATTCTTCTTTTACTTTCTGCAGCGACATTTGTAACACTCTCCCTTCTTTTTTCGGCGTCTGAAAGTGCGTTTCTTGCATTAAACAAGCTGCGCGTGCACTTTCTTCGCGAAAAAGGAGAAAAAAAAGCCGTCCGAGCCGGAAAACTTCTGGACAAAAAGGAAGAGCTTTTGAACATGTTGCTTGTCGGTAATGAGCTGGTGAATGTCGCGCTATCTGTTGTCCTCACTTCAGTTTTCCTCAAGCTTTTCGGCCCTGCGGGGCTTGGAATCGCGACTGCAATTTCAACAGTCCTCCTCCTGATTTTTGGTGAAATAACTCCAAAAAGCGTAACGACCAGGCATCCTGAATCGATTGCCTTTGCATTAAGCGGATTCGTCAATTTCTTTTTTTATCTTCTGCGGCCGCTTGTCATTTTCTTTACATTTATTTCACGCTCAATCCTCAGGCTTTTCGGGATCGACACCAAAAAAAAGAACGTTTCCTTTACGGAAGACGAAATCAAGACTTTTATTGATGTAGGTGCTGAAGAAGGCGTCCTCGAAAATAACGAAAAAAAACTCATGAGCCGTGTCTTCAAATTCAAGGATTTGGAAGCTAGTGACATAATGATTCCGCGGACAAAAATTGTCGGAATTCAGGCAAACTTGCGCTATCGGGATGTCGTTCAGCTTTCAGAGCGCACGCGGCTTTCAAGGTTTCCGGTCTTCCGAAAAGATTTGGACGACATAATCGGAATCCTTTACGTAAAAGACATGCTGAATTACGCGAGCTGCCGTGATGATTTTTCCGTGGAGAAAGTCATGCGCGCTCCGCTTTTCATTCCCGGTTCCACAAAAATGTCTTCCGTTCAGTCGATGATGGTCGAGGCAAAGGAAAATTTTGCGGTTGTAATTGATGAATACTCAGGTACGGATGGAATAATTACGACGGAAGATATCGTGCGCGAGATTTTTGGTGGAATTGTAAGCGAGATTGATGAAGGCGGGCGGGCAACAGACGTCACTGCAAAGGAATTTGACAATGCAGTCCTTGAAGGTTCAACACGCCTTTCTGATCTTGGAGAATACCTTCACATAAGTTTTGAATCATGTAAAAACGAAACTTTGGGAGGATTTATGCTCGAAAAACTGGACAGAATTCCACTTCCAGGTGATTCTCTTGTTTATTTCGGCTATAAATTCACTGTTACCGCAATGGAAGGGCTTAGGGTTGAGCAAATTCACTGCTCAAAACTGGCTCAGGACAAGGAGGAGCTGGATGAATCTGATGTTTGATGTGATTGTCCCGTTGATTTTTGTCTTTATTCTCGTTGCGATCGTGGCTTTTTTTGCTGCCAGTGAAACAGCCTTCCTTTCAATTACAAAAGTCACATTAAAGCAGATGCTCAAGGAAGAAAAGCACAACGGAAAGAAAAATCCTTCCCGAAAAGTGGCATTCCTCAAAAAAGACACAAACAAGCTGCTTTCCCTGATTTTAATCGGCATAAATTTTATTACGTCTCTTGCATCAGGTCTTGCCGCCACGGTTGCGATAAAACTTTTTGGAGAAGCCGGATCTGCCTATGCAACATTCGTGATGGTATTCATATTGATTATTTTTGGTGAGATAACCCCGAAAACCGTTGCTTCCGTTTTTCCAGTTGCAACATCAAGAAAATTCGCAGCACCGCTCATTTTTTTGCAGAAAATTTTTTTTCCTGTCGTATGGATTTTTGCCAAAATCTCAGCATTTTTTACGATTGTCTTGAATTCTCTTTGGAAAGAAGACAAGAATGTTGTGACAGAGGAAGAATTAAAGTCGCTGATTGATGTGGGAGAGCACGAAGGAACGCTTGAGCACAATGAAAAAAAACTTTTATACAAAATTTTTGATTTTACAGACCTCAATATCCGCGACATAATGCGCCACAAGAGCCTTGTTAAGTGCGTTTCTTCATCTGCCGGATATTCCGAGGTGATTCAGGCCTTTATTGACAGCGGATATTCAAGGATTTTAGTCTGCGGCCCTGACAGCGAAGAGACAACAGACTGCAGCTTTGATAATGTTATGGGCGTGATTTATTACAAGAATGCCTTGATCAGGAGCGGAAGCGGCGATAAAAATGCAAGGAATTTTGCAAGAAAATGCATGAGCCGCGTTCAGTTTGTTCCCGAATCCATATCGGCAACGGAAGTCCTTCATAAATTCAAAAAAGAGAAGGTGAGTTTTGCGGTTGCCGTGGATGAGAACGGATGCAATACCGGAATTGTGACGATGGATGACATCCTTCGGGCTGTTTTTGGAAGAAGCGTAAATCCACTTAACGATGAAACTCCGCCTGAAAATCGGATTAAGGCTGTGTCTCCGTGTGAATACATTGTTCCCGGTGACATGAAACTGAGCGATTTGAATGACTTCCTTTATTTAAAACTTGAGAGCGACAATTATGATACCCTGGCCGGCTATCTGCTTGAGAAATTTGACAAGCTGCCGGATTCAGGCGAGGCATTTAAGGAAAATGATATTGTCTTTGAAATCCTTGAGCAGTCACAAAGGCGCATTCAGAACGTGAAAATTCTTTTTTCTAAAGCTCCAGAAGGTCAGTGAATCAGAAATCTTCAAAAATGTGTAGTTTTTTGATTTGACAGCTACTATTTTTTGACTCATTATAGTAAAATGTAAATATTCTTTTTCATAAATTTTTGGAGGATAAAAAGTATGAAAAAAACAATTGCTATTGCAACAAGCGCAATTCTTGCTGCAGGCTTGGCTCTTACTGGTTGTAGCAAAAAAGCCCCGGAAAAAGTGGTGCTCCGCTATGCAGAAAACCAGGCTCAGGACTACCCGACAACAAAGGCAGCCTATGAATTCGCAAAATTAGTTGAAGAAAAAACTGACGGACGAATTCATATCGATGTTTACTATGGCGCTCAGCTTGGTGACGAAAAATCAGTTATCGAACAGCTTCAGTTCGGTGCAATCGACTTCACACGTGTTTCTCTTTCACCACTTTCAGAATTTGAGAAATCCCTTAACATTCTTCAGCTCCCATACCTTTACAAGGATGCAGCTCAGATGTGGCGCGTTCTTGACGGCGATATCGGTGACAAATTCCTTAACTCTTTGGGAAAAAACAACTTGATCGGTCTTTCTTGGTTTGATGCTGGTGCACGTAACTTCTACAACTCAATTCGCCCGGTTACAAAACTTGAGGATCTCAAAGGTCTTAAAATCCGTGTTCAGGAATCTCAGCTTATGATGGGCATGGTTGCAGCTATCGGTGCTAATGCAACTCCAATGCCATACGGCGAAGTTTACTCTTCACTCCAGACACATGTCATCGATGGTGCAGAGAACAACTGGCCTTCATACGATTCAACATCTCACTACGAAGTAGCACGCAACTTTGTTCTTGACGAGCATACTCGTGTTCCAGAATTGCAGTTGGTTTCAAAAATCACTTGGGAAAAACTTTCTCCAGCTGATCAGAAAATCATCAAGGAATGTGCCCTTGAATCTGCAAAAATCGAGCGCAAGCTTTGGGCAGAAAAAGAAGCTGCTTCAGAGAAAAAAGTTCGTGAAGCTGGATGCCAGATTACAGAACTCGCTCCTGGAGAAAAAGAAAAATTCCAGGCTGCTATGGCTCCTCTTTATGAGAAATTTGGTGCTGGTTACGAAGACCTCATCAAAGACATTCAGTCTCGCTAGTCTCTAGTTTGACTTGATGACAAAGGCATAAGTTTTTAAGCTTATGCCTTTTTTGCGGTAACTTAACTGATATTTTAGTATATCAGAAATATCTTCCCAGAAGGTTTCAAATGAATTCAATCATTGAAAAAATAAAGGCAGAGGTTTGTAAGCCAGGCTACACCTTGTTTGAAAAAATCATATCTGGTGTTGCCTTTTTTTTCGACTGCATTTACCGTGCTCTTCTTGAGTGTTCAAAGGTGATTCTGCTTTTTATTATTGTTATTGTAAGCGCACAGGTTTTCTGCCGCTTCTTCAGTCATTCCATCATGTGGTCAGAGGAAGTTGCGCTTCTTCTCATGGTATGGACGGCATTTATTGCACTCGCCATTGGTGTTGAAAAGGGATTGCATATTGCCATCACCATTTTTTTCAACCATTTCCCTAAAAAAGTGCAGTGGTGTTTCAATAAGATTATTTTGCTTTCCATGATTTTCTTCGGATACATTCTTATTGTTTATGGCATAAAACTTGCTCAGGTTTCTATGGGCAACTTGCTTCCTGCAACACAGTGGCCGAATGGAATCAAGTTCATAATGATGCCTGTAAGCGGTATTTTTGTGTGCTATTTTGCAATTTTTGATTTGTTTGGACTTTCAAAATATCGTCACCTGAATATTGAAGACGGCCACAGAACTTCTGAAAAGACCGATCAGCAGATTATTGATGAAATGCGTGCTCAGCAGGCTGAAAAGGCCGTAGCTACAGAGGAGGATCAAAATGTTTAATCCTGATGTTGCCATGTGGCTTTTGCTCGGCACATTTGTTTTGTTTATTGTTTGCCGAATGCCAGTTATTTTTGCAATTGCAGTTTCTTCATGTATAACAATGTTTTACATCGGAACGCCTCTTATGGCTTTCGTTCAGCAGATGGCAAAGGGCATCGACAGTTTCAGCCTTATGGCTATTCCGTTCTTTGTTCTCGCTGGTGAAATCATGGGTGCCGGTGGTATTTCTGACCGACTTCTTCAGGCTGCAAATGCCATTGTCGGACGTTTCCGTGGCGGATTCTCTTACGTAAACGTTCTTGCTTCTATGTTCTTCGGACATCTGTCTGGTTCTGCAGTTGCTGATGT
>JAEEGL011697459.1_pt1 | contig 19904 bp, 17 predicted proteins | sample 9134231 | NCBI WGS metagenome assembly JAEEGL01 (sample SAMN16246548, study PRJNA631951) | gut metagenome | biome: gut microbiome; feature: rumen; material: fiber-attached | host: Bos | place: Iran: Karaj | collected 2018-10 | reverse complement strand
GACAAAAAGATAATCTATTTATAAATTTATTAAATATAATTCGAAGTAATTCTATAAAACCAAAACAACTTGAAGTGTTAAATAAAAGATATAATAAATTCGATGAAATAAACGATAATGATTTTTATATTAATTTAACAACAACAAATAAAAAAGCTGATGAAATAAATTTAGAAAAATTAAAGGAATTAAAAACAAAAGAATATAAATATCAAGGAATAATAAAAGGAGATTTTGAATCAAATTATTTGCCAACAGAATCAGAATTAAAAATAAAAGTTGGAGCGCAGGTTATGATGTTGAATAACGACCCAGATAAAAGATGGGTGAATGGTAGTGTAGGAAAAGTTGTTGATATAATAAAAAATTCAGATACAATTTATGAAAATGAAAAAGAAATAAAAATAGATATCATAGTTGTAGAATTAGATAATGGAGAAGTGGTAGAAGTAGAACCATATAAATGGGATGTATTTAATTATGTGTATGATAATGTAGAAGAAGTTATAGAATCAAAAGTGATAGGATCATTTATACAATATCCAATAAAATTAGCTTGGGCGATAACAATACATAAAAGCCAAGGAAAAACTTTTGATAAAGTAATAATAGATTTTGATAGAGGAACATTTGCTCACGGACAAGCATATGTTGCACTTAGTAGATGTACAAGTCTTGAAGGAATAATTTTAAAAAATAAAGTAAAAAAAGAACATATACTTTTAGATAATAAAGTTGTTGAATTTATAAAAAACATAAATACAAAAATTTCAGAAATAAAATTACCAAGAAATAAAAAATATGAATTATTAGAGTACTATGTATTACAAGGTACTAAAATAAAAATAATATATTTAAAAGATAATGGAGAAAAAATTAGAAAAGAAATTATTCCACTTGAGATAATAAAAAATTATAAAAATAAAAATAAAATTTTTGATGCATTAAAAGGAATAAAAGTAGATAAAAAAGAAATTATTATTTTTAATTTAGATAGTATATTAAATATAGAAGTGATATAATAAAACTATTATTTATCACTTTTTATTTTTATGAAAATTTTATATATAGAAGATGATTTAGATTCTATAAAAATAATAAAAAGAATTTTAGAAAAAGAATATTATATAATAGAATTTGCAACAGATGGATATGATGGATTAAGAAAAGCATCTATGAACGAATATGATCTCATTATTCTAGATGTAAATCTTCCAAGTAAAGATGGTTTTGAAATTTGTAAAGAATTAAGAAAAAATAATTCTACTCCAATAATATTTTTAACATCAAATATAGCTGATGAAGATTTAATAAAAGGATTAAAAATCGGAGGAGATGATTATATAAAGAAACCTTTCAATAAAGAGGAGTTAGTTTTAAGAATAGAAAATATTTTAAAAAGACCAAAAAATTTAATTGAACATAAAATTGTGTTTGATGATTTTTTGTTAAGCCTAGATTCTAAAAAATTATTTTTTAAAGATAAAGAAATTTATTTAACAAAAAAAGAATTTAATATTTTAGAATTATTATTTTTAAATAAAAATATTGTATTTAGTAGAGATGATATTTTTTATAAAATATGGGATGAAAATGGAAATCCATTTTCAAATAATGTTGAAGTTTTTATAAAAAATATTAGAAAGAAAATAAAAGAAGTTACAAAAATAGAATTAATAAAAAACGTAAAAGGCCAAGGATATTATATTGGAAATATATAAAATAAAAATTCATTATTTCTTCATTTTTATTTTTTATAATTTAGTTAAAGGTCGACTAACTAAAACAAAGAAAATAAAATGGAAAATAATCTTTTAAATTCAAAATGGAGTTGGGATAAAAGTAGGTTCATGGAAGATACTTTAAAAATGAATATTAACAAAGAAGATTTGTGGAATAGTAATCATGATTATTTTTTTACGGAAGACGAAGATTTTATAAACGAGGAATACAAAAATATCGTAACAAAAGTTTTTGAAAATTTTAAAATACAAAATGATAATAAAAATAATTTAGAAAAATTTTTGGAAAACAATATAACTGCGAAAATCATAGTCTATGCACAATACTTTAGCGGAGCACCAAGTTTAAAAGCTGCGAGAATGATATCATACGTAAACATGACAAATTTTATTTCAGCGCAATTATCAAAAGAACTATGTGGGCATGAATTCAGGATGGGGCTTATGGAAAGATTGCAATATTTGTTTAGATTTTATTCATATAGAAAAGATGTATATGTAAACTGTGTTGCAAAAATAGCATTAGCGTCATTACGAGATCATAAACATGATATTGAAAAAGATATGAAAGAAAATAAAGGTAATAATCCTTTTATTACAAAAGAAATAAACGACGAATTATTTAAAGAATACGAACAAGGTTTAATTAATATAATAGAGAACAATAATGACAAATAGTATTAAAAAATTAAACGAAATATTTAGTATTCCGGAAATAAGTTTTTGGAATTTTGATTTATAAAAATGTTTAAGAAAGCATCAATACATAAAAACACATCTAGATTAGTGTCGTGCATATTATTTATTTCTTTAGTTATAAATAATTTTTACGCAAACATTGCATCGTCTTGTTCGATAGAATGTCTTCAGTCTAAACAATTAAACGTTATAGTATTGTTTATTTGTTTTTCGATTTCTTTGATTACTTGTATAAAAGAAAATTTATTTTTTAAATTATTACAGATTTTTAATTTGTTCGCATTAGGAACATATTCAGTTTTTACAAATGATTTATCTGATCCAGTTGGAATAATATTTTTGAGTTTAGCGCTAATGCTGACTTGGACATATTTTGATTTTAAAAAGAAACCGTTATTAATGTTACCAATTTTAATAACAGTTTATGCATTTTTAAAAGTTGGAAAAATATATTCAGATGATCTTATTGTAAAAGTTCTCGGCGTAAATACACACGGCGAAAAAGTTTGTAACGTAAATAAGATAGATCAAGAATGGCAGGATGATTTAAAAATATTAAACGTAATAGACGGAGTTTATTTTTTAGTGTTTGTCGCACTATTCATAAGAATAACATTAGTTGAAGAAATAAAATTATATTTTGATAAAAGTAATAAAATAGAAAAAGAATTAAATCAAAATGAACATTATATATGGTATGGTAAAAATATAAATGGAGTAATACATAATATAAAAAATAAATTAACGCCAATATATTTGTTACTAGGAGAAATAAAAGAAGATGAAACCATAGATGAAGATTTAAGAAATTTTTCTGAAATGCAATTAAATAATTCTGAAGGAATAATAGAATTACTTGATCAACTACTATGTATAACAAGGAACAAGAGTGAAGATAATATAAAAGATGTAAACGTAAACAAGGTGATGAAATCCATATTAGAATTCTTTAAATCAAATTTATATTTTAAAAATAATGTAAAACTAGATATTAAAGAAGATGGAGATTTAATAGTAAAAACAATTCCACTTGAATTAACACAGGTCTTTGAAAATATTATAAAAAATTCATTAGACGAATTAAAAAAGAAAAATGAAAATAGAAAAATAGATATTGAAATAAATTCAAAAGAAAAATTTGTTTCAATAAAAGATAATGGATCTGGAATAAAAAAGTGTATGAATTGTAAAAATAAAAAATGTTTTTATAGTTGTGATGCTTTTAAAATAGGAGAAACAACAAAAGAAAACGGTCTCGGGTACGGAATGACTTATATTAAAAATTATATAGTTAAAAATAAATTAGACGGTAAAATTATTTCAAACAATAATGGAACCGAAATTATAATTTATTTTAAAAATTAAAAAACGGATAAGCATCCGTTTTTTAATTTTTCGCTTCGCGTCTCGAATTTAACATTCTTTAAAATTTAAAATATAAATTCGCGTCTCAATTTGAAAAATTATTCAAATAATAAAGTTTTGATTTTTAAAATTTTTTATAAAATATTTTTATTTCAATTTTAAAATTTTATAAATATAAACAATTGAGAGAAAAACAAAAATAATATAAAATATAAAGACATAACAAAAAGGTTAAATAACATGAATTTTAAAAAATTATATTCAGACAAAAAATTTTCAATGTTAATGTCTTCATATAGAATACAGGCTATAGCTGACGCATTGATGTCTATTTTTTCTATTGTATATATATACGAAAAATTAAATCTATCATTAACATATTTATTTATATTATTTTTGTTAGATGCGATACTATCTGCGATATTATACATTCCTGGAGCAAAAATAATGTCAAAGATTGGAATCAAAAAATCTTTGATAGCCGGAACAATAATATTTATGGTGGAATACGTAGGGTATATATTATTTGGCGTAAACCCATTGATCGCAGCAATAATGTATTTGATATTATCTAGTATTGGTAGAGTTATATATTGGACAGGATATCACGTTTCATTCTCTATATTTACAAAAGAAAAGAAACGCGGAAAAGAAGTTAGTAGATTAAAAAATGCAATAGCGATAATCGGAGTAATAATCCCAATAATTGCATCACAGATAATAGAAAAAGCCGGATTTGAAGTATTATTTGTTTCAGCGTTTATCATATATATAGTTTCGGTAATTCCATTAGTAAAAATGGAAGATGTAAAACAAGAATATGAATTTAGTTTTATCGAAACATTTAAATTTATATTTTCTAAAAAATATATAAGAAACTTTTTTATAGGAGCATCTGATGGAGGTGAACAGGGAGCTAGAATAATAATATGGCCAATATTTATGTATTTGTTTATGAATAATGATATTGCTTCGATGGGTATAATGACATCATCGGTATTATTTGTAACATTGATTGCAAATACTTTTATTGGAAAATTAACTGATCAAAAAAGTAAAGCATCGTTAATGAGAGCCGGAGGAGTATTTTATGGACTAGGGTATTTAGGAAAAGTATTTTCTACGACAAATATTCATCTATTCTTTTTCTCATCTTATCAAAGTATAGTTCAACCATTACTTCGTGTGCCATACGAATCAAGATTCTATGAACACATAGAAAGTAAAGATCATTTAATAGATGAATACACTGTAATGAGAGAAATATCTCAATTTATAGGAAGAAGTATATTATTGATAATAGGTGTAATATTATCATTCTATTTAGAAGATAAAATGACGCTAAGTATAATGTTTGTAATAGCCGCTATTTGCTCTATTTTTATGGGTGCATTAAGCAAGGATGGTGCTAAAAAAGATGGAACTGTTACAATTAAGTAAAAATATTGATTTTTATTTAAATATAAGGTAAAATAAACAAGTTAAATTTTACAGCTTCTATTAAAGTTTAACTTTAATTGTAAATTTTAATTTTGTGAGCAAATACAATGTGTTTGCGTTATTAATAAATTTAAAATTAATTTCATGCCAAAAGTAGTTAAATTACAAATTATGGCTGGAAAAGCTAATCCAGCTCCTCCAATTGGTCCAGCATTAGGACAAGTAGGATTAAACATTCAAGAATTTTGTACAAAATTCAACGCTGCAACTAGCGATAAAGAAGGTGTAATCCCAGTAGAAATTATTATTGCTGATGATAAATCTTATGATTTAGTATTCCATACTCCACCAGCAGCTGAACTTATCAAGAAATATGCAAATATTCAAAAGGGTTCAGGAAATCCACTTCTTAATAAAGCTGGAAAATTAAAGAGAGATGATCTTAAAAAGATCGCTGAAATTAAAATGCCAGATTTAAATACAGAAGATGTTGAACAAGCAATGAAAATCGTTGCTGGTACAGCAAGACAAATGGGTGTTGAAATAGTTGACTAATATTATTTCAATAAATTAATAAATTAACCAAAAAAATATGTCTTCTAAGAAAAACGTAATAAGAACAATATATTTATATTTATTCTCATTAGCTGGACTTATTATGACAATGGTTGGATGTTCAATGCTTGTACATACAGCATTAACAAACACTGTTTTTAAAAGCGCAAATTCTAGATTTGATTACTATGCAAACGAACCTAGTAGTTTAGCAAATGCAGATTTAGAAAATACAAAAGCTATTTTAGAAACATTAAAGTCAGATAAAGATTTAACTGACACTCAAAAAGAAAAAATAGATACTTGGTTAACAGATTATTCAGAATACAGAGTATATGAACAACAAAGAAAAGAATATTATACTAGTACTGAATATAAAAGAAGAGATATGGAAGAAAATTTAGCAACATCATTATCATTAATTGCTATCGGTCTTCCAATATATTTGATCCACTGGTTTACTATCAAATCAGATATCAAAAAAGAAAAAGAAGATTTAATATAACAAAACAAAATACCTCAATCGAGGGAGATTTAATAAAATCGTTAATATAAAAATATGAAAAAAAGATCAGTAAGATACAACGAATTATCACAATTAGTTGAAAAAGATAAATTATATACACCAGAAGAAGCTATCGCTTTAGTAAAGAAAGCTTCAAAAGCAAAATTTGTTCCATCAATCGAAATTCATATCAGATTAAATATGAACTTAAAGAAAACAGATGAACAAATTAGAGGATCTGTTGTATTACCAAACGGTACAGGTAAAACTAAAAAAGTAGCAGTTTTTGCTGAAGGAAACGACGCAGAAGCAGCTAAAAAAGCAGGAGCTGATTTTGTTGGAGCAGAAGATTTAATCGACGAAATCGCTAAAACTGGAACAGTTAACTTCGATGTTGCTGTTGCTACTCCATCTATGATGGTTAAATTATCAAAATTAGCTAGAATACTTGGACCAAAAGGAATCATGCCAAATCCAAAAGTTGGTACAGTAACAATGGATGTTGCTAAAGCTGTTGAAGAACAAAAAGCTGGTAAAGTTGCATTCAAAAATGATAAAACTGGTATTGTTCATCAAGTTATTGGTAAAGCTGACTTTACAGAACAACAATTACTTGAAAACTTCAATACTTTAATAGAAGCAATTAAAGCTGCTAAACCAGAAACTATTAAGAAATCATATTTCAAAACAGTTTCTATTAATGCAACAATGGGACCTGGAATCAGAGTTGCCGTTGCTATGTAATAAAAAATGGCTAGTTACTAGCCATTTTTTATTTGCCCGAAACAATTGACAAAACTCAAATAATATGATAGTGTTTTTTACGAAATAGAGTTTTTAGATTGTTTGATTACTGCTTTAAAAGAAATTTTGATCTCTCAAAAATGATATTACAAGTTTTATAAACCTTTTTCTTGCGATATCGCCTCCTTTAAAGTCTCTAATCAAACATTTCGAGAACTCTATTTTTTATTTATAAATAATTGACAAAATGGCTAAAATATGCTAAAAAATAGCTATCAATAGTCAAAGGAGGAAAATATGACTAAAGATGTTTATAAGTTCGAAAAGGAACTTATTAATGGTAAGTGGTTCTCTGTGTGTAAAAATCAGGAACATGTTCCGATGATTGAACATACGAGAGATGGGAAGTATAAGGTTCGCAACTCAAATGGCAAAGCTGTACTTCATGACAACTTCAGTGATGCTAAGAAATTAGCTATCGATGTTTATAAAAAATTTGCTAAGTTCAATAAGACTTGGAAGGAGGACTAGATGATTAAAATTCAGTCTAGGATGCGTGCTAAAAAAGCACGCTTTTTTATTTTAAAAAATTGAAAATAAAAAAGAGATTTGCTAAAATAAATCAAAAAATAAAAGTAAAAAAATGAAATACATAGTATTCACATACGGTTGTCAGATGAATATTTCTGAATCCGAAAGAATAAAAACTATTTTAAATAATCTAGGATTAGAAGAAATAAAAGATGAAAACGACGTAGAAAAAGCAGACGTTGTTGTTTTGAATTCATGTTCAGTTAGAGAATCAGCAGAAAATAGAGTATTTGGATTAACAAATAAAATAGATAAATTAAGAAAAAAGAATAATAAAAAACAATTGATAGTTGTTACAGGATGCATGGCTGGGAGAGATAAAAATGGATCAATAAGAAGAAAGTTCAAGAATAAAATAGATGTATTAATGAAGATAAAAGATATAAAAAATCTTCCAACAATAATAAGAGAATTCTTTACAGACACACTAGAAGAAGAAAAATTAAATCATGATGATACATTAGAATATCTTTCAATAGTTCCGACAACAAAAAACGATTATCAAGTTTTTATCCCAATAATGTCTGGATGTAATAATTTCTGTACATATTGCGCAGTTCCATTTTCAAGAGGAAGAGAACAATCAAGAAATATGGAAGATATTTTAGCTGAAGTACAAAAATTTAAAGATAGAGGATACAAAGAAGTTACATTACTTGGACAAAATGTAAATTCATATAATCCAGAAAAAAGTTGTATAAGCAAAGATAATCCATACACACATAAGTTTGCTCAATTATTATGGGAGGTAAATAAAATAGGAATTCCAAGAATATATTTCACATCATCACACCCAAAAGATTTAGATGATGAAGTAATAGATGCGTTAACATTAGAAAATATGGGTAATTATTTGCATCTAGCCGTTCAGTCAGGTGATGATGAAATAATTAGACAAATGAATAGACATTATACAGCAGAGCAATATTTAAATTTGGTAAAAAAGATAAGAGAGAAAAATCCAGATCTAGCAATTGGAACAGATATAATAGTTGGGTTCCCAGGTGAATCAGAAGAAGCCTTTCAAAATACATGTAAATTATACAGAGCTGCAGATTTTGATATTTCGTATAATGCAATTTATTCAGATAGAAGTGGAACAGCTTCTCAAAAAATGAAAAATAAAATTCCTTTTGAAACAAAGAGAAGAAGATGGAATGAATTACATGCGATAATGGAAGAAATAGTTTTGAAGAAAAATCAAAAATATTTAAATCAAACAGTTTCTGTATTAGTTGAAACAAGGGGGAATAAATATTGGGAAGGAAGATCTTCAGAACAAAAATTAGTAAAGTTTCCTATACAAGAAAAAGAAAATTACATTGGACAAATAGTTAATGTAAAAATAAATAAAGTAGAAGAGTGGAATTTATATGGAGAAATAGAGAAGTAAAGAAAAAGAAAAAAACCGCTACATAAGTAGCGGTTTTGTTTTTTCTAGCTCGCTTCGCTTCGCAGGTTCGCGGTCCCGGCTCGCTGTGTTCGTTTCACTCACACATCGCTGCGCCTTTCTCGCCCCTTGCGTAAATGCTACTAGCATTTACTCATCCTTACCTAAAAAAATAACGCTACTTTCGTAGCGATTTTTTTGGTGCGGATGAAGGGACTCGAACCCCCACGGCGTTTGCCATGTGCTCCTAAGGCACACGTGTCTACCAATTTCACCACACCCGCATATTTTTATTATACTTGTTATTACCTAAAAAGTCAATGAAAAAAAGCCGACATTATGTCGGCCCACCCGTTAAAGTGCAAGATTTTTTATAGAATCAATTACGCAATTAGATTTTTCTAATATTTCTATAGTGATTCCGTGTTCAAAAGCAGAATTTTCTTCGCGTTTGATAGCTTGTAAAACAGAAAAGTTTACACGATCCATCAATATGGAATGTTCTTTTTCGATAAGAATCTGTTTCATTTTTTCCAGATACTTTTCTTTTTCGCTTCTTTGAATAATATCATACATAACTTTTCGTTCTGGGTATGACTCAAAATCCACGCAAGAACCATGCGCATAACGCTTCCAAAAAAACACTTTTACAATAAGTAAATCTTCCATTTTTACCTCCATTATTATTTTTATCATATACAGCTTCTTTTGTAAATGTTTAATAACAGCATCTTTTATGGTATAATATCAAATGTAATTTTTATTTAGTTTTATGAAAAAATTTCTTAAAAAATTATCATTTATTTCCGTATTGTTTTTAATGGCTGCAAATAAAGCTTTGGCTGTTACTACGAGTTATAATTTTTCTTCTGAAGTAGGTGGTTTTTCTAGTAATCTTTTTAGTTCGCCAGTTCTTATTATAATTAATGTAGTTGGAGCTGTTGCTATGATGTTTACTATCATAAATTTAATGGTTGGATTTACAAGATGGAAATTTCTTGCAGGATATAACGTCGATGAAAGAAACAAAGCTTTTCATATACTTAAACAAGCTCTTGTTGGTCTGATGATAATGATAATAGTTTTATTGATTGATATATTTATTAAATAATACTAGCTAGTCTAGTATTTTTTAATTTTGGGTAACATTTTATACATTTGAAAAAAGTTATTTTTTGGTGTATACTTATGCGAATAAAAGAACAATAAATCAATATTTTATGGAGCCAAAAAGTATTATAGTTCGAGGTGTTAAAGTAAATAATCTTAAAAATATTTCTGTCGAAATTCCAAAAAATAAAATGACAGCAATAACAGGATTATCAGGATCAGGAAAATCATCTCTTATATTCGATACAATCTATGCAGAAGGTAGAAGAAGATACGTAGAAAGTTTATCTTCATATGCAAGACAATTTTTAGGATTAGAAGAAAAACCAGATATAGAAAGTATCGAAGGTTTGTCTCCAACAATTGCAATAAGTCAAAGAAATATTGCAAAAAATCCAAGATCAACAGTTGGTACAGTTACAGAAATTTATGACTACATGAGATTACTTTGGGCAAATATTGGTGAACCTCATTGTCCAAAATGTAATAAACCAATTACAAAACAACCAATAGATGAGATTATTGCGAAGATTTTAGAATTACCAAAAAATAAAAAAATATTGATTATAGCTCCAATTATCAGAGGTAAAAAAGGTGAACATAGACAAATTATAGAAAAGATACAATCTCAAGGTTATGTTAGAGTTAGAATTGATGATTATATTTATGATATAGAAGAAGCTCTTGATTTAACTTTAGAAAAAAATAAAAAACATACAATCGAAATTGTAGTTGATAGAATTTTATTAGAAGAAAATTTATCAGAAGAAGAAAAGAAAGAAGAACGTGAAAGAGTTGCAAATTCTTGTGAAACAGCTTTAGAATTTGGAAACGGAATTATGATTGCAAATATAGAAACAGATGAAACAGATAAAAATGGAAATCAAAAAACAAAAGATATTTTTTATTCTCAACATTTTGCATGCCCAGAATGTGATATTTCTTTTCCAGAAATTTCATTAAGAAGTTTTTCGTTTAACAATCCATACGGAGCATGTAATTCATGTGGTGGACTTGGATATAAACAAAAAATAGATGTTGATTTAATAATACCAAATAAAAAACTTTCAATTGAAGAAGGTGCTATTTTGCCATGGCAAAAAATAATTTCATCAAAAGGATGGACATATAAATTATTACAAAAAGTTGCCGAAGCAGAAAAAATTGATTTAAATAAACCTGTAGAAAAATTAACAGAAAAAGAATTAAATACAATCCTTTACGGAACAGGTTCTACTTTATATAATTTTGGAAAATATAAATTCCCATATGAAGGCGTAATAGCAAATATGGAAAGAAGATACGATGAAACAACTTCAGATTTTTCTAAATCAGAAATAGAAAAATATATGATAATAGAAGTTTGTGAAGAATGTCATGGAAAGAAATTAAAGAAAGAATTTTTAAATGTGTTAATCGATAACAAAAGCATTATTGATGTATCAGATATGAATATCGAAGAAGCAGGAAAATTCTTTGAAAAAGTTTTAAAAAATTTAACAGAAAGACAAAAAGTTATCGTAGAAAAAATTCTAAGAGAAATAATTACAAGATTAGACTTTTTAAAAAATGTAGGATTAACATATTTATCTTTATCAAGAAATTCTACAACATTATCAGGTGGAGAATCACAAAGAATAAGACTAGCAACACAAATCAGCTCATCACTTTCAGGAGTAATTTATGTATTAGATGAACCAACAATAGGATTACATCAAAGAGATAATGATAAATTGATAGAAAGTTTAATAAAATTAAAAGAATTAGGAAACACAGTACTTGTAGTAGAACATGATGAAGATGTAATAAGATCATCAGACTATATAGTGGATATAGGGCCGCTTGCAGGAAAAAGAGGAGGAGAATTAGTATACTCTGGAGATTTAGCAGGAATACAAAAATGCGAAAAATCATTAACAGGAAAATATTTATCGGGAGAAAAAGTAGTTGGAGAAAATTATTTTAAAAATAAAAACACACCAGATTATAAAAGAAGAAAAGGAAACGGAAAGAGTATAGAAATAGTAGGAGCTTCAGAATTTACATTAAAAAATGTAAATGCAAAAATACCATTAAATAAATTCGTTGCAGTAACAGGAGTATCAGGATCAGGAAAATCAACACTTGTAATAGATATACTTGCAAATTATTTATTAAAACATTTCTATAGAGCAAAAACAGAAATAGGAAAACATAAAGAAATAAAAGGAGTAGAAAATATAGATAAAATAATTAATGTAGATCAATCACCAATAGGAAGAACTCCAAGAAGTAATATTGCAACATATACAGGAATATTTAATACAATAAGAGATTTATTTGCATCAACAAGTGAAGCAAAAATAAAAGGATATAAAGCAAATAAATTTAGTTTTAATGTAGAAGGTGGAAGATGTGAAAACTGTCATGGAGATGGAGTAATAAAAATAGAAATGAAATTCTTACCAGATGTATATGTAACATGTGATGTATGTAAAGGAAAAAGATATACAGAAAATGTATTAGAAGTACATTACAAAGATAAAAATATTTACGACATTTTGGAAATGACAGTTGAAGATGGATTAGAATTCTTTAAAGATATACCAAGTATCTATCCAAAATTAAAAGTATTAAATGATGTAGGATTAGGATATATAAAACTAGGACAAAGTGCTACAACATTATCAGGTGGAGAAGCGCAAAGAATAAAGTTGGCAACAGAGTTATCAAAGAAATCAACATCAAAAACATTATATATATTAGACGAACCAACAACAGGATTACATTTTGAAGATATAAATAAATTGCTAAGTATATTACACAAATTAGTAGATAAAGGAAATACAGTATTAGTAATTGAACATAATTTAGACGTAATAAAGACAGCAGACTGGATAATAGATATGGGTCCAGAAGGCGGAGAAGGAGGAGGAAAGATAATCGCTGAAGGAACACCAGAAGATATAGTAAAGATAAATAAAGGATATACAGCAAAATATTTAAAGAAAATATTAGATGTAAAATAAAATATTTAGATACATAGATAAATATAAAAATATCTAAATATCTAAATAAAGGAAAATAAAAAATCGAACAGAAAGTTCGATTTTTTATTTCTCGTCCAACCATTCCATCCATTCGGGAATTTAATTAGAGAGTAAAAATAAGAGCAAAGTAATCAGGATTTTGAAATAACTTCGGTGCCTTAATGAATATAAATTGCAGAGAATAATCTATATTCAGCAATAAAGTTATTTACTTGAGTAACCCCAATTGCTAGCTCTTACTTATGGAAAATATTATATATAAAAATAAAAAACATAACAATACCTAAAGTTGTGGAAAACTGTGAAACATTTTTTAAAAAAAGAAAAAACGTTGAAAATGTTTTTGTGTTTTGATAAAATCGAGAAGGTTTAATATAAGTAAGTTTTTACTAAAATGAATGTAAAAAATATTAAAGATTATAACGATTTAATAAACGCATTTTCATTACAAGAAAAAGAAGTAGAGCGTATAAACAGAGATAACGAAATAGGTTTTATAAAATATTCAAAATACAAGAATATTGATATGCAATTTTGTGTTTATAAACAACAAGAAAAAGAAAAGTGTGAGATTATAATTAATGTAATAGAAGAATATGGTACAGATAAAGATGATAAAAAACTATACAAAGTATGTTCTGGATATAAATATGAAACAAATTTTTTAAGAAAGAACCTAATAGCAAAAATACAAAAACAAATATTTTATAAATACAAGAGCTATGAAAAATATAAAAATTTTTATAAAAAATTATTAAAACGTATTTTTTTATTTGTTCAAATGGATTTTGTTGATTATTTAAAAGATCCAAATGAACTAACAGACGAAGAATTAAACATAGGCGATTTTATGGGGTTTAATGATTATAGAAAAAAATTTTTTATAGTAGCAAAAAAGAATAAAGTAGAAATACAGAAAAATAATGATGAGTTTAAAGATATATTTTTGGGTAGAATAAATACAAATATTTGGGAGGTATCAATGTCGATAATATTGTGTTCTATTATAATACTAGTTTATCATAATGGATATACGAATTGGATTATAGATAATATTATACAAATATTTTCTAATGGGGAAATTACTTATTTTAAAACAATATTTTTTTGTATTACACTAATTTTAATTTCAAAAATATTAGTGAAAATCATATATTCATTAATGCAGATACTAATAATAAAAGATATAAATAATATATTGGCGTATTGTAAAAATAATAAAGAAAAACAACCGAGAAGTTTAATATATAAAATTTTTAAAAAAGCTTATCCGTTTATTAAATAATATGAAAATAAAAACACTTCGTTTATTATGAAGTGTTTTTATTTTTTATAAAAAGTTTGTAACATTGAAATCGTTTTTTTTTTTTTGATAAACTGAAAATGTTAATTAATTAATATAATGAAACATGAAAATAATAGAAAAAATAAATGAAAAACTTACAGTAGAATATAATGATTTTGAAGAATTTAAGCAAAAAAGAGGAGAAATTGAAAAGTTTTTAAAAGAAGAGAAAGATAAAAAACCTAAAATTACGTATAAGGTTATACAACCAGATCTTAGTAATATGAGTTTTTAAAATAAAAAGATGAATAAGTATATTTTTTTGAAAGTCTTATTTATAATATTAATTTTATTAACTGGTGGCTTTGTATTATTAACTACTATTTATTTAGGGGAAGAAGTTTGGGAAATATATCCAGTATATATTTTTTGCATAGTTTCATGTTTATTTTTAATATCAAGAATGATAATCGTAAATAATGAATTGTTGATAATTAAAAATATAGAGCCAAATATTAAAGCCTATATTAAGAATATTAGTAAAAAAACAAATATAAAAGAATATATATTTACATTAGATAAGACCGAATTAAAAGAAATGATATTAAATTTATTAAGTGAAGAGGTATCAAATAATAAAAAAATACAAATAGAAAAACTTTGTAATAAATTAAGTGCTGCTAAATTGAGAGAAATAGTTGGAATAAGTTATGGAAATTTTATTAAACACACTAATTAAAATAACTTAACAACAATAAAAACGCTTTGTAAAAAGCGTTTTTATTTTTTTGCATTAAACTTTTTCAAAAAATTATTTTTGTAATTTTTCTAATCTTTGTTTAAAGCTCTTATATTTTTCTTGTTCCTTCTCAACAATCTCCTTTGGAGCTTTCTCCAAGAAATTCTTTTGATTTAATTTAGCTTCGATAGCTTTTATAGAATCTTGTAAGAATTTAATTTCTTTTTCATTCTTTCTTGAAATTTCATCCAATTCTTTCTTTGTTAATTCAAGATAAATTTCAAAAGTATCACAAACGATCTTTACATAACTATCTTCAGAAGGAGCTTGTTTTGAAATTCTAATAGTTTCAATACCAGCTAATTCTTTTATAACTTTTGCATTATCAGCAATCAAACTAATTTCAGGATTATCAATAATTACAGTATTTAATTTTGCTTTGTTATCCATATTGTATTCTGATCTAATATTTCTAATAGAAGAAACAATATCTTTAACAGTATCAAATTTATTTAAAATATCTGTATTATTTAATCTAGTATTAGTAGTTGGCCAATCTGCATTTATCAATGCTGTATATTTATCTTTTCTAAAAATAATACTCCATAAATATTCAGTAATGAATGGTGCAAATGGATGTAATAATTTTAATGTATTAATTAAAACATATCTTAATACCCAAGGTTGGCAACCATATTCTTTATTCTTGAAAATTTCAATATACCAATCAGCAAAATCTCTCCATACAAAGTCATATAAAATTTCACCAGCTTCACCAATTCTATAAGTTTCTAATTTGCTAGTAACTTTTTCAATGATCTCATTATTTTTATTTAAAATCCAATTATCAGCAAGATTCAATTCATTAGCACTAACAAGAGCTCTTGGATTTTGTAATTGCATTAAATCATTATCATCAAGATCATCAAAGATTTCATTATAATCAATAACAAATCTTGTAACATTCCATAATTTATTTATGAAGTTTCTATAACCAGAAATCTTTTCATCATAAATATTTACATTATTACCAGGAGTTGTTCCAATGACAAGACTAAGTCTAACAGCATCGGCGCCATAAGTCTTAATAATTTCCATAGGGTCAATACCATTTCCTTTAGACTTACTCATCTTTTGACCAGACTTATCACAAACAAGTCCGTTTAAGTAAACTTTCTTGAATGGATATTTGCCAGTTAAATATTTACCCATCATGATCATTCTAGCAACCCAGAAGAAGATAATATCATAACCAGTTGCAAGAACAGTATTAGGATAGAAATTCTTATAATCTTCAAAGTTTTCATTTGGCCATCCAAGAGTAGCAAAAGGCCATAAAGCAGAGCTGAACCAAGTATCAAGAGTATCATCATCTTGTCTTAATTTTTCGCAACCGCAATGAGGACAATTCTTTGGTTTCTTTGGTGCAACAGTAATTTCACCACATTCAGGACAAGTATAAACAGGAAGTCTGTGACCCCACCAAATTTGTCTTGAAATACACCAATCTTTCAAATTATCAATCCATTGGAAATATGTTTTATCAAATCTCTTTGGAATGATTTCAATTTCACCAAGTTCAACAGCTTCTTTAAGAACATCTTTTAATGATTTATTACCAAGAGAAGCAATCTTTTTATTTACATCAATAAACCATTGTTCAGAAATTAAAGGTTCAATAATAGTTGAACATCTATAACAATGACCAACAGAATGAGTAATAGATTCTGTCTTTGAAAGTAAACCTTGTCTTTGTAATTTTGCTACAACTTTTTCTCTTGCATCGGCGATAGTCATACCAGCAAAATCTTCACCGGCATTTTCATTTAAAGTACCATCATTATTTAAAATATTAATGAACTCTAAATTATGCTTTTTACCAAGAGCGTAATCGTTAGGATCGTGAGCAGGAGTAACTTTTAATGCACCTGTTCCAGTTGTCTTATCAACGTATTCGTCACCAATAATTTTAATTTCTCTTCCAATAATAGGAACGATAACAGTTTTACCAATAACATCCTTATATCTTTCATCTGTAGGATTTACAGCAACGGCAGTATCACCAAGAAGAGTTTCTGGTCTTGTAGTAGCGATTTCAATGAAATCATCGCTGTCTTTAATTTGATATTTAATATAATAAAATGCACCTTCAACATCTTTATGATCAACTTCATCATCAGCTAATGTAGATTTACAAGAACTACACCAGTTAACAATTCTAGGTCCTCTATAAATAAGACCATCATTATACATTCTTGAAAAAGCAGTATATACAGCAAGAGTAATACCTTCATCAAGAGTAAATCTTTCACGAGACCAATCTAAAGAAGCTCCAACTTTTTTAGTTTGAGTAACAATAGTGTTGTGACTTTTATTAGTCCATTTCCAACATTCATCAACAAAGGCAGTTCTACCAAGACCTTCTCTAGTCTTGTCTTTTGCGACTAATTGCTTTTCAACTACATTTTGAGTAGCAATAGCAGCATGATCAGTTCCAGGAACCCAAAGAGTCTTGAAACCTTGCATTCTTTTATATCTAACAAGAATATCTTGAATAGTAAAAGTAGCAGCATGGCCTAAATGTAATACTCCAGTAACGTTTGGAGGAGGTAACATTATAGTAAAAGTCTTATTTGAGTTTGGATTTTCTTTACAATTATCTGGATTAAAATAACCTCTTTTTTCCCATTTATTGTAAATTTTGTCTTCAACTTTAGATGCATTATATGTTTTATCCATGGTAACAAATTACAAATTTAATAATAATAAATTCTACACTTATACAAGCACAAAGTCAATAAAAAGTCAAATAAAAATCGCATAATTTCGCGATTTTTATTAAAGTTCAATTACAATATTATTTTGAATTTTTTTATTAATAACCCCGATTCCGATAATAATCCAGAAAAGAATTGCGAGATCGTTTTTAAAGAAAGGAACATCAACAAGACCGTAAACGAGAACAGAAGACATAGTCAAAGAAATAATCAAAGCCATATTCTTTTTATAACAAGATAAACTATTATAACGTTCAGTAGATCTATCTTTCCAGAAATCATTTAATTCTTGAGTATAAATATAATAACACTTTCTATAAAAATTAAAGATAACAGCAATAATAGAAGCAAGACCAATAAAACCAAGTTCAGACCAGAAATTTAAAATAATATTATGAGGATACAAATACATTTCAAAATAAGTTTCAATATGATATGGAGCAATAGCTTCTTTAAAATTATTAAGACCGCCACCAGTAATAAAATGATGCTTTAACATTGACATAGTTTCGCTCCACATTTGCAAACGAATATTGCCAGAATAATTATTAAATAAAATTTTCTCATTAACAAAATCAAAAGTAGGAGGGAAAGTTAAAATAAAAATAAGAGCAATAAAATAAATCAAAAAAGTTCTAAGTTTATTTTTTGAAATTATAAAAATATAAATAAATATAGATGCAACAATGCCAATCAATGCGCCAGAAGATTTAGTAAACAAAGTTGCAAGAAATCCAATAACAAAAACAGATAAATTAAAAATATTATTCTTTAAAAAAGGAAGAATTTCTTGTTTGAATTTTTTAAATTTAAAAGATTTGAGATTAGTAATAATTCTAAATAAAAACAAAGTTACAATCGGAGAGATAAAAAGACTCAAAGCATTAGGATAAGGGAAGATACTAGTAACTCTTCTAGTAGTAAAGTCAGTCCAAGTAGGATCTTCAGTAGCTATACCAATACCAGTAATTTTTTGAAAAATAGCATAAATAGAAAGATAAAGACATGTGATACCGAGAGTTTTTATAATAACTTCAAGATGTTTTTTAGTAGAAAAAGTATTAATAAAAATAATAAAATAAATAATAGGTTCAAAAATAAAAGCTCTCCAAATACCAAAAGCAGCAAGAGAATGATTAGAAATTTTTACAGAAATAACAGATGCAATCAAAAGAAAAATAATTGCAGTGAGAAGATTATAAAACTTAATATCAATTCTATATCTAACAATCTTATAAAAATAACCAATAAAAATACCAAGCAAATATAATTCTAAAAATGTTGTAGGTAAATTAAAAATAGAAAGACGAATCAAATATAAAGGTAAAAACAAAATCACACCCAAAACAGAAAGTTTTTGATTCTTTAAAAATAAAAAACAAGATAAACAAATTATTAAAATCGAAATAAACGAAAACAACATTTTTTAAAAGATAATAATTTATGATAAACTTATAATATTAAAGAAAATAATTCAAGTAAATGCTAGATAAAATAATATTAATAGATAATATAATTGCAAATACAATAGCAAGTGGAAGAAGTGAAATATTATCAAAAATATTTTTAGTAATAACAAAAATATGTGAGCCGGCAGCAATAATATTATTTACAATATTAGCAGTTTTAATATTAACAATATTCAAAAGCAAGAAAGAATTAAAAATAATAATACCAATAGCATTAACGGCAGGAGAATCTGAAATAATAAAATTTATAATAAAAAGACCAAGACCATTAAATCCATATTACATAGAGAGCGGATATTCATTTCCGAGTATGCATTCGTGCGTAGCGGTAATATTTTATGGAATGATGATGTATTATCTAGTAAAAGAAACAAAAAATAGAATATTACAAGCAATAATAATATTTATATATATAATGATAGCAACACTAGTTCCACTAAGTAGAATATACCTCGGGGTACATT
>JAEEGL013935419.1_pt1 | contig 19906 bp, 8 predicted proteins | sample 9134231 | NCBI WGS metagenome assembly JAEEGL01 (sample SAMN16246548, study PRJNA631951) | gut metagenome | biome: gut microbiome; feature: rumen; material: fiber-attached | host: Bos | place: Iran: Karaj | collected 2018-10 | reverse complement strand
GTCGGAGGTGATTGACCGGACTTTGCCCAGCGCCCCGCTTCGGACGAGCCTCCGGAGCGCCCTGTTGACGGCCTTCTGGCTGAGCCTGCCTATCAGGGCGATGAAGCCTGAGAACGGGATGTATGCTATAATCTTTCATGGCGCCCCTCCCGTGTCTCAGGTTTTTTGCTGAAATTATGATAGCACGGCGCGGGGCGCCTTTCCTCTTCGCCTTCCCCGCAGTGGGCCGCCCGGCCGGGCGGCCCACTGCCGCACCCTCCACGGCCTTCCCCCTCTTGTGCCTTCCTTGCCCTTTCCTTCCCCCTTTCAAATTCGTTCCATTTAATAATGCACTTTTCCAACAACTGCGCAACCCGAAAACGCCTTGACAAAACCCAATGCCTTTGGCATAATAAACATAAGCGTTTAATGGTCAACACGTTTCGTATCGGAAATTGCAATGAGCCTCAACGCTATCATGATTCCACCTTCTCCTCTTGTGGAGTAATTTTGAAAGTGTACGCTCATCATGTCCAATGAAGCCAACTATACTGCGGGAATGCGCCTAAAGATTCGTGGCGCTGAATGGTTCGTGCGCAAGGTCGAGCACGTTCGGGAGGGGGGCCAGAACCTCTATGTTCGCGGCATCACGAGTCCAGTCCAAGGCCGCGACCAGGTGTTCTGGACGGCGGTAGAGGGAAAGATTGAGGAAATCCGCCCGGAAAACACGGAGTTGCGGCTCGACACGTCCCCGCAAGCCGAACACACTCGTCTCCGGATCGAGTCTGTGTTGCGGTGCAGCCCGCAAGGCGGGAACGGCATCGCCATCGCCCACCACGCCGCGATGGACGTGATGCCCTACCAGCTCTCCCCCGCCTGGCTGGCGCTCAACAGCCCACGCGATTCCCGCTCCCGCATCCTCATGGCGGACGCCGTCGGCCTGGGCAAGACGCTCGAGGCCGGAATTCTGCTTTCGGAACTAATGGTTCGCGGACGCGCGCAACGCATCCTCGTCGTCACCCTCAAGAGCATGATGGCCCAGTTCCAGAAGGAGCTCTGGTGCCGCTTTTCAATCCCCCTCGTCCGTCTCGACTCGGCCGGATTGCAGCGCATCCGCTCCGACATACCGACCAACCACAACCCGTTCGACTTCTACGACAAGGCGATCATCTCGGTCGACACGCTCAAGCAGGACAACCAGTTCAGCGCCGCGCTTGACGATTCCCGATGGGATGTCATCGTGATCGACGAGGCGCACAACGTGGCGGCACGCGGCAAGGCGTCCCGCGCCCAGCGCGCCAAGCTCGCCGAACGGCTCGCCCGCCGCTGCGACCATCTCCTGCTCCTCTCCGCCACCCCCCATGACGGGAGCAAGGAGAGTTTCGCTTCCCTGATGACGCTCCTTGACCCGCTCGCCATCGCCGACCCGTCGAAATACACCAAGGACGACATAAAGGGCCTTTTTGTCCGCCGCTTCAAGAAGGACGTCGCCCCGCAGCTCTCCCGTCACTTCCCAGAGCGCGATCTCGTGCCGCTTGAAGTCTCGCCCAGCATTTCGGAAAAACCCCTCCACACGGCGCTTCGCGAACTAAAGCTCGAAATGGACTCTCGGCACCGCAGCGGCGACGCCATGTTCAAAACCGGCCTTGTGAAGGCGCTCCTTTCCAGCCCCGCCGCCTTCCTCGCTGAGGTCCGGAACCGCATCGCCAAGCTCGAGCGTACTTCTCCGGCCTCGCCCGACATCTCCGCCCTTCGCGCGCTCGTCCCCCTCGCGGAGGGAATAGGACCCGAAGACTTCTCCAAATACCAGCTGCTGCTTTCGACTCTCCGATCCAAGGCTACTGACTGGAAGAAGTCCGCCGCAGACGACCGGCTCGTCATCTTCACGGAACGGCTCGAAACGAAGAAATGGCTCGAGGTGCGACTCCGCGCCGATCTGGGGCTCTCCGAGAAGGCCATTGCCTCCATTGACGGCAAAATGGGCGACAGGGAGGTGATGGATGTCGTAGAGCGCTTCGGGCGCAGCGCTTCGCCCCTTCGCGTTCTTGTCGCCTCCGACGTCGCCTCCGAGGGCATCAACCTGCACTACTGCGCGCATCGCCTCATCCACTTCGACATCCCCTGGTCGCTCATCGTCTTCCAGCAGCGCAACGGCCGCATCGACCGATACGGCCAGGAGAAGAAGCCTATCATCTACTTCCTGCTCTCCTCCGTGGATGGCAAGGGCGACGACCTCAACGTGATCCGCCACATTCTAAACCGTGAAATTGCCGCCCACGAAAACATCGGCGACCCTGGGCAGATCATGCAGGTCTATGACAAAGTCTCCGAGGAGAAGATCGTCCGCCGCGTCTACGAAAGCGCCCCTTCCGCCGAGGGCGTCGATGCGGCCATCGACCGCGAGATCGCGGTCGAGCGCGCGGCTTGCTCCTCCGCCAGCCGCGCGGGGGGGGCCACGCCTCTGGAGGATGACCCCCTGGACATCCTTTCTCTTTGCGCCGAAACCGAAAACGACCTTCGCGAGACCGACATTGCGGCCGGAGACAACCGCATGCTAGACGCTCCCACCGAGGAACTCTGCCACGTCTTCGCGAACCCCGACGGATCCGCCTCTGAGCGGAAGTTCCTGTCCGCCGGCATCGCCTTCATGAACGAGAGAACCGTACGCGACTTCAGCACCGTTTCCCATGACGAGCACCGCTTCGGCGAAGTCTCCCATGACGAACGCCGCGACATCGAGGTCCTTGAGGTGAAGCCCTCGCTCGAGAGCTACCTTCGCCGCCTCTACCCGCTGGAACTGCGCCGGCTCCTCTCCCGGACAGGTGCCATCCAGTTCACGGAGTCTCCCGCCCGGATGATGGCGGATACGGCGGCAGCACGCGGCCGCGTAATCATTGAGGACGAGGACGGCATCGCCGAGGAGTCCTGGCCCGAAGTCTCGTTCCTCTGGCCCCTCCATCCGGTCTCCCAGTGGATCGCAGAGAACGTCGACGCCTCCTTCGGCTCACGCGCTGCGCCCGTCCTGCGTGTGAAGGCGTCCGCCGCCCTCCCGTCCGGAGCCTGCGCCTTCCTCCTCTTCGGCCAGGCCCCCAACCGCCATGGCGAACCGCTCGTCCAGCAGTGGTGCGCCGTCCGCTTCTCCGCGTCTGGCGCCCCGCTTGGCGTTTCGGCAGACCAGCTGTCGACGCTCCTGCGCGAGTGCGGTCTCTCCGACCGCAATCCCGCGCGGCTGGGGGATGCGCTTCCAGACGAGACGAAGAGACGGCTCGACGGCCTGCGCAAGGGAGCGGTCGAAACCGCCCGCCACCAGCTCGATGTCGCTGTCGAGGCGTTTCAGGCCGCAGAATCCCCGCGCAACGACGAACGCCTGAAAGCGCTTAACGCCCGGCGCGCCCAGCGCTTCGAGCAACTCCAGCTCCACTTCGACGGTCTGCAAGATTCCGCAAAAACCCGTTTCCGCGCCCGTCTCGATAACCAGAAGCGAAAAATCGAAAGCGACTACGAGACCTTCAGGGACTGGGTGGTCGCCCGCCGCACCCCGGAGGCTTACCGCCACTGCCGAATCATCGCCGTCTTCGTCGCTGATTAGGAAAGGATCTTCACGCCATGGCCAGCTTCACCGGAATCCGGAACGAGAACGAGTTCTACTTCGCCCACTACCTGACAAGCCTCATGGACGACGACCTCAAGGCCGGCTCCACCGAGGAGTTCTCCGCCGCCGCCGACCGCTTCAGGGCCTGCTCCGATGAATGGCACCGCTGGAGCAGCCTGCGCCGCCGCTTCCTCGCGGATCCGCCGGACCGCGATGATCGCGCCGCACTGGCCGCAGCGCGCTCAGCCGTCCGCGACCGCCTTCTCACTGCTCTCGGATGGAGCGACGCCATCCAACCCGCATGCGCCGTCCCAGGCGCTTCACCGGAGTTCCCGGCCATTCCCGCGCTTGGGCTTGTCCGTACCGCCGCCGGGGCGACGGCCGTCCTGCTCGTCGAGTCCTACCGCAAGGAGGACGATGTCAAAACCCGCACGGAGCCGACGCTGCTCGGGAACCGCGTCGCCCGCGAACAGCTCGCCCCCCTCGGCCTTCCCGAAGCGGCGATCGCGGAGTTTACGGATCACTTCCGCCGCTCCGGCCCTGACACTCCCACTTGGAGCTGGCTCCTCACGCACGAGATCTTCGCCTCGGAAGCCGCCCCCCGTTACGCCATCGTCTTCTGCGAGACCGGCATCGTCCTTCTGGACCGGACCAAGTGGGCCGAACAACGCGCGCTCGTCTTCGACCTTGACGAAATCTTCGAGTCCGGCGACCGCTCCTCCTTCCGCGCCGCCGCGCTCCTGCTTTCCCGCGCCGGTCTCTGCCCGGACGGCGCGGCCCCGGTCCCCCAACGCCTCGAGGAGAACTCCCGCCGCAACGCCCTCGGCGTCTCAAAAGAGCTTCGCGTCGCCATGCGCGACAGCGTCGAGCGCCTCGGCAACGCCATCCTCAAATCCAGCCGTGCCGCCCGCCGCGACGCCGGAGAGGAGGCCGGGGCGTCCTTCACGGCCCCCGCCCTCTCCCTCGAATGCATCACCGTGATGTACCGATTCCTCTTCGTCCTCTACCTCGAATCGCGGCGCGACATCGAAATCCTCCCGAAGCCCCCCTCCGGCTCCTATGTAGAGGACCCCTTCTGGAGCGCCTACGGCTTCGACCACCTCCGCGACCTCGAGACCGTCCCGCTCCTCACAGAGGAGGCCCGCTCCGGCACCTACTTCGACGAGACGGTCAAGCAGCTCTTCGCCAAAATCTGGAACGGCGTCTCCGCGCCTGACGCCCAGACCGACTTCCTCGCCACCCTGTCCGGTTTCAACCTTCCGCCCCTCAAGGCCCACCTCTTCGACCCCTCGCGCACACCCCTCTTCGACGCGGCGAAGATCCCCAACGAGGACTGGCAGCGGATCGTGTACAACCTCTCCGTCGGCAAGACGGGTACCGGTCGGAACCGCCGCACCGGGCGCATCTCATACGCCCGCCTCGGCATCCAGCAGCTCGGCGCGGTTTACGAGGCACTCCTTTCCTACACGGGCTTCTACGCCACCTCGGACCTGTTCGAGGTCCAGTCGGCCGGCGTTTCCGCCGACGCCGCCACGGAATCCGGCGACGAAGAAGACGAGGAGGAGTCTGGCGAGTCCGATTCCGACGACTTTGGCGACAAGACGGACGGCCTCTTCGAAACGGGATACTTCGTCCCCCTCGAGGATATTCACAACTACAAGCCCGCCGAAATCGTTTCCCGCGATGGAAAACGCATCGTCCACAAAAAGGGCGACTTCATCTACCGCATGGCAGGTCGCGACCGCAAGCGAAGCGCCTCCTACTACACGCCCCTGGAGCTTACGCGCTGCCTCGTCCGCCATGCGCTCGCCGAACGCGTGACGCCGGACATGAAGGCCGCCGACATCATGCGGCTCACCGTCTGCGAGCCCGCGATGGGGTCCGCCGCCTTCCTCAACGAAGTCGTGGACCAGCTCGCCGACCTCTACCTCGACCGCGCCCAGAAGGAGCGGAAGAAAACCATCCCCCCTCGACCGCTACGCCGCCGAGAAGGCCCGCGTCAAGATGGTCATTGCGGACAACAACGTCTTCGGCGTGGACCTCAACCCCGTCGCCGCCGACCTCGCAGAGGTCTCGCTCTGGCTCGGCTGCCTCGGCGGCGAATCGCTCCCCACCGGCCAGAATCGCGGTGGAGAGCCCTACATCCCCTGGTTCGGCACGCAGCTCAAGTGCGGCAACTCCATCGTCGGCGCCCGCCGCGAGGTTGTCCTCCCCGACGGCACCCGCCGCCGCCTCTCCTTCTCCGATCCGCTCCCCGACGGCGCCGTCTGGCACTTCCTCCTCCCCGACGCCGCGATGGGCAAGCACACGGACAAGGTCGTGAAGGCTCTCCTCCCCACCGAGACGAAGGCCATGGCCGACTGGTCCAAGAAGTTCAATAAGAACGCGGACACCGCCTCTGGCAGCACAGCGACGAGTGACGGACGACGAGTGACGAGAGGCAGAAGCAGGAAAGGCGTGGCATGCTCTCCAAGCGAGCCGCGCGACCGTCTTGTCCGACTGACGCGCGACATCGAGGCCCTCTGGCAGGAGGCCGCGAAGGACGCCGAGAACCTCGAGCGCGCCACCGCCGACGACGTCACCTACTTCGGTCACGAAAGCGCCCAGCAAAATTATTCCGACATCCCCTCCAAGGACGGCTTCAAGGAGGCGGCCGACGGTCCGGCCGACACCTTGCGAGACTCCTCCGCCGCGCGCCGACTGCGCATCATCCTCGACGCCTGGTGCGCCCTCTGGTTCTGGCCGCTCGACCGCGCCGCCGAACTGCCCTCGTGGGACGACTGGCTCGACGCCGTCCACCTCGTCGCCACCCGTGACTACACCGGGCTCGGCGCCGGCGACCTCTTCTCGTTCGCCGCCAACACCGCCGACCCCACGCGCAAGACCGCGCTCGACGCCTTTGTCGCCGACCCCACGCCGGAGAACCTGCACGCGCTCTATCCCTTCACCGCCGTCGCGCACAACGTCGCCGCCGCCCAGCGTTTCCTGCACTGGGAACTCGACTTCGCCGATGTCTTCCGCCGCCGCGGCGGTTTCGACATCGTAATCGGGAATCCGCCGTGGGTCAAGCCAGACTGGGAGGAGTCCGGCGTCCTCTCCGAATACGATCCTCACATTGCCATTCGCAAGATGGCCGCCGACAAAGTCGCCGAGTTCCGCGACGACGTCTTTTCTCGCAAGCCGGCCGCCCGCACTGCCTATCTCGTCGAATACACCGCCACGGTTGGACAACGGGTTTTCCTCTCCGCCGAAACCAACTATCCGGCCCTCTCCGGAACGCGCCCCAATCTCTACAAGTTCTTCCTTCCGCTCGCCTTTCGCATTGCCGCCCCGCAGGGCGTCGCCGGATATGTCCATCCTGAAGGTGTTTACGATGATCCCAAAGGCGGTGCCCTCCGCGCCGAAATCTATCCGCGACTTCGTCTCCACGCGCAGTTCCGTAACACACTTGGCCTTTTCGCGGATATCGACGGCCGCAATCTTTACAGTCTCAATGTCTACGGTCCGACTGGCGATGTCCACTTCAAGACCATTGCCACGCTCTTCCACCCCTCTACGCTCGAAGCAAGCCTTGCGGGGGGAGATGAAACGGCTCCGCTCCCGCTTGAACGCACCGACGATGGTAAGTGGGACTTGCGCGGCCATCCCTACCGCATTGTCGTCGTGGACGAAAAAGCCCTTGCCCTCTTCGCCGCTCTCTATGATGAATCTGGCACACCACCGATTCAAGCGCGACTTCCCGCTCTTTACACACAACGATTTGCAACCGAGATATTGCCATCAATCTTGAACGCTCCTCGGCATCTTTCCGATATTCCTTACGGCTCTACGATGTTCTGGAATGAGACGCTTGACCGTAAGAACGGCACTATCAAGCGCGAAACGGCTTTTCCTCCGTCACTGGACGAGGCAATCTGGCTAGGACCGCAGTTTTTTGTTGGAAACCCGCTCTGCAAGTGTCCGCGTCCCGGTTGTCGCTCCAATGGTGACTACGACGCCATTGACCTTGACGCCATCAAGGAAGACTACATCTCGCGGACTAACTACGCCCGCGCCATAAAGCGCTCCGATTACGTACAAAGGATGCCACTTTACGGAAATAAGACATACTCGTCTTATTTCCGTCTCATCGCACGTCGTCGAGTCAATCCTTCAAACGAACGGACACTTATCCCTTGCTTTGCACCCAAGGGGGTCGCTCATGTCAACTCGGTCATCGAATTCTTATTCGATGACCGAGTGGACATGAGCGAACTCACGTCAACTTTCGGTTTTTGGCACTCCGTGCCTTTCGACTGGTTTGTGCGTTCCACGGGAAAGGGGGACTTTTTTGAAGAGGTTGCCCGTCTTCTTCCCGTCCCGCCTGCCGATTCGCGTGTTGCGGCGCGAGCGCTCCTGCTGAACTGCCTCTCGAAGGACTACTCAGAGCTGTGGGCGGCGGGCTGGCAGGACGCCTACCTCTCCGACGGTTGGCTTGCCGCCGACCCGCACCTCACGCCATGGGCGGACCACCTGGCGCAGGGAAGGGACTGGCGGTGGGAGACGCCGCTGCGGTCGGCGCTCGACCGGCGTCAGGCGCTCGTGGAGCTGGACGTGCTGGCCGCGCGGGCGCTTGGGCTTTCGCTCGACGACCTGCTGCTGATGTACCGCGTTTCGTTCCCGACGATGCGGAAGTACGACTCCGAAACCTTCTACGACCAGAAGGGCCGCGTGGTCTTCACGTCGCTCAAGGGCGGCGGCGGGCTGCCCAATACGCCCAGACGGTCGCAGCGCAACTGCACGGTTCTCCGCAACGGCGAAGTGATCGGGCAAGACATCGCGCTTGGCTGGAAGGATGTGTTGGGACACGAATGGCAGGATCAGCCCGGCATCGAGATACGGCACACCATCTACGACCAGGTCCTCACGGACGAACCCTCGCCGCACACGGTCACCTACGTCGCCCCGTTCTTCCGCAAGGACCGCGAGGCGGACTACCGCGAGGTCTGGGAAGCGCTCGACCGGACGGATGGAAAAGCGTGAAATCCGAGTTCATTACAGTTTTCGCTTGTAATTGCGGCGCACATCTGGTAGAATATTAATCTGTCAACCCGCACTTGATGGATTATGGAAATCAAACTGACCAAAAGGCAGGAGAAGCAGACGAAGGACCTGGCGACCCTGCGGCGGGCCTTCGGGAAGTCCGGCGAAGAGATAGCCAACTGCCTGAACGTGCTTAAGGCCGCAGACACGCTCCAGGAACTCTTGTCCCTGCCGCCCGCCCTCAACCACCGCTGCCACGAACTGCACAAGAACCTGAAGGACACTTTCTCCATGGACCTCGTCCATCCGTACCGTCTGCTCTTCCGCCCCGAGGAACCGATTCCACGAAGGGGCGACAACGGCGTCGATTACGTAAAGGTGCGGATTGTCGCCATCAGGGATCTTTACGCGAACACACACGAATGAACCGACGGGAAGCGAAGGAGCACACCATGAACACGCAAAAGGGAACCATGCTCGACCATACATTTCCCATACCCACGGGAACGCACATCCGCCGCTGGATGGACGCGGCGGGCATCAACCCCACCGAATTCAGCCGCATGATGGCGCTTTCACCGCAAAGCGTTTACTCCCTTCTTGAAGGGAAGCAGGCGCTCACGCCTGAAACCGCCTACAGGCTGGGATTGGTCACAGGTGTGAAGGCGTCGTTCTGGAACAGGCTGGAATCGAACTACCAGCTTGCCATTCTTCGCGAAAGGGCCGCCGAAGAGGAAGGGCGGATGCGGTCGTGGATCAAGTCATTCCCCGTTTTAGATCTCAGAAAGCGCGGCGTCCTGCCGTCAGACTTCGCAAAACTCGGCACACTCCGGCAACGCGAATGCCTGCTCCAGTTCTTCGGGGTGGCCAACGAGGACGCCTATGCGAAATCGTTCAACGAGCAGTTGTTCGCGGCAAGGACCGTGCGGGGACTTTCCTCCGACGAGCCGGCTCTGATGGCCTGGGTCCAGCTCGGGCGAAGGGAGGCGGAAAAGATCGAAACGCCGGAATTCGACGCCGTCCGGTTCCGCGAACTCCTCGCCGCACTGCCCCGCGACACGCTGCGCCTGGACTCCCGGGAGACGGATGTCGGACGGTGGCTCCTCGATCTCCGGGACCGCTGCCGGGACGCCGGCGTGGTGCTCGTGTTCATCCGGCCCCTCAAAGGCGTCCGCAACGTGAACGGCGCCGCGCACTGGCTGAAGGGGAAGCCAGTGATCCAGCTTTCGCTCCACGGAAAGTCCATCGACCGGATCCTTTTCTCCTTCTGCCACGAAGCCGGACACATCCTCGACCAGCGGCACGGACTCGGCTACGTCACTTGCGAAGCGGGCGACGAAGCCGAGCTCGAAGCGGACTCGATGGCCGCTTCCGTTCTGCTCCCCGGCGTTTCGGACGCCCGGCTTTGGTCCACCCGCGGTGCCGTTTCCCGGCTGACGGAGATCGCACGGGAGTGTTCCGTCTACTGCGGCGTCGTGTTCGGCCGCTACTGCCGGCTGGCCGGATACCGGAACCACTTGAACCTGGTTTCCCGCATCCGCAAGTTCGAATGGCCGACCAAGGACGCGTGGCAACTCGCGTGAACCGTCTCGGAGGAAACAACGATGTCACAAGAGTTCCAGCACTACCAGACCAGTTTCTGCGTTTCGGCCGAATCTGTTTCGGAAGGCGATCTCTACAAGAAACTCCAAAACATGGCGTTTCAGTGGATCAAGGCCAAAGAAAACGCCCGATGCAGGCAATCCCACCGAAAGGACTTCGGGATGCGTCTTCCTACCTCGTTCTATTCGAGGGGAAATGCAAAATCGAAAGCATCTCAGTTCGTTTCCGAATCATGTTATTCCGATTCGGGGCACGCCTGGGTCGTGGAATACAGCCATATCGACAGAACGGTCCGAGGTCTGTCGTGGAAGACGCACATTGGTCTTCGCCAGTTCCCCGGCCAGGGAAAAGTTGCGGTTTCCGTCCTTCTGAACTACAGAGTTTCCACCGAACTGGCTCTCGCTCAAAACGTCAAGCTTCCGACGCCGTCCGTTCCCGGATTTGTCCGTCGCGTGTTCAAGGAGTTTTCCAAACTCCGGATCCTTTGTGGCGGGTTCTCAATGGAGGCCAGAAAAACATTCCAGTACATCGAAGCCGAAGAGGATGCTAAACACATTGCAGACTATATCGAAGACCCCTCGCGGCTGCTTTCCGTCGTTCTGATAAGTGGGAAATCAGCCGATGCCGAGAAAGAAGCCGAGCGTCTCGGCCAAGCGCTTCAAGGGAAAGCGTTGGTTTTCATCGTCCCCTACGATCCACGGCTCCGCAAGCCATTCAAGCCGTATCGGGTCGAATTTCGCCAATGCCGGATCTTGCTGCCATTCGGAAAATTCGGGAGTTCTTTGGGAACCCATATCTGGTATTCCCTCGACAATCCGGAAAAGGCCACGGAAGTCCGCGAACGCGCCGTTCGGTCCCAACTAGGTTACTATACCATTGTCGAACCCGGTTCCGTTTCCTCTCTTGCGGATATTCGAAGCCTGATCCGAAACGAGACCTTCCTAAAGCTTAAGAAGGATCTTGAAGGCAAGGCTTCAGAACTTGCCGCCAACGACAAATGGAAGGAGTTCTCAGACAGCGTCATGCAGCAATACGAAGCGGAGGCGAAAAAGAACGAAGAACTGTCTTCTCAACTTGAAACCAAAGAACTGCAGATTCTTGAACTTCAGTCCGAAAAGGAAGATATCGAAAAGGCGAAGAATGCGGAGCTATTCAACCTCAAAGCATCCTACGAGTCCAAGGGGAGGAAAAATCTTGCCCTGGATTTCAAACCTCCCGTAGAATTTCCTGATTCGATGGAAGGTCTTCGGAAATGGGCAGAATCCGGTACGTTCCCACATCTCCGGTTTTCCATGTCAGCTTGGAAACCGGCCTTGCAGTACGAAAACTTCTCCGATCTTGGAAACCTGTGGAAGATCCTGTGGCATTTGGACAACACACTTTTCAAAATGAAGTTCATCGACAACGTGTCAAATCTTGAAAAGGCATTTGAAGACAAGACCGGCATTCGTTATTCGCGTTCGGAAGGGAAAAACACGACCAACGATGCGAGGCTGGCGGCATTGCGCCGGTTCAACTTTGAAGGGAAGGAATATGAAATGTGGACGCATATCGGCCTAGGTACGAGGGAACCGCATATGATAAGGGTCTATTTCGCTTTCGATGACGATTCCCGTCGCATCATAATCGGGCATGTCGGTCCACACATGGACAATGCGACCACCAAAGTAATCCATTAACGATCTTTTGAAATGGCCGACATATCTGACCGCACAGATCTGGTGCAGACGCCATGGATGAGGAGAAATAATGCTAAGAAGGAAAAATAAGGAGGCCTCCGCGGATGAACACGATTTCAACGGTCTGGTAGGGAAAATCCAGGCGGCCGCCCAGGCGCTTCGGCAGGATGCGTTGGGAATCGTCAACCGCAGCGTGACCACGACGGCGTGGCTCACAGGTTACTACATCGTCGAGTTCGAGCAGGGTGGCAAGGTTCGAGCGGAGTACGGAGACGGGCTTCTGAAACGGCTTGCCAAACGACTGTCCGACAAATCGCTCACATTCGAAAATCTGAAAAAATACCGGCGCTTTTATCTGGCATTTCCAGATCTCTCTGGGCCGGTCGCCTACTATCTGCGGGAACGCTTTGCGAAAGGGGAATCAGCGATTCCCCAATTGCCCCAGGTTGAGCATGGTGGATGCTCCCGCCAGCTTCAAACGTCGAAAGAGACGCTGACAAGCTTCCTCAAGAAGGAAAACGAGGGGCTTTTTGCAATAAACGGCAAGGGAGACACTACATCATGATCCCCACAATCGTCGGACGCCAGCTCGTCGAAGGGCTGAAACAGCATCTCGAGGCGCAATTTCCCGTCAGGACGCCGTTCTTCGAAGGGCTCTGGGACCGGTTCTTCGACCCGGAAAACGGCGCGCACGTCCTCAAGGGACCATGGCTGTCGATCCCGCTGCCGTTCAGAAAGGACACGACGGAGGCGGCGCGGACGCGCTTCTCCCCTGCCCTCGATCGTCTCGCCTTCCCGCCCTACGCGCATCAGGTGAAGGCGTGGGACCGAATCGAGCGCTTCCTGCCGACGCTGGTGGCGACGGGCACCGGCTCCGGCAAGACGGAGTGCTTCACCTATCCAGTGCTCCGACACTGCGCCGCCTTCAAGGACAAACCGGGCATCCGCGCAATCTTCATCTATCCGATGAACGCGCTCGCCTCCGACCAGGCCAAGCGACTGGCGAAGCTCGTGGCGGAGAACGCCGGGCTAAATGGAATTCGCGTTGGCCTCTACATCGGGGACGACAGGAAAAAGGGCGGCGGCCGCGGCAAGGGCGCGAAAAAGCTGAAGCCACGCAGCAAGGTGATGACATCCGACTCGGTGATCACGGACCAAGAGACGATCCGTCAGTCACCGCCGCACATCCTGCTCACGAACTACAAGATGCTCGACTACATGCTCGTGCGTCCGAAGGAGGCGGCGCTCTGGATCGGCAACAGCCCCGGCGTCCTGCGCTTCCTGGCGGTGGACGAGCTGCACACGTTCGACGGCGCCCAGGCGGCCGATCTGGCGTGCCTGGTCCGGCGCCTCAAGGAGCGGCTGCGCATTGACGACGGAGATCCCGCGCAGAGGCTCTGCTGCATCGGCACCTCCGCCACGATGGGTTCCGGTCCCGAGGCGGCGCGCAGCATCGCGGACTTCGCCTCGAAGGTCTTCGACGCTTCCTTCGACGCAGCAGCGCTGATCGGAGAGGACAGACTTTCCCCGGACGAGGCGCTCCCGCCACCTGACGGCCCCGCCTTCCCCGCCTCCACCGCGTTCCTGCCCCTTCCCGGCGAAGAGCCTACCGCGTATCTCGCTCGGCAGCGCACCCTTTGGGGGTTGGCGAAGTCCGAGGACATTCTGAAGCGTCCGTTCGTGCAGGAGGCGATCCGCCGCCTGGCGGACGGTCCGCAGGACATCCGCGCCCTTGCCTCCACGCTAGCGAAAACTGCCCAGGCTGCAGACTGGACCGATCCGCCTCCCGCTCCCGCCACTGCGGAGGCCGCCCTTCGCAGCGCCTGCGCGCTTCTCTCCGACCTGCGCGCCAAGAAGGGCCGCGACTACCCTGAGGTCCGGCTGCAGCTCTGGGCGAGGGAGATTGCCCGAATGGCGGCAGACCTTGTTCCAAAGGATCCCAGACTTGTCTTCTCGGACGACCTCTCCGACCCTGGACGACTCAGGGACGAAACCGCCCCGGGGGGAACGCGCCACTACCTGCCGCTTCTCAACTGCCGCGAGTGCGGCTGCACCGGCTATCTGGCGTTCCACAACCGCGACAGGCAGAAGCTCGAAGGCGGTCGCACCGAGCTCTACCGGGCGCATATTGGCCGGGGAGACAGGGATCTGGCGCTTCTCGTTCCCCTCAATGACGGCGAAGAACGACCGGCGCATCTGACAGGGCAGATTGTGAAGATCTGCCCGCACTGCAAGGGCGTCCTCCCCGAATCGGCGAAGAAATGCCCGGGATGCGGGGCGGAGGACCTTCTGCGCGCGGCCGAGGAACCTGCCCGCGAAATTGGTCGAGGGGGCCAGCGCCGTCACGCGCTCTCCTGTCCGGCGTGCGGCGCTGGCGCGGACGGCCTGCTGCTCATCGGCATGCGGAGCGCGACGCTGCTCTCGCACTTCATCGGCGTTCTGGCGGGAAGCCACTTCAATGCGGACCGCAAGCTGATCGCATTCAGCGACAACGTGCAGGACAGCTCCCACCGTGCCGGTTTCTTCGGCGGACGGACCTGGAGCGCGACGTTCCGAACCCATCTCTCGCAGTTCCTCGCGGAATGGCTGCCGGCTCCTGCGGGGTCTGCCCCCGCCGCCCCCCGGCCCCTGCACGAGGCCTGCGATGCGTTCAGGGAGTGGCTGGACAACCGCTACCCCGACTCGCGCGACCTCTACGGGATGCTCCTGCCGCAGGACCTCAAAGACCTCCCGGCCTGGCACGATCTCACGGAAAAACCCAAGGAGCCCGCACCTCACGCAACGGCCGTCGGCGCGCTCCACTACCGGCTGCGCTGGGAGACCGTGCAGGAATTCGGTCTGCGCTCAAACATAGGGCGGACCCTCCCGCGGCTCGGCATCGCTGAGGCGGTCCCGCTCCTGCCCGCCGCGGACGACCCCGTTTGGGCGTCGCTCGCCGACGGCCTCTCGAACCGCACGGAGTCGCTCCGCGTCTTCGCGGGCAGGCCCGATCTCCTGAGGGGCGCCGTGGAATCGCTCGCGCGGCAGATGATCGCCACAGGCGCGTTCGACGACGGGGCTGGTGTCGTTCGCCGCGTCGCCGCCTGGGGCAACCTTTTCGCCCTACAGGTGCGCGACAACGCCAAGCGTGGCAACCCCTACTTCGACGGACTCCTGCGGCGACAAAGCGAAGGGAAGCTCCATCTGCTCTTCCCGGCGAAGCGGATTGGCGACGGGGGCACCCGCAAGCTCCTTGCGCTGATCGCCCCGCTAAAACCCGCATCCCGCATGGCGGAGGCGGTCGCCACCGCCGGCGCAACTCTCGACGAAGCCTCCCTCCTCGAGCTGCTGGACGCCCTCGCGGACGCGAACCTCCTTGAAAGCGTGGAGGATCAAGGCCACCGAGTTCTCTTCCGGCTCCTCCCGAAGGAGCGTGTAGGCGTCCGGCTCCTGGACGGATCAACCACGTGCAGCCCGCTCTTCCGCAATCTCTTCCTCACGGGCGCGATGCACCGCGTCAACGCCGCCGAGCACACGGGTCTGCTGGACCGCGACGAGCGCGAGGGGCTCGAGAGGAAGTTCAAGGAAAAGAACGCCAAGTCGTGGTATCCAAACCTTGTCTCGGCGACGCCGACGCTCGAAATGGGCGTTGACATTGGCGACCTCTCGACGGTGCTGCTCTGCTCCATACCGCCGACGCAGGCCAAGTACCTGCAGCGCATCGGCCGCTCCGGACGCGCGAACGGAAGCGCGCTAAACATGGCGGTGGCCGCGGCCAAGCCGCACGACCTCTACTTTTTCGCCGATCCCGAAGAGATGCTTCGCGGCCAGGTAGGCAGCCCCGGCGTCTTCCTCGACGCCTCGGAGATACTCTGCCGACAGTATCTGGCGTTCGTTCTGGGCGAGTGGCTTCTCACGCCCGGTAATCCCGGGTTGCCCCTGAGCGTCAAGCACATGCTAGCCCCACTTGATCTGCCCCCGGGGGACCCGGCGCGCAGCGGCGCGTTTCCAGAAGCCTTTTTCGTATGGTATTCCGTGGAAGTCGCCGCCAATCTTCTTGGCCGGTTCCTCGACCGGCTACAGGGCATCAACCGGACGACCATACAGGCGCTCGACGCCTATGCCACGCCACCCCCCTCAGGGACGGGTTCAGAACTTGAAAAAGGCATCAGAAATGAAATCGCCGCGCTGAAGTCGGCCCTGAAGGGCTATGACATCCGATGCCGTTCACTTCGCGACCGCATACGGGATGTCAAGAAAGATGAGTCACTCACGCCGGAGAAGCGGGAGGAAATCGTCGGCAGACTTGAGCGGGAGAAGATTGCCTGGGGACATCTCCTGGGCGATCGGAACAAGCAAACCGTCCTAGAATGGCTTTGCGACACAGCGGGGCTGCTGCCAAACTACACCTTTCCCGAACCGGGCATCGAGCTGCAGGCGCTGCTTTGGCGCAAGGAGGATGGCGGCGGCAAGCCCTTCTTTGACCGCATCGAAGTGGCGAGACCCGCCTCCTCGGGTTTGACCGAGTTGGTGCCGGGCGCGACCTTCTTCACGCACGGGCACCGCTGCGACATTGACCAGGTAGATCTTGCCGCGACGGGAATCGACGCACAGAACCGAGGCGAACTCTGGCGGTTCTGCCCTGCATGCGATTACATGGAACGGGTCGATTCGGGGAATTCTGCGGGGACATGTCCCGTCTGCGGCGCCGACTGGAGTGACGGCGGGCAGGTCCGAACGCTTCTGCGGGCCAAGCAGTTCATCACGGTTCAGAAGGCGCAAGACGCCATCGTCGATGATTCGACCGATGAACGCCGGCCACTCTTCCACGACTGTAAGAAGTTCTTCGTCCGGCAGTCCGATGACGACCTCTCCTTCGCGAGCGAGGACGAGGAGCATCCGTTCGGGTACGAGTTCATCCGCCATCTGAATCTCGTGGAGGTGAACTTCGGGCGCGCCACCTCCGGCCGGGGCGAAGCCGTGGAAGCCGTAGAGGTGAACGGGCGCCGCATCTTCGGGGGGTCGTTCCACATCTGCCCCGAATGCGGCAAAGCCGTCGATTCGGAGCCTGGAACCCGCTCTCGGCGCTTCCACACGGCCACGTGCAGCCACAGCAGGAACGGCGAGGACGGGAGGGACGAAGACGACATGGAACAGGAGGAAGAGGGCGAAATCCTCGCCGACTTCTACCGCACCTACTCGACCGAAGCCCTGCGCATCTTCGCACCGTTCCTAGGCGAATCCGACGACGAGCGCATCGCCTCGTTCATGGCCGCGCTGCAACTCGGCCTCCAGAAGAAGTTTGGCGGCGAGGTGGACCACCTGCAGATGCAGCTTGAGTCGTTGCCAGCCGGTCCCCACGGCGCGCGCCGCAACTTTGTGATCCTCTACGACGGCATCCCTGGCGGTTCGGGCTACTTGCGGCAGTTCGTCAAGGACGGCGGGCCGTCCAATCTCGTATTCGAAATCATGCAGCTCGCGCTTGACGCCCTTCGAAACTGCACCTGTGCGACGGATCCCGACAAGGACGGCTGCTACCGCTGCCTCTACCGATACCGCAACCAGAGCAACCAAGAGGCGATTTCGCGCCGAGCGGCCATCGAGGTCCTAGAGGGTCTCCTCAGGAACCGAACGCCCCTCAAGAAGATCGCTTCCAGGAGATTTCTCTCCGGCAACTTCCATCTCGCGCATTTGCTCGAAAGCGAACTCGAGCGACGTTTCATAATGAAGCTCAAGCAGGAAATCGAGAAGAGAGGGGGGCGCTTCGAATACGGCTGCGTCCTCGGATACGACCAAGGTGTCAGGATAACGTTCCCCCACTCCGACGGGAAAGAGCGGGTTTGGGAGGCTGTCCCGCAGCAGCCGCTTGGCCCCGCGGACGGCGTTCTGGAATGGAGCTGCCCAGACATCGTGTTCCATCCTGTTGAGGATGCCGCGGCAACATCCAAGCCGGTGGCCGTATTCCTCGATGGCTGGGAGTACCACCGTCCGTCCATCGGCGACGATCTCGTCAAGCGCATGGCCATAGCGAAGTCCGGACGATATCGCGTGTGGAGCCTCGTCTGGCAGGATGTCGTTCCGCCGCCCTCGCCGCCGGAACGTCCCGCTTGGCGCGACACCCTGTGCTCGAACGCCATCGTACAGTTTAGAAGGGCTATCTTCGGAAAGCTCATGCAAGATCCGGACGCAGGGAACACCGAGGCGAACCACTGGCGCACGGCGTTCAACGAGCCCGATTCGGAGATGGACCGTCTTCTGGTGTATCTGGCCGAGGCCGATGACGCCCGCTTTGAGCGGCGTGCCAGGGCCGAGGCGCTTGCGCTTTTCACCCGCACGTTCGTGAAGACGGCGCCACCGCCGCCAGCCATCGTCATTCCGTCCGGCTGGGGCGACATCCAGCCCGCCGCGAACGTGACCGCAGTCCATCTTCCAGGCGCGTCCGCTCGTCTTGGGCTTGGCGCTGGAAGCGAGCCGCTTCTGGCCGCCTCCTTCGATGACCAGACTCCCGAAAACATCTCCGAGGCGGATTGGCGCTCGTTCTTCTCCTTCGTGAACTTCTTCCAGACTCTCGACGGCTTCCTCGCGTTCAGCGAGGCATCGATCGGTCATCCGCTCTGGCAGAAGCTGCGCACGGCGTCGACGGTCCAGGCCGATGGCGCGTGGGCGGAGGCGCTCGAATGCGCCGAGGGCGATGAGCGTATGACGGAATGGCTTCGCTCCCTCCAGAACGACGGCACACTGCCGCCCGAAGTCTTCGCCGACCTTGCGCGTCCCGACGGCGAGGTTGTCGGCTGCGCACTGATGTTCTGGGCCGACAAGCGTCTGGCCATCGTGGAAGATGCGGTGGACGCATCCGTTCTCGGCGAAGGCTGGACTATCCTGAGCGTCCCCGAAGATGGGAGCGATGACAAGGATTTCATCAACAACATAAAGGCGACGCTGGCCGCCTCGTGAAAGGAACCGTCAACATGGCAAAAGTAGGACTGAACAAACGCTTCTGCGACGAGATCACGAAGATCGCGCCTTCGGCCCGCAAGAAGATCAACGACATCTATTCGGCGCTTCTTCGCGGGGGTGACGCCAACGGCCTCAATCTCGAGACCGTGCAGGGCAACCCGGAAATGAAGACCGTCCGGGTGAATGACAACTTCCGCATTGTGCTTCACCGCGACGGCAAGGGCAACTTCACCATCCTGCACATCGACCAGCACGACAAGGCCTACGAGTGGGCCGCGCGCAACCGCCTTTCCGTTAACCCGTTCACGGGCGAGGTGCAGCTCTTTGTCGTGGACATCCCCGAAGTGCCCGCGTCCGCCGGGATGACGGATGCCAAGTCCGGCCCCGCCGCCTTTTCTTTGGGTTCGGAGCCGCCGCCATCTCCCTTCGCAGACGTTTCAGACGATATCCTTGTTCGTCTCGGTGTGCCGGAAGCGCAACTGCCCATCGTTCGTGCGCTGCGCAGCGACGACGACATCCTCTCCCTGGAAGGGGTGTTCTCGCAAGGTGTCCATGACACGCTGCTCCGTCTCTACGACGGCGAAAGCGCCAGCGAGCTTATTAAGGAAATAGGAGCCGAACCCAGGAAGTCCGCCCCGGCGGACGACATCGCGGCAGCCGTCGCGGCAAACGAGACTTCACAGGGGCAGTTTATCTTCCTTTCCAACGAGGAGGAACTGGACCGTTTCCGCCGCGCGTCGCTTGCAAAGTGGCGCGTGTTCCTGCATCCCTCGCAGCGCAAGATCGTCCAGAAACGCGCCAATGGACCGATGAAGGTTCTCGGCGGTGCGGGAACGGGCAAGACCGTTGTGGCGATGCACCGGGCCAAGTATTTGCTCGAAAACGTCTTTGTGCGCCCCGACCAGCGAATTCTCTTCACGACTTTTACAAAGAACCTAGCCGAAGACATCAAGTCCATGATGGAGGCCATCTGTCAGCCAAAGGACCTGGGGCGTCTCGATATCGTGAACCTTGACCAGTGGGCGACGGGCTTTCTCCGCAGCAAGCAGGTTCACGTTGACATTCTGCCCGAAGGTGACGACCGCACTCAGCTTAT
>JAEEGL010043927.1_pt1 | contig 19906 bp, 20 predicted proteins | sample 9134231 | NCBI WGS metagenome assembly JAEEGL01 (sample SAMN16246548, study PRJNA631951) | gut metagenome | biome: gut microbiome; feature: rumen; material: fiber-attached | host: Bos | place: Iran: Karaj | collected 2018-10 | reverse complement strand
GGGGGGCACGAAGGTGATGGAGGGCCATGGCATAGGAAGGGTGTTTGCTGTGGGCGACAAGACGGAGAACGGCAAGGTATTCCAAGCGACACAGGTCGATGACAGCGTGAAGACACCTCTCAACGAACAGCTGGACAGGCTGGGTGCCATGATTGCAAAAGTCAGCTACGTCCTTGCACTCCTGATCTTCATCGGCAGGACCTTCTCGCTCCTGCACGGTGTCAACTACGACTGGTCAACACTGCCAAAAGCAGACACCTTCGCCTATCTGCTGCAGTCCTTCATGCTGGCAGTGACACTGATAGTGGTGGCGGTGCCGGAAGGACTGCCCATGGCGGTCACGCTGAGCCTCGCTTACTCCATGCGGAGAATGCTGCAGACGAACAACCTGGTCCGCAAGATGCATGCCTGTGAGACGATGGGGGCGGCGACGGTCATTTGCACAGACAAGACAGGTACTCTGACGCAAAACAAGATGCAGGTGCGCCACGCCAGGTTCCTGTTCTCCAAAAACACCCCGCAAGAAATACGGGAGAAGAAAATCGAAGAGTGCATAGCACTCAACTCCACGGCAGAACTGGACTTCTCAAAAGGACAGCCGGAGGTACTGGGGAACCCCACCGAAGGGGCTCTGCTGCTCTGGCTCCATGACCACAAAAAAGACTACCGCACCACACGGAACGCCATAACAAAGGTTGCCGAGATTCCGTTCTCGACGGAGAACAAATACATGGCGACGCTGGTGAACGCAACGCACACTGGCCTTCATAGACTCTACGTGAAAGGGGCTCCTGAAATCATCCTGTACATGTGCAATGACATCCCTGACGACATTCCCTCCGGACAACTCCCCAAGGAGAAAATGACAATAGAGGCCAAAAGGCAGAGGATTCTCGAAGAAATCACCGCCTACCAGAACAAAGGAATGAGAACACTGGCCTTCGCCGAAACGTTCGGCAGGAAGGAGAAGGAGATGATGTGCGGCGGGAAGATCCATACAAGTGAACTCACCTTCCTGGGCTTCGTGGCCATCAGCGACCCCGTCCGTGAAGACGTGCCGGAGGCCGTTCAGGAATGCCTTGACGCGGGTATCAGCGTTAAAATCGTCACGGGAGACACCACGGCTACGGCTTGTGAAATCGCAAGACAGGTCGGACTGCTGAAAGAGAACGAGAAAAACGACAAGACAAAAGTCACAACAGGCCCGATAATCGCCCGTATGACGAACCAACAACTCCAAGAACAGGCACAGCAGATAAAAATCGTGGCACGGGCACGGCCAATGGACAAGAAACGCCTGGTGGAAGCACTGCAGGCTAAAGGTGAGGTAGTGGCGGTGACGGGCGACGGCACCAACGACGCACCGGCGCTCAAGACGGCTCACGTGGGCCTCTCCATGGGTGACGGTACGGCAGTGGCCAAGGAGGCGAGTGACATCACCATCATCGACAACTCCTTCAGTTCCATAGGACAGGCGGTGATGTGGGGACGCTCCCTGTACCAGAACATACAACGCTTCATACTCTTCCAGATGACGGTGAACGTGGTGGCATGCCTGATCGTACTGGTAGGTGCCTTCCTCGGCACGGAGTCTCCGCTGACAGTAACTCAGATGCTATGGGTCAACCTGATCATGGACACCTTCGCGGCCATGGCACTGGCGTCGCTCCCTCCCTCGCAAAGGGTGATGGCACAGAAACCGCGGAACAGGAAAGACTTCATCATCAACCGGTCGATGTGGTGCAACATCCTTGGCGTGGGCGGTCTGTTCTTCGCCATCCTCCTGACATTGCTCTTCGCCTTCAGATACGCTGATGTCAGAAGCCTGTGCGACCTGTTCCACCTCGAAAAAGGCGGTGGCGGCACACTCTCCAGCTATGAACTGAGCCTTTTCTTCACCATCTTCGTGATGCTGCAGTTCTGGAACCTATTCAACGCAAAGGGCTACGCTGCGGGCAGCTCCACGTTCATCCTGTCAGGATGCAAGGGATTCGTGCTTATCGCCTCGGTCATCATCCTCGGACAGGTGCTCATCATCAACCTCGGAGGACAGTTCTTCAACGTGGTACCCATCAGCCTGATGGACTGGGGTGTCATCATCGGCTCCACATTCCTCGTGGCTCTTCTCGGCGAGGTATTCAGATTCATCAAATTCATCATGACCGATCCCCTCTGAACATAATTCCTCCCCTATCGCTTCACCAAATCCCCCTTACCCATGAACCTCTTCAAATACCACTTCAACAAGAAATTCCTTCACAACAGGAAACAGCCTTGGATTATCCTAACCATCCTGGTCGTTATGACAGCGGCTCTTTACCTCTACCGTCCCGCAAACCAATGGCTGTGTAAGACCATCGGAGATGAGTTCCCGCTCACTACGGCCATATGCACCTTCCTATTCCTCAACATGCTGACCGCACGGGTGTTCTATGTGTCACAAATCAAAGAGGGTCACACCGAGGCAAGGGGATGCGCGGGCAGCAGCTGCCTATTGACCATCATTTTGGCCGTATGCCTCACTGCCTTGGTCATCAAAGGCTGTAACCAGCCGTCAACCCCCTCATACCATAAATCTTTCCCTTACACGATTCTAAAGGCAGAACCATTATCTCCTCATTCTAAAGGGCAATAATCCATCAACAAAAACGTTTTTGGATTATGGAACAGCAAGAGTTTAAAGTAAGTTTTGAGAAGGGCAAGAACGGACATACCTTCCCTGTTCTCACAGCACAGCAATTCCCCTACCCCAACTTGCAGGTTATCCCCCTGAATGACCAGAACCGTGAGTATGTACTGGAACGACTGGAGAGTGATTGCGGCGGCTATAGAATGACCGAAGGACGCAATGACTACGCCGTCATTTTGGCTGGTGGTACGAGCGACGAGCACCCCAAGATGGTGATTACCCAGGAGAATCACAAGGAGATAGACCGCTTACTTCTGGAGGCCATGCAACGTGGTGCGGATTGGTGGGCTATCCACGAAAAGGAATATGTCAACAAGCCTTAACTGGTTCCTACTTCTTCCCTATGGGTTTTTCAAGTTTTTTTCATATATCGTCCTACCCCTGAAAACCCTGTAGTCCACTTCTGTCAAGGTCAACGTTAAAGAAGGCGGCGAAACCTTATCCAGCACTCCTTTGATTTCAGACAACTCTACATCTAATGACCACACCCTGCCCAAAGTGACATGGAGCATGAAGTCAGATTGAATCACACAACCTACAGCCTTCATGTCCGCACAAATAGACTCCGTCAATGCATGAAAACTCTCTGGGACATGGCTCGTGGACAGATGAATGATGTACTTCCCTAGCTTGATGGAGAAAGCATCCAAATGGTCAAAAGTGATGACAGGAGCCTGAGCAGGAGCCAGACGTTTCTCCAACAACGGACACATGTCGATTCCCTCCGGCGTGTCATTGATGAACACCATCGTGATATGATAAAAGTCCTTCTGCCACCTGACAGGAATGCCGTCAAAATGTCTCCTCAATTCTTCAAACCAAGGATCATCATACTTGATGGGAACCTTTATTTCCAGATAGGTTTTCATACTAAACAATCAACAACAGAGAATATACAGTGCGCACAGCACCAACGCTATGGCAGAGACGACATCAACCTGGCGACCGTACTTGGTGAAGAAGCGCCGAAGAGAACTACCGGCAAGAAGCCAAACAAGATTGGCACCAGGCCCTGCTATTAACAGCCATGCGCTGACCTCAAGCAGATCAGCGAGACTGCTGGAGTATGGCAGCACAAAAGTGCTGAAGACCGTCAGGTCGAATAGCAGCATCTTGGCATTGGTCATCTGGACAAGCATGCCACTCACGAACGTGCAGTTACCCTTCTTTTCTTCCCTCTGGCCGTTGCTTTTAATTATTTTGTACGCAAGATAGAGGATATAGGCAACACCGATATACTTCAGATAGCCCACATAATGCCCGAACCCCATGCCGATAAAATGCGTGAGCACGGCCATGAGGGTTACCGCTATCGAGAATCCCGTCAATAGTCCAAGCCACATCACCAATGACTGCTTCCTGCCATGCCTAAGCGACATGGCAAGGGAATAGATGTTGTCCGGTCCGGGCGTATAGCCGACAACCAAGATCTGAAGCAGAAGCGTTGGCAATAGCGAATAGGGCATGGCTTTGAAAGACAGTTCTCATTAAAACGGCAGGACAGGAAATACTGACTGGATGAAGTGCTGGTTCACCCAATGATTTCACCCATCGCCTTGCGAACCTTATCCTTAGGCTCGTCTGCCGGGTAGCCTAAAGGTATCAAAACAGCAGGCTCCTCACTCTCACACAACCCAAACAACCTTTTACAAAGCTCCACATCGAAATTGCATACCCAACAGGTTCCAAGCCCTTGTTCCGTGGCAGCCAGACAAAGATGTTCCACGGCAATGGCAATATCGATATCCCCATGACGCTTCTCGTCAGCCCTCACCCATTCCTCATCATGCAGGACGGAAGCAACGATAACGACTGGTGCTGCAGCAAACCACTCCCGGTTGTAACACTGACTTGCTTTCTTCAATTCCTCCTCTTCCGTGAGGATACGGAATTTCCAAGGTTGTTTATTGCAAGCGGAAGGTGCCAACCTGACGCATTCCATAAGATAATCCATTTTCTCCTGCTCCACAGCTTTGGACTGGTAGTTCCTGCAGCTGTATCTGTTTCTTGCGAGTTCCCAAAAATTCATATTCTCTTGTTTTAAATGTATGACACGTTTACCAGCACATCATTATAACTAATATGCAAAGAAAGTAAAAAAATCCCATACATAGACTCTTTTGTGAAAATAATTCAAAAACTACTTAAATTCTATCTGAGTTGCTAAAGCCATCCTTCACGACAACAAACATCCGACCCACTTTTGCTTTTATATGTATATCACGCATAAAACAATGATAAAGAGTTATTACCTTTGCCCCAAATGAATAGAAGTTCTATTAACCAATTAAAGGAATGCAATATGGATTTTACACCGCATGATGTTCTAACTGAGTTCTTAAAACTCATAGAAAGTGACAACAACTATTGTTACATTTATTGGAAAGAAATACCAAGGACAAAAGTCTGGTATGATGAGACTGACAACACATTCCATTCGGACTTGGATATTAATATTGTCTTTGAAGGATATAAACTTTATGAAGTTAATATTTGCCTTTATGATTTGGTGGACAGAATCATAGAAGAAATGGGGAAACGAGGCATTTCATTACATCCTGAACATCCCGTTGACTCGTATGAATCCGACCATGAAGAGTTGATACATATTGTCATTGAAGAGATGAAGAGACGCGGAACAACAATAACATATGAAACTATTCAAAAGATAAAGGAACAATCTTAGCATTACCGTTTCCTTTCTTATGTTATATCGAAACATAAGCCTATTAGACACCTACTTTCATAGAAGAACAATAGCCAGAGGAAAATCATATTCCATTTACTAGGTAATTTTCTTAGGTTAATTGTTCCCTTTCCAACAAAAGAAAGCAAATTCTATATCTCAATCGGTAAATAATCCCAATTATTATTTAAATTTGCAGTCAATATGATAATCATGCATATCTTTACCAAACCAATAAACAATTTTTTATCCTTTTAAATACTATTTACCTCTGCAATATATGAATATCAAATACTCCATACACTACGATAGCGAAGTGTTCGTGAGAACCGATGCCAAACTAATGGGAACCATTTATGTTGGCAACCAAAAACTGCTTGACCAACTTGAACTGCGTGCAGCCATGCCCCAAATAGTGAAGTCTGAAGTGGAACGCGAAGCGGACTATCTTAACGCCATGCGTGAACACGTCAAAGGAACGATCTTTGAGAAGGCTGCATCAGTTGACGAGCTGGGTGTGGCGAAGAAACTCATGCAATGGCGGGATGCGCTTATAATGGCAGGATGGGATGGCACCTATGATGATAACAAGTCCCCCAAACTCATGGTATTGGCTGCCATAGAACGGGATTTCCAATCGAAGGGTAATTCCGATAGATGGAGGGAAATATCAGAAAGATATAACGAAAAAGCCATTCTCGAAGACACGACGATAGACATAGAATGTCCTTGGGACGAGTTGCCCCATCTTGTGCAGAAGACACTGGAAGGAATCAAAAAGAACGGTGGCAAGGTGAACAAGATGGATAATCCAACCAGCATCTCCATCAACATAGGAAAGGTGAAGGTGGTGGAATTCGCAGAATTGAATGATGCTTACGAATGGATTGCCCGGGCAAAGGTGCTTTCGGACAATGTACTGGTGGTGAACCGTGACAATATGCGACTGAACCACACGCTTTACACATGGGACAAGGCCAGAACATCAGCCACTCTATACGACAGCAATCCACAAGTGCTGCAACTGTTCAAACTGGGCATGAGCATCTTCTCCCGCCCCTTGAATATTCAGAACGTGGTGTCATACTTGCAACTGCCACTTTCACCCATACCAGCTCCCCTGCGCCGGGAACTGGCGAAACTGCTGCTCAAGGAAGGCGGCTTTGGCGAGAAGAAAAATCATGATGGTGACAAGGTTCGAAACGAATGGGACGAGATAATTGCCAGATATGAATTTCTCAACAACGAAGGAAAACCTACCCCTCAAGCACGGGCACAGAAGATGGTCTTCGTTGCTCCTATCCGCAATGACTACACTGGCGGCATCAACAAAGGAGAATTAAACAACTATGTGGGAAGCATGTTGAAATGGATCAACGGCTTTGGTGCAAATGAAAAACTAAAAGATGAGTTAAGAGCGCAACTGTATGAACTGAAAGCTTTATTCAACTCACTGAACATTTCTCTGCAGGCGATGCCTGAGACGTTGGAATATAAAGGAATAGAGATGTTGGTACAAAGCATCTATCGTCCTATGAACTACAGCGTACAGCAGACGGAAAAGGGTGCTTTTAAGGTGGTGGACGATATCCGGGAAATGGCCCAGCCTGCAGATGAGGTAATCTGGCTTGACTGCCAGGAAGAAGACCAAGATAAGGATCCTTATGATTTCCTTTCGCATGGCGAACAATGTTACCTAAAGAACAAAGGTGTCGTACTACCAGATTTCAGAAAACACCTGCAGAACGTGAGATGTGAGCGACTGCGCAAGATTAACGAGGTAAGAGGCAGGATAACGCTGGTGAAATCTGCTTATGATGGAACAACGCGGTTGGGTGAACACTCATTAATAGCGGAGGTAAGACAATGCTACCAAACGGCATCAAATCAGTCACAGGAGGAGCTGCCCGTCGTGAAAAAGGAAGCAATATTCGAGTCCGTACCTTATGAGACTGAAGACAAGGAAGTCGAGAAATTCGAACCATCCGTGGCATATGAATTGGGAAACCTCCATATACCTGACAGAAAGGAGAGCAACACCTCCGTCGATACGCTTATCAATTATCCTTTTGATTACGTGATGCAGTATGTGGCAAAACTGTACCAACCTGATGAGGAGCAAGTAAACAATACGTATGTCACCCTTGGACTTGTTGCCCACTATTTCTTTGAGCACATCATCAAGGATGCCAATGGCAATCTTGACATCATAAGAATAAAGGTCGAAAAAGAATTTGAACAACGTCTCAACGATGCCATCGATGCCACAGGTCTCATCCTCCGTCTTCCGGAAAATGCCTCTGACTTGAATAACTTCAAAAGACATCTCAAGGAAAGCATCCTTGCACTGACAGATATCATGGAGCAACTACAACTGACCCCTGTAGGCTGCGAAATCGATTTGCCTGAGGAAGGGGAAACACTAAATTTGCCTGTTATCAGTAACTTCGGTGCACGTATTGACCTGCTTCTGACCGACACCAACGGAGATTATGTTGTGTTCGATTTTAAATGGAGCTATAGTGGAAAATATGAAAAGAAACTGAAGGACAACATCTCCATACAGTTGAATTTGTACAAGTCGGCTGTTGCGGAAACATACAAAGACAAACATGTCAAGGGGGTGGGTTATTATCTCATGCCAAGGAAACAACTGCTCACATGCGACTTCGATGAAATAAGCGGAAGCAATCTAGTGAAACACATCAATTGTGGAGATTCTGGTAATCTATCCGTAAAAATCAGGAACTCTTTTTCATACCGGATGGAAGAACTCAAAAGAGGCCATATCGAGGAAGCGGAAGAATTAGACATCAAGGACAATCCTGACTGTTACTACGCTCACCAGGAAGAAATGGAATTATGTCCTCTTGTAGTGACCGAAAAGACATCAGGAAAAGGCAAGAACAAACAATTGCTCTCAATAAAAAAGGACAGCAATGGTGTGTTCCGCCCATCCAGAAAACCAAAGTTCGAGAATCAAGACCTGGAACCATCAGAGAAAGCAACAAGAAACACAATCCTTAAAGGCAGACTGAAATAATGAAGAACATCACATATATCAATGCAGGTGCAGGATCAGGAAAGACATTCACGTTGACAAACATACTGGCCGAGAAACTTGCAAAAGGCGATATCAACCCATCACAGGTTATCCTGACCACATTCACTGAACTTGCGGCAGCTGAATTTCGTGAGAAGGCACGCCAAAAACTTCTGGCTGGCAATCCACAGAAAGGCATTCAGGGCAACATTGGGGCAGCGACACAACTGGATAGTGCCGCAATAGGCACTGTACACTCCGTGGCTTTGCGTTTCATCAAGAAGTTCTGGTATCTTCTGGAATACGGAGCCGAAGTCCAGACCATCACCGATCGTGACGCTGATTTCTATATGTCCCAGTCGCTGGCTCGAATAGTGAATGAAGAAAAGTATAAGGAAGACCTGAAAAACTTCCGAATATTCCGTGATTTCTATAATATTTGTGATGGCTATGGATACCCGGACTATCTCTTTTGGCAGCGATATCTGAACGATGTCGTGGAAAAGATGGAATATTATGACGTGGACGATATAGAAGAAAGCATCGAGAAGAGCATCGAGACACTAAGACAAGTATACAACAAGAGTGACGCCGACCACGACATGATTGCACGAGCGCTTCAAGAATATCGTGACTTCTGTGGGAAAAATATCAAAGAGAATGGAGACAAGGCCGAACGACACTATAATGCAGCTGCTCAGCTGATCAATCAACCTCATAACCAGGAATGGCTCAATGCTGTAAAAGTTCTCTTTAAAGACCTTTGTAAGGCAAAAAGTGCGGTAAAAGAATGTGCCACCCTGAATGATGCCATCGAAAACATAAAAGAGTCGGCTGCTTCCTCATCACAACTCGATGTCCAAATTCCTTTTATAAAATCTGTATTCCGTGTGGCAAAAGCATGGCGGGATGATTACATCGCCTACAAGGAACGCAATCACATCATCTCATACAATGACATGGAACGCTTGTTCCTGCGCCTGTTGGAAACAGAGTCGGAGGTGCAGGAGTATGTGCACGACAATTACCGACTGGTGATGGTGGATGAGTTCCAAGACAGCAACCCCCTCCAGTTGAAAATCTTCAATCGCCTTTCAGAACTCATTGCCCCTGAAGGACAGTCCTTCTGGGTCGGTGACCCCAAACAAGCTATTTATGGGTTCCGTGGAGCAGATGCCGAATTGGTCAACTCCGTGACAAAACATTTCACTTTCTATGATGACGCGGAAATCCATCCCGGTACTGATGAAAGACAACTGGGTTCTGGAAGACTTGTGGAGAGCTGGCGCTCACGAGACACATTGGTTAATCTCGTCAACGATTGCTTCTGTAAGGCTTTTGCAGAACAAGACCAGATGGATCCTCTTTGTATCACACTCCAACCTCACTTCAAAAACGAAAACCTTGAGACAGCAGCCCTCGTTCATTGGAATGCGAAGGAAGGCAATAAGGAAAAATTGTCTGATGCCATCGCATGGAAAGTGAAGGAGTTGCTTGAATCAGATATGATGGTAAGAAATGGCAAACGTGACGAGCCTCTTTCCCCTATTACTCCCCGCAGTATAGCCATTCTCAACCGCACCAACGCATCTTGTAAATCACTTGTAAAGTCTTTGCGCAAGTATGGCGTCCCTGTAAGTGAAGCTGAAGATGCCATCATGCAGCGCTTGGAAGTTCAGTTGGTTGTCACGCTTCTTTTGTTTGTTCAAAACCCAAACAACAAGCACACCATTGCCAGCCTGAAGCGGCTGCTTTGGGGAGAAAAAACAAAGGAGATCCTTCGCCAACGGATTGATTATGTCAACAATATGGTTGGAGATGACAAGGATGAATGGATGTCCAAAGACGAAAGAGTGATGGAACTCAAAAATATGGTGTCACGATTCGAGTCCCTTTCCATCCCTGAGATAGTGGAGGCACTAATATATGAATGTGACATCCCCTCCATTGTGAAACGATGGGGCGAAAGCAATATCCGTCATCAGAATCTTTCCACTCTTCAGCATCTGGCAGCCGACTATGACCAAATGTGTCTCCAGATGGGATTGGGAACTTCCATCAATGGATTCATCTATTATCTCAACACTATCGAACCCGACAAGGAGAAGGATAATATGAGTGACACCGTAAAAGTGTTCACCTATCATGGGAGCAAGGGGTTGGAGTGGCCAATCGTTATTATGAATGAACTCGGAACAGATAGTCTGGAAGACAAAGAATTTTCTAAAAAACAATTCGCCAATGTAAGGGAAGTAGTCTGTGAAGACAAATCCACCATAGACAATCCTTTTGACAAAAAGTACTATTTGCATCTTTTTCCAAAAACAGTCCCACCTTCTAATAGTAACTTGCCTGACGTGGTTCTCGATAACATCATGTCTCTCCCGCTCTACCAAAAGATGAAACAGCGGATAATGCAGGAAGAACGGCGCTTGCTCTATGTAGGTATGACACGTGCAAAAGACTGCCTTTACTCAATAGGTTACAAAAGTGGAAACGTATGGCTGAAAAATGCCGGAATTGAGGGCGTAACCGAAGAAAACTTCTGGGGGCTCGATAAATACAAACCTGTTTTACAGGATGTAACAGCGCCGGAAGGTAATGTAGGAGAAACCATTTCTCATTATTCCATACCAAGGAAACCTGTTCAACACACCGATCGTCCCAAACAATATCTCTCACCAAGCACCATAGACGAATATGCTGGATACAATGCTCATCGTCCTTTCGGTAAGCGGGGAATAGAAATACCCACCAAAGGATGGAACAAGGCTGACTACGCCACCATCGGTACATGCATCCACGACTTCTTTGCCGTATTCATACCAGGTGATTCGGAAGGCAACCACAGCAAGGCAGCGAGCGTGATAGGTGGATACCAGCTGATGCCTATTCTTGGCGGTCATATTGATGCCATCATCAGAGCGGCAGAGCATCTCTATACCCAGTTGAATGACAAGTTCCCCCTTGTGGCAACAAAGAGGGAATACCCTTTCAGCATACAATTGGCTTCAGGGCAGACATTAAGGGGCGAAATGGACTTGTTGTGGTTCTACAAAGATACCGATGGCGAACATTGCATCCTCATTGACTATAAATCTTATGCGGGTTTTGAGATGGACAAACACACCACAACACACTATGCGCAGCTTTCTGCCTATGCCGATGCACTGAAAAAAGCAGGAATCGACGTTACGCATGCAATGGTATATTATCCTGTACATGGAGTTTTGCATGAACTGTTCATCAAATAAACAATGACATTTGCCCTCGAAGCTGAAGGCAATAAAAAGGTCAAAGCACGCATCATCTACTATCCCGTCACCCGATTTGTCGTAGAAGTAAAAATAGGATGAAAAGAACCATCGTCTGGATAGGGGCACTCATCGTCGGTGCTATATTGGGAACGCTCGGTCTTGGTTGGCTAAATCAACTGATGACGTTCATAGCCATGGTCTATACCCGGTTGTTCCAACTGTTGGCAGTACCCACCATCGTACTAGCAATTATTACCACCTTGGCCACCTTCGGCTCCAAAGGCTATGGGAAAATCTTCGGGCGTACGCTGACCTATACGCTGCTCACTACCTTCTCCGCTGCTGTGGTGGGTGCCCTACTCTATGTGCTGATAGCACCAGGCAACCTGCCGGCAGAAGCCATCACTCAGAGTGCCGAGGTGGTCGAAACGCCACAGATGTCGTATACCGAACACATTACCAACGTCATACCCAACAACATCGTCAAACCCTTCCTGGAAGGTAATGTCCTATCGCTACTCCTGCTGGCCTTTATCATCGGCATGGGATTGTCAAAACTCCCAGAGTCAGAGAACAAGGCCGTTGTCGTGAAAGGAGTCCTTGGACTGCAAGAACTGCTTCACATGCTCATCCGTTGCCTGATATGGACACTTCCCCTTGGCATCGTCGCCTTCTCCGCCCAGCTGTCGGCACAGGTGACAGCGGGCGTGGTGGCCGACTCCATCGGGAAATACGTGTTGGTAGTGCTGGGAGGCAACGTAATACAGTTCTTCATAGTGCTGCCCCTCTTCTTGCTGGCACGAGGACAGAACCCCATCCATGTCATCAACAAGATGATGCCCGCCGTGCTGATGGCACTCTTCACGAAGAGCAGGGCCGCAACGCTCCCCGTCACTATGGAGACAGCAGAGACCCGCCTCGGCATAAAGAAGAACGTGTCACGTTTCGTGCTCCCCATCTGCACCACCATCAACATGAACGGCTGTGCCGCCTTCATCCTCGTCACCTCACTCTTCGTGATGCAGAACGGAGGAACGCCCATCACCATGGGAACCGTCCTCCTTTGGATATTCATCTCCGTCATCTCTGCCATAGGCAATGCCGGTGTTCCCATGGGCTGCTACTTCCTCACCCTCTCGCTGATGTCAGGCATCGGCGCACCCATAGCCGTCCTGGGTATCATCCTGCCCATCTACACCATCATCGACATGATTGAGACTGCCGAGAACGTATGGTCAGACTCCTGCGTGGCCACCATGGTTAACCATGACACGGAATAGGGTATAATACCAAACTGTACTCGATATTTCAAAAGAAATGCAGCCATTTCCGACTGCATTTCTTTTATCTTCCTGTACGAATCAATTCCGCAATATAGCTTCCTACAATACCCAACAAATTGGACCAAGAGGCTTTCCCATTGTCAACTGGATGGATGGTTAATCCGCTTTTCCTGGGACGAAAAGAGAGGCATCTTTCTTCTAGGTTATAGACAAGCACAACATTGTTCACTATTTTGGGTACAATTCTTTTCTTCATTGTTTCAGGCATGGTTTCATCGTCGATTTCCACGATATCTCCATTGATTGAAAAGTGACGCATGTCTATCTCAACTATACTTCTAACGCGAAAGGTAAAATCAAAAACAGGACTACCATGGTAATAGCACGAACAATCTATTTCCATTCCATCTTCACCAAAGGTCTTTATGAATTCTTCTTCTAACATTCTATCCATAAATCATATGATAAAATCACTACCATATTTCTCCAGAATCATTTCATCTACCTTCTGATATAATTTCTGGCGGAATTCCTCCAAAGTCATGGTACCATTAGGACACAAATATTGCTGAACTTCACTAGCAGACCATTCCTTCATCTCTTCAATCCTCTGTTGTTCAGTTAACGACTGAAGATAGCTTTCACTCAAATTATGGTTCAGTTCTTTTTTCATGCTGTCTTATTATGTTTGAAATTTGTTCGGCTGTTTTATACCCTCTAGCCAACAAATCTTCCATTTTGTAATCTACCTCCACAACTTTCACAGGTTCATGTGATTCATTAATGGGTATTTTGGATACATATTCATTCATTTGCTCCCTTGTGAATCTACTCAACTCACGTTTTTTTTCTTCAAATGGTAATTTTCTGATACGATCAACGTCTAAACTTCCATCTTCTTTCAATAGTGCCATAATGCTGTGATTTTATTGTTTTTTTGCCGTATGAATATAAGAAACTCACAAAAATAGGAATAAGGCAGATTTAGATGTCATTCTAGAAAAACAAGCACAGATTCTATATTGTCACCACCCTTTTTACTGCAATGCAATACATCATATGATATATTCACTACCATATTTCTCCAGAATCATTTCATCTACCTTCTGATGTAATTTCTGACGGAATTCCTCCAAAGTCATGGTTCCATTAGGACACAAATACTGCTGCCATTCACTAGCAGACCATTCCTTCATCTCTTCAATCCTCTGTTGTTCAGTTAACGACTGAAGATAACTCTCACTCAAATTATGTTTCATCTATTCCTTTCATTAGGATATTATGTATATCATCTATAGTATAATATCTTTACACCTCCACCTCTTCTATTTTATAATCAACCTTAATGGGTTTCGCAGACTCATTAAAAGTAATGCCTACTATAGAGAAATATTCCTCCATTTGCTCTCTAGTAAATTTTCCCATTTCATTTAATCTTTCGTCAAGCGGAAGGCTGTTAATCCGCTCAACATCCAAACTTCCGTCTTCTTTTAAAAGTGCTGTCATAATTCTATGTGTTATATTGTTCTTCATAATAATCATATTGTTTTTACAGCGAGTATCCTCATTCAACTATGATTGCTTCATTGCCTTTTTAATTTATCTCTCATCATACTAATATAATCCTCGGCGATTACAGCACCTCTTTCCAATTCTTCTTCTATTGTCAAGTCAACATATATTGGACGTACAGAACCTATGACTTCGTTTAACGGTTGTTTAGAAAAATATTCTTCAATCTGTGCTTCAGTTAATCTTCCAATCACTTCTACATGTTTTTCTAAAGGCAGACTGTCAATAAGTTCGACATTCAAACTCCCGTCTTAGTTCAATAGTTCCATAATTCAATGTATTTAGTTGTTCATAAATAATTACCAATGTTATGATACAATGGCATAGACCTCCTTCGCCATTATAATTTCATTTCATCTTTGCGTATTTTTCTATTATTTCTGAAATTTGTTCGGGTGTCTTATATCCTCTTGCCAATAAATCTTCCATTGAGTAATCAACCTTTACGGGTATTATAGGTTTGTGTGCTTCATTAATAGGTGCTTTGGAGAAGTATTCCTCTATTTGCTCCTTTGTGAATTTTGCAATTATATGTTTTCTTTCTTCAAGCGGCAGTTTTCTAATACGTTCATAATCCAAACTTCCGTCTTCTTTCAATAGTGCCATAATCTATTCTATTTAAAAGTTAATACTTTATTACTATTTTATCACATATTATTAAACTTTTCAATCCATTCCCTTGCATCATGGCAATGATATTTCCTTATCCATTCTTCAAATTCTTCCTTACTAAGATTAAGTATAGACGGGTCTTCACCTTCAAACACATCTGACTTTGAAAGATATATCTCCCTTCTTTTTGATGAAAGGGATTTCAACCAGTCCAAGAACACATAATCATCTTTGAAATCTTCCCTAAACTTATCCATTCATTTCCCTACCTATTCACCCCATTCACCATAACGCACAAGGTCCGTAATGATGCTTCCACCTGTTCACCTAACCATTCTGTCTCAATGATCGGGAATCCTATGATCAGGCGAACACCTTTCTTCGTCAGGAAGCACTTGCCACAGATGAACCTCTCATTGATTTCATCCACTTCATCTTCTGACAAGGAAGAGTTGTCGCCATTCTCCAATTCATAGCTGAGAACAAGATATCTGTAATGATACTCATTGATAAGCTTCACATCGAATACCTTGTCTTGAAAAGAGATGCTGCCTATCCTCTCTTGAGAAGACTCATCCTCAAAAAAGTACTGACATTGAGACTTCAATGCCTCGATAATCTCTCTCCTCTTTGCCACAGCCAAGTCCTCACCAGTGATGTAACTCAGGTACTGCCCGAAGCTTTGTCTTTTCTTTTTCTCCAGTTCTTCTACCAACAAATCCGCGATGTCGATTTTCCTTAGTCGCTGCTCATTCGTAGCCGTCATTTCCAGATAGTCACTCACCAGAACATCCCATCCCTTTCGGTTGAGCTCATCCGCATGCCGAGTCCATTGATGGTAAGCGAAACAGTCGCCATCAGTGTCTGGGAACAATATCACGTGCCGGTCCTTGACGGCACTCATCCTCTCTTCCTGGAGATTATATGCCGAACCGGTCGCCAGCCATAAAAGGTTGGGGAAGCAAATTGAACAGATGACCGCCGTTTTCTCACTCTCCACAATGCCAACTGTTTTGTGGGCATTCTCCCGAAGACGGAGCAGATGCTCACCAAACAAGGTCTTCTTGAGGACATAGCCGGGACGGATCTTGCCGCGCCTCAATAACTCATTGGCTATACTCTCAGGGGCAGCGTCCTGGTCCCGATGCCCGTCTGGCCGATAAGCCATAACCTTACCCATCCTAACAATGTCATCCCTATCGATATACCAGTAGATGACGTGCCCTTCCTTTGAGACTCCAAGCCGATATTTCATGACCGCCTCCCGAACCTTTTCATCATCGTCCAACAGAGATTTCAAATAGCACACCAAATCGGAAGACAAATTCTTGTCCATACGGCGGGTGACATATCCGGTAAAAATACTCAAAGGCTCTTTATCTTCCTTTGTCGGTGGGGCGGCGACTTTCGTCTGAGGCTTGATGACTTCAACAGGAACATGGTCAAAGAACTTATTGGTATCTATGCCGTGCATACGACACATATAAATGAAGGTCCCAATGCCTATCTTCCTGTTTGTGCGGAGGGCGTTGGTGAACTTGCGTTCATTCTCAGCCTCGTTGTACTTGCTGCTGAGCATGCTGATGCTCTTGAAAATCTCACGGCCCGCTTCACCAAGACTCGAGAGTGCAAAGGCACCCTTCGTCCAGTCCTCAAAGGACTCAAACATATTGATGCCCCTGCTGACAATCTCGTTGGCCAAAGCCTGATAGTTATATTTGTTGTCCATATCACTTCCTTTATTGACTGCAAAAATACGATTTTACTCTTGTTTATCCTTCAAAATATACGTATATATATATTGCTTTCCCTATCGGGGATTTACATAACTTTGCTACCTGGAAGATGGATGTGTATCGTGTGAAGTAGTAGCCTTGAAAGGTGAGTATTCCCACAGGCTGATTGTTCGCTGCTGCTATGAGGGACACTTGATAGAGTACCATCCATCTTTCCCTTTCAATGGACTCCCCATTCCCATCTTCAAGAGCATGCCACGATACAAACGCATTGATTTCCCCTCCCTCACATATTACCTCCTAAATTTACCAAACATCCCTCCAAACAACTCTAACCATCGCAAAAACCAAATAAATTCTCACTTTTCCCCTCTCAAATAACCCTTTTTCACCAAAATATATTACTTTTGCATCCGCAAGTGTTGCATGGGCAAGCAACAGCCCATCTGCAAATAGATTCTTCAGGGGACATTCCTTTTCCCTACCCTCTCCCGGCGGTCCGTTGCCTGGAAACTTCGGACTTGTAATACTTCAAGCTGACTCTCTTCACATGGATACTTTTATAATTTGAAAACGGGAAATTTCCGTCCTCACCGACGGCGCATCACCATCTTTTTTCTTTAATAGGAGTACCTTGCCACACAAATGGCAAGGCTGGCAGGATTGTACCCTTTCGTAAGTACGACCTTGCCCCATTTTCCATACGATGAGATGTCATGGTATAACCATTTGTTACCGACATCATGAACACCTGTCAAATACCTTACGCTGTCTTGTCGGCTGACACCAAAACACGACAAGGCAATGGCGAGAATCTACGTGGCCAGCAGCTGGCGTAACGACAACCAACAACAGATTGTCAACCTCATCCGTAGCCATGGACACCAGGTCTATGACTTCAGACACCCCGACGATGCCCCGAACAACTACCGATGGGATGAGATAGACCCAGAGTGGAAGAAATGGGACATCACGCAATACATGTCCGCTCTCTCCCACCCCATAGCCGAAGTGGGGTTCAACAACGGGCTTAAAGCCATGACAGACGCTGACATCTGCGTCCTGCTGCTACCCTGCGGGAAGTCCGCACACGCTCAGGCAGGGTTCATGGCAGGTCAAGGAAAGAAAGTCGTGGCGGCGATGATGCAGCCGCAGGAAGCCGAACTGATGTACAAACTCTTCGACAAGGTGGTCACCACGCCCAAGGAACTGATTGCCTACCTCGACTCCCTCGACCACAAACCGAAAGAGTTCCAAGTGCTTAACTTGGTCCTCGAAAACACCTATTATGACATGATTCTCCACAAGACCAAAAAAGAGGAATACCGCGAAATCAAGCCCTACTGGACCAAAAGACTCTTCTCCCTTTCGCCCGAAATCAATGTAAACGCTACAGAAATCAGAAAAGAAAACGGATATGAAACCAGGAACGGAAAAGGAAATGGGAATGAAAAAATAATGGATAACAAAACACGAAATAGAAGTGGAAGAGGAAAGGAAAAGGAAACAAGCCACAACATCCCTGACAGGATGCTAAAGGAATGGGAAGAAAAGGGAATCCACATCAGCACACTCATCACCGACGGCACCATCATCCCCAAACCCTACACGCACATCTGCTTCAGACGGGGATACACCAACACCCCGCTGTTCGTGGAGATGATGGGCATACACGTGGGCTACGGAAAAACGAAATGGGGTGCACCGAAACATGAAGAGGTGTTCATTCTACAACTGGGAGACATCACCAGCATCTAATGTTACTCCCCATAACCATAACCCAAAGCTAAGAAGTATCACGGAATCCAACAACCAACGATTTTTCACACTAAAAAAATAAAGCAATGACTAGAGAAAACACAAACCAAATGACCCCTTACAACCTCCATGTCGGAGATTGGGTCTATGTCAGAAACAAGTGCTTCTGGCCCGTGAGAATTGCAAGCATGGATGACTTTGAAATCGCCACCGTCGATGGAGACATCTACAAATACGAGGAACTGGGACCTGTCCGTATCTCCAGGAAGACCATCGAGGAATTCTCCCTGCCACGCGAGGGCATGACCATCAAAGGAAAGGAAGGCGACAACTACTGGTTCTGCGTCAGGGACTACAACGGTGAGACATGGGACTTCAAAGCCAACTCCATCCATGTCCTGCAGCACAACTATTACGAAGCCACGTCGCTGTATCTCAGACTCAAATGGAGAGGGGCGAACCTATGAGAGTCAAGGTCACCATACTCGATGACGGGAAAGTTCGACTGGAACTGGGATATTACAAAAAACACATCATCCTGAACGACATCGAGGAACTGATACAATTCTCATCTGACCTCAACAATGAAATCAGCCGGATCTTCAACCCCCGATCCCCCAAAAGGAAAACTTCAATAGTCAATAACGATAACTAACACTCAATTTCAATGAAAACGATTCTAACCTCACACCTGCTGCCCCTGCAGCCTCCCTACCCCTTGGTTTACATAGGTGAACCATACAATCAGGTATGCCTACAGATAGCAACCTTGCTCATGCCTTCAGAAGCTGAATCTAAAGATTATCAATCGATACCTGTCGTAGATACAGGGGACTATCCTCCTGGCCTACCATACGACCCGACCCTCCACCCCGATGGTAAAGTATGGCCCCTGAACATCAGGCAAGGAGACCAAAACATACCATGGCTGAAAATCGTCAACATCATCATAGATTGTAATATGATAAATCTTAACTGTGATAAGGTCGATTACAACTACAAAGAAATATTTGAGGATTTCGCCCAAATCATAAAAGACAATGGTTGCACCGTCACTCCACCAGAAATGGTTAGAATTGAAGCTGAAGTCAACATGGATAACGATGAATTCACAAAACTCAAACTGATTTGTAAGGAAATGAATGTGTGTGCCGAACTCTTTCCAAATATGACGAATCCCAAGATAAAAGGCTTTTTCCAACTCATTGAGGATTTAAGGATAATACTGGGTGACTACATGACCGAATTGGAAATCAACATCTGCACCAAT
>JAEEGL015414964.1_pt1 | contig 19907 bp, 16 predicted proteins | sample 9134231 | NCBI WGS metagenome assembly JAEEGL01 (sample SAMN16246548, study PRJNA631951) | gut metagenome | biome: gut microbiome; feature: rumen; material: fiber-attached | host: Bos | place: Iran: Karaj | collected 2018-10 | reverse complement strand
GCAGGTCACGCGGGCATCGAAGCCGCGCTGGCCTGTTCGCGCATGGGCTTAAAAACGCTGCTTCTGACGCTGAATCTCGACAGCATCGGCATGATGCCCTGCAACCCCGCGATCGGCGGCACCGGCAAGGGGCATCTGGTGCGCGAGATCGACGCGATGGGCGGCGAGATGGGCTTGGCGGCGGACGACACGCTGATTCAGATGCGCATGCTGAATACGTCGAAAGGTCCCGCGGTACACAGTCTTCGCGCGCAGATGGACAAGCGCCGCTATCACGAACGCATGAAACGGACGCTGGAGATGCAGGAACACCTGACGCTGCTGCAGGGCGAGGTCGACGAGATTCTGACCGAAAACGGGCATGTCTCGGGCGTACGCACCGACGAGGGCTTTACGTATGCCTGCCGCGCGGTCGTGCTGTGCAGCGGCGTGTATCTTAAAAGCCGCATACTGATCGGCGAATGGTCGCGCAACTGCGGTCCGTCGGGTCTCTTAAGAAGCGAAGGACTGTCCGGCGCGCTGGCCGCGCTCGGCATTCCGCTGCAGCGGTTCAAGACCGGCACGCCCGCCAGAGTGCGCAAGAGCTCTTTGGACCTTGACGAGATGGAGATTCAATACGGCGACGAGCCGACACCCGCGTTTTCGTTTTTGAACGGCGAACTGCATCTGAAGCAGGATCCCTGCTATCTGACCTATACGAATCAAAAAACGCATGATATCATCCTGAGAAATCTCGATCGCTCGCCGATGTACGCAGGACGCATCCATGCGACCGGCACGCGCTACTGCCCGTCGATCGAGGACAAGATCGTACGCTTCCCCGACCACGACCGACACCAGATTTTTATCGAGCCGGAAGGACGCACGACCGAGGAGATGTATGTGCAGGGTATGAGCACATCGCTGCCCGCCGACGTACAGGTCGATATGCTCCATACGATGCCGGGGCTTACGCATTGCGAAATCATGCGACTCGGCTACGCGATCGAATACGACTGTCTGCAGCCGAACGTGCTCGATCGGAAGCTGATGATCAGGTGCATTCCGGGATTGTTCTCTGCGGGACAGGTGAACGGTTCGAGCGGCTACGAGGAGGCTGCGGCGCAGGGCTTCTATGCCGGCGTCAACGCCGCGCTGTACGTGAAGGGCGAGGAGCCGTTCCTGCTCGATCGGAGCGACGCGTACATCGGCGTGCTCGTCGACGATCTTGCCACCAAAGGCACGCCCGAGCCGTACCGTATGATGACGAGCCGCTGCGAATACCGGCTGCTTTTGCGACAGGACAACGCCGATCTTCGACTTACCGAGCGTGCGCGACGCCTTGGGCTTGTATCCGAAGCGCGCTATACAAGGCTTTGCGAAAAAAGAGAAGGTATACAAAGGACGCTTTTGCGGCTCGGCACGCATGTGCCGCCGAGCGATGCGCTGAGAGATTATCTCACATCCGTCGGCGAAAGCGTGCCTCCGAACGGCGCAAAGCTCTTTGATCTTTTGAAACGGCCGAACGTGCGCTATACCGACCTTCTCGGACTGTTCGATTGTCTTGAGCCGGTCGATCGGGAGGTTGAGGAACAGGTTGAGGTCATGGCGCACTACGACGGCTACATTGAGAAGCAGACCGAGCAGGTCAAACGCTTCCGCGCAATGGAATCGACGCCGCTGCCGCAGGATTTCGACTATATGACGCTCGACGGACTGCGGTTGGAAGCGCGGCAGAAGCTGAACGCGCTGCGCCCAGAAAATATCGGACAGGCATCGCGCATCTCGGGTGTCTCCCCCGCCGACATCGGCGTGCTGCTGGTATTCTTGAAACGAGGTGTTCCGCATGCGTGAACTATTAAAACATACAATTCCGAATCTGACGGAGGAGGTATGCGACAAATTTGTCGCATATTACAAGCTGCTGATCGATTGGAACACGCGGATGAACCTGACAGCGATCACGGAACCGGAGGAGGTTGCAAAAAAGCACTTTCTCGATTCACTGGCTGCGCTGCCGTATCTGCCGAACGGAGCAAAGGTTGCGGACGTCGGCACAGGCGCCGGATTTCCATCGATTCCGCTGCTGATTCTGAATCCGACGCTGCGATTCACGCTTGTCGATTCGCTGCAAAAACGCATCACGTTTTTGGAAGAAGTGTTGAAAACGCTGGATCTTCCGGCTGTCTGCGTGCACGCGCGCGCCGAGGAATTCGGACGGGACCCGAAATACCGCGCGCAGTTCGACGCGACGGTGTCCCGCGCGGTCGCGGCATTGCCGGTGCTCCTTGAGCTGACCGTGCCGCTGCTTCGGGTCGGCGGCAAGGCCTACTGCTATAAGGGCGACGTTTCGAACGAGCTGCCCACCGCAAAGAGCGCACTGCACCTGCTGCATTGCTCTGCAGAGGTTGTCCCGATCGACGCCGATTACGGTGCGCGATCCTTGGTAATATGTACCAAAAACGCACCAACTCCGACGGCATATCCGCGCAAAGCAGGGACACCCGCAAAAAAGCCGCTGTAATCATGGCCATGACACCTTCCGCCGCCGTTTTGGCGGTTTTTACAACTTTTCTCTTGAATATAGGAAGAAAAAGCGGTATGATATCATAAATATATATGCGGTTTTATCGAAACGGGAAAGGAGGACGCGTGGGCGCGATCGGCTATTATAACGGAACTATCGGACTGTCGGACGAGATGCAAGTGCCGATGAACGACCGGGCCGTGTTTTTCGGCGACGGCTGTTATGAAGCATGCTTTGCCGTAGACGGCAGGCTGTTCGGCGAAGCGGCGCATTTCGATCGGTTCTATCGCAGTCTCCAAGCCCTGCGCATTCCGTTTTCGATGCCGCGCGCGCAATTGAAAGCCGAGATTGACCGCGTGCTGCAGGCATGCGGCGAACGGAGTGTATCACTTTACTGGCAGGTTTCGCGCGCAACGGCGCCGCGGCAGCACACGTTTCCGGACGGCGACGCGAAACCGAATCTGCTGATAACGGCGACGCCGAAGGGTGCAGTCTTTGACGACGCGCCGATGCGACTCATCACCGTACCCGATATCCGCTACGGGCTGTGCGACGTCAAGACGCTGAACCTGATACCGAACATCCTGGCAGGGCAGCAGGCAAAGGAAGCCGGCGCGCACGAAGCGGTTTTTGTGCGAAACGATACCGTCACCGAGGGTTCGCACACCAACATTCATATACTCAGAGACGGCGTGCTGTTCACGCATCCGACGGATCGGCACATCCTTGCGGGTGTCACGCGTGGAATCGTCCTCCGCCTTTGCCGCGATTTCGGCATACCGATTTCGGAAACGCCGTTTTCGCGCGAACAGCTGCGCAACGCCGATGAGATTCTTGTAAGCTCAAGCCTTTCGGGCATTCACCGAGTTTCCGTGCTCGACGGCGAACCGGTCGGCGGCAGGGCGGATACCCTTTACCGCGCGATCGAAGACGCGTATTACCGTACTTTTTCGAAGGAGATGCAGCTATGAAGCATCGCAATCCCGATTCCGAACCGAACCCGATCCAACGACCGCTCTGGAACAGCATTCTGCGTGCCGGACTTATTCTGCTGTCCATAGCTTGCGCGGCGGGGTTCGTCACGGTCTGCCTGCTGTATCGTTCCTTCTATCCCGTTCGCACGCTTGAGCTCGGCGATATGACGCCGGACGCCGGTATTTTTCTGCGCACCGAAGGCGAGGCGATCTATCTCAAACAGCCTGAGAAACTGTATCCGGTCGGCAATTATACTCTGAAGATCGCAAGCGGCAGAGCGGCGCGGCTTGTGCTTTTGCGTGTGCGCGATACAATCCCGCCTGCGGCGGAAGGTGTGGAAACGACGGTTTCGACCAAAGCTTCGCCGAAGCCGGACAAGCTCTTGAAGAATATTACGGATCAGACCGTTGTCAAACTGACGTATGAGGTTGCACCGAAGTATGGCACGGTCGGCGACTACACGGCGATCATTCGTATGGAAGACCGAAGCGGCAATGACACGCGCATTCCGGTCAAAGTGCATGTGCGCATCGCACGCGATTCGATCACGGCGGAAGCGGGCAGTCCCGCACCGGCTGCTGCGGCGTTTCTGATCGACGACTATGAGATCACCGAGCAAACCGAAATCACTGCGGATATGATGCGCACACCCGGCGTTTACCCGATCCGCATCGTTGTAGACGGAATCGAAGCGGAAAGCCATCTGATCATATCGGACACGGTCCCACCCGAAGCGAGCGGCAAAACGCTGGTCGTCGAGCCGGAGACCGCACTTGAACCGGCGGATTTCGTATCCGATATGCACGATGAGACCGCGCTTTCCGTGCGGTTTTTGGATGAACCGGATCCCGAATCGCGTGAGCAGCAGACGATACGCGTTGCAGTCGAGGACCTCGGCAGGAACACGACCGTTGTCGAATCACAGCTGTTGATTACGAGCATTGCACCGTTTTGTGTGGAAGCGCGTACCGAGGAGCTGACCGCTGCCGAGTGTCTCGGCGAAGGCGATTATACGGAAGCGTCGTTTGACGCGCCTTTCATTCCGAACGTACCCGGCACGCATATGGTGCGGCTCACGATCGACGGCGAAGAAAACCTTGCGATCATCGAGGTTGCGGATACGACTCCTCCGCATCTTCGGATGCGCAGAACGGTATGGTTTTTGCAGTCCCAAAGGGACGCTTCGTTCTTTGCGACTGCGGAGGATGTCACCAAGACGACTCTGCGATTTGCTTCCGAGCCCGACTGGTCGAAGGAAACGCAGGAAGTTACGATCATCGCAACCGACGCGGGCGGCAATGAAACGGCGGAGCTGTTTACGCTGAAGCTCAATCCCGATGTGACGCCGCCGACAATCTACGGCGCGCGCGACCGTTACAGCTACGCAAACGAACCGGTGGCGTATCTGTCGGACATCACGGCGGTGGATGAGTGCGACGGCGACGTCTCGGTCAAGGTCGATACCTCAAAGGTCGATCCGACCAAGCCCGGTTCCTACTTGGTGACCTATACGGCGACGGACCGCGCGGGCAACATCGCGAAAAAGACGATCGTATGCACGTTTGTCGATGCGACGGTTACCGAAGACGAAGCCGAAGCGGTGGCACAGGACATCCTTGAAAAGGTTCTGCGGGACGGCATGACGCTCGACGAGCAGGTCGAAGCGCTCTATAACTATGTATTCAAAAACGTGCATTACGTCGGCAAATCAAACAAGAAGGACTGGCGCAGCGAAGCGGTCCGCGGACTGACGACCGGCAAGGGCGACTGCTTTACCGCCTACGCTTGTCTAAGGCTGCTTCTGGAGCATACCGACGCGGAACTGATGAGCGTGGAGCGCTACGGCGGACGCACGCACCATTATTGGATGCTGGTGAACCTCGGCAGCGGCTGGTATCATGTGGACGCGTGCAACACCGGCAAGGGAAGAAAGCGCTGCTTCATGTGGACGAACGCGCAGAAGGATAAGGTCAGCAAGAGCTTCTGGCGCTTCGACGAATCGTTGTATCCGCCGATCGCCACGGAACCGTATCAGAAAGGCAAGTAAGATGAAAACCATGCTGTTTGCACTGCATGAACAGGCGAGGATCCGTCCGGACGCACCGGCGTTTTCCGATTCGAACGAAACGCTGACGTTTGCGGATATCGAACGCATCGCCGACGCCGCAGGCAGTGCGCTTTGCAGGCGCGGCGCGACGCGTGAACCGATTCTGCTGTTTACGGAGCGCAGCGCAAGGGAGATTGCTCTGTTCTTTGCGGTGTGGAAGGCGGGCTGCTTCTATGTCCCGGTTGACGTCGAAATGGGCGAAAACCGCATCCGATCGATTCTGGACCGCGTACACCCGCGCTTTGCGATCGCAGACGAAACCGGAAGGAAGCTGCTTTCGGATTACGGCTTTACGGGCGAACTGCTCGACCCCGATCTGCTGCTTTCACAGATGCCGGATGTAGACGCGCTGCGTGCCGTCGAAGCGGCAACGCTCGACACCGATCCCGCGTATCTCGTGTTCACCAGCGGTTCAACCGGTGCACCGAAGGGCGTAGTCGGGTGTCACCGCGCGGTAAAAGATTATGCCGAACAGATTACCGGCGTACTGCGTACCGACGATTCCGACGTCTTTGCAATGCAGGCGCCGCTGTATGTGGATGCGTGTCTCAAGGAAATTCTGTCCGCGCTCGTCAAGGGCAGCGCGGTCGTGCTCGTACCGAAACGCCTGTTCATGACGCCGGTGCCGCTTGTCGAGTTCCTGAACGCGCACCGCGTTACGGCACTCTGCTGGGTTGTGCCCGCACTGACGCTGATCTCCGCGCTGCACACCTTCGACGAAGTCGTCCCGCGGCATCTCAAAACTGTCGCGTTCGGCAGCGAGGTCATGCCGCCTAAGCAGCTTCGCATCTGGCAGCAGCATGTGAAAGCACGCTATCTGAACCTCTACGGACCGACCGAATGCACCGGCATGTCATGCTGCTACGAGGTGGATCGCACGTTCTCCGACGGTGAGCGCATCCCGATCGGACACGCATTCGACAACGCAGAAATCTTTCTGCTCGATGAAAACGATCAACGGGCGGACGAGGGTGAGATCTGCATTCGCGGAACAAGCGTCTGTCACGGTTACTATCGCGACGCGGAGCGCACCGCCAAAGCCTTTGTGCAGAACCCGCTGCAGTCCGACTATCCCGAAACGGTTTACCGCACCGGCGATCTCGGCCGTCGGAACATGCGCGGCGAACTCGAGTTTCTCGGACGCAAGGACGATCAGATCAAGCATATGGGACACCGTATCGAATTGGGCGAACTTGAAGCTGCCGCGAAAACGATTGACGGCACGGACGCGGCGTGCGCCGTCTTCGACAAAAAACACAGCATTTTGGGTCTCGTCTACACGGGAACGATCGAAAGAGCGGCGCTGCTGACAGCGCTGCGCAGGCTTGTGCCGGAATATCTGCTGCCGAAGATAACCAAGCAGATCAATGAGATGCCGCTGACACAAAACGGAAAAACCGACCGGAAGGCAGCGACTGCGCTGCTGTTCGGACAGGAGGAATGATGGAAGCTTTATTGGAGATTTTAAGGGAGCTGCATCCCGAAACGGATTTTGAGACCGAGACGGCGCTCGTCGATCACGGCATTCTCGTTTCATTCGATATCGTGATGCTCATCACACGCATCGAGGAGGAATTTGACGTCGTGATTCCCGCAAAGGACATCACGCCCGAGCATTTCAACAGCGCAAAAGCGCTGTATGCGCTGATTTCGCGGCTTTCGGAACAGGACGACTGATGCTGTTTACTTCGTGGGCGTTTCTTCTGTTTCTGGCGGTACTGGTGCCCCTGTACTACCTCGTGCCGAAACGGGTACAATGGATTGTGCTGCTGCTTGCCGACGCGGTGTTCGTCGGTTTTGCCGGTGTGCGCGGCGCGATCTTCATGGTCGTGACGATCATCACAGTCTATATTGCGACCCGTTTGTTTGACGCGTCGTTTGCAAAACAGAAGGAAACGATCGCCGCAATGAAGGCGACGCACACGAAGGAGGAACGCAAAAAGACGCGGCTTGGTTTTGAACGGAAGCGTCGCGCGGTGTTGATTCTCTGTCTTGTCGTCAACGTCGGCATTCTGTTTGTTCTGAAATACGGTGCGGCGATCGGAAGACTCTACGCCGCGCTGCTGCATACGCCCGCGTTCGGAACAGATCTGACGCTGACGATGGGCATCTCGTTCTATACGTTTTCGTCGATCGGTTACCTCTCGGACGTTTACCGTGAGACAATTCCCGCCGAACGGAATCCATTCAAGCTCGCGCTGTTCGTATCGTTCTTCCCGCTGTTGGTGCAGGGACCGATCAGCCGCTTTGAAGGTCTTGGTCAGGAGCTCTGCGCGCCGCATGTCTTTTCCGGCAAGCGTTTCCTTTCGGGTGCTTTACGCATCACATGGGGATATTGGAAAAAACTGATCGTTGCGGATCGTCTGCTTGTCGCGGTCAAAACGCTCTGCGCACGGCCGTCGGTGTATCGCGGGGACTTCGTTTTCGTCGAAATGCTGTTGTTTGCGGCCTGCCTCTATGCGGACTTCACCGGCGGCATCGACATCACGATCGGCATCGGCGAGCTGTTCGGCGTAACGGTCGAGGAAAACTTTAACCGCCCGTACTTTTCGAAGAGCATTTCGGAGTACTGGCGGCGCTGGCATATCACGCTCGGCGAATGGTTCAAGCGCTATGTCTACTACCCGCTGTCGGTCAGCAAACCAGCCCGCATGCTCTCGCAGAAAACGCGTAATTTCGGTATCGGTTTGTCGAGACGGCTGCCGGTGTATCTTGCAACGCTCCTGGTGTGGGCATTGACGGGCATCTGGCACGGCAGTAATTGGACATTCCTTGTCTGGGGCCTTCTGAACGGCATCGTAATCCTGCTCTCGGAGGAATGCAAACCGCTGTACGCGCGCTTTCATGCGCGGTTCCCGCGGCTTACGGACAACGCGTGCTATCGCGGGTTTACCGTGCTGCGTACGGTGCTGCTGCTCTCCTCCCTGCGGCTTCTGGACTGCTACACAAGCGTGAAAGACGCGTTTTCGGCGTTCTTTTCGATGTTCTCGACGTGGAACTGGGGCGCGGTATTCCGGGGCGGAATCCAATCCCTGGGGCTAACTTGGACGGACTACGGGATTGCGTTTGTCGGCGTATGCTGCATGTTCGCGCTCTCCATGATCCAAAGGAAAGGACCGATCCGCAAACGTCTGATGCGGCACGGCACGGTATTACCGGTCTGTGCGCTTTTACTGCTGATCGGCACGATTCTGGTGTTCGGACGGTACGGTTTCGGCTTCGACGCCGGACAGTTTATCTACAATCGGTTTTGATATGAAACGAAAGCTTTTGACCATCGGCAGCGTGCTGCTCGCCTGCATCGTGTTTTTCGGAACGCTATACGCGCTCTCGCGGCTTGTTGCGCCGAAATATCACGACACGCTGATCGAAGGGCATCTAACCGGTGAGTTCTATCGGGAGACGACGGACCACGACGTGCTGTTCGTGGGCGACTGCGAGGTGTTCGAGCATTTCTCGCCGGTCGTCCTGTACAACGAGTACGGCATCACGTCCTGTATCCGCGGAGGTGCGCAGCAGCTCGTGTGGCATTCATATTATCTCCTGGAGGATGCGCTGAAAACCGAGAAGCCGCAAGTCGTCGTCTATAACGTCCTTGCGCTCAAATACGGCGAGCCGCAGTCCGAAGCGTATAATCGCCTCGCTTTGGACGGCATGCGGTGGGGAAAAGCCAAGATCGGCGCAATCCGAGCGAGCATGACGAAGGACGAGGATTTTATGAGCTACGTCTTTCCGCTGCTGCGCTATCACGACAGAATCGACAAGCTGACCGCGGAAGATTTCAAATACTGGTTCTCGGCCGGCGAGCCGATCTCATTCAAAGGCTATGTGATGCATACGGGTGTGAACCCCGCGACCGAGATCCCCAAGGAGCAGTATAATCCGGCGCTGCCCGAAAGCAGCATGGACTGGCTCGAACGAATCGCCGCACTGTGTGAACAAAACGGCATTGCGCTTGTGCTGATCAAATCCCCCTCGATCTATCCGGAATGGCATCCGGAATGGGATGAACAGATTGCAGCGTTTGCAAAATCGCACGGACTGCGGTATGATAATATGATTGCCGAAAACAATCAGATCGGCATTGACATGCAGACCGATACCTACGATCAGGGACAACATCTGAACGTATTCGGCGCGGAGAAGCTCTCGCACTGGTTCGGTGCAATCCTGCAGAGCGCATACGGTCTCAAAGATCATCGCGGCGAGGCGGCGTATGACACGGACTACGCGCGACTGACCGAACGATATCAAGCGGAAAAACAACGACTCACGGAGGGAAACTGAGATGAAGAAATCTGGCATTTTGCTGCTTTCGGCGCTGCTGCTTGCGCTGTTCTTCATGGGCTGCGGCGCGGCGGACGATCCGAACGCGGTATTTGTCGACCCGAACGCAGTACACGGCGGCGAATACGGAGAACTGTATTTTGAGGCAAACGGCGTGCGCTTCGGCATCTATGACGAGACAGACCCGGTGCTTGCTGCACTGCCGGCCTGCAATAACACCTTTACGGAGCAGTCCTGCGCTTTTGACAACGAGGATGTCACCTACTATTTCTCGGGATTCCGTATCCAGTCGAATGAGATCGACGGTACAAACCGCATTACGGCAATTACCGTCGATGACGACACACTCCTCACGCCGCAGGGGCTCTTCATCGGTATGCCCGAAGCGAACGCTGCAGCGGCATTTCCGAAGCTTGCGGAAAACGACTGGAATCTGATTGACGGCTCGGCGCTGCTCTCCGTCACCTTGAAGGACGGCGTCGTCTTCTCGATCGTCTATACCCCCTCGAGCATGGAGAATTGATGTGAAACGACTGTTTTACCTGCTGTCCGTACTGCTGCTGCTCGGCTGTATATCCGAGCCCATGCAGACGACACCCGTGGAAGACCTGCATACCGATGCGCTCGGATATGAGGTCTCCGAGGTTACGCTTGCCATTCCGTCGTCCGAACCGACGGCAGCGCCGACCTCGACACCGATGCCCTCTCCCACACCGATGCCGGAACCGACGCCCACACCGGTTCCGGAACCGTTCACGCTCGTTTGGATGAGCGACTCGCAGAACATGATCGCCGTCACGCGCATGCAGGACCGATACCTTTCGATTTGTGACTGGATCGCAGACGAAGCGGATACGCGCAACTTCAAGATGTTCCTCCATACGGGCGACATGGTAGACAACGGCGACAACAACAGTCAGTGGCGGCTGTTTCAGAAGGGGCTTGACAAGATCACCGCAAAAATGCCCTGCTTCTGGTCGACCGGCAATCACGACGAAGGTTATCAAAAGAAGCGGCCGTGGAAAGAACAGCCTTTTGTGAAGGAGCTGCCGGAGGAGCAGAAGCTGCACGGCGGCGCGGCCGCATGGACGATCCTTGAGGTCGGCGAAACGAAGCTGCTTTTGATTTCGGTCTGCTACTGGTCTGCGAGTGGAGAAAACACCGCACAATGGCTGTGCGATGTTTGCGCGGCCCACAGCGAGCTGCCGGTCATTCTGCTTTCCCATTCCTATCTGACGGCCGAAGGCAGCCTGACTGCGCTCGGAGCTGCGTTGGAAAAGAACATTGTGCGCAAAACTCCGAACCTTCGGTTGGTGTTGTGCGGACATGCCCGCGGGATTACGCGGCAGACGTTTGCCTATGACGATGACGGCGACGGAACAAAGGAACGCACCGTGCATGCGTTGATGTACGACATTCAGTCCGCCTTAGAGGAGAGCGGCTACATATGCCTTCTGACCTATGATCCCGCAACCGATACGCTGACCGTAACGTCCTATAACCCCGCGCTTGACGACGAGATTTTCGACGACGAACAGCCCGAAACGGAGCGCTTCACAATCAAGCACTTATTCTATTGATCCGCATAACAAGGAGGCGTTCAAAACCGCCTCCGAAAGCCCTTTCTTTGATTCATTCTTCGCCGCAAACGATTCGTGATTTCACTCAGTCTACCCCCACTCGAGCATGGAGAAATGATGTGAAACGACTGTTATACCTGCTGTCTGTGCTGCTGTTGCTCGGCTGTATGTCCGAGCCTGCGCAGTCGACAGCAACAGAAGAGCCGCTCACCGATGCGGACGGATCTGTGTTTTCCGAAGCAATGCTTGGCCAATCGGCGCAGGCTCTTGTGCCGACGCCCTCGCCCACCCCGTCTCCCACACCGACACCGAGTCCCACACCCGTGCCGACACCGACGCCCACGCCGTCCGGGCTTTGCGGCGGACGGTATCCGGATCGATTCTCCGAAACGCCGGTTCTGACGGATACGAGCTATTCGGACAAAGATCTTTCGATCACGATCACGCGATATAATGACAATTTCGAATGCTGCAGCCAGATCGCCGTTTACTATGTGGCGGACGTGTACATACAGGATATCGAACGGTGGCTGACTGCGGCCGGCGGCGACGACTTTTCCTCAAGTCAGACGGAAAAGCTGGTTGATATGGCACAGACACACAACGCATTGTTTGCGCTCTCGGGCGATTATTTCAATTATCAGAAGAACATCGGTCTGATCATTCGCAACGGCGTTTTGTATCGCGACACCTACGACAAATGGCGCGATCTGTGTGTGCTGTATCGGGACGGCGTCATGAAGACCTACGAAGTCGGAACCTACTCAGTTGAAGAGATTATCGCATCCGATCCGTGGCAGACCTGGCAGTTCGGACCGGCTCTGCTCGATTAGAACGGCAATACCAAACACGACTTTCATTCGTCGCTGTATCCCCCGAATCCGCGCTGCGCGATCGGTTACTACGAGCCGGGGCATTACTGCTTCGTCATCGTGGACGGACGGAACGAACGGTATTCGATGGGTGCGCACCTTCGGGAGCTCTCTGCAATCATGAAGAAACTCGGCTGCAAGGCGGCATATAATCTGGACGGCGGCCAGTCGGTGCAGATGTACTTCAACGGTAAGCTGCAAAACCAGACGCCAGGCATGCGTCCGATCGGCGATATCATCTATTTCAATGCAAAATCGAATTGATGCAGCTGCACGAAGCGGAGGGACGCGCGTCCCTCCGCTTGTTTATTTCTCCGATTCTCCTGCCGCTTCGTTCAAAGCCTTCTTGTACGGCATCAGCATGCCTTCGGTCATTCTGGAACCGATCTTCTTTTGAATCGACTTGCTTCGCATCATCGCGCCGACCAGATACATGCCGACGATACGCCCTTTGCGTTTCTGCGGAAAATCATAGAAGCCGTGCGCTTTGTAGAAGCGGTGGTCCTCCTTCATCAGTCCGCGCATCTGATAGATCAGATCGCGAAATACCTTCATGCCGCCGACGCCGTAAAACGTTTTGGGAGGCAGGTAATGTGTCTCGATTGCGCGATTGAGCTTGACGGAAAGCGCGGCGATTTCCGCGGCAGGATCCATTTCGTTTGTCGCAACGCCAGCAAGATAGTTGCCGCCGACCTCGGCACGCGATTCGATCAGCATGCGAAGATTCGGTTCCCGATCGAAAGCACCGTCGATCAGGTAGCCCACAGGCTTGCCCATCGTCACCGTGCGGTGTCCGTTGCAGAACTGCCGGTCGTCGAATTGCTTCATCAGGCTGCCCATGGAGTGATCCTTGATCGAGAACGCATAGACGATTGCGTCTGTGCTTTGGATGTGCTCACGCAGATAGGAATCGAACCCGTCCCTATAGATGCACGTACCGTCTGCGGCGCAGTGGAAACAGCCGAGGCACCCACCCGCAAACGGGAATTCTCTGAGATTTACAAGCACGGTTTGTGCACCGCAAAGTGTCATAAAGCGCGCGACCATAGCTTGCAGCGCGGGGCGCTCAAGATCCGCGACGATCGCGATACGCTTGTCGCTTGCGGCCCCGGGCTTCTGTTCCGTCTCTTTCATCGGCGCCGGAACAAACGGTACTTGCTCGCCTTGTACCGGATAGAACGAGCGCTCAAAAAGTTCGTTCTCCGCCTGCCACAGAAGATGCGCAAAGAAATCCTCCGCCTGCTTGCGTCCTTCTGGTTTTAAGAGGTCCTCCATATCCGCGGAGAGCCCGCCGAGGTACCGCAAGCCCAGATCGTCGCAGTTATCCCGGATAAAGCGGTGCGCCGTGACATCGTAGAAGTGCAGCGAGGTCGTAAGCTGCGCCGCATGCTTGCCCGACACGTCGACGCCGTGTTCCTTGACAAGTTCGATAAACCGGTGCAGCTGTGACGGCACCAAAAAAGTGTACACCGGATAGCTGAACAGAAGAAGGTCGGCATCCTGCAATGCTGCTTCCGCCTTTGTAAAATCTTTTTCGATGCTCTTGATGCGCTGTCCGACGTGCAGAACCTCGAAAGTCTCGGCGGGATACCGCTTTTCCAGATAGCGCACCGTTTGCAGCGTGATGCTGTTTTCGCCTTTCGGCGAGCCGTTCAATACCAGAATTTTCATCGTTTCCCCTCATGCGAGCCCGGGCTTACAGGGCTTTCCTTCGTTCCTTCGGAATGCAAAATACAGCTCCTCGGTTGCAAGCGCCATCTTCGTTACCGCAAAGTCACAGTCGTGCGGATAGATGTACCATGTATCTTCGAGCGTATTGAGGTCCACGCAGTCGCCGAACTTTCCGAGGTATTCATACTCGATATGACAGGAATACATCGACGGCACGCTTTTTTCCATCGAAAACGGATCGCCGTCGCCGTCCGACCCGGACACATGGAAGCCGGTCATATCGTGCCGCAGCGTCCCTTCGCCGAGCAGGATGAACTTCTTTGCATTCGGCAGGCTGCGCACCGTGACGGGCAGCGGACCGGAATCATAGGTTCCCTCCTCGACCTCGCGGCGCACGTTTGCGCGCTCCCATTCGTACCAGTCGGGAATGTGCGAAAATTCGGTTTCGCCGGTCTCGGCAGAAAGCTCGCCGAGCTCCGTATAGTGCCAGCGCTTGCCGCACGCCTTGCAGAACAGCGTCGTACCGCTGCTTGCCATCCGAAACTCGGTCTTGCACACAGGACATTGATACAGAACCTTATGGAGCCCTTCGGCTCGCTTTTCGTAGGTCACGCGAATGCCGCGCTGCTTCTGCCATGCGTATTCGTCGTATTGGAAAGCCTGCACGAGCCTTGTGTTGATCTCATCCGGCGTTGCCGCCTTCAATTCCTCCGCGGTGAACTGCACGGTCATCTCGGCTTCGGTAGGGCGTACACCTCTCGGATGCAGGTTCCAGAACGGCGAATCAATGTGGTGCCCGTGACAAATGAAGGTCACCACCGGTACGCCCAACAACTTGCAGAGCTTTCCGAGCGACGCAGGCAGCACAGCGGTGGTGCCGCACAGCGAATAGCGCGCCTCGGGATAGATCACCAGAATATCGCCGTTGTTCACCACGCGCTTACACTGACGGATCAGCGTGATATCCTCGGTGAACTTGCGCTTGCAGATGCAGCCGACGCGCCGCAAAAGCCCTTCGCGCCCGATAAAGCCGTCGATCGCCACAATGTAATTGGCGCGATCCGGATAGATCGCCTTGGTCGCCACCTTGAAATCCAAGAACGCGTTGTGGTTGCAGAGCAACAGATACGGCGGCTTAAGCCCCTCCGTCCCCGTCTTTGTGATGATCGCCTTGTGCTTCTTCACGTCCGGCGCGCTGAGAATATACGTCAGCGGCCGCAGATACCATGCCGTGCGCATCGGCTTTTTCGTCATATCGAACCGTTCGAGCTCTTTCTGATTCATATCCGTTCCCCCGTTTTTTGTCGCATTCAGTATAGCGTAGAATTGTTCGTTGCGCAATAGAAATCATTGTGATATAATATACAAAAAGTTAAAGGGAACGACAATGGAGCTTACATATTTCGAACCGTACAGCAGCAATCTCAACCGCGTGATGCCGATGAAGGTTTACGGACATGCGGGTAAGCCGATCCTGTTCATCCCGTGTCAGGACGGAAGGTTCTTCGACTTTGAAAACTTCGGTATGGCAAACGCGCTTGCGCCGTGGATCGAAAGCGGGCAGTGCACGGTGTTTTCGATCGACACCATGGATCGCGAGAGCTGGAGCGACCGGAACGGGAATCCGTACGAGCGCATCCGCGTGCACGAGCGCTGGGTGGACTTTATCACGCGCGAGGCGGTGCCGTTCATCCGAGACTATGCAAACCGGCAAAACGGCTGGGAGGGCTTCCCGGGTCTTATGGTCTTCGGCTGCTCGCTCGGTGCGAGCCACGCGCTGAACCTGTATCTGCGTTTTCCGGACCTCTTCGACCGCTGCATGGCGCTTTCCGGCGTGTATCGCGCGTCATACTTCTTCGGCGATTACTCGGACGAGGTCGTCTATCGCAACTCGCCTGCGGATTATCTCAAAAACCTGCCGAACGATCACCCCTATATCGCGGAGTACAACCGGCACAAAGCGGTGATCTGCACCGGTCAAGGCGCCTGGGAGGAGGCCTGGAGCACGCGCGAGATCGACACACTGTTTTGCGAACGCGGCATTCATGCGTGGTTTGACTACTGGGGGTACGACGTGAATCATGACTGGCCGTGGTGGTTCAAACAGGCGGTGTATTTTCTCCCCTATCTTCTGGACCGAAAGGAGTAGCCCATGAATTTTATCTATATCTCACCGAACTTTCCGGAAAATCACCGGTTCTTCTGTCAGCATCTTCAGGAGAACGGCGTGACGGTGCTCGGCATCGGCGACTGTCCCTATGACAATCTGCATCCCGAGCTCAAAGGTGCGCTGACCGAATACTACAAGGTGTCCTCGCTCGAAAACTACGACGAGGTCTATCGCGCTGTCGCATTCTTTATTCATCAATACGGACGCATCGACTATCTCGAGTCGAACAACGAATATTGGCTCGAACAGGACGCGCAGCTGCGGGAAGACTTCCATATCACGACCGGATTCCTGCCGGCGGACATGCCGCACGTCAAGTGCAAATCGCTGATGAAAGAACGTTATCTTGCCGCCGGCATTCCCGTCGCGCTGCATCATATGGTGGACGACAAGGCGGGTTGTCTGCGATTCATACAGGAAGCCGGCTATCCGGTCATCGTTAAGCCCGACAACGGCGTCGGCGCGGTCGGAACGTTTCGCATCGGCAACGAAGCGGACCTCAATGCGTTCTTCACGTTCAAAGACGATCAGCAATACATCATGGAGGAATGCATCGACGGTCTGACCGTCTCGTATGACGCGATCGTCAACGGCAGCGGCGAACCGCTGCTTGAGGCGGGCAACGTCACGCTGGAAAGCATCATGGACATGGTGAACGAGAAGCGCAGCTGCGAGACGATGATCCGCAACCGTCTGCCCGACGCACTGCAGCGGATGGGACGCGCCGCGCTCAAGGCATTCGGTGTTAAGAAGCGTATGGTGCACTTTGAATTCTTCTGTCTGAACCGGGATCAGCGTATCGGCAGAAAGGGCGATTTCGTTGCGCTCGAGGTCAATATGCGTCCGTGCGGCGGCATTCTGCCCACGATGATCAACTATGCGTATTCCACCGACATTTATAAGATCTGGGCGGACATGATCTGCTATGACAGCAGCGCGAAACCGATCGGGCAGCAGCAGTTCTGCGCCTATGCCGGACGACGCAAGGAACGCTCCTATGTGATGTCCTACGAGGACGTAATCCGCGCGTATTCCGAGCACATCGTCGAAGCCGACCGCGTCGACCCCGTCCTTGCGACCGACATGGGCGACTTTATGTTCATCGCCGTCTTCCCGACCTTCGATGAGGTAACAACGTTTTACAATCGCGTATTGGAGGAAAAATAACCCAAATCGACGGTTTACCGTCTATTTCGCAAATCAAAGCATTGCAAAACAGGGCCTGCGGCTGCAAGCCCTGTTCTTATATCATCAAGATTCCGTTGTGTGCCCGAATGTTATCTGTGTTCGTTGATATAGTGCCAAGAGCGACGGCTGTGCTCGCACAAAGAAACACCGCAAATACAAATCCGTCAAATCCGGCGACATGCGCGGCTGAGCGTTATTTGCGCTCGTTGATATAGCGGCAGGCAGCAAGCGCGGCCGTGGCGCCGTCGGCGACCGCGGTGGTGAGCTGACGCACAAACTTCGAACGGCAGTCGCCCGCGACATAGACGCCCGGGGTGTCGGTGCAGCACTGCTCGTCGGTGTCGAAATAGCCGTAGGAATTCAGCTTCGCAAGATCTTTGAACGGCTCATTCTCAGGGATCAAACCGATCGCGACAAACAGGCCGTCACAGGCGATCTCACGCTTCTGACCGGTCGTGCGGTTTTCGACCTCGACACCCGCAAGCGCTTCACCGTTTTTCAGGAGCTTGTTGATTTTGAGGTTCGTAAGCACGCGCACGTTCTTACGCGATTCCAAGACCTGCTGCAAGCGCACCTCGCCGGTCAGCGCCGGAAGGTCCTGCAGGATGATGACCTCCCTGCACTTTTCCGCAAGCAGGATCGCCTCCTGCAGCGCGGAGTTGCCGCCGCCCGCAACGCAGACGGTCTGACCCGAATAGAAGTCGCCGTCGCAGACCGCGCAGAACGAGATGCCCTCGCCGACAAGCTCATTCTCGCCCTCGAGGCCGAGCATGCGGTGCTTGACGCCGGTGGCGATCACGACGGTCAGAGCTTCGTAGCGGCCGCCCTCCTCGGTTTCGACGATTTTGAGATTACCCTCGGTCGTCACCTTTACGGCGCGCTCGAGCTCAACGTCCGCGCCCTGATGCAAAATCTGTTCGAGGAAGCGGTCTGCAAACTCGTTGCCGCTCATCTGGATCGTGCCCGGGTAATTTTCGACCTTCGGGGAGTGCGTGATCTGTCCGCCGAAACCGTGTTTTTCGAGCACCAGCACCGTTTTGCCGTTGCGCCGCGCATAGAGCGCCGCCGTCATGCCGGCGGGACCGCCGCCGATTACGATCATATCGTACATGGAAATACCTCCGTTGAGATCCTGAAAATTTCGCTGCATATCGCAAGGGTGTTGACAAGCGTCAACACCCTCCTTAAGCCGCAGCTTACTTGTGCATCAGCCAGCCCTTGATGTCGCTGACGCCGCGATACTTTTCGAAGCTGCCGTCCTCTTTGAGCAGAACGAGCGTCGGCGCCTGCTTGACGCCGTACTGTTCGACAAGCGCCTTTTCCTCATTCGCGTTCAGCGCGGTGAAGACCACACCCGCCTTTTCGAGCAGCGCCGTCGCCAGCTTGCAATTCGGACAGGTCGGCGTCTTAAAGAGCAGCGCGCTCGCACCTTCCGTCTTGAGCGCTTCGACCGGCGCTTCCGGTTCACAGACCGGCGCTTCGGGCGCTTCGTCAACCGGTGCGGGGTTCGGACCCTGATGGTTCAGGTGCGAACGGCCGATATTGTAGACCTTGCGGTCCTTGAACTCCTGCGCCTTGCCGTCGTTCCAGTTCTGCACCGGACGGTAGTAGCCGGTGATGCGGCTGTAGACTTCGGTCTTGCCGCCGCAGATCGGGCAGGTGTAGTGCTCGCCGGTGATGTAGCCATGGTCCTTGCAGACCGAGTAGGTCGGTGACATCGTGTAGTACGGGAGCTTGTAGTTCTCCGCGATCTTACGGACGAGGTTTGCCGCCGCCTTCCAGTCGGGCAGCTTCTCGCCGAGGAACGCGTGGAACACGGTGCCGGAGGTGTAGAGCGTCTGCAGATCGTCCTGAATGTCGAGCGCCGAGAAGATATCCTCGGTGTAGCCGACCGGCAGGTGCGACGAGTTGGTGTAGTACGGCGTGCCGTTCATGTTCGCGGTGATGATGTCCGGATACTTGGACTTGTCATGCTTTGCGAACCGGTAGGTCGTGGATTCCGCGGGCGTCGCTTCGAGGTTGTAAAGGTCGCCGTACTTCTCCTGATAATCGGAGAGACGGTTGCGCATGTGGTTCAGAACCTCGCGGGTGAAGCGCTGCGTCTCGGGATGCGTCAGGTCCTTGCGGAGCCAGTTGGCGTTCAGACCGACCTCGTTCATGCCGATCAGACCGATCGTGCTGAAATGGTTGTTGAACGTGCCGAGGTAGCGCTTGGTGTACGGATACAGACCCGCCTCAAGGAGCTTCGTGATGACGGTACGCTTGGTTTTCAGAGAGCGCGCCGCGATGTCCATCATCTTGTCGAGCTCGGCATAGAACGCTTTTTCGTCCTTTGCGAGGTACGCAATACGCGGCATGTTGATCGTGACGACGCCGACCGAACCGGTCGATTCGCCCGAACCGAAGAAGCCGCCGGACTTTTTGCGAAGCTCGCGGAGGTCAAGGCGGAGACGGCAGCACATCGAACGCACGTCGCTCGGCTCCATGTCCGAGTTGATGTAGTTCGAGAAATACGGCGTGCCGTACTTTGCGGTCATCTCAAACAGCAGCT
>JAEEGL012912305.1_pt1 | contig 19907 bp, 19 predicted proteins | sample 9134231 | NCBI WGS metagenome assembly JAEEGL01 (sample SAMN16246548, study PRJNA631951) | gut metagenome | biome: gut microbiome; feature: rumen; material: fiber-attached | host: Bos | place: Iran: Karaj | collected 2018-10 | reverse complement strand
CTTGAACCAATGACAGTCGAAGAGGCTGTCGCAAGAATGGAAGCAATTGACCACCCATTCTTCCTCTATCTCGATGAAGAAGACGACAAAATCTCAGTCGTTTACAAACGTGAAGATGGTGGATATGGTATCTTCCAAGCGGAGAACGAACTCAAATAAGAAATCATTAAATCTTAAAGAGGGGATAAAAATCCTCTCTTTTCTTTTTTGTTGTAAATATTTGACATTTATCATAAGATAATGTCGTGCGACTTAAGTGTCGCTACAAGGACTCATCTAAATTATAGAAAGGATATAATTATGAATAATTATACAATCGCACTTAGTAGTTTCATTAGATTCGATGCTGTTGTTTTTAATACACTTGAATACGCTATGAAAAAAGACTCATACGATATCAATGCATATAACGTCCGCAAAAATATTCTTACTACTGAAATTTCTCAACAAACTCCATTAAAAACCTGCTGCGATAATTCAAAAGAAGCTGGCGAAGCATTGCTCAAAAAGATTAACGAACTTATTGATCTTATTTACTCTGAAAATTCAACAATTGTAAGAGTTACTCAAGATGGTAATGAAATTAGAGTTGATTACTCACAAGCCATTGCAATCTTCGAAGCAGTTATGCCAATTCATGAAGAAGTTCGCAAAATTATTATTGCCCACGTCACAGCTGCACAAAAAGAAAAGCAATTAGAAGACGGACTCTTAGAAATTATCGACAAACAAGAATTCTTCTATCGTGGTCTTATTAACATGTTAATGTTACATGAATTAGATCATCAATTTGCAGAATATAACAAAGCAAGACAAGAAGCAAAAGGCGGAATTACCGCTCAATCAAACTTCATTCAACAATATATCAATCGTTTAGTTAGTCTCTTTAGATTCTCTAGAGAGAATGCTATGCCAAGAAATGCTGACTATTACGAAATGATTGACCCATTATTTGCATTAATTGAAATGACTGGTGGTCGTAGAGAACTCCCAGAAGGCAAAAATTTCGGAAATGTATTCAATGATGTTACTACAATTGTTAAAGAAAAAGTTGCCAAATGGGAAAAGGCTTGGAGCGAAATTTATCATCCATATATGAACCATTTCGGTGAAGAAATCACTAAGTTGCAACAAGAAAACAAAGATAAACAAGCAGAAGAAGGAGCAAAAGCTTAATGAAAAAAGTAACTACTAAAGAATTTATTTGGTACTTAGGCTGTGGCTTAATTATCTTCCTTGGACTTATCTGTGTTGTATTTGGAATCATCGGATACCACATGTCATCTGCATCTGGTGCAAACTTCATTGAAGCATTCGAAACAAAAATTAAGTTTGAACTTAGATACTTAGGATTAATCCTAATTGCAGCCGGTGTTGTCTTATCAGTCGGTGTCTTACTCTTCAATGCTAAGAAGGCTGATAGAGAAGTTGAAAAGAAAGTTCGTAGAGAACAAAGAATTGCAGCACAAAATAGTAAAACTATTGAAGTTAAAAACGCTGTTGAAGTTCTTGAAGTTCCTGCAGAAGAACCACAACCTCAACCAGAACCAGCAAAAGCTGAATAAAATAACAAATAAAGGTGCGTCGAAATGCGCACTTTTTATTTTCTTCTAATGTGCAAGATTTGCACTTTTTCTTTACATTTATATTAAAAGATATACTATGTATACGTAAGTGAGGTGCAAGTATGACACTAAAAGAAACTCGCAAAAATTGCAAATTAACACAAGAAGAAGCCGCAAATCTTGTAGGCACTTCTTTAAGAACTTATGTTACTTATGAAAAGGATGAATCCAAAGCAGATCATCTTAAGTTAACAAGAATGATTGAAATCTTAAATGAACACGCTGCTAAAGATACTTCTATCTTAAAAGATAAGGTTTTACTTATCACTGGTGGTACTGGTTCATTTGGTCACGCAGTTGTTGATAGATTCTTAAATACAGATATTAAAGAAATTAGAATTCTTTCACGTGATGAAAAGAAACAAGACGATATGAGAAAAGCTTACAACAACGAAAAGCTTAAATTTTATATTGGCGATGTTAGAAATCTTTCAAGTATTGTTGATGCTTTTAAAGGTGTTGATTATGTCTTCTCTGCAGCTGCATTAAAACAAGTTCCATCATGTGAATTCTACCCAATGGAAGCTGTTAGAACTAATGTTATTGGTTCAGATAACGTTATTACTGCATGTGTTCAAAATCACGTTAAAAAGGCTATTTTCTTATCTACAGATAAGGCTGCCTATCCAATCAACGCAATGGGTATTTCAAAAGCCTTAATGGAGAAGAATGTTATCGCACGTTCAAGACAACTTCTTAAAGATGACACAGTCCTTTGTCTAACACGTTATGGAAACGTTATGGCATCACGTGGATCAGTTATTCCTCTATTTTTACAACAAATTCATGAAGGAAAACCAATTACAATCACTAATCCAGAAATGACTAGATTTATGATGACTTTAGATGATGCAGTTGATTTAGTGCTTTATGCATTTGAACATGGTGAACAAGGCGACTTATTTGTTCAAAAGGCTCCTGCCGCAACAATTGATACACTTGCAAAAGCTGTTATCAATTTAACAGGTTCGAAGACTGGTATCTCCTATATTGGAACAAGACATGGTGAAAAACTCTTTGAAACACTAGTTACTCAAGAAGAAATGCTTCGTGCAGAAGATATGGGCAATTTCTTTAGAGTTGCAGCAGACAATAGAAATCTTAATTATGATAAATACTTTACCAAAGGTAATAAGCAATTAAATATTGGTGAATCCTATACTTCTCATAACACCGGTAGACTTGATGTCGCAGGTATGGAAAAATTACTTAAGAAGTTAGAATTATTTGGTGGACCAGTTAAACAACACGAATAGCAAAATGAAAATATTAGTTACAGGCTCAAATGGTTTTATCGGAAAGCACATGGTCAAAGCTTTACTTAAGCATGGCTATGAAGTTTTAGCATACGATTTAGATAAGACTGAAGAAGATTTAAAAAGCTATGTTCAAGATGCTGATTTTGTCGTCCATTTAGCCGGAATTAATAGACCATTAACTGTTGAAGAATTTTATAATGGGAACACGAATTTTACCAAAAAACTAGTGGATTTCTTGAAAAATTCTAAAAAAAATACGCCAATTATTATGTCTAGCTCAATACAAGCAGAGTTAGATAATGATTATGGAAAATCCAAGAAATTGGGGGAAGATTATTTATTTGATTCAGGTCTTCCCGTATATGTTTTTAGACTCGCAAATGTCTTCGGAAAATGGTGTAAGCCAAACTACAATAGCGCTGCTGCGACATTCATGTATAACATCGCCCATGACCTTCCAATTGAAGTGAGAGATCCTGAATATGTTGTGCATTATAATTATGTTGATGATATAGTTAATACATTTTTGAAATGTATTGAAGGTAAAATCCCTGTTTCAAAACAACCAATTATGGTTGGGCCAGTTCATGATTGTAAACTAGGCAAATTAGCTTCTTTATTAAGATACTTTAAGGAAGCAGTTGAAAGTGATGAGCACCTTCCTACACTCCATTCAATTTTTGAATATGAACTCTTTATTTCTTTCCTTGATTATTTGAAGGATGATAGCTATTCATATAATTACTCTGAAGACCAAAGAGGTTCATTCGAAGAAGTCTATAAAAACCAAAAATATGGGCAAATTTCCGTAAATAAAGCATTTCCAGGCATCTTAAAAGGTGGCCATTACCATACATATAAAAATGAAATATTTATGACCGTTGTAGGTAATTGTGTTACAAGATTAAGAAAGATTGGAGAGACCGAAATTAAGGAGTTCAAACAACCTGGAAGTGAATCTGTTAAAGTAAAGATTTCTCCATATTACACTCACGATATTAGAAATGTTGGTTTATATGATTCCGCTACATTAATGTGGATCTCAGAACCATATAGTGATAAGACACCTGACACATTCAGGGAAGATGTTGATATCAAATAAGGCGTCAATTTGACGTCTTTTTTATTTAAAATTTTTAGATATTTATTGATATCTACACATTTTTGTCGTATTATTTAGGCATGGAAAAGCTATTAGATATTCGAAAAAGAATAGGTTTAACACAATCAGAAGCCGCCAAAAAACTCGGTGTTTCTTTGAGAACATATCAAAGATATGAAAATAATGGAGAAGCAAATGAAAAGTTAACAAATAAGCTTCAAGAGAACGAATGCGTCAAATTTATGACAAATGAGTTCAAAGGCTTTAAAAATGACGGCAGAATTAAGTTACTCATTATAGTTGGAACACGTCCAGAGATTATTAGATTAGCTGCAGTTATTAACAAATCACGTGAATACTTTGATACAGTTTTGTGCCACACTGGTCAAAACTATGATTACAACCTTAACGGAATCTTTTTTAAAGATTTGGGAATAGAAAATCCTGATGTTTATCTAAATGCTGTTGGTAAAGATCTTGGCCAAACAATGGGCAACATCATTGCAAAGTCATATGAGTTAATGGTGGAGATTAAACCAGATGCTGTTTTGGTTCTTGGTGATACGAATTCATGTTTATCTGTTATAGGCGCCAAACGTCTTCATATTCCAATCTTCCATATGGAAGCCGGTAATAGATGTAAGGATGAATGCTTGCCTGAAGAAACCAATAGAAGAATTGTTGATATTATTTCAGATGTTAATCTCGCTTATAGCGAGCATGCTCGTAGATATCTTGCAGATTGTGGTCTTCCAAAAGAAAGAACCTACGTAACAGGTTCTCCAATGGCAGAGGTATTAACTACAAATTTAAAGAACATTGAAAAGAGTGATATTCTCGAAAAACTTCATCTTGAAAAAGGCAAATATATTCTTCTTTCTGCGCATAGAGAAGAAAACATTGATACAGATAAGAATTTTAATTCTTTGTTTAATGCAATTAATAAAATGGCAGCTAAATACGATATGCCAGTTTTATATTCATGCCACCCAAGAAGTAGAAAGAAACTTGTGGCATCAGGCTTTAAACTTGATCCAAGAGTTGTGATGCATGAACCATTAGGTTTCCATGATTATAACAACCTTCAAATGAACTCTTTCTGTGTTGTTTCAGATTCAGGAACGCTTCCAGAAGAATCAAGTTTCTATGCATCTATTAAAGAACCAATTGCGGCAGTTTGTATTAGAACTTCTACAGAAAGACCTGAAGCATTAGACGAAGCATGCTTCGTCCTTGCTGGGATTGATGAAAAGAATTTACTTCAAGCAGTTGAAGTTGCTGTTAAAAATAAACAAGGTTGCAAACCTGTAGAAAATTATGTCGATACAAATGTATCCGACAAAGTTGTGAAGCTCATCCAATCCTATGTTGGCGTCGTCAACAAAATGGTTTGGAGGAAAGATATATAAAACAAAGAATCCCCCATTCTTTGGCCACCTTAAACGGTGGCTTTTTTGTTGGAGGATTCTTGTTTAATTTATTATAATTAGCGTTTCTTTTGAATACGGCCTTTGTTAATACCTTTTGAGTTATGAACTAAGACTGAACCATCTTGGTTTTTGGCCATCTTTTTTGAATATTCAAGAGCTTCTTTTTGAGTATCAAAGAGTTTGATTGCTTTTTGTCCGCCTGCGAATTTAACTTCCCATTTGCCATCACTACGTTTGACTAAGTGATAGGTGCGGTAATTAACCTCTTCTTTTTTGGCGGCTGGTTTTTTAGCAGGAGCCTTCTTTGCTGGAGCAGCTTTCTTGGCTTCTACTTTTTTAGCAGGTTTCTTTGCTTCCGCTTTCTTTGGCGCAGCTTTCTTGGCTGGGGCTACCTTTTTTGCTGGTTTTTCTTTCTTTTTCATGGATATTCCCTCTTATTTATTTTTATTATAGTCCAATAAATAGATATGGTAATATCAAAGTAATATGAATTTAATCATTAAGGTCTATGATAGTTTGCCAGAGGATGCAAAAAAGATTAGAACAACTGTTTTCGTGGATGAACAGCATTTTGTTGATGAATTTGATGAATCAGACGATAAGGCAATCCATATTGTAATGTTTGATGATAACGTAGCAATTGGAACTTCTAGAATAATTTATTCTGATAAACATAAATGTTTAAGCGTTGGCCGTTTTGCAATTATCAAATCTTATAGAGGTAAACATTTGGGTGAAAAACTTATGAAAGTAACCGAGCAAGAAATTCTGAAAAGATTTGGTGAAACTGAAGTGGGAGTTAGTTCTCAAGAACGCGCTGCAAAGTTTTACGAAAAACAAGGTTACAGATATTCTGGCGAAAGATATTTCGATCAACATTGTCCACATGTTTGGATGATAAAGAAACTAAATTACTGATATAAGAAAATTAAAGTGGTAAATTATTTATATCTAGAAATAAAAGGAAAATAGACAATGTTAAAAATCAATTTTCTAGGTGATTCGATTACAGAAGGCGCAATGGCTAGTTCACAAGAGAACACTTTTGTAAGACTAGTTGGGGCAATGTTAAATTGCGAAGTAAATAACTATGGAATTAGTGGTTCTAGAATCGCAAAACAAAAGATTCCTTCAATAGAGCCAAGATACGATTTATATTTTGCAAGTAGAGTAGCAGCGATGGACGCTGATGCTGATTTTGTCTTTGTTTTTGGTGGCACTAATGACTATGGACATGGTGACGCTTTAATGGGAAAAATTGACGATAAGACACCAGATACTTTTTATGGTGCAATGAATAATTTAATCGATGAATTAGAGAAAAAATATGAGAAAAACCGTATATTTTTCATTTTACCGCTTTATAGAATTGATGAATCTAACCTTTATGGTGAAGGTTCAAAAGCTCAGCCAGGATGTACTCTTGCGGAATATAGAAAAGCGATGACTGAGGTATTAAAGAAACGTCACATTGAAATCTTTGATATTAAAGACATAATTGGTAAAGCAGAAAACAATCCTTTAATTTATGATGGGTTACATCCAAACGATGAAGGTCATAAAAAGATTGCTGAACTTGTAGTTAATTTTATTAAAAGAAAAATGCGTGATGTAGAATAATAAATAAGAGAGGTTTTATTATGGCGAAAAACAGACTCATTGGTGATTACCCTGTAATTGGTATTGCAATTGGCGGAACTAAAGTGGCAGTGAGTCACGCTTTTTATGATGGAATTTTCCAAGATATAAAGAAAATTACGTTCCCTTGCTCTCCAGATAATCCAACGGAAGTAATGGTGAATATTTTTGATGCAATTAGCAAAATTAACCGAGATTTCCGCATGATTTCGGTTATTTGTGGTGGCCCGCTTAACATTGAAAAAGGTGTTATTTCTTCGCCTCCACACTTACCAGGATTCAAAGATTTTCCAATCGTGAAAGTCCTTAAAGAAAAATATAATTGCCCAGTCTATTTGCTTAATGATGCTGATGCCGCCGCATTAGCTGAGTTTAGATTTGGCGCTGGTGTAGGTTCTAAGAATATGGCTTACCTAACCTTTGGCACAGGAATAGGTGCTGGTTTAATCCTTAATGGCAAGTTATTTACTGGTAACAATGGTATGGCTGGAGAAATAGGCCACGTAAAACTAAGTGATGATGGTCCAATTGGCTATGGAAAGGTTGGATCTGTTGAAGGATATTGCGCTGGTGGAAACATTCCAATCTGGACTAAGGAAATGATGGTTGATAGACCAACACTTCTTAATAAATACGATTCTCCAACAACAAAAGACATTGTTTATGAAGCAGAAAGAGGCGATCCACTATCTCTTGAAGCGCTTGATAAGGTCGCCTATCGATTAGGGCAAACCATTAGCATCTTAGTTGATATCCTAAATCTTGATAGAGTCGTTATTGGAGGAATATATCCTAGATGCGAGGAACTCTTGAAAGACAAAGTTCTAAAGTCATTTAGAGAAAACGGAATTAAAGAGAACTGTGATGCATGTGTAATTGTTGCATCTAAATTAAAAGAACAAATAGATGAATATTCAAGTTTAGTGGGGGTGAGTTTAATGGAAGTATCATTTTATGATAGATATGTCAAATTATTACCACAAAAAGATAACATTGAGAAAGCAATTGATGAACTAGAAAAATGCTATAAGAATGGTGGAAAGATTCTTGTATGCGGTAATGGTGGTTCTGCTTCAGATGCTGCTCATATTGTTGGTGAGCTCATGAAGAGTTTTGTTGAGAAACGTCCTCTAGAAAAAGATATTCAAAATAAACTTGAGACTGAATTTAAAGATGGCGAAACATCAACTAAACTTCAAAAGAGTATTCCTGCTATTGATTTAGGAGCACAAACTGCTCTTAACACAGCATTTGCAAATGATGTTGATCCTGAACTTATTTTCGCTCAACAAGTTATTGGATATTCATCAAACAACAAGAATGATGTATTAATTGCAATCTCAACATCTGGCAATTCAAAAAATGTTGTCAATGCAGTTAAAGCAGCAAAAGCAATTGGTCTTAAGACCATTGCGTTAACAGGAGAGAATGAAAGTGACTTATCAGTACTCTCTACAATTTGTATTAAAGCTCCTGCAAATGAAACTTATAAAGTTCAAGAATACCACTTACCAATTTATCACTACATTTGTATTGAACTAGAGAAACGAATTTAATGGATATTTACTTCATTAGACACGGTGATTCAGATTACGAACATGACTCATTGACTGAAATGGGTCATTTTCAAGCAGAGAAGACATCAGAAGAACTTGTTAAGATTCCTTTTGATATGATTTTTTCTTCTAGCATGAACCGCGCTATTGAAACTGCAAAGCATTTAACTAATAAAACGAATCAAAAGATTATCTCTTTCGATTGGGCAAGAGAAGATAGAACCTGGTTACATATGCACGACACTGATGAAAATGGAAAAGATAGATGGTTTTTCGATGTTAAAAAGAACCAAAAACTTTTGTCTAAACTAATTGGTAAAAAAGAATGGTATAAATCATTCAAACCAAGTTTTGAGCAACTACTTAAAGAAGATGGTGGAGAAATTGACAAATGGCTTTTATCATTAAACATTCTTCATAGAGATGGGAAATACGAAATTATCGGAAAAACACCAGAAAAAGTAGCATTTTTCGCTCATGGTGGATTTGGATTAGTGTTTTATTCTTATATCTTAGATTTAGATTATCCAAGTGTTTTATCGATTTATGGGCAGCAAGAATTGTGTGGTGTAGCCCACTTTAAAATAACAGATAATGGTGTTGAATTAATTTGTCATAACAAAACCTACTATTAGTTTAAGCCGCTTGATTATGGTTATAGTTTCTATATAAAAGTGATAAGATTTTAATTAATATAGTTATGTATTATAAAGAGATATACCTTAAAGATTTAGATAAAAGATTCAAAAATTCTCCTGCTAGATTAAGAGTCTATATTTCAGAGAGAAATGAAGCCATTTCACTTCGCCCAGGAATGCTAGTCTGTCCAGGTGGGGGCTATTCATATTGCTCCCCAAGAGAAGCTGAACCAATTGCCTTTAGATTCTTGAGTGAAGGATTTAATTGTTTCATCTTAGATTACACTTGTAACGCGAAATATCCTGCTCCACATCTAGATCTTGCATTTGCATTCTCCTACATCCGAAAACATGAGAAAGAATTCGATTTATTAGAGAATTCCCTATCAATTATTGGTTTTTCTGCTGGCGGGCACCTAATTGGTTCATATGGTTATTTATACCCAGAATTAGCTAAAAAATTGGACATTAACGAATCATTATTAAGACCTTTTTCAATTGTAATGTGCTATCCGGTTACAACTACTCAAATTGGAACTGTTAGTGAAACAAGAGAAATAATTACCGGCAATGATGAAGTTCTGAAAAAGAAACTTGATATTCCTTGCAATATTACAAGCAATTACCCACCAACATTTGTGATGACAACAAAAGATGATCAATGTGTTCCATATATCCATTCAGAAATGCTTGTAAAAGAATTTAAAAAACACAATGTAAAATATGAATATCATTTGTATGATAGTGGTCAACACGGATGCTCCATGGTTAATAGATCCTGCTATCAAAAGAAAGACATTACTGAAAAGATGAAAGAGATTCGTGATTGGGCTAGCTATGCTAGTGATTTCATTTTCTCTTTAATAGATAAATAAAATTAAGTATACTTAATTATTGAATAATGTAGGAGTTAATTATGGCAACGTTATCATTCAGAAGCATTAACAAAATTTATCCTAATAATGTACAAGCAGTTTTTGATTTTAATTTAGAAGTCAAAGATAAAGAATTTATTGTTTTTGTCGGTCCATCTGGTTGTGGTAAATCTACAACATTAAGAATGGTCGCAGGTCTTGAAGATATTACTTTTGGTCAACTCTATATTGATGGTATTCAAGTCAACAATGTTGAACCTAAAGATCGAAACATCGCTATGGTTTTCCAAAGCTATGCTTTATATCCTCATATGACTGTCTTTAATAACATGGCATTCTCTTTAAAACTTAGAAAAGTTAAATTCCCAGTTTATGAAGAAAATGAAGAAGTTAACGCCTTAAGAGAAAAGAATGCTGAGTTATTTAAAAAGGTTAATGGAATTAACCGTGTTATTAAGAAAAAGAATGAACCAGCAGAAGCTTTAGAAGAAAGAGAAAAGGTTTTAGAAGAAATCTACGCTAACGAAGAAAAGGCTAAATCTCTTTTAAAGCAAAAATCAGGCATTTCCGAAGTCGAAATTAATGATTGTGAAAAATCTATCAAGAAAATTGAAAACGACCTTAAGTTCTCCCAAAAAACAGTAGATAAATGCCAAAAACAAATTACATATTTTGAAAACGCATTAAAAGAACCTGATTTAGATGAAGAAAAGAAAGCTTCTTTAGAAGAATCATTAAATAAACTTCAAGATATCTTAAGACTTACAGCAGATGGAATTATCCAAAAAGAAAGCCAACTAAAAGAAGTTGTTGCTCAAAAGAAACATTTTGAAGTTACAGAAGTTCCACTCGTGGAATTAAGAAAACATACTCCTTACGAGATTAAGCTTGAAGTATATAGAACCGCAAAGATTCTTGATTTATTAAGATACTTATTTAGAAAACCAGCCGCCCTTTCAGGTGGTCAAAGACAACGTGTTGCTTTAGGTAGAGCTATTGTTAGACATCCAAAGGTATTCTTGATGGATGAACCACTTTCTAACTTAGATGCTAAACTTAGAGTTCAAATGAGAAGTGAAATTACAAAGATTCACGAGAACGTTGGTGCAACCACAATTTATGTTACACATGACCAAACTGAAGCTATGACAATGGCAGATAGAATCGTTGTTATGAAAGATGGTTATATCCAACAAATTGGTTCACCAAAACAAGTTTATGCTGACCCTGAAAATATGTTTGTTGCTGGATTTATTGGCTCTCCTGCTATGAATTTCCTTAAAGGGAAAGTTGATGGTGCTAAGTTTGTTTTAGATGGAAGCGACAAAGCATTAAAGCTCAATAAGGAAAATGCAGCACTCTTAAAAGCTTATAATGGCAAAGAAGTAGTGTTAGGTGTTAGACCAGAATCAATTTACCTTAAAGGTGATGTTAATAACTCAGATCCAACAGACTCATTTAAAGAAGTTTGTGATTTATCAGAACTTCTTGGTAGAGAGCTTGTTATTTACTCCAATATCGGTGGTCAAGTCGTTACATTTATGACTTCTCCAAATAATGAGATTAAATCTCACGATAATATTGAGTTCTGTTTCAACAACAAAGCTTTATACTTCTTTGATGCAGAAACACAAAAGAGAATTAAATAATAGATATTATTTATGAAATTAAATAAAGGCTTAGTTTATTTGCCAAAAAATAGAAACACTAACCCAGTTAAGTATCTTTGCATCTGCGCTCACCAAGACGATTGTGAGATCATGGCGATAGATGGTATTTTAAAGGGCTATTATTCAAAGAAATACTCGTTTGCCTTGGTGGAGACCACTGACGGTGGAGGATCCGCTAGAACAGGCAAATTTAAAGATTATACTGATGAAGAGATGAAGGCAGTTCGTATTAAAGAACAACAAGCTGCAAGTGAACTCGGAAGATATAATTCTTTATACATGCTTAACTACTCTTCAAAAGAAGTTAAGGATGAAAACAATACTGAAATTATTGAGGATTACCTCAGAATCATCAAAGAACTTAAACCAGAAGTTATTTATACTCACTCTGTCTTAGATAAACACCCAACTCACATTGGAGTAGTCTTAAAACTTATCAAAGCTCTAAGACAACTTCCAAAGGAAGAACAACCAAAGTTATTCTTTGGATGCGAAGTTTGGAGAGGTTTAGACTGGATTAAAGATGAAAGAAAGATTGGCTTTAATGTTAGTCGTAATAAGAGATTACAAAAGAAGCTTCTTGAAGTCTTTGAATCTCAAGTCGTTGGTGGTAAAGATTACGTTATGTCTACATTAGGTAGAAGATATCAAAATGCTACATTCTTCCAATCTCACTCAGTTGACCAGTTTAAGATGATTAGCTTTGCGATTGATATGAAACCATTACTTAAAAATCCAAACTTATCAGTCAAAGAATTTGCTTTATCATTTGTTGAAGACTTAAGAAATGAAGTAGACAATATGATTAAAGATTAATTAAATATGGCTATGCCACATTCAAAATACGCATTAGATTTAATTAATAAATTAACATTAGAAGAAAAGATTGCCCTTTTAGCAGGGCATAATTTTATGTTTACCAATGAGATTCCTCGCTTAGGAATTCCTTCTATTAGAATGAGTGATGGTCCTCATGGGCTTAGAATACAAGGCATTGAAGAAGCTGGTGTAATGGCTGTATCTACAGCGACTTGTTTTCCGAACGCTGCAACAACCGCAAATAGCTGGAACCCTGAATTATTACAAAAAATGGGAAAGGCGATGGCGGAGGAAGCGAGATTCTATGGAATTGATATAATCCTCGGTCCTGGTGTTAACATTAAAAGAAATCCACTTTGTGGAAGAAACTTTGAATACTTTAGTGAAGACCCTTTACTCGCTGGTGTTTTAGGTGCAGCAGAAGTAAGCGGAATTCAATCTGAAGGAATCGGAACCTCTTTAAAGCACTTTGCTTTTAACAACGAAGAGAATCATCGCTATATGGGTGATTCAGTTGTGGACATGCGTGCCGCAAGAGAAATTTATTTAAAACCTTTTGAGTACATCGTTAAAAATGCACATCCAGAAACAATAATGAATGGATATAACTTGGTTAATGGGGTGCATTGTTCCGAAAACAAATGGTTATTAACAGATATTTTGAGAGATGAATGGGGTTTTGATGGTTTAGTCATGACTGACTGGGGCGCAACCCACGATCGTATTAAAGGCATTAAAGCTGGAACAGATTTAGAAATGCCTGGCGATACACCTATTTGTCGTAAGTGGATTTATGATGCGATTAAAGATGGTTCACTAGATGAAAAAGAATTAGATGAAAAAGTTTTAAATGTTCTTGATTTAGTTTCTAAGCACATAAATAAAATTAAGTTAGAGACAGTCGATTGGAATGCACACCACAAATTAGCAGGTAAGATTGCAGAACAATCAGCGGTCCTTCTTAAGAATGATGGTTTGCTTCCTTTAAACAAAGAAGAAAAGCTTTGTGTTGTTGGTGAATTATTTGAAAAGATGAGATATCAAGGCTCTGGCTCATCGATGATTAATCCTCATACATTAACAACTTGTAAGGATGCATTCGAGAAGAATGAAGTAAACTTTGTTTACTTTAAGGGTTATAAACAAAATGATACAAAGCAAACAGAAGCTTTAATCAAAGAAGCAATTGAAGGTTGTAAAGACTTTGATAAAGTCCTTCTTTTCATTGGATTAACCGACTATGAAGAAAGCGAAGGTGGAGATAGAGAGAATATGTCTTTGCCACAAAATCAGTTAGATTTAATTAATGCTCTAGTTAAAGAAAATAAAAAGATTATCGTTGTTCTATTTGGCGGATCAGTAGTTGAACTTCCATTCTTTGATGATGTTGATTCAATTTTAAATATGTTCTTACCAGGACAAAATGGTGGAGAAGCTACATATAAACTCTTGTTTGGCGAGTCTAATCCTTGTGGAAGATTATCTGAAACCTGGCCAATTAAGTATAGCGATGTTCCTTACTTTGAAGAGTTTGGTAAAACAAAACAACCTGTATATAAGGAGTCTATCTTTGTCGGATATCGTTATTATTTGAGTGCTAACAAAGAAGTCCGATTCCCATTTGGATATGGTTTATCATACACGTCATTTGAATATAGTGATTTAAGCATTAAAGAAAAAGAAGATGAAATTGTTGCTACATTAACAGTTAAAAATATTGGCGTTAAAGAAGGCAGAGAAATAGTTCAACTTTATGTTCAAGGACCTGATACCGATTTCTTTAAACCTATTAGAGAACTTAAAGATTTTACATTAGTAAATCTGAAACCAAACGAATCTAAAAAAGTTGAAATTATAATTAGTAAAGAAGATCTTAAACATTGGGATCTTAAGCATAAGAAATATCGCTTAGAGGCAGGTGAATACAAAATCCAAATCTGTCAAAACGCAAGAGATGTTATTCTCGAAAAATCAATATCTTTAGATGGGGAGAATTTAGACGAAATTTACGAGAAAAACATAGGAATTCTATATAAAAATTTAAATTTAGACCAGATTAATAATGAAATTTTTGAGAAGATGTCTGGAACGAAAATACCTGAACTTTCAAAACTAAAACCAATCACTTTAGAAAGTAGACTACCTGAACTAAGACAAACATTACCAGGTAAGATTTTATATAAAGTCGTAATAAGTGTTGCTAACAAAGAAATGCGCAAAGCAAAGAAACTTCCTGAAGGTAGCGATAAAGACAATGCAATCAAAGCAGCTCTTGCAATGAAACGCATGATGGAAACCAATAATCCAATCGGCATGGCAATGGCCGCTGGAGAAATGTTCCCGTATAACTATGCTGTAGGAATGGTGGAGCTATCGAATTGGCACCTAATTCGTGGTATTAAAGCGTTTTGCAAAAAGATAGATGCGCCTAAACTCCCAATAGAGTTATCTAAAGATAAAAATTAAAAAAACACGCACAATCGGTGCGTGTTATTTTTTCCTGGCGGAGAATTAGGGATTCGAACCCTAGCGCCCCTCTCGAAGCCTACGAGCTTTCCAAGCCCGCCCCTTCAACCGCTTGGGTAATTCTCCAGTAGCGAAATGTATTATACATTATGCTTTTTAAAAAGTATAATTGAAAATGTGAAAAAGGTAGTCATTTCTTCTAAAGAAGCCAATCAAAGAGTAGATAAATATGTTAAGAAGTTTCTAAATGAAGCTCCTTTATCTTTCATCTATAAATTATTTAGAAAGAAAGACGTTAAGATTAATGGTCATTGGGTTAAAGAAAACTATATTCTTAATGAAGGTGAAGAATTAACTATTTATGTTACAGATGAGCAATTTGAAGTTTTTAATAAACCTAAAGAGATTGAAAAGGTTACTTTAAATCATCAAATCGTATATGAGGATGAGAATATTCTCATTATTAATAAACCGCGTGGACTTTTAGTGCACGGAGATGAAGGCGAAAAGAAACTCACTTTATCTAATCAAGTAATTAATTACTTGTACTTCAAAGGAGAATATGACCCAAAGAACGATCATGGTTTCACCCCAGCTCCTGCTCATAGACTTGATAGAAACACTTCTGGTCTAGTGGTATTCGCTAAGAATTTAGTTTCACTTCAAGAATTAGAAGACTTGTTTAAAGAGAAGGATGAAATCACGAAAGAATACAAAGCGTTGGTGGTAGGTAAATTCACTGGTGAACGAACCATTGATGCCCCACTCTTAAAGGATGAAAAGACTGGACAGGTTAGAATCTCAAAAGAAGGCAAAAATGCTGTTACAATTGTGAAATTCATAAGAAAATATGGAGATTTTTCATTAGTTAATATCCAAATTCTAACAGGAAGAACGCATCAAATTAGAGTCCATTTAGCATCAATCGGCTATCCTGTGGTAGGTGATTCAAAATACGGAGACTTTAAAGTTAATAAAGAGATTAAAGAAAAATATAAGTTTGAGAATCAGTTTTTAACTGCATATAAACTTACATTTAAAAATTTAAAAGGCCACCTAAGTTACTTAAGTGGCAAATCATTTGAAGTTAAGCTTCCTGATAACGAAGAGAAGTTATTAAAAGAATTATCCAAGTAATTTTTTAAGAGTGTAGTAAATGCCATTATGGTTATTGTCTTTGACAGAAATCATAGTGGCTTTATCTTTTAAATCATATTTTGCGTTACTCATTAAAACTGCAGTTCCGGCTGCTTCAAACATTTCAACGTCATTAGCAGCGTCTCCAAATACGATTAAGTCTTTAACAGGAATCTTATAGTATTCACACATCTTTCTTAAAGCATTGCCTTTAGACGTTTCTTTATAGAAAAGTTCAAAATATGGAGAACCTGTCCAGAATCTAGCTGCGATTTGTGGATAGTTCACTAAAGCCTCATCGATATCTTTGCTTTCTCTATATTCATATGGAGTTTGAACAATGCAAGTCATTGGGTTCTTATTAAGAGTGTCTTTTATTTCACCATAATGAACATCCATGCCGTCATACCAAAAGTATTTATCAAGATACGGGTCTTCTTTATCAACCCAAATTTCGGTATCAGTTTCACACATCACATTTTTAATGTGTGGTTTTATTTTTTCTAGAACTTCGACAATAACTTCTTTTGGAAATTCAAATTCAATTGTCGGGAAGTTTTTATCGTATGGATCAAAAACATAGGCTCCGTTATAACAAATCATAGGAGTCTTAAGTCTTAATTGTTTGTAATATTTTTTTAAAGATCTTGAAGGTCTACCACTTGCTAAAACAATGAGGTGACCTTGTTTAGTTAATTTACGTAAGTAGTGGAGAGTGAGGAAAGAAATCTTCTTTTTATGATTTAGAAGAGTACCATCCATATCGAAGGCAATAATTCTTCGCTCAACTTCTTTCTTCATTATTTGTGGTATAAGCCAATAGCTTTTTGAACTCTTGCGAGTACTTGAGAAGCAATTTCATTTGCTCTTTTTGCGCCTTTTTCAAGAACCTTATCTACTTCACCAGATTCAATAATCGCTTTTGCTCTTTGTTGAAGTGGTTCTAGTGTATTTACAACAGCATCTGCAACAGCACGTTTGAAATCACCATAACCTTTACCTTCAAATTCCTTTTCAATCTCGTCAAAGGATTTTCCGGTTAAACATGACAATATAGTCATAAGGTTAGAAATTCCAGGTTGTTTTTCTGGATCATAATGGACATGAGCTTCCATATCTGTAACAGCAGACATGATTTTCTTTCTCATAACTGCTGGATCATCTTTAAGGTAAATATCGCCTTTTGGATCTGACTTAGACATCTTCTTGGTTGGGTCAGATAAAGACATAATTCTAGCGCCCACTTTGTTGACTTCTGCTCTTGGCATGACAAGAACTTCACCATAACGGTTATTGAAACGTTTGACTAAGTCTCTTGCTAACTCGACGTGTTGAACTTGGTCTTCTCCAACAGGGATAACTTTGGAGTCATATAATACGATGTCTGCAGCCATTAAAACTGGGTAAGCGAATAAGCCTAAGCCTATGGCTTCTTCTTTCATTTTGGCTGATTTATCTTTAAACTGAGTCATTCTGGAAAGTTCACCCATATAGAGGTAGTTTTGAAGAATGATTGCTAATTCAGCATGTGCAGAAACATCACTTTGAAGGAAAATATTTGACTTATTTGGATCAAGACCTGCAGCAAGATAGAAAGCTGCTAAATCTCTAGAATTTGTTCTTAAAACTTCAGGGTCAATTGGAAGAGTAAGAGCATGTAAATCGGCAATGAACAAAAATGATTCGCCAGTATCTTGTAACTTAACGAACTTATTAATGGCGCCAATATAATTGCCGAGAGTTAATTGGCCAGTAGGTTTAATTCCGCTTAAAATGTGATCCATAGTAATTTTCCTCGCGTAATGGAAATATTATAAGTTAACTAAATAATCGGTGTCAATTTTATTGACTTATGCCTATTTGTCAGTAGAATAAAAAGCATGATTAAGATTTATGTTTCGCCATCTTGTTCTTCTTGCATCAAAGTCAAGAAATGGTTTGACGAACAAAAAATTCCATACGTTGAGAAAAATATCACCGGTCAAGGACTAAGCGAAAAAGAACTTAGAGACATGCTTGAAAAGAGTGAAAATGGTACAGATGATATCATTTCTTTACGTAGTAAAGTAATCAAAGAAAAGAATGTTAAACTTGATGATATGACTGTCTCAGAAATGATTCAGTTTATTCGTCAAAATCCAACGGTTTTAAAACGTCCAATTATGGTGGATGATTCACATATTCAAGTTGGTTATGATAAGGACGAAATGACTACTTTTATTCCAAAAGCAAGACGTCTTAACAACTTTGTTTGTGATACTTGTGAAGACACCGATAAATAGTTATGTTGATATTAGCAGATCCAGTTAAAAACCCATTTAATGATTGGCTAAGAGTAAATGGAATTTATCTAGCAATGGGTGTTGCCGCAGCAATTCTAATCATCATCGGAGTGCTAGTGTTATTAAGTAAAATTAAAAAGGACTAGGCTTTGCCTAGTATTTCTTTTTAGAACCAATGAGCTTTTATATCTTCGGTTGGAAGGCCTATTACGTTATCGAAGCTTCCTTCAATGTGATTTACTAAATCAAATTCTTGATCTTGGATGCCGTACGCTCCAGCTTTATCCATTGGAGAGCCTGTTGCAATATAAGCATCAATTAGTTCGTCGCTTAGTTTATTAAAATAAACATAAGTTCTTACAGTTCTCGTAACTTCTTTTTCTTTGGAAATGATGGTGTAACCAGATATAACAACATGCTTTCTACCAGATAACTTTTGGAGCATGTTTTTTGCTTCTTCTTTTGAGTGTGGTTTGCCTAAGATTTGACCATCAATAATGACAACGGTGTCGCATGCTAGAACTTTATCATTCGGGTATTTTGCAAAGACATCATATGCTTTAAGTTTGGAAAGTTCACCAGGTAAATCACATGCTGGAATATGAAGCACAGATTCATCAATATTTGCAGGAATTACCGTGAATTCCTTAGTAATTTTCTTAATTAACTCTCTTCTGCGAGGAGATTCACTAGCTAAAATAATCATTTGTTTTCATCCATGACCACAGGTATAACTAGCGGCTTCCTTTCAGTCTTTCTTTCAACGTAAACTTCGATTGCTTTCTTAAGAGTTGACTTAATTGCAGCGAAGTTTGGTTTTGTTTCCATAAGGGCAGTTAAAGTTTGATTGGCTAAATCTTCAATCTTTTTAACGATGTTGTTATCGTCTGCTGTAAAGGCACGAGTAATACACTTTGGTGGAACAATAATTTTTGAGGTTTTAGAGTTGATTGCAACAGCGATTGTAATCATTCCATCTTCTCTCATGATTTCTCTATCTTTAACGACAGCTTCGTTTGTTCCCCCTACATTTTTACTATCAATAAAAATTGGATCTGCAGCAAAATGAGGACCGGTAACAATCTTGTGCTTTGATAAAATCAAAGAATCGCCATTTTCCATGACAAAGATATTTGCTTTTGGAACTCCTAATGATTCAGCGATTTCGCCATGAATCTTGAGCATTCTATATTCACCATGGATTGGCATAAAGTATTTTGGATGAATGAGGTGGAGCATGATTCTAAGTTCTTGCTTCGATGGGTGTCCAGAAGAGTGGACAGAGTAAAGAATAGAATTAACTAAGACATTGCCACCTTTCTTAACGAGTTGATTAACAACTCTTTCGATAAAGACACCGTTTCCTGGAATAGCACTTGATGAGAAAACAATTGTATCCCCAGGGATAAT
>JAEEGL017025939.1_pt1 | contig 19908 bp, 14 predicted proteins | sample 9134231 | NCBI WGS metagenome assembly JAEEGL01 (sample SAMN16246548, study PRJNA631951) | gut metagenome | biome: gut microbiome; feature: rumen; material: fiber-attached | host: Bos | place: Iran: Karaj | collected 2018-10 | reverse complement strand
CGTTGGGTGCTCTTCGGGCTGTTGGCGATGCCGATGACCTTACCGGTGACACCGACGCGCTTCTTGGCCTCGTAGCAGCAGAGCATACCGCTCTTGCCACCGGCACCGAGAATAACGACAGTCTGGCCGTATTGGCACAGTTTGGCGGTCTGGGCGGGAGCACCGGCCACGTCGAGGGCACTCAGAGCGAGCTTCTCCGGCATGTCGGTCGGGATTTTGGCGTAGATACCGCTCTCGAAGAGGATAGCTTTACCCTTGATATCAACTTGGTCAACATCAGGACGGATTTCAAGGATTTCGTCGATGCGCAGCGGGGTGAGGCTGAGGCTGACGAGGGTGGCGATGCGATCGCCCTCCTTGAGGTCGATTTTGCCTTTGAGAGCGTCACCGATTTTCTCAACCTTGCCGAGCAACATACCGCCGGAACCGGTGCGGCGGTTACGGTGCTTGCCCTGCAGTTCAACGTTCAACAACATCTCTTTCTTCACCTCTTCCATGATTTTCTCCTCGGAAGCGCCAGGACCAGCCTGTTCCTTGGCATAGTTATGGATGTCGGTAAAAGATGCGGAGTCAATGTTCAGGGTTTGGACATCAATGAGGATCTCATTGTCCCAAATCTCATCCATGTTATTGTCAAGCTTGTTTGCGGGCTGCGGGAGAACGCCTTTGGGTTCAATCACGCGATGCGTACCGTATTTGTTGCCTTTTTTCTGCATAATTTTAATGATTTATAGAGTGATACAAAACTTTTTGCCTCAAAATTTTGAGGGTGCAAAGATATATTTTTTTGTAATATGCCAACCTCCATCCTGTTATTTTGTGAAAAATATTTTTTTGACGGTTGGTTTTGAGGTATAGTGAATAGTGATCAGTGAACAGTGATTAGACATCAGTCATGCTCATCGTCTCATCGCCTCATCGTAAAAGATTCGTCACGCGCATACCGGCACAGGCAACATTGTGGCGCATCGGCCAATGATGTCGTTGGCATATTCAAAGCCCGAATCGCAGGTTTTCTTGTTTCTCGTGCCATCATAACCCATGTACAAATGCATGGTATCGTAGCCTATGTTTATGGAATTAAGCAGTTTCCCGTCACGTTTCCTTGCGGCTTCTTTGTATTTCTCTATGGACGGACGGCCTTTGCCCTTGCGCACCTGCAAAACAGCGTCGAGGGCTATCAGACAGCCTTTCCACAGGTAGTCTCCAGCTGCCTTGATGTATTTGCTGTCGGTATAGCATTTCAATTCCGGGTCATATTTCGCTTTCTTGATGATCTCTTCTGCATTAGCCACATACCTCCGGGCCTCTTCAATCGGATTGTTGTTTTTAGTTTCTTCCATTGTTTTTTTAGTGTATGAAAAAAATCAACGCCGCAAAAATACATTTTTTTTGATAAGGTCAATCAAAATGATAAAATATTTTTTACAGAAGGTTTTTTTACAATTAACTGTTAGTCTTTACTCAAGTTTCGCAAGTATGCCTTAGACTGTTTGAGGAAATTTGTCTTTGAACGGAGGAGATTCCGCCAGTGACGATAGGAACTGGCGGAATGGTGCGCCACATTCAAGAAAAAAGGGGGAAGAAGATGGGCGGCGGTCGTGAAACTTCAGGCAACGGCAGCTATTTCCCCGCCGCCCATCTTCTTCCCCTTGGTCTCATACGGAGGTGCGCACCATTCCGCTGCGAACGCAGTGAGCGAGCGGAATCTCCAACGGAAAATCACGAAAACACGCCAACAGCTGCAACAAAAAGAGCTTGCGAAACTTAAAATTTTTATTGTTTGGGCGCCCCAGCGCGGCAGCACCAACCTCCATCACCGCCCCGACCAACCCGCCTCCATTCCGTTTGGCCACTCTCAAGAACCGAAAACAACACGCACTGACGAACCCCACACTCTGACGAAAAGGCGTGTCATTGGCCGGCCAAACGGAACCTCGAACCCGCAAGAGCAGGATGCGACGAAAAAAAAAGAGCGCCACCGCCCGGCCACGCTCTTAACTGCTAAGTGGTAACTTCTCACGCGAACACCGGCTTCGGCAGCAGCATGGCGCAGTGGTTTATGATGACGTTGGTGATCTCGAAGCCCCTGTCACAGATCTTCTTGTCCGTTGTGCCATCATAGCCCATGTACAGGTGTGTGACATCGTATCCGTTATTCACGAAACTCAGCAACTTCCTGTCTCTTTTCGCAACTGCATCACGATATTTGTCAACAGATGGGCGTCCTTTGCCCTTACGCACCTGAAATACTGTATCTAAAGCAATCAGACAACCTTTCCATAGGATGTCCCCGGCAGTGCGGACATATTTGCTGTCCGTATAAGACTGTATTTCGGGGTCATAGCCGGCCTTCTTGATGACATCCTCGGCGTTGGCCACATATCTGCGGGCTTCTTCGATTGAATAGGTGTTTTTAGTTTCTTTCATTTTCTTCGGTTTTGATAGACGATAAAATATAACGCGGCAAAAATACTTTTTTTTTTGATGTGGTCAATCAAAATGATAAAATATTTTTTACAGAAGGTTTTTTTACAATTAACTGTTAATTTTTGTTTTTTGGGCGCCCCGGCGCGGCAGCACCAACCTCCATCTCCGCCCCGACCAACCCACCTCCATTCCGTTTGGCCACCCCCATGAATCGAAAACAACACGCACTAACGAACCCCACACTCTGACGAAAAAGCAAAGCACTGGCCGGCCAAACGGAACCTCGAACCCGCAAGAGCAGAAAGCAACGAAAAAAAAAACATTCATCGTCTCATCGTTTCATCGCCTCATCTCATCATCGTTTCATCGCCTCATCGCAAAAAAGGCGCAGCCGCACCGGCCACGCCCTTCGTAAATCGCAAACCGCAAGTCCTATTAATCGCGGACGCAACGGACAGACAAGTAGGAGGTAGATAAACCATCCTCACTCGCTGGAAATATAAGTAGATTTGAAGCATCGTATGAAATCATGGTAAATCCTGCGGAAAATATTTCATTAAAATACCAAAACACAGCATTGTGATTCGGAGAGAAAATAGAAAGCAGAGGTGTCTGACTACCGCCTTGAGGGATGGAATTTTCGCCAGCAGGAAATGCAGAAAAACCAGTAATATTGTTGACTGTGGTATTATTGCCCACGGCACAATCATTAGTGCTTGGTGCCCAGCCCGATTTTGAAGCTAATGCCTTGCCAATTTTGCTTCCACAGCTATTATCTTCTATACTATGAACAGAATTATAAAGATTCAACCAATCTTGCCCAGTTGGTAAATGCCAGCCTGGAGGACAAGCATTCTTGGCCGCATTGTAATTATAAAGATAACCGTATGCCTCTAAAGGATAATCCGCTTGGGAAGCATAAGGGAGAGTTGCCCCTAATAAAGCCGCTTCATTATCAAGAACAGCTGAATAGCATGCTCCCATCAAAATCTGATTAGGATCTGTACCCAAAGCATAGAAAAAATCATAAAAATTAACCACCGTACCAGGTGTTGAGCCATACATTGAACTATACCATGGAGTATACCCTTTCGTGGCACGGAGGTTGCTCTTCGTCCAGCACTGCTGCCCGATCTGAACTGTCTCATATTCGTTTCCATCCGCATCAACCATCTTGCTGGTCCCGCAAGTGAAGGTTGTGGGTTCGGTGCCGGGTTCACCACCACCGCCGGAACAGCCCAGTGCCTCGCACAACTCCGCCTTCTGCTCATCAGTCAAATTGTTCACAAAATCGGAGATGGGCATCGAGAAGTTCACAGCTCCACCGTCAATACTCGCGGAGCTGGCAGCCGAACTGCCCGATTTTTCCGCATATAAAGCGTAAGGCACCGCCGTCACGGGTGTCGTGTTCACCACGTGCGACCCGTTGGGCAAGGTGTAGTCGGAGGTGATGAAAGCCGTCTGCCACGTCACGTCGGACATGCTTCCCGTCACGCCCGTGCCGTCGCCGATCGTCAACGTCACCAAGCCGTTCTGGTTGGTGGTCACGTTGTGGGTTTCCGAATAGACGACCGCGCCGCCGCTGCTGTTCGCGATGGAGACGGCCACTGTCAGGTTTGCATTGACTACCAGCTCGTTGTCGCTGTTGCGCACCACGGCCGAGTAGCTCAGTTTCTGGGCGGTCGCCCCGACCGCCATCAGCAGGATTGCTGCCAAGATTGTTGTTACTTTTTTCATATTGTTACTATTTTTTGTTTGTTCTATTGGATGGCCCCACACTGCGCTTCGCTTGTATGGGGTTAATTGCGCTTCGCGCGTCTTGCCCCTCCGGGGCAATGTGTCATCGCATCATCGTTTCATCGCATCATCCTCATCATCGTTCCGCTACCGAGCTCTTGCCCCTAACGGGGCTGCTCAAGGAAGATGTTTCTTATAATTGGGGTTGTCACCTTCATCATTGTACATTGTACATTGTTAATCGTTTTTCACGCACCGTACGCTCAGCATGTCCGATGCGGAGACAGGCGTTTCGATAGGATGGGAACAGTAGTACGGCAGGGACATTACCGTGGTCGGGGCGGAGGTGCCGTTGGAGAGCGACCAATAGCCCGTGTTCATGAGGATTTGCTCGTATTGTCCGCTTGCGGCGTTGTATATGCCGGCGGGCAGCGAGGTGAAGCCCGTGCTGTTGGTGTTGCTGTTCGGCGAGAGCCACAGTTCCGCCGTGCGGATGTCTTCGGTGTTCAACGCATCCAAGGCGGCCTTCTCCACAGTCGTGGGGATGTGCCAGCCTGTTGGACAGATGCCTTGCACATAGCCGTTAGCATCCGGAACCAGCGTGCCGCTGCCGTCCTCGGGAAGGTTTACTGCAGAATACCACGTGTATAACCGTCCGTAGGTGTTCTCGTTGGCAACAACATCAGTGAAGCAGGGAGCGTTGAAAATCCCGGCGCGCGCGATTTCCGTATGGCTCGCATCCGCATAATGTCTGGGGCGCAGGTTGGACTGGGTCCAGCAGTAATTCGCCACATCCACCGTGTTGTAAACATTTCCGTTAGCATCCACCACCGGGGTGCCACAGGCTGTACTGCCCAAAACATTGAGGGTCAGCTTTCTCAACAAGTCGTAATGGTTGGGCGCACCGTGGGGGATGTAAAGTTTGTCGTAGTGTATGCCCACCGCAGTGCTTGCGTCGAAGTCGAACCACGCATCGTGATAGCCCGCACCATACGCCACATTTGCGCCGTACGCCTCAGTCACTAACTGCGCCTGCGCCACACCCTCGGCGATTTCGTAGCTGCTGCCACTGAAAACGGAGCTGAACGGCACACCCAGCACCACGCTGACGCCGCCCTCCGTCTTGCTGCCCGCAGTGAAACCGGACGAGGTCTTCGGCTGCGCATGCAACATCGCGGCGACACTGAACACAACCATAAAGAGTAAAATCTTTTTCATATTTCAGGATTTTTTATTATTTCGATGTTATTTCAACTTTAGTTAAACATTCGCAAATCAATAATTGGTTAACGACAATAACAGAATTTCCCGCCTCAAAAAAGGCAGGTAAACAAAAAGAAACAAACACAAAGGAAAGCTAAGCCCCGTTCTCTACATGGAATAGGGGGGGGGTAATATATTGTGTGTCAAATAGTTAAATATAAACATTGTATTGCTAACCTTACTTTCAACAAGATGCAAAAATACAATTTTTTTAATACCGTATGCAAAAGAAAAAAAACTGGTTCAAAGTTATAGTCAATAGTCATAGTCATAGTTTATGTCTAAGTCAACGTCAGAAGTCATATCCCGCGCTGATATAGAACCCAACCTTGTTAAACGCGCTGTTCCAGTGCAGGTTGGCCAATAGAGGGCCGAACTTTGAGTTGTAGCCGAACTGGAGGCCGGCGGCATAAACGGAATGCTGCAACTTTAGGTCGTCCCAGCTGTCCCCGTCGTGCAGGGCGGCGCCGATGGCCGACAGGTAGAACTTCTTCGCAAATTTGAAACGCAGCTCGAGGTCGGTTACGGTCAGCAGGTTTTTCCGGTTACTGACCGCATTGTAGCCGATAAACGGAATCTGCTGCTCGTAATACCGTCCGGACATGGTACCACCGACGTAATTTAACATATATGAGTTTTGGTCGGTGTTGCCAAAGATATAACGTCCGTTGGCGGAGGCCAGAATGGAGAAAAATTTGCATACGGGAATCACGCCGTGAATGCCCGTCGCCGCATAGTGAGTGTTGTGGAAGTCATAGTCGTAACTGGCTGTCACGCGCAGACCGCGGTCCGGGAAATAGCGGGTGTTTTCGTGGTCGTAGGTGAATCGCATATAGACATAATGGTGATAATTTTTCCAGTTCCAAATGGTTCCACTGCTAATGTTGTCAGGACTTATAAGCATATAGTAAGGCATGTATTCAATCCGGACTCCTGCGAGCAGGTTCACTTGGCTCCATCGCGTGCTCGCAATGTATGCCCTTGCCTCATTATGCCAGAGGCGTTCACAATACTGGAAATCATACGAATGATCCACCGTGCCAAACACAGTACGATAGAGTGTCTTGGCGGAAACGCCGAACTTGAGTCCTTTTTTCGGCAGATAATACCATTCCACTTTAAGATACGGGGACATGGAGAGCCTGAGGGTGACATCACAGAGGGAGCCAAAGATTTTGTTCCTCCCAAAGCCACCGTTGATGATGGCGGCGAACCAGTCCTGAGAATCCATCCGCAACCCGATACCGATGGAGTTCTGAGGCCGCTTCTCACACTTGAACACTAACCGATAGCCATCGATGCCATCGGGTTCCAATCGGTAGGAGACCTGAGAGAAGGCCATCGTGCCGTAAATGATGGCCTGTGACAATTCGAAATCGTGTTTGTCGTAATATTCGTTCAGCTTGAGACGCACTTTCCTGTCGATGTATTCCTGCTCCTTTTGTGACATTCCTTCATACACCACTGCGGTGATTTTGAGTTTCGTTTCTGCCGAGTTGACGGCTTTCTGGTTATGCAGGATGCGCCCGCCCCGCCCGACAATCCGTGCAATACTGTCAATTTCGTGCTCGTGTTTGGCGGCTTCTTGGTAACCACGGCTTATCAGCGTGGCAATCTCCTCGGTTCCGAAAGTCAGCATCCCGAAACCCGAAATGTCAGGCGTGATATAGACAGTTGTGTTTTTGACATTGCGATTGTGCGCCTCCAGACCACCGGAATATTGTGCGGTCTGCATAAGAACATCCGCCATGTTGTTCACTTTCTGGTAATCCCTCGGCATGGTCATTTCCACCCCGATGATGATGTCCGCGCCGGCCGCCTTGGCGACGTCTGTCGGGAAATTGTTCTTGGTGCCGCCGTCCGAAAGTATCATGGAATCCACGCGCACGGGCATGAAATACCCCGGAATGGACATGGTGGACCGCATGGCATCCACCATAGACCCCTCCGTCCAGTGCTTCTCCTTCTGCGACACAATCTCCGTGGCCACACAGCAATAGGGTGTGGGGAGGTCCAAAAAACTCATTTTCTGCTGATACCCGACCGAAAGGGCGCTCAACATGTTGTAAACGTTCAATCCGTACAGGATTCCAGACGGGAGGCTTTTCTTGAAATCCAACTTTGTGAAAGGAATGTCCAACACATACGTCCCTTTGTACATTTTTCTGGTATAAGTGTAAAAATCCATGGGGATATTGTCGCTCATCATTACATTCCAGTCAATGGAACGCACGATGGAGTCGATTTCCGTGGCGGAATAGCCCATGGCATACAAACCGCCCATGAGTCCGCCCATGCTGGTGCCGGCCACGAAATCCACCGGAATCCCCTTCTCTTCGAGATATTTCAGCACACCAATATGCGCGGCTCCCTTTGCCCCGCCACCCGCCAACACCAATGCCACCGTAGGACGCGACTTCCGTATCTCCGCCATTTTCTTCTGCATCTCGGCAAAGAAAACAGAATCGCTTGTCGGGTCATAACTGATATTGACCAGTTCGTATCTTTTTTGGGCGAACAAAGAAGTCGAAGAAAAGGTCAGCACTACACATAACAGCAACAACGTTAACCCACAGTGCCATCTTCGCGATTGTCTTATAGTTCCTTTATTCTTCATAAAACTCTTTAACTATAACTATGACTATAACTATAAAACTTAGACTTAGACTTTAACAAATGACTGTTTCACCTTTTTTCAAGTCACAAATCACAAATCACAAATCACAAATCAATAAGAATTCGCAAAAATAATTTTTTTTTTACGAATGCCGATCATATTAAAAAAAATGTATTTTTGCCGTGATATTAAAATGATATTATTTCAATTTCAAATCTAAAATTATAACATTATGGAATCCAAAGAGTTCAACAAACAATTGTCAGGTGGAAACAATGGTTTTCTTCACCTTGTTATCAATTTAGCCTTACTGGTTTTTTTCATCTGGATAGTGGTTCGTTTTGCCAAATTCGACTGCATGAAGGATGCCGAAGGCGAAATCACGCCATGGATACTGCTACCCATTGTATCCGGTTTCGTGCTATTTATCACCTATGTCCTGCATTTGGCAGGTTTTATGGTCGTGCAACCCAACGAGTCGCGGGTGCTGACATTCTTCGGCAAGTACTCCGGCACAGTGAAACAGAACGGTTTTTTCTGGGTCAACCCCTTCTATAGCAAAGAGAAGCTGTCGCTGAGAGCCAAAAATATGGACGTGGAACCTATCAAGGTGAACGATAAAAACGGCAATCCCATCATGATCGGCCTGGTTTTGGTGTGGAAGATCAGCGACACCTACAAAGCCTGTTTCGAGGTGGATTCCGACGTGCGCAGCACCATCACGGAAAACTCGATGAAGTCCGTCAAGAGTTTCGACTCGTTCGTGCGGGTGCAGAGCGATGCCGCGCTGCGCAAGGTGGCGGGCATGTACGCCTACGACAATATGGACCGCGAAGACCAAGAGGTGACGCTGCGCTCAGGCGGTGAGGAAATTAATGAGCAGCTAGAGGCCGAGCTGCGCAAACATCTGGAAATCGCAGGCATAGAGGTCGTGGAGGCCCGCATCAACTACTTGGCCTACGCTGCCGAAATCGCCAGCGTGATGCTGCGCCGCCAGCAAGCCGACGCCATCATCTCCGCCCGCGAAAAAATCGTGGAGGGTGCCGTCAGCATGGTCGATCTGGCCCTCAAGAAACTCTCCGCTGACAAAATCGTGGAACTCGATGAGGAGCGCAAGGCCGCCATGGTCTCCAACCTCCTGGTGGTGCTCTGCGCCGACGAATCCGCTTCACCGGTCATCAACACGGGAACGCTGTATCAATAACCGAATACAATTCCCGTTTTGTAGAGACGCGCCATGGCACGTCTCTACAGGACGTGGAAACATTGACCGTTATGAAGAAAAACTTCGCCTTACGAGTGGATTCAGAGATTTTCGAGGCCATCGAACGATGGGCTGCGGACGAGTTCCGCAGTGCGAACGGCCAAATCGAATGGATTCTGCAAAACGCTTTGAAAAAGGCAGGAAGGCTACCGAAGAAGAAAACAGTAGCACCAGATAATTCCGACATTGCCGAGTCTCAGTCAAAATAAGAATAAACAAGGGTGGGGGATAGTTTTCCCCACCCTTTTCGTTTTAAATTTTCCGTATTCAACTTTGCAGGTCTCTGCTATACGAATCCCATATTTGCGGGATTAGATTTTCTTCATTTTTATTACAACAAGAGAGCTGAAGGGAAGGCCGCTTTCAACGCCAGACTCGGAGTATGAAAGAACCATGTTGTTTTTGTCGAGGTCGTCAATGTTACACTCAGTGGAAATAGATTCACTCGTCATGGTCAGCGTGTTGTCTTTAACAGACCATGTGCCTTTGGATTCGACTTCGCCACCATCGGTAGTCCATAGAGAAGAATAAGTGTGATCCTTGTTGAAGGTGATGACGGTGGTTTCATCGGGCTCGAGCATAGATACGGGCTCACCGGCTACACCATTGATGGTCGTTGTGCCAATAACTTCTGTTTCTTGCCATTTCCCGATAATAAGTTTCTCGGTATTCTTTTCTTTGTTGCAGGACACCATTGCTATCGCAAATAATGCGATCACCAGAATAGATAATAATTTTTTCATTTTTTGTTGATAAATTGGTTTGTAAATGTATTTTCAGGTTGCAAAGGTATATTTTTTTTGATTTGATATACGGTAGGGTAAAAAAATGATAGTTTGTGTGATTTTGTCTTCTGGATTTTCGTGAAAATTTTATACCTTTGCAGTTTGATTTTTTTTGAATAAAATACCCTAATATGAAGAATATTCGCATCTTGTTGACAACCTGCCTGCTGGCGTGTCTGACATTTTTCACTTTCGCGCAATCCGTCACCCCTGTGAAATGGGCCTATAAGACGGTGAAAGTCAACGATTCCGTGGCGGAATTGCAATTCACTGCCAACATTGAGCCCAACTGGCATCTTTATGCACAAAAACCCGGCCAAGGGCAAATTGAGCTGCCGCTGGTGTTCAACTTCACCAAATCACCGAAATACGAGCGCATCGGCAAAGTAGCGGAGCCGACCCCTCAAAGCGATTACGACGACATCATGGATGCGCACTCCAACTTCTACACAAAACAAGTGACGTTCAAACAGCGCGTCAAGGTGAAAGACGACCAGCCTTTCACTGTACAAGGCAAGTTGGAAGGGCAAGCCTGCATTGAAGGCCGTTGCACTCCGATTGAAGAGAAGTTCTCTTTCGATCTCAAAGACTTCCATCCTGTAATGTCCTCTGTCGCAGAAGAGAATACAGAAACGGAAAACACAGACAACGAGACGGTTGAATCAGATGCAAACACGCAAACTGCGCAAATCGCCCCCGCCGCAGACGAACCCGCAGACAAAGCTGCGGAAGAAGAGTCCCTGCTGATGTACTTCCTGGGTGCTGTGCTTGGCGGTCTCGTCGGTCTGCTGATGCCGTGCGTCTTCCCGATGATTCCGATGACCGTTTCCTACTTCTCGAAAGACGGCAACACCGGCAAACGTAACGCGATGCTCTACGGCTTGTTCATCATCCTGATCTTCGTGGTGTTCGGTTTGGTGCTGTCGTTGATCTTCGGCGCGGACCTCGGCAACGTGTTAAGCACACACTGGATTCCGAACATCCTGTTTGCGGTTATCTTCTTCATTTTCGCTCTTTCGTTGCTTGGCTATTTTGAGATTACGCTGCCGAGTTCGTGGGTGAACGGTTCCGCCAAGCGTCAAAACGCCGGTAGTGTGGCCGGCATTTTCTTCATGGCTTTGACATTGGTACTTGTCTCATTTTCCTGTACGTTGCCCATTGCCGGCGCGGTGGCTCTCAACGCTGCTGGCGGCTCCTTCCTGAAACCCGTCATTGGCATGTTGGGATTTTCATTGGGTATCGCTGTGCCGTTCACACTTTTCGCGCTCTTCCCGAACATGCTGAAGAAGCTGCCGAAGTCCGGCGGCTGGATGAACACCCTCAAGGTGGTTCTCGCCTTCGTTGAATTGGCTTTCGCGCTGAAGTTCATCAATGTGCCCGACCAAACCTACCACTGGCGCATCCTTGACCGCGAAGTTTATCTTTCCCTTTGGATTGTATTGTTTTCATTGTTAGGGTTTTATCTGCTTGGCAAGATTAAATTCCCGCACGATGACGACTATCCTGTACAGAAGAGCTGGTTCCGTTTCCTGCTCTCTGTAGCCGTCTTCTCCTTTGTGGTCTATATGATTCCCGGTCTGTTCGGTGCCCCGCTGAAGGCCATTTCGGGCTGGTTGCCGCCGATGACCACCCAGGACTTTGACATTTCCAACATTGTGCGTACAGAAAGCGGTGCCGGCGGTGGACAGGCCAGCACCTACCAGTGGACGGAGGATCCGATGTACGCTGACAAATTAGAGATTCCGTTCGGTATTAAGGGCTATTTCGACTACGATCAGGCGTTGCGCGTGGCCAAGAAGGAAGGCAAACCCGTTTTCCTCGACTTCACCGGCCACGGCTGCACCAACTGCCGTAACGTGGAGAACGCCGTTTGGATCGATCCCGAGGTGCGACGCATCTTCGCCGGGGAGGTCATTGTCTGCACTATGTACGCCGACGACAAGGTGATCCCGCTGCCCGAAGAGGAGAAGGGCAAGCTCACCGACGCCAACGGCGACCCCATCACCATGTTGGGTGCCAAGAACCGTTACATCGAGCAGACCAAATACCACGAAAATTCCCAGCCCTGCTATTTCGTGGTGGATCCCGACGGCAACATCCTCTCCGGCCCGACTTATTACGAGCGCGACAAGGACAAATACATCGAATTTTTGCGAAAAGGAATTGATGCGTATAAATCAAATAATAAATAATAATTGGTAGGGGCGTATCGCATACGCCCAACATGCGTATCGCAAGCGCCCGAATTGCATGCGTCCGAATTGCATACGTTGTTGTAGAGACGTTTCATGAAACGTCTCTACAGGGAAAAACGAACGAAGATGAACAAAAATAAATGGTATATTAAATTATCCCTCAGTGTTTTGACGGGATTGATATTGTCCCTCGCGTGGTATGTGCGCGGGGTGGCGTTTATCATTATGCTGGCGTTCGTGCCACTGTTTTGGTTGAGCGACATTTCGCTGAAAGAGGGCAAACGCAACGCCTTCGGGCGCGGCATTTTGCTGTTTTATCCTGCCTTTTTCGTCTTCAACCTGATCACCACCTATTGGATTGCTTATTGCACGCTGCCGGGGGCTGCTGCCGCAGTCATTTTGAACGCATTGCTGATAACGTTGGTTTTTGCGGCGTGGCACGCCTGTCGCAAGCAAGTGGAAAATCGCGTGTTACAAGCGGTTATGCTGATTTCTTTCGTGGTGGCGTTCGAGTATCTGCATCTGAACTGGGATTTGACGTGGCCGTGGTTGGTTTTAGGCAACGTCTTCGCCCAAACACCAGGACTGGTACAGTGGTACAGCATCACGGGAACGCTGGGCGGTACTGCCTGGATTTTGCTCTGCAACTTCCTGGTTTACTGGGAGCCTTTAACGAAAAGGGAGCGGGAAAAACGTCCGCGCAAATATGGCAGCATTCTCACAATCTGTTGTCTTGTTTTGCCGATGCTCATTTCCTTGCTTATGTATGAGTTGGCCGAACGGAAAATTGATCGTTCCATCCCGATTGAGGCGGTCATCGTGCAGCAGAATACCGATCCGTGGGTGGAAGAGTACAGTCTCACCAACGAGCAGGAGGTTCAGCGACTGCTGGAGGTGGCCGGATCCAATATTGATGAGAAGACAAATTTGGTGATCACTCCGGAATCCGCCATCGCACACTCCATCGAAATGAACACATTGCGCCAGCACAGCTTTTTGGAGGGAGATACCCGCTATGAAGGTTTTGCCATTTTAGACAGTGTCATAGGACGTTATCCGAATGTTAATTTCGTTTTGGGATTATCCACCATCGGGATTTATGACCACAAGGTGTCGCCCGTCTCACAGGAGGTGGCTCCTGACAAATTCGTGGAATGGTACAACACCGCAGGGTTCTATAACAAGAATGGTCTTGTTAATTATTACCATAAGAGTCGTTTGGTGCCCGGTGTCGAAAAGATGCCTTTCCCGAAAGTGTTCGGTTTCTTGGGAAAAGTTTTGATTGAGCTGGGTGGTTCCAACTCCTCGTTGGGCACCGATACGGCCCAACGCACTTTCGCGTTCGATGTGGACGGACGCACTTTGCGTGTTGGGACAGGAATTTGTTATGAATCCGTATATGGCGAGTTGATGGGGCGTTTCGTGAAGAATGGAGCCAACATCCTTTCCGTCATCACTAACGATTCGTGGTGGGATGACAGCCCGGGGCATCGGCAGCATTTTGATATGTCAAGGTTAAGAGCCATTGAGACAAGACGTTATGTGCTTCGTGCCGCTAACGGGGGATTTTCCGGGGTGATCAATCCGCTTGGGGATGTGCTGGAAAAAACGAATTACAACGAGCGCACAGCTCTCCATGCGAAAGTTTATGCACAAGACAGGATGACTTTTTACGCCAAACATGGGGATTATTTAGCTGTGATTGCTATCTTTTTCGCAATATTTGGGATTCTTTATGCGCTGAGCGTGCCGGTTTTCCGTAAGTTACGGCATTAATGCCCTTTGAAGTCGGTTGCTATGACCTTGTGCGATTTTTTTTAAACAAATAAAAAAGTGAAGTGTCTGTATAATTGTCTCTCATTTTTGTTTTAAATGTAAACCATAAAAATTATGACAACAAGAAAATTTTTCGTATTGGTTAGCCTTTTTCTCGGTTGCATTCTTCCGATGCAGGCGCAAAAACAGATTTCGGCCAAACTGACCGATGCCACCGTTTATCTTCGAGGTGCCGCCCTCACCCACACCGCCTCCGCCACGCTCAAAAGTGGCAGTCAGGAGGTGATTATTGACGGACTGAGTCCCGACATTGAAATCAACAGCCTGAAAGTCAAGGCAAACGGTGTGCTCATCTCTGCCACTGAATTTTCGCAAGATTACCTCACACCACGAGAACAAGCCGCCCACATCAAGAAGCTTCAAGACTCACTGGACCTCTATCAGGAACAGCTGAAAGATGTTCAGAACGAGTTGGCCGTTCACAAACAGCTGCTCAAGCTTGTCACCGACGGCACCCAGAACAATATGAGCCAGAAGGAAGGTACAGTAACCATCGCCGACATCAACGCAAATATGGAACTCTACCGTACGAAAGCCGCTGAATTGCAAAAAAGCATTGACAAAGATAACAAGAAGATTGAGAAATTAAAGGAAACGGTTAATCGCCTGAAAAACCAGATTGACCAGGACGAGACGGCGAATTCTCAACTCAACGGAATGTTGCGTCTCTCCGTGAGTGTGCCGGAAAACATCACCACTACTTTCACTATCACTTACTTCACCAACATGGCACAGTGGGTGCCCTGCTACGACATCAATATCCCGTCAATGGACAAGTCCATTACGCTGCAGGCCAAGGCGAAGGTGAAACAGGTTACCGGCCTTGATTGGGATAATGTGAAACTCACGCTCTCCAATGCCACCCCGAATCGCTCCACCGTGGCACCGGTGTTCAAGACTTGGTTTCTAAAGTTTGAACGTCCGCAGCAGCACTATAACTCTTTAGCTAAAGGATATGAAGCGCCTACAAGCAATTCTGTATCTTATGCAGTTGCCGAAGAGAGTGCCTTAAGGAGCAATTTGTCAGCGGCTAGGCCTGCGGCTCCTATTTTGATGAACGATTTCGTTGAGGTGGAGGATCAGGACATTCAGGTGACCTACAATATAGCGGTTCCATACGACATTCCCGGCAACGGCAAGGAGAAGCTCATCGACCTGAAGAGTTACGATGTCAACGCCGATTTCAAGTACTACAGCGTCCCCAAACTGTCGGACGAGACCTACCTTGTCGCCACGCTGTCCGACTACGAGAAGTACAATTTGCTTCCTGGCGAAGCCACGGTGACGTTCAACAACACCTTCGTGGGACGTACGCGTCTGCGCCCGAACGACACGGAGAGCCAGATCACGCTGACGCTCACCACCGAGCCGCGCATGACGGTGAAGCGGGAGAAACAAAAAGACTTCTGCAGCACCAAGCACGTGGGCAATAACACCACCGTCACGCAGTCGTACCTGATCACTGTCAAGAACAACCTGAACCGCGCCGCCAAACTGACGCTGAAAGAACAGTACCCGATTTCCAACGACAAGGACATTGAAGTGAAGGACGTTACGATTACACCGAAAGCCACCTACGACAAGACTGACATCGGCGTGGTGACTTGGGATGTGGAACTGCAAGCTGGTGAGACACGCACGTTCACTGTTACATACAGCGTGAAGCACCCGAGTGACCGCACCATCGTCTGGTAAACGGCGAATAAGGTCGGCGAATAAGGTCGGCGGATAAGGTCGGCGGATAAGGTCGGCGGATAAGGTCGGCGAATTTTGCGAATTTTGCGAAAATTTTGTGTGTGTTTTGCGAAATGTTGCTGGTATTTTAAATATTTATTGTTAATTATTTAATATTACAGGTGCATTGTTGAATAAATAAATACTTGTCAATCATTAGATTACACAGAAAATCACCGGAATGTTATTTCCGGTGATTTTTTAATGAAAGAAATACATATCTTTGTCCGCAAACTTAGTATAAACAAAATGTACGTTGATATGAATGACAAAGTATTGTTCAGAAATGAATCCTACAACCTTATTGGCGCAGCCATGGCGGTACACAGTGAATTGGGATGTGGTTTCACGGAACCTATTTACCAAGAAGCGTTTGAAAAAGAACTCCTTTGGAGACATATCCCCTTTGAGCGGGAAAAGACATTCAAGGTGTATTACAAAGGTGCTGAACTAAGCAAGCGTTTTGTCCCGGATTTTTTTTGTTATGGGAAAATTATTGTAGAATTGAAGGCGGTGTCTGATTTGATAGGGGAGCATCATTCACAGGTGTACAACTACTTAAAGGCAAGTGGTGTGAATTTGGGGCTGCTGATTAATTTCGGAAAGACTTCATTAGATTATAAACGAATTCCCTGCACAACCAAATTTGTCGGCGAATGATTTGTCGGCGAATGATTTGTCGGCGAATTAAACAAATTAAGCGAATTGCATATACAAAATAAGGTCTAATATATAATATGGTATATTATTCGCATAATTCGCGCAATTCGCCGACTGCTATTCGCACAATTCGCGCAATTCGCCGACAATGTATTCGTAAAAGCTGTTTAATTACTCAAGTTAAATGTTGTAATTGTTTGTTAATTAGCTGTTTGAAATATATTTGCGTAAAATTTACGTAAATATGTTTTTGGTATTGGAAAAAGTGTATTTTTGCGTGAAATTTACGCAATTAAAAATTAGGCAAAAAAAGGAGGGAATCAGTATGAGTTACACTTACCAATATCCGCATCCTGCCGTGGCCACCGACTGCGTGGTGTTCGGCTTTGACGGCAAAGAGCTACAGATTTTGCTGATAGAGAGAGGTTTGGAACCATTTAAAGGAATGTGGGCCTTTCCAGGCGGTTTCATGCGCATCCAAGAGACAGCGGAGGAGTGTGCGAGGCGGGAATTGTCGGAAGAGACAGGACTTTCCATTCAGGTACTCAAACAGTTGGGTGTGTTTTCGGGCGTGAATCGAGACCCACGGGAACGTGTGGTCTCTGTGGCATTCTACGCGCTGGTATGCCCGTCAGACGTGAAAGGTGGCGATGACGCGCATGACGCACGGTGGTTCGCCCTTGACGATGTGCCGCAGCTCGCTTTCGACCACGACTTCATTCTCCGCAAGGCGATGCAGCAGCTACGCAAGGACATCTACTTCGAGCCGATCGGATTCGAGTTGTTAGACAAGGCGTTCACTATGTCGGAGTTGCAGCGGCTCTATGAGGCCATCCTCGGGGTGCGCTTCGACCGCCGCAATTTTGAGAAGAAGATGCTGCAGACAGGCATTCTGCAACCCGCCGATGAGGAATACGACTCTGTCGCGGAATCCTTGTCACGCTGCAACGCAGTTCCCGAACCGAAAAGGGCTTTCTTTGGGGAAAGGCGGGAGATGCGCACAAAAAGCATTGATGCGTTGTTCGGTGCCAAAGCAGAGAGTCCTTGCAAATCAAATGTTCTCGCAGACATTGCCCCTTGTGAGAGTATTTCTTCTATAGAAGATAATGAAAACGCCAGACGCAAACCCGGTCGGAAAGGGCGCAAGTTCTCATTCAACAAGGATAAATACGACCGATTCAAACAGGATAATAATTTTAGGTTTGAGTTCTAATCGGATATTTTTGACTATAACGTTGAACTATGACTTAGACTTAAACTTAGACTTAGACTTAGACTTAAACATTGGCTATTAGCTGTTAGCTGTTAGCTAAACGCCAAAAGCCATCATATAAATACTTCATCAATTCAAAAAATACAAAGTTATGTTTACAAAAAGATTCAAAAAACAACAGGAAGTCACAGACAATCAAAGTGAAAACACCAACACCGTTCCTCAAGAGAGTAAGAATGGGGAAAAGCTCAAGGTCTATAACCTCATCATCCTTGACAAAAGCGGTTCTATGAGCAGCATCGCCGAGGCTGCCATCTCCGGTTTTAACGAGACTGTGGGCGGCATCCGCTCCGCGCAGGAACGTCTGGCCGACTCGCAGGAACACTACGTTTCCCTATACGTGTTCTGCGACTGCGACAAGCATTACATCTACGAAAACGTCCCCGTAGAAGAGGTCAAGACACTGACATCCAAAGAGTACCGTCCTTGCTGCTGCACCCCGCTGTTCGACGCTATGGGGGTCTCCCTGAACCAGCTGCTGAACAAAATCCAGTCGGACAAGAACGCCACCGCCGCCGTCACGGTCATCACCGACGGTTTGGAAAACGCCTCCAAAGAGTACTCCGGTTCAGCCATCAAAGCCTTGGTGGACAAGCTGAAAGACGAGGAGGGTTGGAACTTCGCCTACATCGGCACTAACCAAGATGTGGATGCCGTAGCCACAAGCATCTCCATCACCAACACCATGTATTTTAACGATAACATGGAAGGAATGAAAGCTGCATGGGATAAGGAGAGAAAGGCCAAAAGAATGATGTTTGAGCGGATGCAGGAGGACCATGCCTGTTGCTCTGCGGCGCCCGAACCAATGAGTGCAAAGGTCATGAAGCTGTTCCGTGCGAGACGTAACCGTGAGGAGAAGAACTACCGCTCCATGGACGAGTTCCGCGACCGCATCACTCCCAACAACATAACCACGCTGAAAGACAACGAGATTTTTGTGTTCGGAAGCAATTTAGCAGGGATGCACGCAGGCGGTGCAGCGAGAATCGCGGTCGAAAAATTCGGCGCGGTCATGGGACAAGGAGTCGGTTTGCAAGGACAAAGCTACGCCATCCCCACGATGCAGGGCGGCGTGGAAACCATCGTGCCCTACATCAATGAGTTCATCAAGTTCGCGGACTGTCATCCCGAGCTGACCTTCCTGGTGACACGCATCGGCTGCGGCATCGCCGGTTTCACCGACGAGGAAATCGCCCCGCTGTTCGTGAGAGCAATCAACTTACCCAACGTGCATCTGCCGAAGGAATTCTGGGGAGAGCTGGTGTAAAAAAGATCCCCCTTATACCATCTGTAGAACTGCTGCAAAATATAGTAGGGCTGCCGCAATGCGACAGCCCTACTATATTTTACGATTATCAAATGTTACGACCTTCTGAATTTATGAAAATCGCTCGCATCCCACGACTGGTACAGCAGGATGTGGTGGATTTCGTTGATAATCAGGATGAAAAGCCGCAAATCATTGTCGGCGAACCATTTGATGGCCTCCGTTTCCTTGCGACAAGCCGCCGCAAACGTAGCTAAAAACGTGCAGTGGTACTTGTCTAACCACGCGATGGCGGCATCCTCGTTGTCAATGGCGTTGCTCAGCACTGCAAACTCAGGATAACCGTTCTCCAACAGCCACTGCAACGCCGCCTCGTTGGAGTGTATCGCCGATGACAAGGCCTCCAGCTCGCGATACCCGTTGTTCATCAGGAAATCGCTGAACTTCCGGTCGCCCTCCAGACTTTTGAGGAAGGCCATCAGGACTTTTGGGTCGTAATCCAGCAAGGATCTCATTTGAGTATATCGAAACTTTTGAAAGAATCGTACGTTTTGGGCTTATTTCGTTAAAATGTACAATGTACAATGAACAATGTACATTGTAATTATCGCAGTTTGACTGCAATTACAGTATCATCATTGTACATTGTACATTCTACATTGTTCATTGTTTAAGGCTCACCGTCTTGTTGAACACCAGCTTCTCCTCACTCGAGTCGGGATCGCAATAGAAGTAGCCGATGCGCTCAAATTGGAAGTGCTTGATGGAGGAAGCCTTCTCGTAGGTGAGTCCTTCTTCCACCCAAGCTTGCTTGATTTCCAGCGAGTTGGGATTCAAGTTGTCG
>JAEEGL011969879.1_pt1 | contig 19908 bp, 20 predicted proteins | sample 9134231 | NCBI WGS metagenome assembly JAEEGL01 (sample SAMN16246548, study PRJNA631951) | gut metagenome | biome: gut microbiome; feature: rumen; material: fiber-attached | host: Bos | place: Iran: Karaj | collected 2018-10 | reverse complement strand
TGAGGAATACGAAGAAGCTGTTCTGGTGAAAGGACCGGACCAGCTCCGCCGCATCAACCTCAAAACCATGCCCTATCCAGGCTTCCCGACGGATATGCAGCCGCAGTTCGGCGTTCTGCTGTGCCTTGCCAACGGCACATCCGTCATCACCGAAGGAATCTACGATAACCGTTTCAAGTATGTCAACGAACTGCGTAAAATGGGGGCGGAGATCCAGGTGGACAGCCGGGTCGCTGTCATAGACGGAGGCAGAAGACTCTCCGGTGCTCCGGTGCATGCCTGTGACCTTCGTGCCGGTGCTGCCATGGTAATAGCCGGTATGGTAGCAAGCGGTGTCACGGAGATCGACGACATTCACTACATTGAACGCGGCTATGAGCGCTTTGTGGAGAAGCTGAATGCCCTGGGCGCGGATATCCAGGTCCACTATGATGAGGAAACAGGTTCCGCTTCCAGAATATATTCCGTCTGCTGATGCTCAGCATCAGACTGATCTGTGTCGGCAAACTGAAAGAGCGCTATTTTGCAGAGGCAGTTGCAGAGTATGAAAAACGACTCAGCGCTTTCTGCCGGCTGGAACTGATCGAACTTCCGGAGGAACGGCTCTCGGAAAGGCCCTCCCCGGCGGAGATCGATACCGCTCTGGAACGGGAAGCCCAACTGATTGAAAAAAAGCTCTTGAAAGACGGCATGCTGATCTGCCTCTGCGTCGAGGGAACGCAGCAGAACAGCGAGGCGTTTGCCGAACTCCTCTCTCGTGCCGAGCATTCCGGACGACCGCGCATCTCCTTCGTAATCGGCGGTTCCTATGGAATGGCACAGAGACTGAAAGAAAAGGCGGATGTCTGCCTGAGCATGTCAAAAATGACCTTTCCTCACCATTTGGCCCGCGTAATGCTTGCTGAGCAGCTTTATCGCGGGTTTCAGATTAAGGAAGGCACAAGATATCATAAATAAAAAAGAAACGCTAGGAGGAGAGAAATGCATACATTCATGGACGAGTACCGTCGCTGGATGGACAGCCCCGCCCTCAGTGAACAGGAATGGGCTGAACTCAACGCCATTGCCGAAGATGAGAAGGAGATCCGCGAACGTTTCTATGCTCCGTTGGAATTCGGCACCGCAGGACTGCGCGGCACCATGAAGACCGGTCTGCATAACATGAATATCCACATTATCCGCCACGCGACGCAGGCGTTTGCGGATGTGATCAGTGCCGAAGGCGAAACCGCAAAGAAAAAGGGAATCGTCATTGCCCATGACTGCAGGCTTAACGGCAGACAGTTTGCGGAGGAAGCCGCAGCAGTTATGGCAGCCAACGGAATCTATGTACGCATTTTCGATGCTCTCCGGCCTACCCCGGAATTGAGCTTTGCCGTGCGTTATTACGGAGCCACCGCAGGTCTGAACGTGACGGCCAGCCACAACCCGAAGGAATATAACGGATACAAGGTCTACTGGTCCGATGGTGCTCAGTTGCCCCCGCAGCAGGCGGATGCCATTGCAAGACGCATGGCAGAGACCGATCTGTTCACCTGCTTTAAGAGCTGCAATTACGAAGAAGCGGTCAGAAACGGACAGATTGCCGTGATCGGTGAGGAAACCGACGAGGCCTTCCTTGCGAAGGTTATGCAGCAGGCCATCAATCCCGATGCAGTGAAAGCAGTGGCGGATGAATTCCGCATAGTCTATACACCATTCCACGGCTGTGGCTACAAGCTGGTTCCCGAAGCACTCAAGCGCCTCGGAATGAAGCATATCTTTCCCGTGCCTGAACAGATGGTCATTGACGGTAATTTCCCAACGGTTGTGAGCCCAAACCCGGAGAACCCCGAGGGATTCTATCTGGCGGTTGATCTGGCAAAGAAAGTCGACAGTGATCTTATCATTGGCACGGATCCGGACTCCGACCGTGTCGGAACCATGGTTCGCAATGCTGACGGCGAATATGTCACCATCACCGGCAACCAGATGGGTGTTCTGCTTTTGGATTACATCATCCAGGCCCGCAAGGCCACCGGCACCATGCCACCGTCTCCCGGAGCCCTGTGTAGCATTGTCACCACCCCGATGGCCCGTACTGTCGCCGAAGCCAACGGCGTCCATTTTGAAGACACTTTCACCGGCTTCAAGTTCATGGCCGAGCGCGTTGCCTCCTGGGAGGCGGCCAACAGCTTCAACTACATTTTCGCTTATGAGGAAAGTTACGGCTACATGGTCGGCGACTACGTCCGCGACAAGGACGCTGTCACGATCTCGATGCTGATTGCCGAGATGGCCGCCTGGTATCATGCCAAGGGGATGACCCTGCTGGATGCAATGCATGCGCTGTATGAGAAGTACGGCTGGTACATGGAAAAGACTCTGAACCTGGTGATGCCGGGTGTGGACGGCCTCGAGAAGATGCGTGCGCTGATGAAGAAGCTGCGCAGCAACCCGCCGACTGACTTTTCCGGCGCCAAGACAATTCGCCTGCGTGACTATCAGGACGGCAGTATTAACGTAATGGGTCTCGGCAAGGTGGACAGAACTCCTTTCTATGGATCCAATGTTCTGTACTTTGAACTCTCCGACGGCAGCACCTTTATCGTCCGGCCCTCCGGAACCGAGCCGAAAATCAAGGTTTATCTGCTGGTTCGCGGTACGAGCTCCGAAGAGTGCCAGAAGAAGCTCGACCGCCTGAGCAAGTTTGCAGAGGCATTGAAAAAATGAAGCTACTCACACTGTTTCTCAGCTTTGCCAGGGTCGGCGTGATGACCTTTGGCGGCGGTTATGCGATGATCCCGATTTTGGAGCGCGAAATCGTTGATAAGCAGGGATGGGCGAGCAGTGAAGAATTGATGGACTATTACGCCGTGGGTCAATGCACCCCCGGCGTAATTGCCGTCAATACAGCTACGTTCATCGGTTATAAAGTTGCCGGAACAATCGGAGGTATTTTCGCCACGCTGGGCGTCGTGTTTCCATCGGTGGTAATCATCACTTTGATTGCCGGTATCCTGACTAATTTTGCAGATATCCCCGCAGTGAAGAGCGCCTTCTCGGCGATTCGGGTCTGCGTCTGTGTGCTGATTTTCAATTCCGTGCTGAAACTCTGGAAGGGTGCAGTCAAGGACAAGGCTGCGGTGGTGCTGTTCGCTGTCGTATTCGGGCTGTCACTGTTCCTGGACCTTTCACCCATCGTGTTTGTGGTCTTCTGCGCGGTGGCCGGCATCGTTCTGACCAGAATGGGGGTGCGGGGAAAATGATTCTGCTGCAGCTGTTTTGGGAATTTTTCAAGACCGGGCTTTTTGCTGTCGGCGGCGGCATGGCGACGCTGCCCTTCCTGTATGACATGAGTACGCGGACCGGATGGTTCACTCAGGCGAAGCTTGCCGACATGATCGCCGTGTCCGAATCCACTCCCGGCCCTATCGGTGTCAACATGGCGACCTATGTGGGGTTTGAGACTGCCGGAATCCCCGGGGCTGTGATCGCGACACTGGGACTTATCTGTCCGTCGATCATTATCGTCCTGCTGATTGCCAGGGTGCTGAAACAGTTTCGAAGCAACAAAACCGTGGACGCGGCCTTCTACGGATTGCGTCCCTGTTCCATCGCACTGATAGCGGCGGCAGGACTGCTGGTGGCGAGAATCACCTTCCTGAACCCGGAGGCCCTTCAGTTGGAGGATAAGATGGCAGCGTTTATCGGCCTCTTCAACTGGAAGGCAGTCGTTTTGGCGGCAGTACTGCTTGTCGCAACAAGAGGTGTGAAGCCCCTGAAAAAAATGCATCCGATTGTATTTATCGCCGTTTCCGCGGCAGTCGGTATCCTGTTTTCGTTCTGATACCTGGAGGAGTTGAGAGTACCCCATGATAGACAGAAGCATCGAAGTAGAGAGAATGGAGCACGTCATCAGCGTGTTTGGCTCCTTCGACCAGAATCTCCGCCTCATCGAGACGGAGCTCAATGTGAAGATCCTTGACCGGGATAACCTGATCCACATCACCGGGGAGGAGGAGAACGTGATGCTCGCCGAAAAGGCCATCAACGGCCTGCTGGCACTTGCAGCACGCGGCGAGAACATCGATGCACAGAATGTGCGTTATATTCTCGGCCTGGTCCGTACCGGCAAGGAGAGCGAGATTCAGAAACTAGCCGGAGATGTGGTCTGCATTACGGCAAAGGGCAAGCCAATCAAGCCAAAGACCCTCGGCCAGAAGGAATACTGCGACGCCATTGCGCAGAACACGGTCACCCTTGGCATCGGCCCGGCGGGTACCGGTAAGACCTATCTCGCCGTAGCGGCGGCGGTTGCGGCCTTCCGCGCTGAGAAAGTCAACCGCATTATCCTGACAAGGCCAGCTGTGGAAGCAGGGGAACGGCTCGGCTTCCTTCCCGGCGACCTGCAGAGCAAGGTGGACCCCTATCTGCGTCCGCTTTATGACGCGCTGTTTGATATGCTGGGCGCAGATACCTACCAAAAGTATCTGGAGAGGGGAAACATCGAGGTTGCCCCGCTTGCCTATATGCGCGGCCGGACGCTGGACGACAGTTTCATCATTCTCGATGAGGCTCAGAACACCTCACGCGAACAGATGAAGATGTTCCTTACCCGCATCGGTTTTGGCTCGAAGGTGGTCATCACCGGTGATATCACTCAGATCGATCTCCCGGAGGACAAAATAAGCGGTCTGAAAGTTGCCATGCGGGTTTTGGAGGGCATTGACGATATCGCCATCTGTACCCTCACCGGAGCCGATGTAGTGCGGCACCGTCTGGTGCAGAAAATCATCGAGGCGTATGAAGATTACGAGAAGAAAAACCCCGCTGACCGGGAGCGGCAAAACCGGACAGACGCGGGCAGAGGCGACAGAAGCGACCGCCGATCGGAGAGCCTGGCTTCTGCAGGCGCCGAGCGAAACACCCGGGCAAGAAACAGAACACCCGGCGGAAGGAGAAACAGACATGCATGAGATTGCCGTCAGCAGAGAAGTGACCAACCTCGGACACCGAAATGCTGTTGTCCTGATCCGGAAAGCGGTGAACAAAGCACTGGACGCGGAGGGCGTGAAAACACCCTGCCTGATCAGTGTGATGCTGACAGATGCCGAGGGTATCCGGAGGGTGAACAGAGAATTCCGCGGCATTGACCGGGAGACCGATGTTCTGTCTTTCCCGCTCAACGATCTGATCCCTGGAAAGTTTGACCCGGAAGGCTGTGAACGCGACTGGGATACCGGCGCTGTGATGCTTGGGGATATGATGATCTCTATCCCTGCCTGCGAAAAACAGGGTGAGGAATTCGGCCACGGGTTCGAACGGGAGATCCAGTATCTTGCTGTGCATTCCGTCCTGCATTTGCTGGGGTATGACCATGTGGACGAGGGAGAACAAAAGCGACTCATGCGGGCTCGCGAGAAAGCCATCATGGGTGATGACTGAGCATCGGGAAACTGAAGTTCAGAGAACAGATAGGAGCACAGAGTGAATAACGAAATGACAAAAAGCGCGATGATTACCATCTGTGGCCGACCGAATGTGGGAAAATCCACCCTCACCAACGCCCTGGTGGGAGAGAAAATCGCCATTGTTTCCAGCAAGCCTCAAACGACCCGAAACCGCATTACGGCCATTGTCAGCCGCGGCAGCACCCAATTCGTTCTGATGGATACACCGGGCTTCCACAGACCCCGCACGAGACTCGGAGATTACATGGTGAACGTCGTGCGCGAGAGTGTGGCAGACGTGGACGGCGTGCTGCTGGTGGTAGAACCGATCCCAGCTATCGGCCCCCAGGAGGAGGCGCTGATCGCACGGATCGAGGAGCAGCAGCTCCCGGCAATCCTGGTTATTAACAAGATCGATACCGTGGAGAAGGAAAAACTCCTGGAGATCATGGCGGTGTATGCGGCAAGGCACAGTTTTGATGCGATTCTGCCGATCTCGGCAAAAACGGGAGAAGGCCTGGAGGAGCTGATGACGGAGCTGGAGCGTTATGCGGAAGAAGGACCGCATTTCTTTCCGGACGACATGATTACCGATCAGCCTGAACGCCAGATCTGTGCCGAGCTCATCCGGGAGAAGCTTCTCCTCTGTCTGGAGAAGGAGATTCCCCACGGGACAGCGGTGGAGATCACGAGCTTTTCTGAGCGAGAAAACGGCCTGGTGGATATTGAGGCCACTATCTATTGTGAAAAAGACAGCCATAAGGGCATCATTATCGGGAAAAAGGGCGCTATGCTCAAGAAGATCGGCGCGCTGGCCCGTGAGGACATGGAGGCCTTTCTCGGTACAAAGGTGAATCTGCAGACCTGGGTTAAAGTGAAAGACAGCTGGAGGGACTCTCTTGCCCAGCTGCGGAACTTCGGGTACACGGAGTAGGAACACATGTTTCGCACAGAGAACGCACTCATCCTGAGGGAAGTGCGCTTCAAGGAATCCGACCGAATTCTGACTGCCCTGACAGCGGATGCCGGGAAGATGACCCTGTCAGCCCACGGGGCTCTCAGCAAACACAGCCGCATCGCCGCTGCTACACAGCAGTTAACCTATTCTGAACTTACGCTGTTTGAGAAGAACGGACGCTACGCGGTTCGGGAGGCTGTGACGAAAGAGGGATTTCCCGGCCTGCGTCAAGATCTGGAAAAGCTGGCACTAGGAAGCTATTTTGCCGAGTGCCTGGAACAGTATGCGGGTGAGAATCAGGAGGAGCCGGAACTCATGCAGCTTGGTCTTAACAGTCTGTATGCGCTGAGTGAGGGCCTGGGGAGCTGTGAAAAGGTCAAAGCCGCTTTTGAACTGCGGCTCATGACTGTGGAAGGCTATGCCCCTTCTGAGGAGAGCTGCCCGGTTTGCGGACGGGAGGACATTCGGGAGCCGCTTTTCTTCCCGGAGGAGGGACAGATCGTCTGCCGCGAATGCCGGAAGGCTGGAAGGGCACTGCCCATGACTTCCGGCACGCTCGCCGCTATGCGGTATATCATGCATGCGCCGGCAAAAAAGCTCCTGGCTTTCCGCATCACGGATGAAGACCAGAGACTCCTGTCGGCGGTGACGGAAAACTGGCTTCTTCAGTGTTCGGACCGAAATTTCCCAACACTTGCGTATTACAAGAACCTGAGAATGTAAACAGAGCCCTGCCGCGAAGGAACGATCTTCTTTTATGGCAGAGTCAGACGACAAAGAGCCTGTGAAGACAGGAGAACGACATGTTGGAAAAATCATATCACATTCTGGAATTGCCCGCCGTTCTGGAAATGCTTGCTGCCCAGGCAGAATCCGAATTAGGGAAAGATGCTGCACGGTCTTTGCAGCCTTCTGCAAACACCGAAGAAGTGCGCAGACGTCTGCAGGAGACCACGGATGCCGCGAGACTGATGACACTCCGGGGCAGCCCTTCCTTTTCCGGTGCAAAAGATATCCGCCCGGCACTGGAACGTGCCAGACTGGGAGGAGCTCTGAACACAAAGGAGCTGAGGGAGATCGCCGGGCTTGCCCGCTGTGCCCGACTTTGCAGGGCATACCTAGCGGAAGATAAGAGCGAGAAGACCAGTATTGACAGTCTTTTTCATGCGCTTCGGGCCAACAAATATCTGGAAGAGCGGATTTTCACCGCAATTCCGGCAGAGGATGAGATCGCCGACAGTGCCTCGTCGGATCTGGCGGATATCCGCCGGAAGATGAGAGCGGCAGCCGCCAGAGCGCGGGATGCGCTGAACAAAATTGTCTCTTCTCCCTCCTATGCCAAGGCGTTGCAGGAACCCATTATTACCATGCGTTCAGACCGCTATGTACTACCGGTTCGGGCGGATCACAAGAGTGCGGTACCTGGCCTTGTGCATGACATCTCCTCTTCGGGCATGACCCTGTTCATTGAACCGATGGCGGCAGTCAAGGCCAACAATGAGCTGAGAGAACTTGCAGCCAAGGAGAAACTGGAGATCGAGAGAATCCTCTCGGAGCTCTCCGCGGAATGCGCGGAGCATGCAGACGACTTTGCAGAAGACTGTGTGCTGCTGATAAGACTGGATCTGATCTTTGCCAAAGCGAGGCTTGCCTATAAAATGGACGCCTCACCGGCGGAGACTTCTGAGCGCCAGATTACACTGCGCCGGGCGCGGCATCCGCTTTTGGACCCTGCGAAGGCAGTTCCCATCGATCTGACTCTCGGAGAGGATTATGACACGCTGGTGATCACCGGGCCGAACACCGGCGGCAAGACAGTCGCACTGAAGACCATTGGTCTTCTTTCAGCGATGAATCAGTGCGGGCTTCATATCCCGGCTGCGGACGGGAGTGCACTGCCGGTCTTCTCTCATATCCTGGCGGATATCGGCGACGAACAGAGCATAGAACAGAACCTCTCAACTTTCTCGGCACACATGAAGAACATCGTGGAGATTCTGGATGTCTGCGAAGACCGATCCCTGGTGCTTTTCGACGAGCTGGGCGCCGGCACCGACCCCACGGAGGGAGCGGCTCTCGCCATCGCCATTATTGAACATGCACGCAGGTGCGGCGCAGTCATCGCCGCCACGACGCACTATGCGGAGCTTAAAGTCTACGCGACCAACGAGCCAGGGGTTCAGAACGCATCCTGTGAGTTCGACATAGAGACGCTGCGACCAACCTACCGTCTGCTGGTTGGCATCCCGGGAAAGTCCAACGCCTTTGCCATTTCCAAACGCCTGGGACTGGATGAGAGCATCATCCGGGATGCCGGGAATCGCATCGGGACGGAGAGCCAGAGCTTTGAAGCGACAATAGAGAAGCTGGAACAGACAAGGCATGCTCTGGAGCGTGATCGGGAGACTGCGGCCGCTCATCTGAAAAAAGCAGCCGAGGAGGAGAAACGAGCTTCGCAGCTCCGCGCTGAACTCTCTGTCCGTTTGGAAAAAGCCGAGATCAAGGCCCGCCGGGATGCACAGAGAATCCTCGACGAAGCCAGGGAGACCGCAGAAGATGTCTACGCAGAGCTGGATGAAATGCGCCGACACATCAATGACGAACAACAGGCAGACGAAATCAACCGCGCCAGGACGGAGCTGCGCCGCCGCCTGAACGAAAAAGAGGCGTCGCTGCGTGAAACCGATGCAATGGAACCCCAGGAGGATAAAAAGTCTTCCCGGAAGCTGCGCCCCGGCGACACAGTACAGATCAAGAGCATGGGGATTAAGGGTGAAGTCCTCTCAATCTCCAAGGACGGCAGCGTGAACCTCAAAGCCGGAATCATGAATATCACGGCAAAAGAGGAGGAACTGCTGCTCCTGGAGAATGAGAACAGACAGAAACCCAAAGCTGCCCCGGTGTCTTCCGGCGGCAGCAGACTGATGCATGTTGCGTCTGAGATCGACCTGAGAGGCATGGAGTCTCTGGAGGGGGTTCTTGCGGCTGAACGATACCTCGACAGTGCCGTTATGGCCAAAATGAAGACCGTAACCATTATCCACGGGAAGGGGACCGGAGCGCTGCGGGAGGCAGTCCAGCAGATGCTTAAGCGCAACAAACTGGTCAAAAGTTATCGCCTCGGCCGTTATGGTGAGGGCGAAGCAGGCGTAACCGTGGTCGAACTGAAATAAATTATCGCTCTCGGGAGCGTACAAAATAGGCAAAACAACGAAAGCACGAAAACCAGTTGACTAGAGGCCGGAAATTTGATAAAGTATCACACAGCAAAGATTAGACCATGTTTATTTTTACTGCAAATAAGGAGTGGCAAGTATGATCAGCAAAGAGGTAGTTATTGACAATCAGGTCGGCCTTCATGCCAGACCCGCGACTTTCTTTATTCAGAAAGCGAATGAGTTCAAGAGCAGCATCTGGGTAGAGAAGGAAGAGAGAAGAGTCAATGCGAAGAGCCTTCTCGGCGTCCTCTCCCTCGGTATTGTAAAGGGTACTGCGGTGAAGATTATTGCCGATGGCGTGGATGAAGAAGAAGCGATCGAGACGCTGTCTGCGTTGATTGACTCCGATTTTTCTGAGTGATTGCCGCCGTTTGGCAAAATAAAGTTCAGGACTGCCATTGCCGGATACGCAAGGGCAGTCCTGCTTTTTAGGATGGAAAGATGGAACGTCTGCAAATACTGCTGAAAAAAGCAAACCAGCTCCCGCTGCTCCCAGGCGTGTATATCATGCTGGATGGGCAGGGGGAGGTCATCTATGTCGGCAAGGCGAAGAAACTCAAGAACCGCGTCAGCAGCTACTTCCACGGAGAACATCTGCCCAAAGTCGCCGCCATGGTAGAGAAAGTGGCGGACTTCCAGGTCATTGTCGCTGGAAGCGAGTTTGAAGCACTGGTACTGGAGAACTCACTGATCAAGCGACACAAACCCCATTACAACATCCTTCTCAAGGATGACAAAGGATATCCTTTCATCCGCATGGACAGCCGACAGGAGTACCCGAGACTGGAAATCTCCTCCCGGGCAGAGAAGGATGGTGCCGACTATTACGGCCCGTTTGGAGGGCGGTATCAGAGCCGTGAGATCATCGACGCCATTTCGAAAGCACTCCTGCTTCCAGACTGCTCAAGGAGTTTTCCGAGGGACATCGGGAAAGAACGCCCCTGCCTTAACTATCATATGGAGAAATGCGCAGGATGGTGTTTAAGGGATGCGAATGCCGAGGATTACCGCATACGCTGCAGGCAGGTAGCACTGATTCTGGAAGGGAAAAGCGGGGAACTCATCGACAGCCTTCGGCAGGAGATGGAGAAAGCTGCGGAGGAGCTGCGCTTTGAAAGGGCTGCGGAGATACGGGACCGGATACGTGCTATCGAAGGTCTTCGGAACCAGCAGCGGGTGATTGCGACTGCTTTCACGGATACAGATGCCGTCGGCTTCCGCCGTGGTGCTAAAAGCTGCTTTACCGTGCTCCACTTCGTGGACGGCGATCTTGCGGGGAAAGACGTGGAGATGCTGGATGAACCACTGGAAGAAGACAGCGAAGCGGTAGCGGAACTGGTACGCCAGTATTATACCTCCTCCAGCAGCAGTCAGCCCGGAACCATTCTTCTGCCCTGTGAGATCGACGGCATTGAAGATCTGGAGAAGCTGATCGGAGAACAATCAGGCAGACGGATCCGCATTGAGATACCAAAGCGAGGAGAGCGTCTTCGCCTGGTAGAGAGCGCCCAACTCAATGCTCAGGAGGAGATACTCCGCCGCACTACTGTCGAGCAACGCCGAAACAAAACGCTGGAGTGGCTTCAAAAGGCACTGGAACTGGAGGATTTTCCCCACCGGATTGAGGCTTTTGACATCTCAAACCTTGGCAGCATGGGCATTGTTGCCGCGATGACGGTGTTCCAGGACGGCAAACCACGCAAATCCGACTACCGAAAGTTCCGCATCCGTGCGCTGGAAGGGCCGGATGATTACGCCAGCATGTATCAGGCTGTGAGCCGTCGTTTCCAGCACTATCTGGACGGGGATGAGAAGTTCTCTCCGCTGCCGGACCTGCTGCTCATCGACGGCGGTGATGTCCACACGGCGACGGCAGAGAGGGCGATGGAAGATCTTGGCCTTCAGGTACCCTGCTTCGGAATGGTTAAGGATGACCGGCACCGGACTCGGGCACTTATGACTGCCGACGGAAGAGAGATCGGTATCAGCGGCAACCAGGCAGTTTTTTCCCTGATCGGGAATATCCAGGAAGAGACCCACAACAGTGCCATCAGTTATCAGCGACAGCTCCGAAAAGAGGGATTCGCTTCGGAACTGGACCGGGTGGAGAGCATCGGGCCAAAGCGAAAAAATGATCTGCTGCGACACTTCCGATCCCTTAAAGCCATCCGGGAAGCGAGCCTGGAAGAGCTGAGAGAAATCGTACCGCAGAACGCGGCGGAGGCCGTATACAGGCATTTTCATGAGGAGGAGACAGACGGATGCGAGTCATCAGCGGCATCGTCGGCGGAAGAAAGCTGAAGAGCCCCGACGGAGAGGCTGTCCGCCCTACAACGGACCATGTTAAAGAGGCCATCTTCAATATCCTTCAGTTTGATCTTGAGGGAAGACGGGTACTGGACCTTTTCGGCGGCAGTGGACAGATGGGGATTGAAGCCCTCAGCCGCGGTGCGCGGGAAGCGGTTTTCACCGACAACAACCGCAGTTCCATCGCTCTCATCAGGGAAAACCTCAAACGCTGCGGACTGAGCGGAAAGGTGCTGCAGACAGATGCATTAAGCTTCCTCTCCCGGGGAGAGAAATTCGATGTCATTTTTGTCGACCCGCCCTATGACAGCGGGCTCTATGCCCCAGTGCTGCAGCGTATAAATGCCGTTGACAACTTGACCGAAGGTGGTATAATAGTGTGTGAAGCACGCGCCGGGACGGAACTTCCTTATATGCTGGAGCCATATCACAAGCTGCGTGAGAGGCGTTACGGCAGCGTGAAAATCTGCTTATATACGAAGGCCGTCTATGAAGAGCGACAGTGATAAACGCATAGCAATCTGCCCCGGGAGCTTTGATCCTATTACGCTCGGACATCTGAATATCATCCGGCGCAGCGCACAGATCTTTGACGAGGTGGTTGTCTGTGTCATGCTCAACGCCACCAAGACCTCCCCGATGTTTACCATTGAGGAGCGCGTGGATATGGTAAAGCGTGCGGTAGTGCGTTACCCCAATGTCCGCGTAGAGACGGCATCGGTCCTGCTGGCAGAATATGCCAGACAATTCAAGCATGCGGTGATTGTGAAGGGGCTTCGGGCTGCATCGGACTTTGAATACGAGTTTCAAATGAATCTGATCAACAAGAAGATTAACCCCGAGCTTGAAACCATGTTCCTCACTGCCAGTGAGAAGTACACTTTTCTGTCCTCTTCCGTCGTAAGAGAAATGGCGACCTACGGGGCAGACCTGACCGGCCTTGTGCCGCAGGAACTGATCCCGGATATTGAACAAAAAGCCAAGTTATGGAGGAAAACCTGATGGAGAACGGAGACGTCATAGAACTGCTGGACACCCTGTACAGCATGATTTCAGAAGCGTGGGGCGTCCCGCTGGGTAACGACAAGTGCATTATTGAGCGTGAAAAGGCCCTGGATATCATCAACGAAATCAAGGCTGCCATGCCCTCTGCACTGGCCGAGGCAAAGCGTCTCGTTGCCGCCAGGGATGAGTTCATTGGAAACGCGAAGAAGGAAGCGGAAGCACTTCGCAAAAGTTCAGAGGAAAAGGCCCGCTCTATGATCGAAGAACAGGAAATCATTCGCGTGGCCAGGGCCAGAAGCGCAGAGATGATCTCGACTGCCGAGGCCAAGAGCGCCGAACTCAGAAGAGTCGCGGGGGACTATGTGGATGATGTGATGCGTCAGGCGGAAGAGAGCCTGCGCAATTCCCTGGAAACCATCCAGTCAGCCCACACTGCCGTTCGCACCGCCAACGGCGGCAGAACCGCATCTGTGACCTCCAGACGTGAACGCGAGCCGGAGGAAAAGGACTTTATTTCCTTCCAATAAGTATCCGTTCAACAGCTCACAACAGAACGAAAAGAAAACCCAATACCACATTGAAACTGACAGACCGCCTCAAAATGAGGCGGTCTTTTTGCACAAAATGACGAAATGAAAAAAGACGAAAAGAAGGCCTTGATTTTTCCTGTACTCTACCCTATAATAGTGGAGCATAGTGGTGTGAAGTGGTGGATTGTGGATAAAAAGGGGTTGACATCGTGACGGGCGAATATCAGCATGCACTCGACAACAAGGGCAGAATTTTCATTCCCGCCCGACTCAGGGAAGAACTGGGTCAGGCGGTCTATGTCACGCTGTCAATGGACCGCTGTCTGAGCGTTTACAGTACGGAAAGCTGGGAAGGCCTGACAGAAAAGGTCAACGCCCTTCCTTATGTCCGCCAGCGCAAAATGCGCCCACTTTTCGCCTACGCGGTCCGCTGCGATCTGGATGCACAGGGCCGCGTTCTCCTGCCGCAGAACCTGCGGGACTGGGCCGGCCTGGTGAAAAACGTCACGGTGGTCGGCTGCAACAATCACGCGGAACTTTGGGACAGCGACAGCTGGCGTACCGTCTTTGAAACGGAGACCACACCGGAAAACATCGCTGCAGTTCTGGAGGAGCTGGAGTTCTGATGGCGGAGCATGTCTCTGTCCTGTTGGAGGAATGCATCGAACAGCTGAATATCCACCCGGATGGAATCTATCTGGACGGGACCCTTGGACTGGGCGGCCATTCCGCTGCTATTCTTTCCCGGCTGGAAAGCGGAAGACTGATCGGCATCGACCGGGACGAAACGGCTATTCATCGGGCAGGGGAGAGGCTGAAGGAATTCGGACCCCGTGTGACACTGGTCCATGGGAGTTTTGGAGCGCTGGGAGAGATCCTGGATGATCTTGGGATTCCCGGTGTGGACGGAATGCTTTTCGACCTCGGTGTTTCCTCTCCGCAGCTGGATGAAGCCGAGAGAGGCTTTTCCTACCGACTGGATGCACCGCTGGACATGCGAATGGATCGGACACAGGGGAAAAGCGCCTGGGATGTGGTGAACTGCTACGACGAAGCAGAACTGAGCCGTATCTTTTTTGTCTACGGAGAAGAGCGGCATGCGAGGAGAGTCAGCGCAGCAATCGTGCGCAGACGCCAGGATGGCCCCATCGAGACTACCCTCCAATTGGCAGAAGTGATACGAAGCGCGATGCCGGCAGCAGCGCTGCGTGAGAAACAACACCCTGCAAAGCGCTGCTTCCAGGCCATTCGAATTGAAGTGAACAATGAACTGGGCGAGGTGGAACAGATGATGCGCAGCGCCCCGGACCGACTGAACACGGGCGGAAGGCTCTGTGTGATTTCCTTCCATTCTCTGGAGGACCGCATCGTCAAGCAGGCAATCGCCGCACGGGAGCACGGCTGCACCTGTCCGCGGGAAGCGCCGGTCTGTACCTGCGGTTTCCGCCAGACTCTGAAAACGATAACAAGAAAGCCGATTCTGCCAACGCCGGAAGAATGTGCGGTGAACCCGCGTGCACGCAGTGCTAAACTCCGGGTGGCAGAAAGATTATAATCATGAAACTGAAAGATCTGATTTCGCAGCTTGAGATTCTGTCAGCCTCGGCGGACCCGGAGACAGAGATCAGCGGGCTAAGCTACGATTCACGGAAAACAAAAGAGGGCGACCTCTTTGTAGCTATTCGAGGGTTTGAAACGGACGGCCACCGCTTCATCCCGAAAGCCGTGGAGAAAAAGGCGTCGGTAATCCTCTGCGAGAGCCTGCCGGAGCAGGATGTGCCTTATGTGCAGGTGGCGGACAGCCGTCATGCACTGGCTTTATGCAGTTGCGCTTTTTACGGCAATCCCTCTTCAAAAATGCGGATGATCGGTATTACCGGAACCAGCGGGAAGACCAGTGTAAGTACATTGCTGAAGCATGTCCTGGAAGAAACCAGCGGAGCAAAGGTCGGGATGATCGGGACCACAGGAATCCAGATCGGACAGAATATGATTCCCTCCGAATTCACGACTCCGGAGAGCCTGGAACTGCAGAAACTCTTCGCCCATATGGCGGAGGAGCAGTGCAGCCATGTGGTAATGGAGGTCTCGTCCCACGCACTGGAACTCAGCCGTGTGGCAGGAATTGAGTTTGACACGGCGTTGTTTACCAACCTCAGCCAGGACCATCTGGACTTTCACGGGACGATGGAAAACTACGCTGCCGCCAAGAAAAGGATCTTTTCCCAGTGCCGCGAGGCCTGGGTCAACGCGGATGACGCCTGGACGTCTTTTATGACCGAGGGCGCAACCTGCCCGATGCGATTCTTTGGTACCGGGAGCGAGGCTCAGCTGCGTGCGGAGAATATCCGCTTTTACCCGGACAGGGTTGCTTTTGACGCGGTATATGATGAAAAACGGACCGAGACGGTGCTCCATATCCCAGGAACTTTTTCTGTGTCCAATGCGCTCGCCGTTATGGCAGCAGCCTTCTCGGAGGGCATCAGTCTGGAGGAGAGTGCCAGGGCATTGGGCAGCGCACATGGTGTGAAGGGAAGATTGGAGTCCTTACCAACCGATGGACCTTATCATATTCTGGTAGACTATTCCCATAAACCGGACGCTCTGGAGAAGGTGCTTCGCAGCCTCAGACCGATTACAGAAGGACGGCTGATTTGCCTGTTCGGCTGCGGCGGAGATCGGGACCGCTTGAAGAGGCCCCTGATGGGGAAGATTGCAGCGGAACTCTCCGATCTGGTGATTCTGACCAGCGACAACCCCAGAACCGAGGACCCGGAAAGCATCATCGACGAGATCCAGACGGGGCTGGAGGGCAGCCCTACACCCTGGATCCGCATCTGTGACCGAGTAAAGGCTATCCACAAAGCCATTGATCTGGCCAGAGAGGGCGATGTGATTCTGCTTGCGGGGAAAGGGCACGAGGACTACCAGATTGTCGGGCATGAGAAGCACCATATGGACGAGAGAGAACTAGTCGCCGGATACCTGAGAGAAAGAGAGACGAAGAGCTTATGACGATGCAGCTACTGTGTGCGTTTACGATCGCTTTTTTGTTCGTAACTGCTTTCGGTAAATGGTATATTCCCTGGCTGGAGAAGGAAAAGGCGAAACAGCAGATCAAGGAGAATGGCCCTACATGGCATGCGGCTAAGAGCGGTACCCCCACTATGGGCGGGGTCATGTTCATCCTCGGAACGGTTCTGGTCTGCCTGACGGTTGGGTTCCCGGGGATGCTGCACGGACGGTATGAGCACATTTTCGTCCTACTGTTTGCGCTGGTGTTCGGAGCCATCGGCCTCCTGGATGACTGGCAGAAGATCCGCAAAAAGCAGAATCTCGGCCTCTCTACCAGAGCCAAGTTCCTTCTGCAGCTGGTGGCGGCGCTGACCTTCCTCATGCTGATGAAGCGGATGGGGTTTCTGCATATGAAACTTTATTTGCCTCTCTCCGGACGGACGATTCCGATTCCGCCGGTGCTTTATTATATCTTTGCCGTGTTCGTGATCGTCGGTACGGTTAACGCCGTCAATATTACCGACGGTGTGGACGGACTGGCAACAGGAACTTCGATTCCGGTGTTTCTGTTCTTCGTTCTGGTAACCTTCGCCTGGGGAAGGGAATATCTGCAGCTTGGAATCTTTGCCTCGGCCATGGTGGGAGGTCTGATCGGCTTCCTGGTCTACAACTTCAACCCCGCCAAAGTCTTCATGGGGGACACGGGGAGTCTGTTTCTGGGCGGCGCAATCGCGGCATTGGCCTTCGCCTACGATATGCCCCTGATTCTGATTACGCTTTGTGTCATGTTTATCATTGAGACGCTTTCCGACATTATCCAGGTTGGCTACTTTAAACTCTCACATGGAAAAAGAGTGTTCCGTATGGCCCCTTTCCATCACCACCTTGAAATGGGAGGATGGACGGGCAGAAAGTGGAAGGAAAAAGAGATCTTCGTACTCTATACCGGTGTGTCACTGCTTTGCATGGTGTTCTCTTTCCTGATCGTATTTGAAAGATTTTAAGGGTCTGACTATGAAATTTGTTCTCACCTGCGGCGGGACCGCAGGTCATATCAATCCCGCGATCGCTGTGGCGCAGCGGTTGCGGGAACTTCTTCCCGACTGTGAGATTCTCTTCCTCGGGGCAGAAGGAAAAATGGAGATGGATCTGGTTCCCAGAGACGGATTCGACATCCGTCCCCTGCGGGTAACCAATCTGAGCCGCGGACACCATCTCGCGGATATCGGGCATAACATCCATTCCCTGAAGAATGTAATCGAATCCAGTCATGAGGCAAAGCGAATCCTGAAAGAATTCCATCCGGATGCGGTACTTGGTACCGGCGGATATGTCTGTTACCCCGTGCTCCATGAAGCATCAAAGCTGGGTATCCCGACACTGGTTCATGAGAGCAATGCAGTTCCCGGCCTCACCACAAAGATGCTGGCTGAGCAGGTGAGCTGTGTGCTTCTGGGATATGAGGAAAGCCGGAAGCACTATCCCTCCAGCGCCGATGTTCGGGTCACCGGAACTCCGGTGCGGGGAAAGTTCGGCCTGTATACCAAAGAACTTGCAAAAGAAGAACTGGGCATTGCACCGGATATGCCACTGGTAGTCTCAATGTGGGGATCCCTGGGCTCCGGTCATATGAACGAAACAATGGTCCGGATGCTCCCGCTGATGAAAGATCAGAAGGAGTTCCGGCTGATTCACGCGACAGGGAGTTATTATTACCAGGATTTGACGAAAAAACTGCAGGAGGCGGGTGTAAACACCGTCGAATGCAACGCCGATGTACGTGAATACATCTACGATGCTGCGAGGGTACTCTGTGCAGCAGACCTGGTACTCTGCCGGGCGGGGGCTTCCACACTCTCCGAACTCAGCAGCATCGGAAAACCTGCCCTGATCGTCCCGTCGCCCAACGTCACCAACCACCATCAGGAGAAAAATGCCAGACTGGTGGAGCGAGCCGGCGGCGCAAAGGTCCTGCTGGAGGGAGAGTTCGACGAGGCGAGTTTCCTCAAAGAGATCCGAAATTTGATCTCTGATCCGGAGACACTTGCGTCCATGTCCACGGCTATGTTTGATCTGGCAGTACCTGACGCACTGGATCGGATTGTGGATACGGTACTGGAATATGCCAGAAAAGGGAAAGCATAAAAATAAGCTTTCCCTTACAGGAAAAACATGCTATAATCAACAGACCGTATCTTACGGTCTGTTTTGTTTCAAGCTTCGGAAAAGATGGGAGAACCCGAATGGCATCGAAGAACTGGAAAGAACGACTGAACCTGGCGGCCTTCACCGACGAAGCCCAGGAAGAGTATCTGCGCGCCAGACGCCGCAGAGGCTTCAGCAGGCCACTGATCTTCGTCGTAGTGATTGTTGCGTCCATTTTTGTCCTGAGTCTGTTCTTCCGCGTGGAAGATATTCAGGTGGAAGGAAACACCCACTATACCGATGACGAAATCATCCGTGCCATCGACATTGAGGAGGGAGACAACCTCTTCTTCTTCGACCGGTTTGCCGCTATCAGCAGAGTCTTTTCCAAGCTTCCGTATATTGAGGAAGTCTCCCTGAAGCGCGCTCTGCCCAATCGCATCACCATCTCCGTAGCAGAAAGCACGGCTCTGGCCTACCTGATTCTCGGCGATGAGGAGTGGACCATGGATCACAACTGCAAGATCCTCGGCAAGGCGGCGGAAGGAGAAACTGCACAGCTGATCCCTATCGTAAATTTTAACCCAGGAACTCTCTTCATCGGCGAACGCCTTACGTCTGCCAACGGCGATGAAGCGCCGGTGGAGTATCTAAATGAAATCCTTATCCAGATAGAAGGACGAAATATGGTCGATCAGGTGGACCGAGTCGATTTTGAGAACGTCAACAGCCCTGAAATCGTCGTAAACGGACGCTTCACCTTCGTCATGGGGCGCTATTCTCAGGTCAGCCAGAAGTTTGCAATGCTGGCGGGGGTCCTGCAGACCCTGAAAGCGGGCGATGCCGGTGTCGTGGACCTGTCGGACGGCATCAAAGCCGTGTTCAGCCCAAACTGATCTTTCTGCGGAGAAAAATACAATGCCCTGACGCTGCATCTGGAAAACAGACAAAACTGCCGTTCCGGCCAATGAACCGGAGCGGCAGTTTTTTACAAAAATGACAGATAAAAATGCTCTCAAAAGAAAAAATTACAAAGCGATTACAAAAAAGTTGCCCGAAAATGAAAAAAACTATTGACCTTCGAAGAAAAATGTAATATTATAGGGGACACGAAGACAGAATAATTACACGCTGTTTGCGTTATTGACTCAGCTATTGAATCAGACAGGAGGCACAGGATATGGATTTCAAGGCCGAAGCTGGTCCCGAGAATGTCGTTACAATAAAAGTTATTGGTGTCGGCGGCGCCGGCAACAATGTTGTCAATCGTATGGTGAAGGCCGGCACCCAGGGTGTCG
>JAEEGL011577576.1_pt1 | contig 19908 bp, 20 predicted proteins | sample 9134231 | NCBI WGS metagenome assembly JAEEGL01 (sample SAMN16246548, study PRJNA631951) | gut metagenome | biome: gut microbiome; feature: rumen; material: fiber-attached | host: Bos | place: Iran: Karaj | collected 2018-10 | reverse complement strand
CAACTTCGCCAACATCCAGCGCACCACCCGCCGCAAGCTGCCCTTCGGCGTATGCCAGGTGGGCAAGGCCTTCCGCAATGAGATCACCCCGGGCAACTTCACCTTCCGCACCCGCGAGTTCGAGCAGATGGAGTGCGAGTTCTTCTGCAAGCCGGGCACCGACTTAGAGTGGTTCGCCTACTGGAAGGATTACTGCAAGAACTGGCTGACGAGCCTCGGCATCAGCGAGGAGAACCTCCGCCTGCGCGACCACACCCCGGCGGAGCTGGCCTTCTACTCCCGCGCCACCACCGACATCGAGTACGCCTTCCCCTTCACCGACTGGGGCGAGCTCTGGGGCATCGCCGACCGCACGGACTATGACCTGGGCCGCCATCAGGAGGCCAGCGGCAAGGACCTGACCTACTTCGACCAGGAGACGAACGAGCACTATGTGCCCTACGTCATCGAGCCGTCCCTCGGCTGCGACCGCGTCGCGCTGGCCTTCCTCTGCGAGGCCTATGACGAGGAGGTCGTGGATGAGAAAAAGAACGATGTGCGCACCGTGCTGCATCTGCATCCCTACCTCGCGCCGTTCAAATGCGCGATCCTGCCGCTGAGCAAGAAGGAAGTGCTCTCCGGCCCCGCCATGGAGCTCTATCGCGAGCTGTCGAAGGAGTTCATGTGCGATTACGACGAGACCGGCTCCATCGGCAAGCGCTACCGCCGCCAGGACGAGATCGGCACGCCGTTCTGCATCACCTTCGACTTCAACACCGTCGGCACGGAGACCGACGCGGCGGACCACTGCGTGACCATCCGCGAGCGTGACAGCATGGAGCAGGTGCGCATCCCCATCAGTGAAGTCAAAGACTGGATCGCCGAGCGCGTGAAGTTCTGATGAAAACCGTTGACCGTGCGGAGGGCAAAGGGCTCAGCCCTGCCCTCCGCTGGCTGTTCGCAGGCCTTTATCTGTTCGTCTGGGCGCTCGGCATCGGCATCGTGGCGCTCTATTTCGCCGCGCGCATGTACGGCTTTGAGCTGCTGCGCAGCTATCTGCAGTCTCCGCTGCTCCTGCTGCTGAACCTGCTGCCCGGGCTGCTGCTTGCGCTGCTGCTGCTGGGGATCACGAACCGGGTGTGGCCGGCTGTGCTGGGCAGCGGCGCCGTGATCATCGCGGGGGGCATCGCGCAGTTTTTCAAGCTGCAGACGCGCTCCGAGCCGCTGATCGCCGACGACCTGAAGTATATCACCGAGGCGGCCAACATCAGCTCCCGCTACGAGCTGCGTTTTGACGCCGCGATGCTCCTGTGTGCCGCGGCCGTCGTCGCCGCGACGGTGCTTGCGCTGCTGCTGCTGAAGGCGCGCTTTCGCCGGGCGCTGCCGCGGATCGTGTTCCTCGCGGCGGTGCTGGCCGCCTGTGCCGGGAGCTATTTCTGGCTGTACCGCAGCGAGCCGGTCTACGCGCAGACGGAAAACCTTGTCGCGGTCAATTCCAGATCGCTCTCGGACGGCGTCTATTTGATGAACGAGTGGAATGAGCGGGATCAGTTCTGCGGCCGCGGCTTCTGGTATCCCTTCCTTTACAGCACCGGCGACCTGGGCGCCGAGCGCCCGCCGCACTACAGCGCCGCGAAGGCCGAGGCGCTTCTGGCGCAGTATCAGGGGGCGGACATCCCGGCGGAGCGGAAGGTGAACGTCATCGCCGTCATGCTGGAGGCCTATGCGGATTTTTCCGTCTTTCCCCAGCTGGAATTCCTCGACGACCCCTACGACGCCTTCCACGCGCTGCAGCGGGAGGGGATCTCCGGGTGGCTCGACTGCAATATTTTCGCCGGCGGCACGATCGACACGGAGCGCTGCTTCATGACCGGCGCGCCGGAAATGTACAATTACCGCTTTCCCGCGGAATCCTTCGTCCGCTGGCTGGGCACGCAGGGCTATCGAACGGAATTCTGCCATCCGGGCTTCAGCTGGTTCTACAACCGTGAAAATGTCGCGGAGTATCTGGGCTTCGACCGCAGCTATTTCGGGGAATCCTACTTCCCCCTCGTCGGAGAGGACTGGATCATGCTCGACGAGGACTTCTTCCCGATGCTGCTCGAGCTGTACCGCGCCTCCGCCGCGGACGGCGCGCCGTATTTCAACATGAGCGTCACCTATCAGAACCACGGACCGTACGTTTCGGAGTATTACTATGACCCGGACCACCTGTACGTCCGGGGCGACATGAGCGAAGAGAGCAGCATCATCCTCAACAACTATTTCTGGGGCATCGAGCGGACGGACAAGGCGCTCCGGGAGCTGACGGACACGCTGCGCGACGACCCGGAGCCGCTCGTGCTGGTCCTCTTCGGCGATCACAAGCCATGGCTCGGAGACAACAGTACGGTCTATACCGACGTCGGCATCGATCTGCGCTACTGGGACGCTGCGTCCAATCTTGAGTATTGTCGGACGCCCTACCTGATCTGGGCCAATGAAGCCGCAAAACGCGCGCTCGGAAGCGATTTCACCGGCGAGGGCGGAGAGTTTTCGCCCTGCTACCTGATGATGAAGCTGTTTGACGCGTGCGGCTGGACCGGGGACGCCTATATGCAGGCGCTGCGGGAGGCCTATCCGCTGGTCGACATGATCAGCCCGCGGCTGAAGCACTACCGCTCCGGCGGGCGGCTTTCGTCCGATCTGGAATCCTTCCCGCCCGAGGTCGTGGCTGCGGTGGAACGGCTCCGGACCATGTCCTATTACCGGATGCGCGACGCAATGAGGTGAACGTATGCAGGACCGAGAAGAGATCGACTCCCCGCTGCTGGAGAAAAAACCGGAGCGCAGCGGCGAATACCTCTGGCGGGTGCTGAAGCCCGCCGGCTGCATCCTCGTGCTGCTGCTCCTGGTGCTGTATCTGATCTTCTGCTTCACTTACAGGCATGACCCGCTGGCGGACGCGTCACCTGCGCCGCAGCAAAGCGAACAGACACAGCAATGAAAAACGAGGCAGATTCAATCCGAATCTGCCTCGTTTTTTGCCTGGTGGCTGTACGCGCAGCCGCACCAGTCCTGCCGGTACAGGCCGTATTCCCGCGCCAGACGGATGCTGCGGAGATAACCGTCGCGCTTTTTGAAGTCCGAGGGAAGCCAGCGTACGCCATAGCGCTGCGCAAGCTCGGAACCGATGCGGTTGATGCGCTCCGGATCCTTGTGCGGCGAGACCGTCAGCGTCGTGCAGAAAAAGTCGAAGCCGCCGGCCGCGGCGCGGCGCGCCGTCTCCTCCAGCCGCAGCAGGAAGCAGCGCGTGCAGCGCGCGCCGCCCTCCGGCTCGGATTCATATCCGGCGGCGACCGCCTCAAAAGCGCCGCCGTCATAGCCGCATTCCATGATCCGGGCGGGGAGGTGCCTGAGCACCTCGCGCTGGTAATAAAGCCGCTTTTCATACTCCGCTTCCGGCTGGATGTTGGGATTATAATACAGGATCGTGACGTCAAAGTACTGCGTCAGATATTCCAGCACATAGCTGCTGCATGGACCGCAGCAGCTGTGCAGCAGCAGCGTCGGCTTTTCCTGCGGCGGCAGCGCGGCGATGATCTGATCCGTTTCAAGCTGATAATTCGTTTTCATATTGCGATTATACCACAAATGAAGGTTGACTTCAAAGGGAATATTGTTTAGTATAGGAGGTGCCTGAGAGAGTTCGGCTCCCTCAGACGAATCATGTTTGGAGGTACCGCCTATGGATGCCAGGACCAGCAAGGAGAATTATTATCTCGACATAGCGGACGCTGTGCTGGAGCGCTCCACATGCCTGCGCCGGAAGTACGGCGCGATCATCGTCCGGAACGACGAGATCATTTCCACGGGCTACAACGGCGCGCCCCGCGGCCGCCGCAACTGCACGGATCTGGGGCGCTGCGCCCGCGAAGAGATGAAGATCCCCAGAGGCGAGCGCTATGAACTTTGCCGCAGCGTCCATGCGGAGGCCAACGCCATCATTTCCGCAGCGCGCCGCGATATGCTGGACGCGACGCTTTATCTCGTCGGCCGCGACGCCAAGACGGGAGAGATCCTGAACGACACCACGCCCTGCTCCATGTGCCGGAGAATCATCATCAATTCCGGGATCCAGAAGATCATCTGCCGCGTCGGAGAGAACGAGTTCAGCGTCACCAACGTCCGCGACTGGATCTTCGATGACGATTCGCTGCCCTACGTCGTCCTGTAATCACCGATCGTGCCGGGCCGAGGTCCGGTAAAAATACAAACCTCATGAGCGGCAGGTTTCCACACCCTGCCCGCACGTGAAACGTGCAAGTAGAAAATGGAGGAAAACTCAATATGAAACCCCTTTCTGTCCGGCGCCTGACCTTTGCGGCGCTCATCGCGGCGGTCTACGCCGTGCTCACCATGGTCCTGGGCTTCATCTCCTACGGGCCCATTCAGTTTCGCATCGCGGAGGCGCTGTGCATCCTGCCGTTTTTCCTGCCCTTCACCACGTGGGGGCTCTTCGTCGGCTGTATCCTGGCCAACCTCATGAGCCCTGTCGGCGTCTTTGACGTGATCTTCGGCTCGCTGGCAACGCTGGGCTGCTGCCTGTGCGCCGCGGCCATCGGCAGGAACTGGGACGGCAAGCGCTGGGGACAGTGCATCCTGGCCTGCCTGATGCCCGTCGTCTGGAACGCCGTCATCGTGGGCGCGCTTCTGGCGCTGACCGCCGGCGAAGAGGAGGGCGCGAAGCTGGCGCTCTTCTTCCTCTACGGCGCGGAGGTCGGGCTGGGCGAGCTGGTCGTCATGTTCGTCCTCGGACTGCCGCTGATGCGGTGGCTGCCGAAGACGAAGTTTTTCCCGCAGCTGCAGGGAAAGCTTGACAAAGCGGACGGATAGGGTTATCTTGATCCTATAATTCCATAGACGGGGAGCTGGATATGTCCCGCGGGACCGTTCCGGCTGAGAAGAAGGCGCGAAAGCCCGAAGACCCTCGAACCTGATACGGGTAATGCCGGCGTAGGGAAACCGAGAAAGATCCCCCGCGGACATCCGTTCCGCGGGGGCTTTTCCGTACCGGTCTGCCTCGAATTACGGAAAGGAGAAATCATCATGAAAAGCATCACAACCAGAAAACTCGTGGAAAGCGCACTGTTCATCGCCATTGCGACCGTGCTGAGTCTGATCAAGATCGACCTGCCCTTCGGCGGCGGGGTCACCATCGTCAGCATGCTGCCCATCGTGTTCTGCAGTCACCGCTGGGGCTGGAAATGGGGCGTCGTGACAGCGTTCGTTTACAGCGCGGTCCAGCTGATCCTCGGGCTGGACAACGTCGGCTACGCTTCCAGCGTTGTTATGGTGTTCGGCGTGATCTTCCTGGACTACATCATCGCCTACACCTTCATCGGCCTGTCCGGCGTATTCGGGAATTCCCGCAAAGCCGTCTTCCTCGGGATCCTCGTCACCTTCCTTCTGCGCTTCCTCTGCCACCTGGTCACCGGCGCGTGGATCTGGGGCGAATGGATGCCGGAGGAGTTCATGAAGCTGCCCATGACGAACGTGTGGGTCTATTCCTTCCTGTACAACGGCTGGTACATGCTCTTCGAGATCGTGATCACGGAGATCGTGGCGATGCTGCTCTACGGGCCGCTGGGAAAGTACTTCCGCAGGGAAGACATCGGCTGATCACTTTTTTGTTGACATATCCACCGATATTCATGTATAATACAATTCCCTGTGGTCTTTCCGCAGGGAATTGATCTTGTCCGCTGCATCTGCCGGGGATCCCGGGGGATGTTGAGCATATTGAACGAAAGGAGAAAAGAAAATGCTTCGTACCTATCAGCCCAAGAAGCGTCAGCGCAAGAAAGAGCACGGCTTCCGCAAGAGAATGGCGACCGCCAACGGCCGCAAGGTCCTGTCCCGCCGCAGAGCAAAAGGCAGAGCGCGCCTGAGCGCCTGATCCCGCGCGGCATCCATGGAGCGCAAAGATCAATAACGAGTTGATCGGGCGGCATTATGACCGCCCTGTTTGCGCATCTGCGGGGCTTTGCAGACGCCGAGGGGATCGGCGCTTCCGCCGGAAAGGAGCGAAGGGATGAAATTCACGTCGACGCTGAAAAAGAACTATGAGTTTCATCGGCTCTACACGAAGGGGAAAAGCGCCGTCACACCCTTTCTGGTGGTATACGCCAGACAGAGCCGGCGCCCCGGCAACCGCATCGGCATCACGGTCAGCGCCAAGCTGGGCAAGGCAGTGAAGCGCAACCGCATCCGGCGGCGTCTTCGGGAGATCTACCGGCTGAATGAAACCCGCTTCGTCCCCGGGACGGAGCTGGTGATCGTCGCCAGGGGAAGGGCCGTGACCGCCTCCTACCGGCAGCTGGAATCGGCGTTTCTGCACGCGTGCGGAAAGCTGGGCGTCCTGACGGAGGAACGGAGATGAAACAGGTCCTGATCGCGCTGGTGCGCTTTTACCGCAGATACATCTCTCCGCTGAAAAAGCCCTGCTGCCGCTTTATCCCCACCTGTTCCCAGTACGCGCTTGAGGCGCTGGAGAAATACGGCGCCGCAAAGGGGACATGGCTCGCCATCAAGCGCATATCACGGTGTCACCCGTTTCACCGCGGGGAGCACGATTTTTATGATCCCGTGCCGTAACGGCGCGGACGACAGGAGAAACATCAATGGAGTATATCGCAAAACCCTTCGGCTGGCTGCTGATGACGCTGTACAACTTCGTCGGCAACTACGGCGTTGCGGTCTTCCTCTTCGCGCTGGTCGTCAAGATCATCCTTCTGCCGTTCCAGATGAAGAGCAAGAAGAGCATGATGCGCATGAGCGCGCTGCAGCCCCAGATCCAGGAGCTTCAGAAGCGCCATGAGGGCAACCCCCGCAAGCTTCAGGAGGAGACGAACAAGCTCTATAAGGAGGAGCACGTCAACCCAATGTCGGGCTGCCTCTGGTCCCTGATCCCGTTTCCGATCCTGCTGGCGCTGTACCGCGCGATCCGTTTCCCGCTGACGACCATGATGGGCGTGCCCGCCGACCTGGTCGCGACGGACGGCGCGCTGAGCGTCAAGCTGGCCGAGATGGGATTCAGTTCCTCCGCCAACGCCGCTTATCTTCAGCTGCAGCAATCCCAGTTCATCTCCGACAACTGGAGCAAGTTCGATTTCACTACGATCTCTGAAAAGATCCAGTTCATCAACTACAAATTCCTCGGCGTCAACCTCGGCGATCTGCCGAAGCTGAAATTCTGGGAGAACGGCATTACCTGGGCCGCCATCGGCCTGTTCCTGATCCCGATCATCTCCGCGGTGCTCAGCTATCTGCAGATGCAGATCAGCCAGAAGACCACGCCGCAGACCGGCACGACGCAGCAGCAGGCGCAGTCCCAGTCCCAGATGAAGACGATGAATCTGATGATGCCGCTGGTCTCACTGTATATCTGCTTCATCATGCCTGCCGCGCTGGGCATTTACTGGATCTTCACCAGTTTGCTCGGCATCATCCAGGACCTCATCCTGAACAAGGTCTACGGCAAACAGATGGAGCTCGAGCGCGCTGAGCGCGAGGCGCGGCAGCGCGCCCGCGAAGCGGAGTATGAGCGCAAGCGCCAGGAGACCGAACGCCTGCGTGCCGAGGGCAAGACGCAGGAGAACACCAACACCAGCAAGAAAAAGCAGCAGGCCCGCCAGCGCGCCGAGATGGATGAGCTGCGCGCCGCCGCCATCCGCAGCGACCGCGCCGCGAAGCGCGCCGCCATGGGCATCGAGGAGGAGAAGATCCCCGATTCCCAGGTGGGCAACCGGCGCTACGCCAGAGGCCGCGCCTATGTCGCAGATCGCTTCACGAACCCGGAGAACGCCGAGGAGGCCACGGTCGCCGCGGCGGAGGAGAGCGCCAGCTGGACCGCGGAACATGCGGACAGGCAGAACGATGAAACGATTCCTGCCGCCGAAGAGACCGGGACCGCCGCCCCGAAAGCGAAAGCGGCTGTTCCCGACGAAGCCGGAGAAGACGAATACGAGGACGATTACGACGACTTCGACGACGAGGCCGATCCGGACGACGAAGAGGAATGAGGTTAGAGGAGAACTATGACAAAAACGATTGAAGTCAGCGGCAGGACCGAGGAAGAGGCCATTGCCGCCGGCCTGGAACAGCTCGGAAAGACCCGCGACGAGGTCTCCGTGGAGGTCGTGGAGCGCTCCAAGAAGGGTGTGCTCGGCATCGGCCGCACGGATGCCGTGGTGCGTCTGAGCTATGAGGTCGCCGATACCCAGCGCGACCGCGTGGAGCGCTATCTCCGCGGCCTGCTGGACTGCATGGGCATCGAGGCCGACATTGAGATCACCGAGCGCGAGGGCGGCGGGCTGGTCGCCAACCTCAGCGGCAGCGCCATGGGCGCCGTCATCGGCCGCAGAGGCGAGACCCTGGACGCCATCCAGCATCTGGTGAACTACTCCGTCAACCGCGGCAGCGAGAAGATGCACATCAGCGTGGACGCGGAGAACTATCGCAGCAAGCGGGAGGAATCTCTCGTGCGCCTTGCGGAGAAGATGGCCGCGAAGGCCGTCAAGTACAAGCGCTCGATGGCGCTGGAGCCCATGAACAGCTATGAGCGCCATGTGATCCACACCGCGCTGCAGAACTATGAGGGCGTCTCGACGGCCTCCACCGGCGTGGAGCCCAACCGCCGCGTCGTCGTGACCTATGAGAAGCCGGAGCATACCCCCAGCAAGCCCCAGTCCCGCGAGTGGGCATGACGCAGAAAAGAGAGGAAACGCACCATGATGTATGAACGGATTTGCAGCTTCCTGAGCGAGCAGCTCGGCATCGACCCGGCGGAGATCCGCCCGGAGAGCAACGTCATCGAGGATCTGGGAGCCGATTCCCTCGACCTTGTGGAGATGCTCACCGAGATGGAGAACGAGTACAACATCATCATCACCGACGAGCGTGTGCGCGAGCTCACCACCGTCGGCGAGATCGCGAACTTCCTGGAGGAGCTTGTCAAAAAGTAACCCGGGAATCAGACAAAAAGCACACAGAGGGAGGGCGCCCCGTCGGGGCGCCCTCCCTCTGTGTGCTTTCCCGGATCACTCCATGCCGAGATAGTCGTAGCCGGCGTCGGTAACGGCGGCCTTGACGGCGTTTTCGTCCACCGGGGCGCTGAGCGTCAGCACGGCGGCCTTCTTCTCGTGGCTCGGCTCGGCCTTCTCCACGCCCGCGAGCGCCTCCAGCGCCTTCTTGACGCGGCCCTCGCAGTGGGCGCACATCATGCCGTCGATCTTTACGGTTTTTGTCATTTTCTGTTCCTCCTTCAGGTTGTATTGAATCTCTTCCACCGCACGGCGGAAGGCGGTTTCCTCGATGGGGGTTCCGGGCTTGTCGCGGTGCGCGTCATGGATGCGCAGCAGGTTCAGGCGCAGCGCGTTGCTGACGACGCAGAAGCTGGACAAGCTCATGGCCGCCGCGCCCAGCATGGGGTTCAGCGTCAGGCCGAGCTTCACGAAGACGCCCGCCGCGATGGGGATGCACACGACGTTGTAGAAAAACGCCCAGAACAGGTTTTCCCGGATGTTGCGCAGCGTCGCGCGGGAAAGGCGCACCGCGGCGGCTACGTCGGTCAGGCGGGACTTCATCAGCACCACGTCCGCCGCGTCGATGGCAACGTCCGTCCCGGCGCCGATGGCGACGCCGATGTCCGCGCGGGTCAGGGCGGGCGCGTCGTTGATGCCGTCGCCCACCATGATGACCTTGCCGAGTTCTTTCAGACGGCGGATGACGCCCTCCTTGCCGTCGGGCAGCACCCCGGCCACCACGTCGTCCACCCCGGCTTCACGGCCGATGGCGGCGGCGGTCCTTGCGTTGTCGCCGGTCAGCATCACGACGCGGATGCCCATGCCGCGCAGCGCGGCAATGGCTGCGGGGCTGTCCGGCTTGATGACGTCCGCCACGGCGATGACGCCGAGGAAGCGTCCGTCCCGGACAAAGAGCAGCGGCGTTTTTCCCTGCTCCGCCAGGTCCTCCGCCTGCGTGCGGACGTCGCTCGGGAGCGCCAGGAGCGAGCCGATGTACTGCATGCTGCCGCCGGTCAGGGGTTCCCCGTCCAGCACGGCGGTCAGGCCGTTGCCGGGCAGCGCGGCGAACTCCAAGACCGCGGGACAGGGGAGCCCCAGCGCCTCGGCGCGCGCAACCACGGCGCGGGCCAGCGGGTGCTCGCTTTTCTTTTCCAGCGCGTAGGCCGCGGTCAGCAGCTCCGCCTCGGAAACGCCCGCCGCGGGCAGGACATCCGTCACCTGCGGCGCGCCCTCGGTGATCGTTCCGGTCTTATCCAGCGCGATGATCTGCGTCTTGCCGGTCTCCTCCAGAGAGACGGCGGTCTTAAAGAGGATCCCGTTTTTCGCGCCCATGCCGTTGCCGACCATGATGGCCACGGGCGTTGCCAGACCCAGCGCGCACGGGCAGGAGATCACGAGTACGGAGATGCCCCGCGCCAGCGCGAAGGGGAAGGGCCGGCCGATCAGCAGCCAGATCAGCAGCGTGACGGCGGCGATGGAGATCACCGCCGGGACGAAGACGCCGGAGACGCGGTCCGCGATCTTGGCGATGGGCGCCTTTGTCGCCGCGGCGTCGGAGACCATTTTGATGATCTGGGAGAGCGTCGTGTCCTCGCCGACGCGCTCGGCGCGGCAGGTCAGATAGCCGCTGCGGTTCACGGTGGCTGCGGAGACGCTGTCGCCCTCCGCCTTGTCCACCGGGATGCTCTCGCCGGTCAGGGCGGATTCGTCCACGGCGCTGCTGCCCGAGACGACGACGCCGTCCACCGGGATGTTCTCTCCCGGCCGCACCGCGAACAGGTCCCCGATGCGCACTTCCTCGATGGGAACGGTCTGCTCCACGCCGCCGCGCAGGACGTTCGCCGTCTTCGGCGCCAGCTTCATGAGCCCCTTGAGCGCGTCCGTCGTGCGGCCCTTGGAGCGGGCTTCCAGCATCTTGCCGACGGTGATCAGCGTCAGGATCATGGCGGCGGATTCGAAATAGAATTCATCCATATACGCCATGGCCGCCGCGCTGTCGCCCCGGACCGCGGCGCCGCTCATGGAGAACAGCGCATAGACGCTCCAGACGAAGCTGGCCGCGCTGCCCAGCGCCACCAGCGTGTCCATGTTGGGGGCGCGGTGCCACAGACTCTTGAAGCCGGAGACAAAGAACCTCTGGTTGATCAGCATGACGATCGCGGCGAGGATCATCTGCACAAGCCCGATGGCGACGGGATTGCCCTCGAAGAAGGGGGGCAGGGGAGCTCCCCACATATGATGCCCCATCGAGACGTACATCAGCACGATCAGGAAACCGACGGAGGCGATGAGCCGCCGCTTCAGCTTCGGCGTCTCATGGTCGCGCAGCGCTTCCTCCTCTTCCGAAACAGATGCGGCGTGATCCTGCTTCGCCGCGCCCTTCAGCGCGGCGCCGTAGCCCGCGTTTTCCACCGCCGCGATGACGGCTTCCGGCGAGGCCGTGCCGACAACGCCCATGGAGTTGGTCAGCAGACTGACCGAACAGCTTTCCACGCCCGGTACGGCGCTGACCGCCTTTTCCACGCGGTTGCTGCATGCGGCACAGGTCATGCCGGTCACCATGTATTGTTCCATAAAGAATCACATCCACTCATAAGATACTTCCGCTGCGTCCAATGCCTGCGCAGCAGGGGGATCCGAGGGGGCAAGGCCCCGTCGGATCCGATCTGACGCCGGCGTGCCTTATCGCATCAGACGCTCCAGCGTTTCCATCAGCTCATCCGCAACTTCGTCCCGCCCGTCGCGGATGTCCCGGATGACGCAGGAGTGCAGATGCGACCGCAGCACCTCCCGGCTGAAGGCATCCACCGCCGCGCCGATCGCCGCGGACTGGATCAGAATGTCGTTGCAGTACGCGTCGTTCTCGATCATCTTCTTCACGCCGCGCACCTGCCCCTCCAGACGGCTCAGGCGGTTCAGCAGCTTCTTTTTCTCCTCCTCCGCGCGCACGGTCTTCTTTGCGCAGGCGGGGCAGGACAGTTCCTTTGCTTGTTCCATTGTGATCCCTCCAAATACCCCGTCGGGGTATAATGATCATATACCCTCATGGGGTATTTGTCAAGCCCCTTTTCCGGCAGATGCAAAAAGAAACCACCGCAGCGTTACAGCCGCGGTGGAAAGCGTCTCCGGATTCGGGCTTTTTATTCCTCGGAAGGCGATTCGGACATGTTGGCGATCAGCAGATACTCCAACATCAGCAGCACTGCCGCCGTAACGCCCAGAAGGACGTTCCAGGCCGCGGCGCGCTCCTCAAACAGCGTCGCGATGTTCAGATAAATGCCGAGCTGGACAAGGATCAACGCGCGCCCGCCGTGCCCCGCGCCGAAGAAATAGGACGCGATGAAATAGAACGCCACCGTGGCGGCGACGACGGCAAGGATCTCCGGCGCATAGTTCCAGATGATCGGATCTTCGGAGTGCAGCTTGTAGCAGAATACCAGCCAGAAGCAGTAGAACAGCGTGATCACCACCGCTGCACTGCGCCCGACGGAACCGCTGCCGCTCTTCTTTCTGAAGAGAAAGGGGATCGAGATGCCCGCCAGGATGCCGAACGCACCGAACAGCCGCTGTCCCAGCGGATACCGGCTGTGTCCGGCGGCAAAGAGCAGGATGCAGGACGCCGCGACGAAGGCGGCGCAGAGTACCCACCCGATGATGAACGGGATGCTGTTCTCACAGCGGAGCGCACGATCGGCGCTCGTCCCGCGGTCAAAGCGGCCGAGCCACAGAAGCGTCACGACACAGAAGGCCGCGGCGGCCAGGACGCTGAAAATCACAAAGACCACCGCCGTCCCCGCACCGGGGATCGGGAAGCCCGTTTCCTTGTCGAAGGCGTTCATGGTCTGCAGCCAGCGGAGAAACGCGCCGAAGATGCCCAGCACCAGCGTGCTCACCGTCAGGGTCAAAGCGGTTTTTCGCATAATCTCCCGTCCGTTCCAATAGAAATGATGTGAAGCTATTCTATACCCGGCGCCGTCTCCCGTCAAGTCAACACTGATGCGCCGCCGATGACGATCGGTTCGGCGCTCCCGAAAGAACGGACGGCGCGAACGAAAGAAAGGGGCGTGGCGCAATGAAACAGATCTTCCTCTTCTCGTGCTTTGCCGTGCTGCTTGCGTTCGGGCTGCCGCTGCTGCTGTATATCCCCGGAAGCGGCGCCCCCGGGCCGACCGCGCCGCCGGCGCCGACCGAAGCCGCGGAAACCGCGCAGCCGGAGGCGGCCGAATCGGCGCAGCCGGTGCTGGACGCGAGCATCCTGCTCGCGGTGCGGACGGACTCCGGCGTGGAGACGCTTTCCATGGCGGAATATCTCCCGATGGCGCTGGCAGGGGAGATGCCCGCATCCTTCGAGCCGGAGGCGCTGAAAGCGCAGGCCGTGGCGCTGCGGACCTATGCGCTCTTTTACCGGGGACAGCGCAAGGCCGTGCATCCGGAGGCGGACGTCTGTACCGATCCGGGCTGCTGCGCGGCGGCGGCAGAGCCCGATGCGCTCCGGAAGGCCTGGGGCGGGCGGAGCGACGAATATACCCGGAAGCTGGCCGATGCCGTGCGGGACACGGACGGGCAGTATCTGGTCTGGGAGGATGCCCCGGCGCTGACCGTGTTCCACGCGTCCTCCTCGCTGTGCACCGAGGACGGTGCGGCGCTGGGAGTGGACAGACGCTATCTGGTCAGCGTGGACACGCCGGAGACGGCGGAGCGCGTCCGGAACCTCTGCAGCACGGTGGAGGTCACCGCGGAGGAATTTGCGGCCTCGGTCCGCAGTGTGCTTCCGGAGGCGGCGCTCTCCGGCGCGCCGGAGACCTGGCTCGGTCCCGTGCGGCTGGACGGCGCGGGGCGCGTCGCCGCCGCGGAGATCGGCGGCGCAGAGCTCAGCGGACTGGCGCTGCGCCAGCTGTTCTCCCTGCGTTCTACGGATTTTACGCTCGCCTGGGCGGACGGGCGTTTCGTCTTCCGCGTCCGGGGCAGCGGCCACGGGCTCGGCATGAGCCAGTACGGCGCGAACCTCATGGCGCTCGACGGCGCGGATTATACCGCGATCCTCCGTCATTATTACCCCGGAACGGAACTGGTCATCGCGCTGCGTAATTAGCCCTTGTCCTTTTCGCGCGCGGGTGATATATTATGCATAATCTCTGTGCAGGGGTAAAACGCCTTGAACAAACGATTTTCACCGAGACAACTGATGAAGCGGCATCCGGAGTACTGGTATTTCCTGTTCATCCCCGGCTACATCTGCTGCTTCTTTATCATGGAGCATCTGGTGCCTTCGGACTGCGATTACTGGGTGTCCTGGTGCCGGCTGGACGATTATATCCCGTTCCTGGACTTTTTCGTGATCCCCTATGTGATGTGGTATCCCTTCCTCCTGGTGGCGGGACTGGGGCTCATGTTCCGTGACATCCCGGAGATGAAGCGCTATGTCTGGTTCATGATCGCCGGGTTCGGCTTTTCGATGGTCTTCTGCGTCCTGTTCCCCAACGGACAGGACCTGCGTCCGACGGCCTTCGCGCACGACAATTTCTTCACCTGGCTGCTGGGACGCGTCTATGCCGCAGACACCAATACGAACGTGATCCCCAGCATGCACATCATCGGCTGCACCGCCGCGTGCATCGGCGTCTTCCGAAGCCCGCCGCTCCGCCGGTGGCGTCTGCCGATCCTGATCGCCGCAATCCTGATCTGCCTGTCCACCGTCTTTGTGAAGCAGCATTCCATCCTGGACATTTTTGCCGGCTTCGCCGTATGCATCCCCCTTTGGTTCATCTTCTATTACCGGAGGCCGCGCGGGGAAAAGAAAACCGACTGAGTCGATTGCTCAGTCGGTTTTCCTTTTGGCCGGCGCCGATCAGACCGCCATCGGCACCCTGCGGACAACCCGCGCCCTGATCCCGCCGCTTTTTCTTGCGTTACGCAATCAGCCTGCGGAATGCCGCCGTTCTCCGGAGCGTTTTCCGCAATCCGGCGCCGCCGGAGGCCGCATTATCGGAAATCCGTGAAAAGAAGATCCACGTCGACGCGTCCGCTGATGCCGTCCACATACCCGCTGGAGCCGTACTGCCACATCTGGAAATCATAGTAGTAATTCGTCGCGTCCACATAGTGCGCCAGCCATTTCGGGAAGCGCTCCAGGCGCGGCAGATCGAGACGCAGATAGGCCATCGTGGGGTTGAAGTAGGTCATCGGCTGATAACCGGCAGCCGCCAGACCGTCGCAGAAGGCGACGATGCAGTCCGTGACGACCTGCCAGTTCGGCGCCCTGGAACGCGAACCGGCGGCAAGCACCTGTTCCCAGTCGCAGACCACGGGGAGCGTCACATTCCAGTCCCGGATCAGCTCCAGCGTGAAGTCCAGCTCTTCCTGCATCTCCTGCAGATTCAGCGCCTGGGAGAAGAAGTAAATGCCGACTTCGATGCCGTTGTCCAGTGCGCCGCGGATGTTGTCGCGGAAGTATTTGTCTTCCCCGAGATCACCTGAGATATAGGTGCGGTAGCCGCAGCGGATAAAAGCGAATTCCACGCCGGAGGCGGCAACCTTCGCCCAGTCGATCTCCCCCTGATAAGCGCTCACGTCGATCCCCCAGCGCACCTTTGTAACGCCGTCGTCATAGTGCTTTCGCCCGCCGTTGTCATAGAACGCCGCGGTGTCGTACGGGCTGCGCTCCAGGTCGTGGTTGATCGGGACGCGCTTGCCTGAGAAAAGGATCCAGGTTTTGGCGACATAGTCCCGCACCCGCACCAGCACCGCGCAGATCTCCGCGCGGGTAAGCTGGTCGCTCCCCTTGAACAATCGCGCGCCGCCCGCGTCCACGCTGCCCTCCATGATCCCCGCGGCATAGAGCTGCAGGACGCTCTTCCGCACGCTGTCGGCATAGGGGCGCTCCGACGGGGTGCCCTCCAGCTCCAGCGCCGCGGCGCAGAGATCCGCCAGCGCATCGCGCGTGATGGCGGCGTTCAGCTGACTGACGCTGCCCTCCGTCACATATTCCTTCTCTTCCGCAAAGGACAGATATCCGCTGGCCCAGTGCGCCGTTACGCCCGTTTCCGAGGGCGCGTCCGGCTCCTGCTCCGGGAAACCGGAGGCGAGCAGGATCAGCTTCAACGCTTCGCCCCAGGTCACGTTCTTCTGCGGACGGAAGCTGCCGTCCTCATAGCCGTTGACCACGCCCGCGCCGGCAAGCTCCGCCACATAGCCGGCATACCATGCCGTCGTCGGCACGTCGGGGAACACCGCTTCCGGAAGTGCTTCCGGCGCCGCGGGCTCGTCCGGTTCGGCGCCGTCCTCCGTTTTGTCCGGCGCAGGCGCTGCCTCCGGCTCCCCGGATTCCTCCGGTTCCGGCGCGGCTGCCGGCTGCGGCGGCGTCACGGGCGACGCGCTCCACCTGGCCTTCAGGTTCAGATTCTGCGTGACGGTGTCCGTCGGGAGCAGCAGCGTTCCGTCCGGCTTTTCCCAGCCGGCGAAATACAGGCCGCTGCGGACGGCGTTCGGAAGAGCGCCGTAGGGCGCCCCCGTCCGGTAGACAGCGACGTCGCTCAGCGCGTTTTCGCCGCCGTTGGCGTCAAGAATCAGCCAATTCCAGCCCAGCGGCGCCCCGTATCGCTCGAAGGTGTAATCTTCATAGAGGAAGATGTTGGCCTCCATGATCCGCCGCTGCAGCGCCACGGTGTTGACGCCGCCGCCGATGTGACACCAGGCGGCGAAGGCGCAGGCGATCTGCTGATCGGTGTATTGACCGATGCCGTTGATGAGATAGGACGGGAGACGGTTCTCCGCGCGCAGCCAGCCGGGACCCAGCGCATAGCACATGGCGACCATGGCGTCAAACTGGCCCTGGGTCACGGAAATGTCATATTTCTTCAGAAAAGTGCCGTTGATATGATCCGCGAATTTCTGCATGTTTTCGCGCATGAGCTGCTCGGCTCCGGCCTCGGTGATGCCGTTGGGATAATCCGCCGGGTTGATGAGGCAGCCATAGCCGATGTACCAGTAACCGCCGACGTACATCGCGCGCTCGGTGAAGCTCTCGCCCTTCTTGAGAAATTCGACAAGATCGTCGGAAAACGTCATCTCGGAATATCCCGCGGCCGCGGCCGGGCAGCAGGCAAGCAGAAGCGCCGCCGCCAGGAACAGACATATCCACTGTTTCTTCATGATCGCTTCTCCCCTTCGGACAAAAATTAGCATGAAAATGCATCATATTTCCCCCCACTATGCAATTCCGGAAGAATCTGCTATAATACGATCGAGAACACGGACGGAGCGGACGCACATGAAGGATCTGACCGTGGGCATCCTCGCCCACGTCGATGCGGGGAAGACCACGCTGAGCGAGGCGATCCTGTATCGCAGCGGACAAGTAAAAACGCCGGGGCGCGTCGACCGCGGCGACAGCGCGCTGGACACCCATGCGCTGGAGCGGCGTCGCGGCATCACGATCTTCTCCGCCCAGGCGGTCGTGCCCTGGGGCGGCGGGCGGATCACGCTGCTGGATACGCCGGGGCATGTGGATTTTTCCGCCGAGATGGAGCGGACCCTGGGCGTCCTCGACTGCGCCGTCCTGGTCATCAGCGGAAGCGACGGCGTCCAGGCCCACACGGAGACGCTCTGGCGGCTGCTGCGGCGCTACGGGGTCCCGGTCTTCCTGTTCGTGACGAAGATGGATCTGCCCGCGGCCGACAAAGAGAAGCTGATGGCGGATCTGACCGCCCATCTGGACGAGCATATCCTGGACTTTACCGAGCGCCCCGCGGACGAGGAGCTCGCCATGTGCTCCGAGGCGGCGCTGGAGCGCTATATGGCCGCCGGGACGCTCGCCGACGACGACCTTACGGAACTGATCGCGCAGCGTGCGCTGTTCCCCTGCCTGTTCGGCTCCGGCCTTCGGGCGGAAGGGATCGACGGACTTCTGGACGCGCTGATGCGCTATGCCCCCGTGCCGGCGTACGGGGCGGAGCTCGGCGCGCGGGTCTACAAGATCAGCTATGATCCGTCCGGCGCCCGGCTGACGCACCTGCGCGTCACGGGCGGCGCGCTGCGCGTCCGCCAGACGCTCCGGCTCTCCGACCGCCGCGGCGCGGTGCACGAGGAAAAGATCACCGGGATCCGCATATACTCCGGCGCGAAGTATACCGCCGCGGAGAAGGCGGAAGCGGGGACGGTCTGCGCGATCACCGGCCTGAGCGCAAGCTTTGCCGGTCAGGGGCTCGGCTTTGAGCCGGATCTGCCGTCTCCGGTGCTGATCCCGGCGCTGACCTATCGCCTCATCCTTCCGGAGGGCGTCGACGACAAGACGGCCATGCCGCTGCTGAAAAAGCTGGAGGAGGAGGACCCGCTGCTGCGCTTCGGCTGGGACGCCCGGGCGAAGGAGCTCCGGCTGCAGCTCATGGGTCCGGTGCAGATCGAGGTGCTGGAGAGCGTCATCGCGGAACGCTTCGGCTTCGATGTGCGCGTGGACGCGGGGCATATCCAGTACAGGGAGACCATCGCCGCGCCGGTGGAGGGCGCGGGGCACTTTGAGCCGCTGCGCCATTACGCGGAGGTCCATCTGCTCCTGGAGCCGCTGGAGCCGGGGCGCGGGATCATACTGGAGAGCGACTGCGCGACGGACCTGCTGGATCTGAACTGGCAGCGGCTTGTGCTGACCCACCTCGCGGAGAAGCAGCATCTCGGTGTGCTGACCGGCGCGCCGCTGACGGACGTGCGCATCACGCTGCTGGCCGGACGCGCCCACCTGAAACACACAGAGGGCGGCGACTTCCGGCAGGCGACCTACCGCGCGGTGCGGCAGGGGCTGATGAAGGCGCAGAGCGTGCTGCTGGAGCCGTATTACAGTTTCCGGCTGGAAGTGCCTGCCGCCCAGACCGGGCGGGCGATCAGCGATCTGCGGTCGATGCACGGCGATTTTTCGGTGGAAAACACGGAGACGGACGCCGTTCTGGAGGGAAAAGCGCCCGTCATCTGCCTGCGGGATTACAGCGTAGAGGTCGCGGCCTACACCGGCGGGCGCGGGCGGCTGAGCTGCGTCATGGCGGGGTATTATCCCTGCCACAACACCGCCGCGGTGATCGCCGACGCGCATTACGACCCGGAAGCGGACCTTGAGAACACGCCGGACAGCGTGTTCTGCGCCCACGGCGCGGGCGTCACGGTCAAGTGGGACAAGGTGGACGAATACTGCCATGTGGATTCCGGCCGCAGCGGCGGCGGGACACGCGCCGCGCCGCGGCTGCGCATGGGCTCGCTCAGCATCGACGAGAAGGAACTGGAGGCCATCATGGAGCGGGAATTCGGGCCGATCCGCCGCCCCATGTACACCAGCCCCGTTCGCAGCGATCCGGAGCGGGCGAGGCCGACGTTCCGGGAAAAGAAGGAACTCCTGGTCATCGACGGCTACAACGTCATTTACGCCTGGGATGAGCTGAAGGCCCTTGCGGCAGAGCACCTCGACACGGCGCGCCACCGGCTGGAGGAGGTCCTCCTGAACTATCACGGCTTCACCGGCAGCGATGTGGTGCTGGTCTTCGACGGTTACGCGGTGAAGGGCAACCCCGGCGAAAAGCACGGCGAGGGCGGCCTCCGCGTCGTCTATACAAAGGAAAACGAGAGCGCCGACCTCTATATCGAACGGCTGCTCCATGAGATCGGGAAAAACCGCGCCGTCCGCCTCGTCACCAGCGACAACCTGATCCGGCTTTCCGCGCTGGGCAGCGGCATCGCCCGCACCAGCGCCCGGGAATTCGGCCATGAGATGGACTGGGTCATGGGACAGATCGGCGACATCCTGCGGAAAAGCGCGGAGGGGAGCCATACCGTTTCCGTCCGCGACGGAAAGCTCTGATCGGAGAACGCGCATGGAAGACGATCT
>JAEEGL012114927.1_pt1 | contig 19909 bp, 20 predicted proteins | sample 9134231 | NCBI WGS metagenome assembly JAEEGL01 (sample SAMN16246548, study PRJNA631951) | gut metagenome | biome: gut microbiome; feature: rumen; material: fiber-attached | host: Bos | place: Iran: Karaj | collected 2018-10 | reverse complement strand
TTTATCGGTCTCTTTGGTTCTTTTGGTTATTTCCGTGTTGTGGTCAAAATGTGGTCAAATTTGGTGAATACAAAAAACCGAACCTTGTTAAGTACTTAAAAATAAATAGCTTACAAGGTCGGTTTTGTGCCTCGGGCGGGAGCTAAGATGTTGGTGGCAGGTGGGGATTATTGTGTGTTCATTGTTGGCTATTAAGGAGTTGAGTCCCAATTAGTTATCCCGCTTGCAGAAGTTATCTAATCAGCCCCCGAAAAATGTGGTCAAGTGTGGCCGATTGTTGGAAGTTGTGGTCAAAACGTGGTCAAGCGTAATTTGATTTTTTGCCGAATAATGCCGAACTTTGAACGCTAAAGTTTGCTTATATGAAAAAGTATCTGTTTGCTCTTGCGACCCTGTCGCTACTGTTTGCTTGTACGCCGGAAGAAAACGGTGCCGATAATAACCAGTCCGGAAATGGTGGAGATAAGATTGTCCACGTGACGGGTATTCAGCTTGACCGCAACTCCGCGACCATCAAGGAGGGCGAGTCCATCACGCTCGTAGCGACGGTTACTCCGGCCAATGCCGAGAATAAATCTGTCTCCTGGTCCAGTAGCAGCGATGCCGTAGCCACGGTGGATGCGAGTGGCAAGGTTACAGGCGTCAAAGCCGGTAGTGCAACCATTACAGCGACCGCAGATGACGGCGGGATGAAGGCAACCTGCTCCCTTACCGTAGAGGCCAACCTCGCCCCGTCCGTAACCGTAGGTGCCGACCATATCTCCGCGGTTAGTGTTGTCCTTCAGGGCAAGGCTAATCTTGGATCAACTGCCGCATCTGACCTGAAGATAGGCTTCCAATATTCGAAATCTGCAGGAATAATGCCGTCCAATTCCATAACTATTGATGCTGAAAACGTTCAGGCCGATTACAGCTATTCAAACTCTATTACCGGACTTGAACCTGCAACAACCTACTATTATCGTAGTTTCATCCGCCAAAACAATGTCGATACCTACGGCGAGACCAAGGAGTTCACGACCAAGGATGTAGCTTCGCTGCTGGAGACTAAGGATGCAAGCGGAGTCGAGGCGACGAAAGCCAGCCTGAATGCAAAACTTGACCTTACGGATGTCAAGTATTCAAGCAAGACTTACGGCTTTTACTGGGGAACGTCAGAGGACTTCCTACATAACTGGGAGCGTGGAAGTGAGATAGAAGACAATGCATACTCAGCTTCCCTGACAGGCCTCTCTCATAAGACGCAGTACTGGTACAAAGCCTATGTGAAGCTTGACGACCAGACCTTCTATGGCGAGGTCAAGACATTCACGATGGCACAAGGGGTTACGAGTATCACTCTTGACAAGACATCGATAAGGCTGAATGAAGGCCAGGAGCAGACGTTGACGCCAACAGTGAATCCATCAAATGCAGCGGACAAATCCTTGAACTGGAGTTCCAGCAACACTTCTGTTGCCACGGTGGATGCCGAAGGTAAAGTGACTGCCATATCAAAAGGTTCTGCAAAAATTAAGGCTGAGGCCAAGGATGGAAGCGGGAAGTATGCAACTTGCTCGGTGACGGTAAATAGACTGGTTTCATCCATCCAACTTAACAAGACATCTATTTCCATCTACAATGGAAAAACAAAGGCTCTGACCGCCACGGTTACCCCTTCTGATGCCACCAATACGGCCGTTACCTGGACTAGCTCCAATACCTCTGTCGCGACAGTATCCAGCTCCGGTGTGGTGACAGGAGAAGCCCGTGGCACCGCTACCATCACCGTCACGGCCAAAGATGGCAGCGGAGTCAAGGCTACATGCGAGGTGGAGGTCAAGCAGTATGTAACGAGTATCACACTGGACAAAACATCGTTGCCGCTGGCGATTGGCTCCGAGGCTACGCTTTCTGTCACAAGCGTTCTGCCGGACAATGCCAACAACAAGAGTGTGACATGGTCGTCTTCCGATAGCTCAATAGCTACTGTCGACAATCACGGCAAGGTGACTGCGAAAGCAAAGGGTAATGCCATCATCAAAGCGACAGCAAATGATGGTAGCGGAGTTTCCACTTCTTGTGATGTTTTAGTAAGGAAGACCCCTTGCCCAGCAGGCGCGGTGGATCTTGGCTTGTCGGTGTATTGGGGCACAACCAACATCGGTGCCAGTAAGCCCAAAGACTACGGCGACTATTATGCCTGGGGCGAGACTACGACCAAGTCGAATTACTCTTGGTCCACTTATGAGTTCAGCCCCGGTATAAATCAAAATTTTCCCCTCTACAAGTACAACACCAGTATATCTTTTGGAACTGTGGATAACAAGACGGTATTGGACCCGAAGGACGACGTTGCCCACGTTAAGCTCGGTGCTAATTGGCGTATGCCCACGGATGCTGAGTGGACAGAGTTAAGGACCAAGTGTACCTGGACTTGGGTGACAAACTACAATGGCACCGGAATTAACGGAAGATTGGTGACTGCTACCAACGGCAACAGCATCTTCCTTCCCGCCGCCGGTGACCGGTACGGCACGGATCTCTTCGGTGTCGGTTCCAACGGCTACTACTGGTCTTCGTCTCTCGATACGGACTCCCCGGACGACGCGTGGTCCTTCACCTTCAAATCATCCGGCAATGTCTCCAGGAGCTCCTACTATCGTTGCTTCGGGCAATCCGTCCGTCCGGTCTCAGAATAAGCGTGCAAACCGAGAGAAGAGACAAGCTGGCTTGTCCTCTTCCGAGGTGCCGCCGCTTCATTGCGGAGCAATAAAAGTCGGGCCGGGCGCCAGCCAGCCCGACAGCGGTCTGCCTTGTGCGGACTGCATTAAGCCATTAAACCTTGGGCGAAGCCCTCTGTCCCGCGCACAGAGCAGATTTTAGGCACTATACGTCAGCTGGGACGTGAGATGTATGCCATCTGACCATTTGTGGCCAAATTGGGGAAGTACAAAAAACCTAAGCATGAAAAAAAGACAGCGTCAAAGCTGTCTTTTTTCGTGCCTCGGATGAGGGCAAAGATATATGTGATTATCGTTGGTTATTGTGAGTTTATCGTGGACTATTTAATGTGATGAGCCACAAGCGGTTACATCTTAAATATTTGAGATGAAATAATCCCCAGAAAATGTGTCCAAATGTGGCCAATTTCTGGGGATTGTGGTCAAAACGTGGTCGACTAAAACAGGCAGTTTTCTGCGCTCTTGGCAATGTCATCAGCGTACTCGTCAAGTGAGAGTCTGACATATCTTTTGAAGGTATCATACTTGGTGTGACCGCTAAGTTTCATCATAAACTCTGTAGAGAATTTTCCCGAGAGATAGACGTTGGTGATAAAAGTTCGTCTGGCAGTGTGGAGAGAAACCATTTCCCAGCGAGCCTTGATAGGGAAGCCTTCTTTGTCGTATTTGAACAGTTCCCCTCCTTTTCTGCGCGCCTCTTCTTCCATCCTTTTTTCCGGGAGAGTGAGTATCGTCCTTTCCTCCTTTGCCAAAGAGGGGACGGATTTAGACAGAACTTCAAGGGTGTTCTTAATGTTTCTATTGAGACTTACATCCCAAAGTTTAGGTACGTTGTAGTCATACTTCTTCAAAAGAACAATCAGGTTATCATCCAGGATAGGAATAATGACGGGGTTTTTAGTTTTGTGCTGGTTAATGCGGATGACCGGTGTTCCGTTCTCCGTCTTGCCAATACATGACTCTGTGATGCGGCTCAGGTCGCTATATCGCAGACCAGTATAGCATCCGATCAGGAAAACATCACGGACAGTCTCGTCAAAACCAGTTAGGGGCATATCGAATAATGCTTGAATCTCATCCTTTGAAAGATAGATTCTGTTTTTCATTTCATCATCGTGCGCGGGCGCATATTTTATAAAGGCCTTTGCTTTGGAGTTGTTATGCCATCCCTGGTTCTCCGCATAAACCACAAAGGCGTGAAATGCGCTGATGAATCTTTTGATGGTGTTTTTACTATATCCATAATCCTCGAGGTAGGCAATGTAATTGTCTACAAGAGGCTGGTTGATATCGGCCCAGTCAAATAAATGACCCTCAAGATAGTTTCCCATAACCCTCTGGAACTGGCGGAGAATGTTTGTGGAGAAATGGGCAAAGCTGTCGCCATAGGAATGTCTCCTCGTTCCATCTATAGCACTGTTCACATAGTAATCCAGAGAATTCTTGAAATTGTATCTGATGGAGCGTATAACAGTCTCCCTTTTTTTCTCTTTCTCAATAAGAGCAGTCCGCTGATCGGCAAGCACTATGCTGTCAATCGCTGTGCTGACGTTTTCTTTATTCAGCCTGTGTCTTTTCCTCAGGTCTTTGATAGCGAACTCAATCTCCTGGATTTTCTTGGTATATCCCAACTTGTCCAGGAGATTGTTGATTTTCCGCTCACTGCTGGAAGCTGCCGTCCACTTCTCAATATCGACGGAAAGCATCAGACTAACCCACGAGACATCTTCCCCCATCCTCAATTTTACATAGAGAGGGGTTGTCCCTTCCTTCTTCTTTGTCCTAATCTGTACTTTCATAACAATAACTCAAGCAACAGTTTTGATGTAGCCCTCCGCTTCAGCAGCAAGGACATCTTTCATAGAATAGATTTTCTTCCTTCCTTTCAATGGAAGCGGGGCGATCTTCTTATCAATCTCCCAGTTGCGAAGCGTGTTCGCTGAAATGTTCCATCTTTCACAAAGCTCACGCGCAGTTAAGGTCTTGTTTTCCTCGGGGGCGTTGTAGTTTTGCTCCTCAATAACCTCTTTGACAGCTTCTTTAACAATGCTCTTCATAGCAAAGCGAAAACCCAATATAAGATACTGGATACACCCTGCCGTTTTGTCATTAAAGACCAGTCCTGATGGGACGGGGATCTGATCTGTTTCATTTGGAATTAATTGATTCATAATTATTTATTTTAACAATTAGACATTAGTGACTTTCTTCACCAGAAAAGCCTTCACAAATAAAAATAACAAAGACTCTCCCGATTTGTGGAACGGCGTATTATAAAGCCTCTGTCTTTTCGTTCTTCTCCTCAATCTGTTTCATCAGCCGCATCCTCATAGGAAGTACATAGTCTCTATTGCACCTGTCACAACAGCGGCCTGGCCATACCGGTAAAGCGTCGTGTCCAAACCCGTCATACCGTTTATGACATATCGGGCATTTCCTCCTGGTGTCCGGTCCTTTTCTGTTTTCCATGTTTTATCCCTCCTATAGCGAAAACATAGCCTTAACCTTCTTCACTGTACTTTCACTGACATCCGCCAGCTTTGCAGTCTGGCGGATCGGGTATCCTCGGCGGAGACACTTGATGACTTCCTTGTACGCTTCCTCGTAGACCTCCCTGGGTTTCTTGTATCCGAGCTTCCGGCCCAAGCCAGTCTTACCTGTCTCCTTGAGGTGCTTGTCCACATAGACCCTCCTTCCGCTGGAGAGGCGGAAATAGATTGCATCACGCTCGAGTTGCGCACAGGTGCCGAGCACGGCGCACATGATTGTGGCGAAGGGGTTTTCCTTGTTGTCCTTGTCATATACCGAGAATCCTTCCTTCTGGAAATAGATGTTCAGATGATTGTCCTTGCAGAAGCGGATGTTGGCCAAGACCTCATCCACATTTCTGCCCAAGCGCGACAACTCACTGATGAGGATGATGTCGATGCCATTCTCCACCGCATAGGCGAGACACTCATTTAGGATAAAGCGATCACGGTTCTTCTTCGCCCCGCTGATGTGCTCTTCGAATGTCTTCACCACTTCAATGCTGTTTTTGTCCGCATATGCTGTCAGGTCGAGAATCTGACGTTCTGTCGATTGGCGTTCCCCTGTCGAGGACACCCTTGCATAGATAACTGCCTTCATTTTTGAGTTGTTTTTGTTTTGAGTTGTTTTAAGTCTGCAATGCGTTTTCACCACGCCAGTTTTCGAGGTGTTTTCTCTCTTTGATTTATTTCACCTCTCTGGACTCATCGATTGCAGTGAGAAGTTTGTTCAGGAGCTTGACCGTATCGGGGATATGGTAGGCGGGAACGTAGGTGTAGCGAGAATTGGCACAAAAGCCAGCGAAGATAATCGTAGCGAGTAAGCGCTGTTCCTGTAAGCTAATAGGTTCTTTCATACGACATTAGAATTTTTAATCTCTGACTTATTATACTACAGCTAAAGCGCCGCGGTGTGCAAATTGACGGATTGTCGGTGTCCCAAGTGTACTAACTGTCCCATATTTTTTTTGTGTGGGACAGGTGGATGAGAGAAAAAGAAAGGAGCCTCACTTATTCAGTGAAGCTCCCCTCTCTCATTCGGGTAATCAGCTCTAAACAGTTATTGTTATCTAGTAGTCTCATATGGTATTTACAAGATGCCCCAAAAAGTCAACACCTACTTAACCAATTCCATTTTTAATTAACTTACCGTCAGCGGAGGAAACCCAGCAAGGTGCCAGCGTGCGAGCAGCAAGCCTGGTTTTGTGACCGCTTTACTATGAGGGGGTGGTCTTCAAAGGAAACATTTGCTGCAACTTACTGACAGTATCCTCGTCTCCATTGGCGCTATTACATCCACCAGAATCCCTATCTCCGCGTAATTCTTTTAACCGGGCATGGTATCTTATCGCTGAATCGGAAAGGATTGACAGCGCCCTGTGGATGAAATTTCGAAAGACTTCCGGGTCATTACAAAGCGATTCAACCGAGAACAACAATGTCTCTTTATGCGGAATGAACAGTACTTTGATGGCGACAAAGGAGACTTCCGTATACTGCGCGGCTTGTAATGCAAGCCACTTGTCTTCTGGATCCATTTTGTAATAGAGCCTTGCGTAAACGAAACCGTTGGCACATTTCCCGAAAGTAAAGACCATTCCTTTCACGCCGAAAGTGATATCTCCATCGTTTTCTTTATGAGGGAAATACCCTTCTTCTTGTATGATACGGAACATATCGGTATCAGCCACCTCTAATGCCACCTCCTTTTTCTTGAGCTTTCGCGACAGGAACAGGAAGAAGATGAGAACCCCACCTACTGCGGCAAAAGAAACAGTAACTGCAAGCATCTTCCCGAACAAAGAATAATCGTTTTCTACAGCAACACTGGCGACGGCAATCGTATAGGGGATCACGAAACAACATACTGCCAGGCCGACTATCAGGCTTTCGATAGAAGCATATCTGGAGTTCTTCTTCTCGTCTTGTTCGTAGAAGTGCTCCTTCATGGCCACGGTGTCTTCTTCAAAGTTCTCACATCCCCCTTCAAAGGTGGCTTGTGCTCCCGTGAGGGAGCAAATCAAGCCACTTGAAGTACTGTTCCTACGTTTTAGGCAGCATTGGCAATATTTGACTCTTTCTTCTCTAGTCATACCCTCAATCACCAAAGCCTAAAGCATCGTAGTCAATGTCCCCTCCTGGATAGTCTCCATACTGACCATCCGTAAGAGCGTACCACTCTTCTTCGCGCCAATCATATTCCGGCGTGTAATCATCTTCGTAGTATTCGTCTTCGTACATACTCAGTCCTCCGAAAAATAGTCTTCCTTCAGACGCTCTTTTGCAGTACCGAGACGCCCGCGAGAATAATACCTTTCTCTGCTATTCTTCTCCTTACGCCACATATCACGCGTTCCTTCCTCATCAGAGGCAAAATTCAGCGCATTTTTGATGCCCATTCGCCCGGCTACTTCTATAGCGTCCTGGTTCGCTCCGATATAGGCAAATGCCCAGTCTTTTGCGCTCATTCTCTCAACGAGCGTTTTAATGCTGGCTCCCGAATATTCACGGGATGCATTCTCAAACCCATCGGTTATGATTGTGACCAAGACGAGATCTTCGTCCGATACTGCTTGTTCCAGCTTGGTTAAAGAGTAACCCATAGCATCCCAAAGAGGGGTATTCCCACTGGGCATATAGTCCTCCGTTGTAAGTTGTTTGACGGTTTCAATGGGACTATTATCAATCAGTACACGGAATCGTTCACCACCTTTATCAGAGAACGAGACGAAAGTAAGGAATTGTTTCTGCTCCGGATGGGCTTCCTGTGTCGACCTGATGGTCTGAATGGTTTCATTTGCGCCATCAAGTGCCGGCTTCCACACAGAGTACATAGAGCCACTCTCATCGAGGATGATGAGATTGTAGACTTTGCCGGAAAGACTGGTTTTAGGGCTACTTGCTGCCACGCCAGACTCAGCAGTTTCAGGATTACTGGATTCTACTGCATTTGTGGAAGAACCTTTGTAAGAACTATTTCGGCCTATTATCAGGCCCAGAATGGCGGCCGTTGCAGATGCCGCGATAATGATGAGGATGATAATCATCTTTTTCATCTTTTTTATTAGTGTTTAATTATTAGAACGGAATTCTCGTTGTCTATAGTGATCTTTCCGAAGCGCTCCAGGACAGATTGCCCGAGCAGTAAGGGCGCCTTTTGATTCTTGACGACAGAGGCTTCAATATTTTTGATGATCACGTCTCCAACCAATACCTCTTTGATGCAAATAACTGCACCATCAGTAATACTACCATCGGCTGTGATGTACTTTCTGGATCCCTTGAAATCCTTTTCCGTCAGGTAGTTGTTTTTAAGCATAAAGTTGGCTTCTACACTGGAGATGGTAACATCGCTAGCCCCTGTGTCGAAGATGAACCTGAGGGGGAGTCCGTTGATGGTACAGGGGACCTCATAGGTTCCCCCAGCCATCTTCTTCATCCGGACTTCGGAAATAAGAGCCTCTGCCACTTCGGGGGTGATTTCAGGCTCTGTGGTGATTTCGTCGATAGGCTTGTCCTTATATTCTCGCAAAAGTGCTTTGTACTTCTCAAGATTACGGAGCGGATCCATATCGTTGTCGTGCTCCATGTGGGCGAATCGACGGAATCCCTTCTTAAAAGCATCCTCAAGTGATGTCAGTGCTTCATCAATCCTACCCATTCTGGCAAGAAGGCAGGCTTTATCGTAGTAATGGCCGTTATCGTAAGGCTCATTCTCAATAATCTTATCCATCCATTCCAGGGCTTCCTCATCTCTTCCCAATCCGTGGAGGGCATAGTGGCGACAACTTCCATCTTCTGGTTCATCATCGATTTCGAGTACTTTTTCGAAATCAACTTTGGCATCTTCCTCTCTTCCCAGCTCTTTTAAGAGTTCGCCACGACTCACGAACAAGTATGAATACGTCTTATCCAGATCAATGCCTTGGTTGTAGTATTCCAATGCTTTATCATGGTCACCTTGCAGTTCGTAGCACCAACCGATGGCATAGTATTCATAACCACTTGAAGGGTCATCCTCCATAGAAATGGTATAGTCAGCAATGGCCTTATCGTACATTCCGGCACTTCTATAGATGTCGCCACGGTGCCCAAAGAAGGTCTTTTCTCCATCGAGCTCTATAGCCCGAGTCGCCTCCTTAATGGCGGAATTGAATTGTCCGAGTTCGGAGTAGCACCTGGATTTATAATACGCAATCATCTTATATTCACCATACTCTTCCTCGACCTTATTGTACAGTTCCAGCGCTTTGACGAAGTCAAAATGATCTTCATACATCCTGGTAAGAAGGACTATCCAACGATTGGAGGCGCTTTCTTTATTCATTTCGGCCTTCACTTTTGCTACACCATAGGTATAGTGTTTGCCGGCATATTCAGCAACCAACCAAGCAGGAGCATCATCATTCAGTTCGAAGTATTTAAGTGCGGCATCGACTGATTCATCTGTCTTTCCTAGTTTGTCCAGCAATTCCATCTTGAATCGATAGATTTCCGCGTAACTGCCATCGTAAGACTCTGCTTTTTTAAGCCACTCCAGGCCTTCTTCATATTTCTGCTGATCTCGTCTGTTACGGGCCAGTCCAACCATTGCACCTCCATCACCTGGATCATCTTTCAGCATATCCAGATAGACCTTTTCTGCCGCTTCAAGATTCTCGGCATGATAAAACGCCTGAGCTAAGTCGAACTTGTAGCTTTGAACCCGATCCGGGTTGTCCTTTTTTGCTAATTTGATTGCCTGTTTATAAGAGTCTGCAGCATCGGCATATCTCTTCATGTCCTCGTAGATGGCTCCCTGGAGGCCAAACAATGTGGACTTGTACACGCTGGGCTTCCCTTTGTAGTGCTTGATGGCATAAGAAACATCACGCAGAGCGGCGTCATACTTATCTGCGCGCCAGTAGATTTTTGCTCGAAGGAATCTTGAGTCCAGGTGTTCAGGCGTCTCGTCAAGCTGCTTACTAACAAGTTTGAGCGCCTTGTCATCATCTTCCTCATCAAAAAAAGCATCTACAGCCTTCTGATAGTTGTAGTCAGAGACAATCTTTCTCTGAGCGCACGCTTGGGGCGTGAAGATGGTCATAAGGACCACGAGGGATAAAAGGATTTTTTTCATCTTTGTTATTGTAGGGATTATAGCTTTCGTCATCACTTTATGATGCCATACCGAGAAATGTAACCATCTCAGGATATGTCTTTTCTTCTTCCGGTGTATAGTGGCCAATGTGCCATTTTCCGCAATACGCACACTTATAAGCACTAATCGGCCTTTTGTCCTCTGGATGGCGAATGCTGAACTGACGAGCGGCTTCGGCCGCCTCTTCGTAGGTTGAATACTCCATCTTCTTTTTGAAGACAACTTCGCCGGTAATCGGATCGTAAGTCCTCTTCCAGTGCGTGGAATCCGTCCTACAGACGCCAGTCTCGCATTCTATCTGTCCAAGGTTATGCAGTTGAAAAGATGTCGCCCGCTTCATATAATGCCTGTCACGACCTCCATCATGGCTACAGTTCTTGTGCTGCCTGTGGTATGCCTGGCACATTCTTTTCTCAACAATCCTGCGGACTTTTCTCGATGTAGCGCCACCTTCCATAGTGATATCCACGTCTTTGAGATACTTTCCGTCCAAGCATTTCAGCTTTTCGGTGTAGATCTTCTTGGTTGTGCTTTTGAATCGCTTTGCCTGTCCGACAGATTCGATTCTTTTGCAGTCATGATTTACTTTCCCGTCCACGCTCTTGCTCAAGATGTTATTAGCATTTTGTACCATTGAGAGGAGCCGATCTGCTTGAAACGATTCCGTCATTGAATAATCCCGGCATTCGCGAACCGCCCTACGAGCTGCCTTCGAGCTGGGAGAAGAGATGAATGAAGCAAGAGTAGCGTAATCATCAGCAATACTCCACTGATCTACTTTGCCAAAGTTTGCGAGGGAGGATTCCCACCTTTTGAGTGTTGTTTGAATTGTCTGTTCCATACTAATCAAGTTTTGTTTGACCTTAATGACAGCAGACTTAAAAAGGTAATCAGGCTTGTTTATTTTCTGTGATTAATATAATGCAGCACAAAGAGCCATTTTATTCCGAAACGCTTTCAGATTGAAGGCGCGGGCATTTTTCTCCTTGAGGTGATTCAGTTCGGACTCGGAGTAATTGAACATAGACTGCTGGAGGCCCCTTTCGCTCTTACAGCGGTCGTATCGCTTTTTGCGCTTTCCGACCCCGTCATTAGTTGTGAGGTGGTAATGCCCACAAATGGAGCAACGGTATACGCGCTTTTTGTTTTTCTTGTCCGTTCCACGCTGCCGCAAGGCATTCTCTGCATATTGATAAGTGAGATAAACATCTTTCCCACAGGGGCATGTTAAATTGCGGTCAACGAATTCCTGGCCTTTACATTTGTGGCCTTCAATCTCATACTCTCCGGAGTCGATTCTGACTATCAGCACATAGGGAGAATTCTTCCATTCTCTGTTCATTACTTCGTACTTCATTGCTTTATTGTTTTAAGTGAGTTATCATCCTTCCGCACTTAATGAGGGCAAATGGGCTGAAGTAATCAATTGTTTATGGATGATTTGGTGATATTTATGTTTTCTTATGCCGATGGCTCGGCAACAATTTCGTATATTTGCAGAAACAAAGGGGATTATGCCACTTTTTAACAAAGAACCACATCTCGTCGAGAAAATATATAAGGGCGATGACCAGGCCTTCTCGTCTCTATATGAAAAGTATAGGGACAAGTTCTTTGGCTTTTTCCGTGCCAGATGCAAGGAGGAAGCTTTCGGGAATCGACGAATGTATCGCTTTCATGATGGGGGCGCCTATCTCGATGATCTTTATCAGAATTCCTGCCTGAAGCTATACGATCAGATTATGACCGGGAAGATGTTTGTAGACGGTGGAAAGATTTACATCAAGAGTAAGAATGGCGACATAAATCATTTGAAAGCATCTCTCGAAACCTATTTAACTAGTATTGGCAAATTGACATTACTGGAAATGGAGAGGGGAGAGAGCCGGTATGTGGACTTTGATCCCATCGAGAGAATCACCCAGGATAGTGACAATCCACAGAATGAGCTTGATTTGCTTTTCAAGCCCGTTGATTCAGCCAAAGTCAATGTGGACCCTATTTTTGTTCTCTCTACGGATCAGGAACTGAACAATGAAGAAGTGTTTGCTATTGTCCGCCGAATTGTTGAAATAATGGGGCCTCCCTGCAAGGATATCTTCACTTATACATATTTCAATGAGTCTGGGAAAAAACTCAAAGGTGAAGAGATTGCCAAGCTCATGGGTTACAGTAGCGCAGATGTGGTAAAGAACCAAAGAGTTCGCTGTAACAAAAAGTTCAAGGTGGCATTTGAACAAGAACTGGCCGCATTTTAAATTGGAGAGACGTGATTATGGAAGATATCAAGAATACTGCATTCAATGAGGAAATATCCGAACGGGTCAACCGTTTTCTTCGCAAGGAGATGAGCGTGGCGGAATCCAAGGCGTTCATTGAAGATGTGAAGTCTAATCCGGAACTGAAAGAGTGCTATCAACGTCAGTTCAACTTGATGCGCGCCATCAAGTTCGAGAAGATGACGGAGATAATGAAGGCCAAAGAAGCCGAGTTATCAACTGCTAAACGGAGTCGGCACGTTGATTCAAGACCTATCTTCGCTAGGTACAAGTATGTTCTTAGCACAGTCGCTGTTGCTGCAGCTATGGTTTGTGGCGTTTTTATTTGGGACGGTAGCGTGACAAAGAGTGTGGGACAACAAATGTATTCCGTTGTTATGCGCGATGGAAGTGAGATTGATACGTGCGTTGAATTAGGAGACTATCAGAAAGCCATCGAGTTGATTGACGAGGAACTCGGAAAGACTTACGAACTTGGAGATGACCCCGAAGCGTTGGCCGCATATACCCAGGAGATAAACGATCTAAAGTATAGAAAGGCTTTGGTCTATCTCAAGATGGGCAAAAAGCGTTCTGCAAAGGCTATTTTGAAGGAGCTTGATGATGAACGCTCTAAAGAAGTGCTTGATAAACTGCTTTGGTAACCATGTCGAAAGCTTTCCTCATAGTATTACTGATATTCGTTGTTCTTTTCTTGCTTATCTATCCGTTCCTTGGAGCGCTGATTAAGGATAAGAGAGAATTGGTAGATACTACCTTAGAAGAGAAGTTCCCCTTCTTCTTTAAGACAATCAGTGAGGGCCTTTTTGCCGGCAAGGGGGTTGTTCATCAGTTTCCGGATAACCCAAGGGCTGTTAATATGATGTCCTCTGACCCTAACCATCAGAACATGATTGTCCATTTCATGTATAGTACTGGTAACATGATGATGGAACTTGGATTCAAGTACTATCAACAGGAGCTTCGCTTTCAGCACACCGCTTATAATTTACGAGATGGATCTGTGTTTGTTCAGAAAGATCTTGGGAACGCTTTTGTGGAGATTGCCACAAAAAGGATATATGAGCACAAACTCAAAGTAACCAAACTATTGCACCCTGATGAGATTGTCAATGGCATCTCCCCAGACAAACCATTTGATGAAAAAGATGGGATAGAAATAGTACAAGATTCTTATACCGGGTTAAGCATTGAACAAAAAGAAGCGATAATTTGTATTGGTTATTTGACTGCAACAGCGAACGGAGATCCTGAATACGTCTTTACAGCAAATCCCGTCATCCTCCAGCAGCTTCGTTTTTTAAATGTCTCCTGGGACAATTGCAAAGGTTTACTCTCCAGTAGAGGTGAAGGTGGAGTATGTGCATTACTGAATGGTATAGACGAATCCATTCTCGTAATTTCAGAACCATTCTTTTCTGCATGTTGCATCTCTGTTGAGAATGGCAAGGAAGATCCGGCAAAGCTTGCCAAATTGCACGCTTGCATCTCTGCCATTGGTATGGCCCCGGACGATTACGATGAAATGGTTTTAAAGAATCGTCTTATTATGCAAAGATTCTTTGGCAAATAATGCGTAAGCTAACCCTCATATTCTTTTTGTTCTGCGTAGCAATCACTTCAATCGCCAGAAATAAAGCGGTCTTGATAGGAGTGTCAAATTACCCGGAAGGAAGTGGTTGGTGTAAGTTGAATGCGCATAACGATCTGACTTTGTTGAGGAGTGTTCTTTCTTCGGAATGGGAGATTACTTTCCTCGAAGACAGACAAGCGACTTGTGATGGCATTGTCTCCCTTTTAGATAAGACCGCCAAGTCAACATCTTTAGGCGATACAGTACTTATCCATTTTTCCGGTCATGGCCAACAGATGTTGCCTATAGAAGCGGATCATATTCATGACCCGGATATGCTTGATGAGGCAATTATCCCATACGACGCTAAGAAAGACTGGTCTCTAGACTATACTGGTCAAAATCACCTGCGAGACAATGATTTTGGAGCCCTTATTGATGCTATCCGGAATAAAGCCGGTGTTGAAGGATTAGTCGTCGTGGTTCTCGATGCCTGTCATAGTGATTCTATGCCGCGGATTCCTGGAGCACCCGCAGGCACGACTGAAGGGTATCGGGGGACATCTGATATTTTTGGGAAAGAAGTATCCGACGAATCCATTAAAAATCGGTTCAAACGAGACACCTCCAAAATAGAGATTGTTAACAACGCCGCGGTTGTCTACTTGAGTGCATGTCAGGCAAACTCACGGAATGCCGAAATCACTAGTTCCGAAGGCATAGGATATGGCTCATTGTCCTATGCTGTCGCTGAAGCACTCAAGCACGGGGGATTGGACGATATGGAGGCATTCTTGGATCGAGTCATTACGGCAATGGATACTCTTGTCCAGTATCAGACTCCTGGAATCCGAGCTTCGTTTGATTATCATCGCCCTGAGATTAGCAAGGTTGTTACGCCTCCCTCTCCTGTTGGGGATGATGATGTAAGCCATCCAAAATATATATTAGCCATTGCTGCCGCATTGGCATTGCTGCTGGTTTTAATATGGAGAATGAAGAGAAAATAAGGCAAGCAAGTCATGGCCAGGAAGAATCCAGAAGCCTCAACACAACGTACTTGGTTATGCTGTGTGTTTTCTTCTGCTATCTCTTCAGGATCTCCATTGGTGGAGTTTCACAGATTCGTAAAGTCATTATCCCGGAGATTCTGCAATCGGATACTCCAGCCCTTTTCTCCTTGTTCTATTTGGATTGGGCGCTATGGGTTTTGTTTGGTTTTTGGGCAATTATACTTGCGCTGAAGGGTTCTAAGAGCGCGATCACATGCCTAAAGCTTTGTCTTCCTTTCCATTTTGTTGCCCTTCTTCTCAACGGTTTGACGAGAATCTCCAGCTTCAGTATCATCGCGATATGGCTGCCGTTCCTTATCCTGGCTTTCCCTCTCATCTTTTTCATCTACCTTTGTGCTTCCGAGTCTATAAAGAGGGAATACCCCAAGAATGAAAGACGTCTTGGCTTTCCTGGGACGATTGGAATTCTCCTATATGTTCTTTTGGGATTGCTTCTTGTCCAGGCGATAGGGGCTTCTGTCAAGAGAGGAATCAATGGGAAGAAGGTGGATCCAGACAAAATTGAACTCCACGATAATGAAATGACGGACGGACGCGCTATCTTCATTCCAAAAGAGACGTGGCAATTGGATTCTACGACGACTCCACTATCTATTGAAGAGGTGTTCTGGTTCCGCGATACCGTGAGCAAGGCAATAGCTCTCGTCTCGTGTACAACAGAAGAGTATGAACCCTCGCGGCACTTCTATATTTATTCGATAACGGAGCACCAGCCGTTTGACCCCTTACTGTTTAAGGGTGAGGTTGGCCACGAACAGTATGAAACAGATGATGCTGTTGTTTTCGTTGATCAGTATCAGTATCAAAAGGATTCGACGAGATACTATTGGACGTATGCGTCGCGTTTAGGGAAGATAGTTGAAAAGGGCGTCAGACTATCTATTGTTGAGAGGGACAGCCTGAGGACCACCATTGCAGATGCGGTAGAGTTCCTGAACAACACAACTTTTGACGTGAGAGGCAGACTACTCAAAAAAGATTGAATAGATTAAGAACACAACGACAACAATGCCTATGAGATAAACAAGCCAGCCTAGACCGTCCCGGAACAATAGAAGGATCAACCGTTCGTTCAATGACTCCTTGAGCGATTTCTTCTTGACCAGATAGTCATATAAGACAAGAAAGATCAGTACTGCCAGGATAAGCAGCAGAATCTCCCTAATTATTGGCACCCAGGCAGTTTTCATAGTGCAAATTTAGTATAATGATGGCAAATAGCAGTCAAGAAAAGAGAAAAAAACAATTAAGAGCCCTGGAAGAAGCTCATGGAGCTATGGGTTGTTATCTATATATGGCGCTCTGCATTGTCGTCTTTGTCCTGGTGGTATGCGCCGGACTCTTTCTGGCTGAATGGCTATTCCCTAAGACTGTCCATATCTTCAATTACTCTCTTTCTTCTCGTACATTCGTAGAATTGAAAGCTGCTCATAAGTACAAAGCAGCAGCGGATTTTTATGAGCAGAAAAAAGAGATTTTCACAACACATGGTGACAAGTATATTAATATGATCGAGGTCTTCGATTGCTACAAACGAATTGGAGAGTATGAGAAGGCCGAAGCCATCCTAAGGGACATATATGAGTTTAAGTACCTTACTGATAAAGAATTAAAAGAGTTAAAGAAGGAGCCGTGGCAGAAGGATTTCTTCCGGTTTGGTATAGCAAAAGAGTTCTTCAACTTATATGAGGAGATGGGTGATAGAGAGGGACAGAAGCACTATTATGGCATTATGCAAGAGTGTATTACTCCTGAGGTCGAAAAAAAGTTTGAGGAGTTTCAGGGTGATGCTGGCTTTGAGAATGGAATTCCACTAGATGAAATGACGCGCATATATGATTTGAAGATGTTGTATCTGGAATCTCCGGAGGAAGCCATATCACAGATGGTGGACTTTCTGAATGAAATCGGCGATTCAGATGAGTATAAGCCGTCGTTTATTCTGAGGTGCATGAATCTGCTTAACAATTGGACTGTCGAGAGGTTCGGCGTATTACCGGCCTACACATACATTTGCAATGCCGTTGAATTCGCTCTCAACACTGATTCGTATAATGCCGACAAGTCAGAGTATGGAAATCTGTCGGACATTTGTTACAAAGTTCATGACATCAAGAACAGCAAGCGTTTCTACACCATTTACACGACATATCTGAAGGACAACACATCTGAGGACGACCCGTTATACATCGACAACCGGGTGAGAGGATTCAAATTCCTGGAGGCAGAACAGAATTGGTCTGAGCTAGAATCGCAAGTTATTGACTGTTGCACCCGTCTCCGTGCCCTTCTTGGAATGAATCTGCAGACCATGAGTGAATCCCAACGGGAGCATTTTGTTGACCTCCTTGACGGACCATTTGATTATGCTGCCAACTTGCTTTACAATCATTCCTCCGATGCACTTGCTTCTCTTTGCTTTGAGAATTCTATTTTCATGAAGGGCCTGCTGCTTCGTTCTAACCGGGAGATTGCAAATAAGATCCAGAATAGTGGCGATGCTTCTCTACTGGCCAAGTATGAGCAGTTGTTGGAGTTCCGGAAAGAACTGTCTTACAGGGAGGGCCTTGGCAATGTGGGTAATGCAATCCGGATGAGCAGTCTTCGTAAGGACATTGACGCGCTGGACAAGGAACTCGCTATATCTTGTGAAGATTATCGAATTGATCAAGAAAATGCACTGGCAAGCATCAAAACCATAAGCAAGTCCCTTGCCTCTGGTGCTGCAATCGTCGATTTTGTTCAGACAGATACTGATAACCTTCTCGCACTGATTCTCACTAGTGAGGGGATAGTCAAATCTGTCGGACTTGGGACAAAGGCGGAACTCGTGGAGGTGTTCTCTCATGATCCGAGGCGAGCCTACACCAATATTGGTCTGACTGATATCGTCTGGAGCCCAGTTGAACAGTTTTTGCCAGGTATAACTGATGTTTATTACACAGCCAACGGAATCTTCAATTCCATTTCTTTCCAGGCGCTTGGTCTTGGCGGCCGCAGCCATCTTATTGACCGTTACCAGTTCCACCTGCTTTCAAGCATCAGCAATATCATTAATGTCCATGACGAGCAATCCTCTCCATCTAGTCGCTTACGGTTAGCTATGTGGGGCGACGTGAATTACGGAGGGAAACAGGAAAGCGAGGATAAAGATGAGTTTGTATACCGCGATATAGAACGAGGGGAGACTCTACGTCACCTGACCTTCTCAAAGGATGAAGTAGATGCCATCCAGTCTATTGTTGAGCGCAATAATGGTACAGCCATTGTCTTTACCGATACTATGGCGACGGAGGCCTCCTTCCGGTCAAGGGCAGGGAAGAGGGACAATATCCTACACATCTCCACTCACGGTTTCTTCTCAGAGGACGATGCTCACAGAAAGGATTACAATCCAATGTATAACTCGGGACTTTTCTTTGCCGGAGCCGATTCTACCTGGAACAGAGTTGATACCGTTTTCGTTTCCTCCGCGATGGTTGACGACGGTATCCTGAGGGCTGATGAAATACAGTATCTAGACTTTTCTGGCTGCGATATAGCGGTTCTTTCAGCCTGTAAGACAGGTCTTGGCCAGAGCAAGAATACAGAGGGCGTTTACGGTTTGCAGAGAGCTTTCAAACTCGCAGGAGTGGACAAGATTCTTATGAGTCTGTGGAGTGTCAACGATAAATGCACTTCTGAACTCATGCAGGAATTCTACCTAAATTACTACTCTGGGAAGACAGAAGAAGAAGCACTCCGCATAGCGCAGAGTGCCATCAGGGAAAGATATCCGTCTCCGGAGGATTGGGGAGCCTTTGTGTTGCTTTATTGATTCGACGCTTAATTCAGCGGAATCACATTGGCGACAAGCTTAGAATGCCATCCCTCGTATTCCACTCCGAGAGAAATGGTCATGTAGTATGCGCCTCTTCCGTTGAGGGCCTCTACTCCATAATCTGCTTGTTCACATAGCTCTGGATCCGTTACAGGAAGATCATAGGTGATCCCATTGTAGGAGAAGCTAACCCGAAGACGCATACGATCGGTCCCATATCTAGTTTCCATAAAGAAGTTCACGTCTTGGGCCTTGATGAGCATCAGCGAATATCCCATCGTCTCGTAGCTATCCGGATGAACGGCTTTTCCTTTGTTACCAAAAAGAAGGTTGTGCCTGTTGTCGCAAAGCATGTTCAGCGTTTCTGAATTCGTGGCAAGGTGACCAACCTTCTCAATTCCACGGAAATAGTAGTTTTCGCTCTGTGCACAATCAGGGCAAGCCTCAACATCAGTGAGCTTTACAATGTCCATTACCTTGCAGGTTGAGGACAAGTGCATGGGGATCTCGCCATGCGCGGTGTTCCTGGTTACAGGGCGCACCCATTTGGGAGTGCCATTCTCCTTCACGATAGAGTAGGAGTTTTCATTCTGATTTTTGGTGAGCTCGACCCCACCGATGCAACGTCCGCCATACTTGTAGGAGACTGCCATGCAAACAAACAATTTATCCATTTTTCTTTGACTGTTATGTTCTACTTTCCGGGCTTATTCTCTTCTGCCCTTCGACTCTTTACGACAGCCAAACAAAAAAGGTAATCAGGAGGCGAAGAA
>JAEEGL011013141.1_pt1 | contig 19909 bp, 15 predicted proteins | sample 9134231 | NCBI WGS metagenome assembly JAEEGL01 (sample SAMN16246548, study PRJNA631951) | gut metagenome | biome: gut microbiome; feature: rumen; material: fiber-attached | host: Bos | place: Iran: Karaj | collected 2018-10 | reverse complement strand
TCGCCGGCACCAATAGCCTCAAGCTGCTCATCTGTCATCTGGTTCTCTCTTGCCTCAAGAGCCTTGTCAACGCCCATAGCGATGTCAGCTGACTGCTGATCAAGTGCTACGAGAACTGCACATGTGTTGCCATCAAAGCCCTTAGCTGAATCGTCATAGCCGATCTCTTTGATAGTCTCTCGTGCGATCTTGGCATAATCAACGTTTGCCTTTGTTGTGATCTCACCTGTGATAAGAACGAATCCTGTGCAAGCTGCTGTCTCGCAGGCAACACGGCTCATTGGATCCTGCTCCATGCAGGCATCAAGGATAGCATCAGAGATGTTATCGCAGATTTTATCTGGGTGTCCTTCTGTAACTGATTCGGATGTGAAAATAAACTTATCCATTCTTCTTCCTTTCTTGCGCATTGCGCCAAAATGCGTTCATGGCAGACTCGAAATCGCTTCGCGATTCCTCGTTCGCGTAGCTCGTAATATACAAGAATATGTTTGTATGCATAAATGCATAAACATATTCTTGTGCATTACTCTGCCATAAACGCGAAAAAAATCGCTTGTTTGGTGCGTGCTACACAAACAAGCGGAACTGATTGGTTTCAGATCCTCTTATTGCTCGTAAAATCTCTGCTATTGCAGAAATAGTTGCACGCTCAGGTTGGCACCTTCCTGAATTATCAAGGGGTTGCCGTGGCTTCACAGGTCCTATGTACCTCCACCACTCTGAATAAGAGAACTAGTAAAATATTAAAATTTCATACCGGACATTCTCATGTCTGATTATGAATAATACATGATACCATTAAATAAATCAATAGGTCAATTTGAAAATATTTGTTAATAATTTATATCTTGTTACTTTAGTTATGTCTTTCTTATGAATCTGGTACTACATTTCGGGCATCTGATCTCTATTCTCCCTTTTCCCCTTGGGACTCTGATCTGCTGGTGACAGTTCTTGCAGATATAATATCTGCTGGTCTTCCTGTCTCTGATCTGAAGCCTCATGAGGTTGAGATAGCTCGCGGGAGTTTTAGTCATGCTAAGAAACTTCTGGTTTTCTGCATATCTTTTTGTAATATTCCTCGAATATACCCTGAATAAAGAGTACCCAAAAAGCGCCACCCAAAGAATATAAATGATAATACTCTGAGCAAATATGTTTATTATAAGGAGCAAAAGAGCTGTCACGCTGCAAGTTGTCGCAAGATTGTCAAAACCGTTTCTCCCAATAAAAAGCTGTGAGAACAGGCGATTTAGCCAAAAACGAAGCTGTTTTAATTTATCCATAGAGCATTTCCCCTTTCAATCAGTTTTCTTAGCAAATTGTGGCGGCTATCGATTTTTCGCCTCATCGCACTAAAAACTGTATGCAATAATTTACTATGTACAAATATTTTTTTATATGATATATTTTCATTCGTTATTTCTTTATACGATGATTATCTTTCAATCTAAATTCAGAATTTCTTCCCACACAGATACTGAACAAACAAGATAATTTAGTCTGTCACACAGGGCTATCTGCAAATCGTTTCAGAAACATCCCACCAACTTTTTATATTTTAAAGTCATTATCTCAAAATAGAAAGGAGTTTTTTTACTATTGAACCAAACAGATTTTTATATTGATTGCAAGGTTAAACTCGAGGCCGAGATTGCAAAGCTACGCCGTGAGATTGATGCTATGCCTCCGGGATACTTGACCGTCTACACAAGGCGGATCAAGGGAAAAGAGTATCATTCTTACTACAAAGAATTAACATGTGACGGTGAAAAAGTTCGTCTTTATATTCCTAAACAAAAGATTAGTGAAGCCAAAATCCTTGCCCACAAAACATATAAGTCACGCTTACTGAAAGATAAAGAAAATGAGCTAAAATGCATCAACTATTTCCTAAAGCATAGAATAGTTGATCACTTCTCGGAACTATACTATCCATCTTCTCCATACAGTTCATTACTTTCTGATGGCATCACCGAGCCTGAACTTTGGGAAAAAGAGCCTTATAATAAATCAACCGAACATCCCGAGCATCTCATCATCAAAGCCCCAAAAGGAGAATTTGTCAGATCTAAATCCGAGGCAATGATAGCTCAATCGCTGTTTTCAAAAAGAATTCCTTATCGTTACGAAAATATTCATGAGATTGACAATTATCCAATTGCAACAGATTTTACAATTATGCATCCAAGAACCGGCAAAATCATTCTATGGGAGCACTTTGGTCTGGCAGATAATCCCGATTATCAGCGTAAAATCGAATTCAAACTCATCAAATATCTAAAGGCCGGTTATCTTCCCGGTCACAATATGATCATCACATTTGAGGACAGCGCTCATCCTCTGAGTTTCATCGAAATCGAGGAGATTGTAAAAAAGTATTTTTCATAAGTCGTCACAAGAATTGCTCATATATTTGAAAAACTTATTACAGACTATTGTCACGCTATTGGGTTTGCATGGGTAAGAGCAAGAAATGACTATATTTTTGAAAAGAAATTGCCAGATTGGCCTTCTTGCCAGGCATTTTTCATGGGTAGAGCACATATTTCTCTGTATATTTGAAATTTTCCTGAACTACTGCGGCCTTGAGGGATGATTTTTCATGGGTAAGACTGAGATTTCTCTATATATTTGAAAAAATCTTGTCAGGGCTGCCTTTGAGCACGATTCTTTTCATGGATAACTTTCAGAATCCTTTATATATTTGAAAAAGCCTTGTCAGGACAGTGTTCTGGCAAGGCTTTTTGCATGGATAACATTCAAAATCCTTCATATATTTGAAAAAGCAGTGGAATGCGCCTTTCTGGCATAAGTCAGGCCCAAGTCCCAACACAAAAGCGAACTCCTTTGATTTTCCCTCAAGTCCCAGACACCGGAATACCTATTCATTCAAACTCCTAAAGGCAGTTCAATAGAGTATTTTCCTTCAGGACTTCAGTGCCTGGTGCATATTGCTCAGCATGCTGGGGTCGAGGTTTGGATTGATCTTGGTGATCTTGCGGTCGTAGGTCATAAGGCCGTTGACTTCTTCTTCGACATCCGAAAGCTGCGTATATACAGCACCGGCAAGTCCTTTTGAAACAAGAGGCTTTAATGTTCCGTTTATAAGATTGTAGTATGCGACACCCAGTTCATCTGTGGTGGCATATTTTTTATAGCCATAAACGCGCTCTACACTTGAGTGATCATCAATGTGCAGCGAGAATCCACCGTATTCCGATATGACAAAAGCTCTTCCTGCTTCATCCTCTTCCACAACGAGAGGCCTGAAATAGTTGTGTACACTTCTGTAGTCGCCGCTTCCCTCGTCAAACCATCCGCTGGCCTGATCTATAGGCCTTGAATCATCGAGTTCTCTGGCCATTACAGTAGCACCTGCTGCATTAAACTGGCCCCAGCCCTCGTTAAAGAGTACCCAGGTACCGATACTTGGGACGTTGTAAAGATAATGGATGGTATTCTGCATCTCATCAAGCCATTCCTTGCGCCCCTTGGCAGAGCCACGGGAGAAAGTCTTGTAATATGCGGGGCCGTCTGACATCTTTCCAAATACCTTTGGGAAAAGAGTTGGCAGATATGAAACCACTGGCTTTGCATAAGAAGAGCCACCGCTTACCATATCCTGCCAGACGATCATCCCAAGCCTGTCACAGTGGTAGTACCAGCGGGCTGACTCGATTTTTATATGTTTGCGCATCATATTGAAATGAAGCCTCTTCATCTCATTGATGTCAAAAATAAGTGCTTCATCGGAAGGCGCAGTATAAAGACCATCCGGCCAGTAGCCCTGATCTAGAACTCCCATCAAGAAATAAGGCTTGTGGTTTAAGCAGAACCTTGTAATATTCGAAGGGTCTTTTTCTATAGAATAATAACGCATCGCAAAGTAGGAGCTGACATGATCGCTGTCCGACTCAATCTGAAGCGGATAAAGATAAGGATCCTCCGGGCTCCAGAGATGCGCATCTTCAAGAGTGAACTTGAAATGATAATAAGAGGGCGCTCCTGCCGTAGTATCTATTCCGATAGTGGGATAGGTATCTGAGGAAAAGACGTAATTGCCTGCACTTTCAGGATATAGAGGACCTGTTTTTGATGGTGATTTAACCATCTCATGCCCCGGAATTTTGGCTGTGATCATAGTCGGGTGATTTGTCGAAACCTCTACGGACACTGTCCTAAGGTCCGCTTCCGGCTTAACTCTTATGGAACGAATATATGTCTCCGGAACTTCTTCAATCCACACGGTCTGCCAGATTCCACTCTGGGCAGTGTAGTACATTCCGCCTCGCTTAAGAGTCTGTTTTCCCCTGCTGTGATAGGATGAGTCCGAAGTATCTTTTACCCTGACATACAGCGTATTCTGGGAAAGAGACATCTGGTCTGAGGTAAAAGAGAGATAGCTTGTAATATCGATCGTGAACGGGAGATAGCCACCGCTGTGAGAACCTACATAAGTAGAGCCAACATAAACATCAGCGAACTGATCCACGGCTCCGAAGTGCAAAAGAAATCTGGAACCGGCAAAAGAACGCTTTAAATCCGGGAGAGTCTTTTTATACCAAAGATACTGATAAGGCTCAAGACGCCTCTCAACACCAGAAAGGAAGGTTTCCGGAGAAAAGGGTACGAGAATTTCACCGTCCATTGCAGACGGTATTTTGTCGCCTCCTTCCTGAGGAACGATGCTGTATTCCCATTTTCCGTTAAGGTTGGTGTAATTGTCCCTCTGAAACTGAGGGCGCGGATATTCCTTCAGAACGTTGTTTTCATCAAGCTTTTCACCCCACACGGTGTAGAGCCTTGCCATGACATCATCCTCATGAGGCTTGTCTATGGCGCGAATTGCATCGATCAAATCCATAATTTACAGTTCTCCCTTATTATTGACCAGTGTAAGAATCATTGCTGGCCTCAACTATTTGACCGGAATAAGAGCTGGCGTTTGCGGCTCTTGCAATAAGATCCTGATAGAAAGCGGCAACTGAAGCGTAGCGGTAGACGCTGATCCACAGAAGCGGGATAAAAAGGCTTACCACTCCAAGAAGATAGATTGGAATAAAGCTCAGGTTAAGATAAAGAAGTCTCAGACGATTACCCTGCATCAGGTTCCTGCTGGTAAGAAGCAGCTCTTTTGCCGATCTGTCCGGAAAATCGTGCAGAAGGAAAAATGACTGAGAGTATGTGAGTGAGACGTAAATGTTCACTATAATTCCAACGGCCAGCACAACAAGAAGCGCGATATAAAGGCTTGTGGACTGGCTGCGGTAAAAGAAAAACATTATCAGCTTGGCCGGGAGGCTTGCCACGAAGTCTACCAAGACAAAAAGAGACTGCAGAGTAACAGCCTTTTCAGGATGCTGTCTCAGTCCAAAGAAAATATCTGAAGCTGAAATAGTCTGTGAATAAACAAGATTCATGTACAGGTAAGCCTTACCTGACACGAGAATTCCCAGAAGAATATTAACGACGATAGTGATTATCTGATTTATTACGAAGATGATGATGCTTCCTGAGGAGGAAACGGTTGTGATACCGGAGATGATCAGCTGAATGACGAAAATCAGAACATTAGCTGTAATGAGTGTTCCGTACTTGTCCAGCGATCTTTCTTTTGCAATTGATTTAAGCTGTGCTGCTGAAGTTGCACCTGTCATCGAGCCTTCTCCCCATGCCTTACCCGGCAAGGTCTACATTCACTCCTAGTAAGCCCTGCTTATCTACAGCTTTTCTCGCCTTCTGGTAAGGATTCTCTTCGTTACTGTATTTGATCTTAGTTGCGGTCTCTCCACCGCTTACATAAACACGTCCGCATTCGGGACACACTGCTGTCTTTATTGAAACTGATGCCTGCAAAACTTTGCCGTTGTTCTGGGCAGCATCCTTATACGCATTACTTACATGCTCAGCCTCATGGCCGCGGACTCTTGCCGCTGCTGCATTTGGACTTATGTGCTGAGCGCTCTTAAAAGAAACCATCTCGTCGGAACCGTCCTGATACTTACGATTCTTGCAGGTTTCACATTCTGCCGGAGATGATAATTTACCCGGAGCTTTCTGTGTGGATTCGTTGGGATTGAGGATAGGTTTGCTGCCTTCCGCTGCGGCAGTGCCTGCTGCAGTACTTGCAGAGCCACCTGCTGCAAAAAGACCTGCACCGGCATATGCATTGTACCCGCCACCTATTGCGCCAATCATACTCATAGGCACCTCTTTCCGACTTGTGTAAAAGAACTTACAGGTCTACCCCCAGCTCTTTTAACATGTCATCAAAGCTAACACCATTGATCTGCTCAGACATTCGGTTCAGTTCCTGACGATACTCGGGTTTGGTAAGAACGGAGTGAACATTGTAAACGATAACGCTGTATCCGATCACTATACCGAGAGTCCCGTAAATGATCCCCTTTTTGGCCTGAGTCAAAAGCTTCTGCGTAGTACCCTTGGACAATAGCGCGAATACGATGGCCATTCCGCCAAGTATGATCCCTGTGTATAGGAAAAAGCACATTGGAATGGAGATAAGGCCCATCACAAGGGCTGCTGAAGCCATATTTACATGATGATCCAGCTCATTGTGAGCTTTGTTGTAATTATAGTTGTTGTAAAAATACTTGTCTTCCCCTTGATCTTCCATCAATACTTCCTCTCAAAACATAGGTTCTTACAGTAAATTTTACACTAAAAATGCTATAATTACAATGTTTGCGGGCGTTTTGAAAGGCTTGAAAACGGGACATAAGCATTGGTATAATAAGGGAGTGCGTGCAGTTTATGAAAGTTTAAGAGAATATTAGCACGTAGTTTAGTATGAAAAGTGTTGTGAGGATAGTATGGACATTGTATTAAAGATCAAAGAAGAACTAGGCGTTGAGAAGTGGCAGGTTGAGGCGGCAGTCAAGCTGATCGATGAGGGTAACACCATTCCTTTCATTTCCAGGTACAGGAAGGAAGTTACAGGCTCATTGAACGACGAGCAGCTGCGTAATCTCGATGAGAGACTCAAGTATCTGCGCAGTCTTGAAGAGAGACGTGAGCAGGTTCTTGCTTCAATTGAAGAGCAGGGCAAAATGACAGATGAGCTCAAAGCCAAGATCATTGCTGCGGAGACGATGGTTGCTATCGAGGATCTTTATCTTCCCTATAGACCAAAGAGAAAAACAAGAGCCAGCGTTGCCAGAGAGAAAGGCCTTGAAGGGCTTGCAAATATTCTTTTGGCACAGGAAACTACAAAGCCTCTGGCTGAAGAAGCAGCAGCTTTCGTCGATCCTGAAAAGGGCGTTAACGATGCGGCTGAGGCTATTCAGGGAGCAATGGATATCATTGCTGAGGATGTTTCAGACAACGCTGATTTCAGAACATATATCAGAGAAGCCACTATGGAACAGGGCGTACTTACCAGTAAGGCCAAGGATGAGAAGGCTCAGAGCGTGTACGAGATGTACTACAACTATGAGGAGCCTGTGAAAAAAGTGCTTGGACACAGGATTCTTGCCCTTAACAGAGGCGAGGCTGAGAAATTCCTTGTTGTTAAGATTGAAGCTCCCGAGGAGCAGATCCTTCAGTACCTCAATAAGAAGATGCTTAAAAATGACAATCCTATCACAACTCCTGCCATCGAGGAGATCAACCAGGATGCCTATGAGCGACTTATAGCACCGGCGATTGAGCGTGATATCAGGAATGAGCTCACTGAAAAAGCTGAAGACGGAGCCATCGCTGTATTTGGCAAGAACCTTACTCAGCTTCTCATGGCACCTCCTATCGCAGGCAAGACAGTTCTTGGATGGGACCCTGCTTTCAGAACAGGATGTAAGCTGGCAATCGTTGATGCTACAGGAAAGGTCCTTGATACCAAGGTTATTTATCCTACAGCACCTCAGAACAAGGTTGAAGAATCCAAGGCTGAACTTAAAAAGCTTATTGATAAATACGATGTAGACCTTATTTCAGTAGGAAACGGAACTGCATCAAGAGAGTCAGAACAGGTAATTGTTGAGCTTATCAAGGAACTGGACAAACCGGTTCAGTATGTAATTGTTAATGAGGCCGGAGCTTCTGTTTATTCAGCAAGTAAGCTGGCAACAGAGGAATTCCCTCAGTTTGATGTCGGACAGAGAAGTGCTGCTTCTATCGCAAGAAGACTTCAGGATCCTTTGGCCGAGCTTGTTAAGATTGATCCCAAGTCTATCGGCGTAGGACAGTATCAGCACGACATGAACCAGAAGAAGCTTGGAGAGACACTTGAAGGCGTGGTTGAAGACTGCGTTAACAAGGTTGGTGTTGATCTCAACACCGCCTCTGCCCCTCTCCTTCAGTATATTTCAGGTATCAGCAAGCCAATTGCCAAGAACATTGTTGATTATAGAGAGGCAAACGGTAAGTTTAAGAGCCGTGCAGAGCTTTTAAATGTTCCAAAGCTCGGTCCAAAGGCTTATGAGCAGTGTGCAGGATTCCTTCGTATCGCAGACGGCGAGAATCCTTTGGATGCCACCAGCGTTCATCCCGAGTCATACGATGCTACACTTAAGCTCATGGACAAGCTTGGCATTACTTTTGATGATGTTAGAGCTGCGCAGAAAAATGCAGCAAAGGCTGTTTTGGAGAAACCTGCTCCTTCAGAAGCAAAAGCTGAAAAACCTCGTCCACAGAAGAAGCCTAAACAGGTAGTTATCAGAAATACAAGCACAGCTATGGGAGCTGCTTTGGCAGCTGCTCTTGCAGGAAGTAACCTTGCTGTAGTTGAGGATGATGCTGACAGAAACTCCGGTAAAGGAGGAAGCAGCAAGGGTAATGGCGTTTCCGGCGGCAATGGTAATGCAGTTACTGGTGGAAACGGTGCTGCTAATGGTGCAGGAAATGGTACCGGATCACTTTCCAAGAGAGTAACTGAAGCTGAGAAGAAGCAGCTTGCTCAGGAACTCGGTATCGGCGAGATCACCCTCAGCGATATCTTAAGCGAGCTCGAGAAGCCTTCTCGTGACCCTCGTGAGAACATGCCTGCTCCTATTCTCAGAAGTGATGTCCTTGATATGAAGGATCTTAAGCCCGGTATGGTGCTGAAGGGAACAGTAAGAAATGTTATCGACTTTGGTTGTTTTGTAGATATAGGTGTTCACCAGGACGGACTTGTACATATTTCTCATATTACCGATAAATTCATCAAGCATCCGCTTGAGGCCGTAAGCGTTGGTGATATCGTCGATGTTCAGGTTCTCGATGTTGAACTGGACAAAAAGAGAATTGCTCTTACAATGAAGATTCAGGACCCTGCAAAGGTTGCAGCAGAGGCTGCAGCTAAGGCTGCTTCAAGACCTGCTCAGAAGACTGCAGGTGACAGTGCTTCAAAGTCATCCGGCAAGAGTTCAGATGCAGCGAAGTCCGGTTCAGATGGCGCAGCTAAGAAGAGAGTCTCCGTTGTTCAGCAGGTTGCTGATGCCGCAGGCGTTGTTAAGAAGCCCGCAGCCCCTAAGGCTCCTGCAAAGAGTGTTGCCGGCGATGGTGTAAAATCATCTCCTGCAAAAGTTCCTGCTGCCGATGGGGCGAAGCCAGCTACAGCAGAGGCACCCAAGAAGCTCAAGAAGAAAGGTATCGTAATCTTCAAAGGCAATGCCAACGAATGATGCGCCTGTGAGCGAAAAATGGAGGCTCGATATCACCAAACGCTTTGTTTGCGAATCATTGTGATGAGCAGATGTAAGGCTTAATTCAATAAAAAAGGAAGCTCGATTTCTCTGAACACCGTGAAATGAGAGCTTCCTTTTTTATTTAATTTAGTCTTACACTGCGAGAGAACAGTGAGCAAATATATATTATAGCTTCTCAGCCCACCTCCCGGGTAGCCAGATCAGTAAACGATCTGAGTTCCGGCCTTGTCCTTCAAAGCGTCAGCAACTGTGTCGAGCGATGTGATGAGGACTTTGCCTTCGTGGTTGGCCTCAAGGAATTCGATCGCAGCCTCGATCTTGGGCAGCATATCAACCTCACCAAACTCTCCGGCTTCGATGTACTTCTTCGCATCGGCTGTGTTCATCTTGATGATCGGTTCCTGATCATCTTTTCCAAAGTTCTTGTAAACATATGGTACGGATGTCAGAATAATAAGTCTATCAGACATAAGATCAGCTGCAAGTTTGCCTGCAATCGCATCCTTCTCGATAACAGCAGATGCTCCCTTAAGCACATGTCCCTGCTCAATTACAGGAATTCCGCCACCGCCACAGGCGATAACGATCTGGCCGGCATCAACAAGAGTCTTGATAGCATCTATCTCTACGATGTCGATAGGCTTTGGAGCCGCAATGATCCTTCTATAGCCCTTACCTGGGTCTTCCTTTACAAAGTTGCCCTTTTTGATCTCGGTGTCAGCATCCTCTTTTGACATATAACGTCCGATAGCCTTTGTTGGTGAATAGAAAGCCTCATCGTAAGGATCTACGGTAACCTGAGTAAGGATCGTGCTGACAGGCTTGGAAATTCCGCGGCTTGTAAGCTCTGTCTTTAAAGAATTCTGAATATCATATCCGACATATCCCTGGCTCATGGCATTGCAGACACACATGGGAGCAGCCGTATAATCAATATATATTCTGTGGAGTTCGGTCATTGCTTTATGGATCATGCTGACCTGAGGGCCGTTACTGTGAGTGATCGTAAGCTGATAACCAGCCTCAACCAGATCTGCCAGGGCCTTCGCTGCATTTTTTGTTGCATTCATCTGCTCGTTGGTATTAACACCAAGAGCCTCATGTCCAAGAGAAACTACCGCCTTCAAGTTTTCCATCTACGCCTCTTTTCTGCACTGAAAAATATTAGAAAAATGTGCTTACATTAATTATACAAAACAGATCATTGCAGTAGCATAAATTGCTAGCAATATCGGGCAATGACATAGAAATATTGTACAAAATAAATATTCACTTTACAATCAAATTGTAGTACTATTACCTCTCGTTGACATAAAAATCATTTATTTAAATATTTTTACACGGCTAATTGTTTGCGCATATCGCGCGGAGGCAGATATAAATTATGCAAAAGAACTCTAACATCAAGGACCTTACTATTGGAAATCCTATGAGTCTTATTATGGGATTTGCAGTTTCTCTTTTATGGGGAATGCTTTTCCAGCAGCTTTACAATATTATTGATACAGCCATTGTTTCCTGGACTTTGGGAAAAGAGGCGTATGCGGGAATGGGCTCCACCGGCGCCGTAAACTTCCTGATAATGGGCTTTTGCATGGGAGTTTGTAACGGCTTTGCAATTCCAATTGCTCAGAGGTTTGGAGCAAGAGACTACAAGAGCATGCGTAAATTCTATACTCACGCCATCATTCTCTGCTCTGTATTTGCCCTGTTAATGACCTTTCTTGTCAGCATTTTCTGCAGGCAGATCCTTGTAGCCATGAAGACTCCGGACTCTCTTTTACAATATGCTTACAGTTACATCATTGTCATTTTCCTGGGAATTCCTGCAACTTACATGTACAATCTGTTATCAGCCACCATCAGGGCCCTTGGTGACAGCAAGCATCCGGTGCAGTTCCTAATAATCGGTTCTATCCTGAACATCGCACTGGATCTTTTATTCATCATGGTTTTCCACTGGGGAATCTCCGGCGCTGCTTTTGCAACCGTCCTGTCACAGCTCTTTACCGGCGTATTGTGCCTTATACATATTTTGAAAAACATAGAACTCTTAAGGCTCTCAAAAGAAGACTGGGGGCTCGACAGATCTCATTTCTTCATCCTGTTCAACATGGGTGTTCCAATGGGACTTCAGTACTCCATCACTGCGATTGGCAGCGTTATCCTGCAGACCGCCATCAACGGCCTTGGAGAAGATGCGGTTACAGCTGTCACAACAGCCAGCAAAGTCACAATGTTCTTCTGTATCCCCTTTGACGCCCTTGGTTCAACAATGGCGACCTACGGCGGACAGAACGTTGGAGCTAAGCGCCTTGACCACCTGACAGATGGTCTGAAAGCAGCCTGTAAGATTGGAAGTATCTACTCTATTCTTGCTGCCGTGGTAATTTATTTCTTCGGCAGATATTTTGCCATGATATTCATAGACGCAAGCGAGGTCGTATGTTTGGATAATGCGCATACATACCTCATATGGAACAGCATTTTCTGGATTCCTCTTGCGCTTGTAAATATAGTAAGATTCCTTATACAGGGCATGGGATACTCGATGTTTGCAGTTATAGCCGGAGTTATGGAGATGATAGGAAGGACTCTCGTAGCAACAGTTCTGGTTCCTCATTTCGGATTTATGGCAGTGTGCCTTGCGAGCCCTGTAGCATGGATCCTGGCTGACGCATTCCTGCTCCCTGCATTTTTCTCAGTAAGGAACAAGCTGCAAAAGATATTCGACGGTCAGGTGGAAGTCTACTGATCTTGCTGATGTTCATATTTACAGATCTGCTGATCTTGCCGGTGCCTGGATCCACAGATATCCTGATTCTCTTATCTCAGAAGCCCACTTCGATGATGATCCTGCCGTCCGCATAGTCTGCATTAACGCTGCAGTTCATGCGCTCAGCAAATATTTTAACTATTGATAGCCCGAGGCCGGTTGAACTGCTTCGGGCATTTTCTACGGTAAAAAATCTGTCGAACAACTTGTTCACATCGACGCTGGAAAGGTTCGAAGCCGAATTGGCCACCTTCAGTTTTCCACTGGCAGATAACGCTATTTCAAGATCACCATCGCTGTACTTAAGAGCATTGCTGAAAAGATTGTTCATTATCCTCTCCACATAAGTCGGATAGAGATGTCGCACAATCTTTTCCTCAGTAATATCTATGACAGGCTCGATTCCTCTTGCCTTCAGTGCCGGATAGTAATTCATGATACAGTCTTCCAGCATCTTGCCAATGTTGACGTCCTGTTTTTCCTCTGTGATCTCACCGCCGGTTATGATCGAATATTCAAAGAGCTCTTCAGTGAGCTTTTTCATGTGTTCGGTTCTGCCCTCAATAATAGAGAGATATTTCTCCATTTCCGGGCTCTTTTCCTGTCGCTTCGCCAGCTCAAGGTAACCACTTATTGCAGTAAGCGGAGTCCGCAGGTCATGTGAAATATTAGTTATGGCTGACCTTATCTCCTGATCGCCATTTTCATACCTGTTATATGAGTTTCTCAGTTTGACCACCGTCTTATTGAGGGATGACGCAAGTTTAAGTATTTCCTTGTCCCTGCTTGAAACCGTCAGGACTGTGTTGGTATGAAGTCTTGCCTTCTCCTCATAGTCCTCTCTCAGTTCCTTTATAGAAAGCCTCATAGCAACTATCTTCATCACCAGAAACACTATTACTATCAGGCATATGATCAACAGATACTTCATGAATTCTCAGCTCCGAAAAATATATTAAAAAGCACGCAAAGTACATATCCCATCGGATCAGTACTCGATTGGATCGATGGGTGTTACCTCATAAAAGTAGATCACAGCATCGAAACGCTTTGTCGGGATCATCGGCGTTCTGTGGCCGTTGCCAAGATCATTAAGTGGCGAATATCCCTCGCCGACAAGTCCGGTCATCACATAGCTGTGAAGCTTCTTGTACACACTACTATTTTCATCCGTCACCCTCGAGAAATCAAGGCAGTATGTCCCGTTTTCAAAAAACTTTGCCTGATATGCAAGAGGATCATCCGTGCAATAATAATGATCTTGTCTCTCGTAGTTTTCATCGTAAGTGCCGGCTGTATGGATGTTTACAAATCCTTCGTAAAAGCCTGTTCCGATGCAAAAATAGCTTCCATCAAAAATATCATTTATATTATCGCCCATAGTATTTGAGTCTTCGCTGGGAAGCACACTGGATCCGCCTTTCATGGCATGTCCGTTATGAGCCGTGATCACAACCTGAGAAAAGCCTCTTCCTTCCTCGATCACTGAATAGTCCTTTAAAAGCTGTGCCATCTGAAGATCTCTGTTCTTTGAGTTTTCTCCGGGATCCTTGTCATAATCCGGCGCATCAATTGCAAGCACAACGCATTTTGCAACTATTGAAAGCTGCTTTGCCTGAAGCTCTTTTTCCTGTAAAAGTCTCTCTGACAAATTCAGGAAAAACTCCCTTTCGCCCTTGTAGTCATCCTTAGTCTCAGCTTTTATGGACAAGAGTTTCTCTTTTTCCTCTTTGGTAAAAAAAGCATCATCCTTCCTGCAAAAATCCTGCATATACCAGATTGCTGTCTGGGCACCCTGGATATCAACGCCGTAAAACATCAGCGACTCCTCGTAAGGAACAGTCATGTTATAGTCTCTCATCCAGGAGAGAAGCTGCACCATCTCAGGCGTATCATAAAGCGGATAACTCTGTTTTCCGATAGCTGCCACCAGGTCAGAGTTCTCGTCATGCACCGCATCATTCAGCATTGCAGCATCACCGGTAGCCATTTCAAAACAGATGCAGCGACCGTTGCCTTCAGTTACTACCTTTTCAAGCACATCTCTTTTTACCAGCTGAAACTCGCGATTTCCGTGGGTTGCTTCTCCGATTCCCACAACTCTCACATCCTTCGGAATCTGCAGCTCGTCAAAGCTCTGGGCTACGTCCTCAATCCCCTCAAGCTTTTTCTCCGCAGAAAAAGCATTTGTATATTTAAAGCCGACAAGCAGCGCTATGAAAACCACCGCAATTGTTACGCTTGCCAGAAAAACCATTCTGTATTTTTTCACTTTTCATGCTCCTCACATTTGGCAGATAACGCGGACTTTTCTTCATGTTGTCTGCCTCTATCATCCGTCAGCTTAAATCTCTTTTATTGATTCCAAGTGTTCCAAGCAGGACACTTAGAAGTACGATTGCAAGTGAAATGATTATCTGGATAAAGTTTCCGGGATTTGATTCCTGATCCGCAAGTCCTACATGTATCATCCACTGTCCGAAAACATCGGTATTGTAAATGATCCTTCCGATGATCAGTGCAGTGCCCTTAAGAATGAATGCAATGAAGAAATTTCCGATCATCACTATGTAATAAGCCACATTCAGAATAAGGAATGCGCCTATTGCAACAGCCACTGTCTTCTGAACCCTCATTGCAACAAACTCCATCACTGAAACGTAGCCGCACAGAGCAAAGAACAGCACTATGTTTTTGGCAAGCATATCCGCACTTATCTGAGCACCGCCTGCTATTCCTGCAATAAGATAGCACAGCGTCATGATCCCAAGAGCTGTTATGTGGGAAAAAAGTGTTCCAAGATAAACATCCTTTTGTGAAAAGCCTGCAATCAGCTTATTTCTGATGGTACCGTCACGATATTCCGCGTTTGTGTAAAGCGGCACGAATATTGTGTAAAATCCCATCATGGCAATACTCATAAAGATCATTCTTTTTTCAGGTCCCATGTTTTCAAATCTTCCGGTCATTCCGATGAGATTTGCAGTAAATCCGAAGGTTGCAACAAGTGCAATGATGCATCCCCCGATAAATATCCAGTTTTTAAGTATTCTGTGCATACCGGCTTTATATATGTTTTTCATTTTTTATACTCCGTCCCGTTCTTAATGAATCTCTTTTTTACTAAAAACAAAAAGTCCTATTAACGTTGAAATAAGAATCAGTCCCCCGCATCCAACTATGTAGCTCAAGGTGTCCCAGTGGGGTTCCATTGAAAAATACGAATATGGGATGAACCTGTCGATGAATTTAAAAAGCACAAGCTTTGCGCCAGTAAGGGTGCAGTGCCCTTTTTCAGGATATAGCTTATCCAGAACGTAAGTATCCAGAACCCTCATTACAAAAGCAATTGCCAGGCCCACAACATATGAGATCTTGCTTCCTCCGAAGATCATGATAACAGCTGTCGAAAAAGCTCCGATGGCCATACATGACATTGTGATGATAAGCCAGTAATCAGCCACTTCCGGAATTGTGTAATTCATGAACCCTTTGGAGAATATCGGCAATGTGATCATCGATGCAACGAAAGCAACGAAAGACAGCAACACTCCCTGGAGCATTCCGCTAATAACAGCTGACAGGAAGGCGTCAGATCTTTTTACCCCTGATATCAGCTTGTTGCGAATGCAGCCGTCCTCGAAATCTCCCTGATTTACAAAAAGAGTGGATGCAGTAACCACAAATGCCGCTATCGTAGTAAACGAAAAAGCTATATCCTCAGACGCCATCTGTCCTTCCACCAGTAAAACCGTCAAAAGCCAAAGGAGAAGGCTGCCTAAAAGCTGGTAGACCAGAATGGCTGAAATTCCACCGGAAAATCCGCGGCTAAAGAATATTTTTCTTGTATCAGCATACAGATTTCTGAACATCTTCTCCGCCTCCAAGTAATGAAAGATAAAAAGCCTCAAGGCTCTCATCATGCTCCTCCATTGTAAGAATCGAGCATCCAACCTTGTCAAAGTCCTTGGCAACAGCGGAGAAGTTAAGTTCTGCATAAACATCTGCAGTATTGCCGTCTATAACCTTGTACTCAATGCCTTTTTCTTCCATGACCTTTGTAAGAAGCCCCACATCACTGACTTTCATGCGGACTGATTTACGGCACTCATTCTTTAGCTCTTCGCTGCTCATCTGGCGGACGATATGTCCTTTATCAATAAATCCGTAGTTGGTTGCAATCTTCGCCAACTCATCAAGAATATGGCTTGAGATGAGAAATGTGATTCCCCTCTCTCTGTTAAGCTTAAGGATAAGCTCTCTTATCTCTATGATTCCCTGTGGATCAAGGCCGTTGATGGGTTCATCCAAAACGATGAAATCAGGATCACCACAAAGGGCAACTGCAATTCCAAGACGCTGCCTCATTCCCAGTGAAAAGTTTCTCGCTTTCTTTTTTCCCGTGTCTGAAAGACCAACCAGATCAAGGATATCATCCACACTGTTAAAATCAGGAAGACCGAGCATCAGGCACTGTTGGATCAGATTGTCTCTTGCAGACATGTCCTTGTAAATTGCAGGTGCTTCAACAACCGCTCCCATCCTGCGTCTTGCCTTGGAAATATCTGCATCATCAGCTGTTTTTCCCAAAAGCTCGTAAAAACCGCTGCTTGCTTTCTGAAGGCCACACATGATCCTGATGAGTGTTGTCTTTCCGGCTCCGTTTTTTCCAACAAAGCCATAGATTGCGCCCTTTGGAATCTCCATATTTAAATCAGAAAGAGCTGTAAACTTTCCGTATTGTTTGCTTATTCCGTTTGCCTTAAATACATATTCCATATCTTCTTCCTCCTAAAGTATGTCGAGCAAAGTTCAGTTAAAACCTCTCTATGTGCTCTACACAAAAAAAGATACCACCCTCCGGTCAAGAAAGTGGTATAGAAAACGTCAAGATTTGGTCAAGATTCGTGAAACTGGAACCCTATCCCGTATATCGCCTCAATATGATCAATGTTATCCATCTGTTGGAGCTTTTTTCTGACATTGCTGATATGCTGTTTTAATGAGCGCTCTGTACAATCGGGTGTAGAGTCACTTATACGGTCCAAGATAGTGCTCCGTCCGATTGGTCTTCCGGGATTTAACATAAGGATATTTAAGATGGCGGCTTCTGTTCTGGTGAGATTTACTTCTTCATCCCCGATCGTTACAGTCATAAGATTTGTATCCAGCATAAATTTGCCGGCTCTTACTATGCCGTCATTTTGAGAAGGAGTATTACCCGAAGCAGTTCCCGTGAGCCTTAAATGCGCCTCAATCCTTGCCAGCAGTTCTGATAAAACAAAGGGTTTTGTGACATAATCACAGGCGCCTTTCCTTAAAAGATTTATTTTGGTATCAATATCTGATCTTGCACTCAGAACTATAGTGAGTATTCCGTTAAACCTTGTGATAAGCTCCTCCCCCGAAAGCCCCGGCAGCATAAGGTCAAGAAGTATAAGATCAGGTCTTCCCTTCTCTAAGAGCATAAGCGCCTCTGTTCCGGAATACGCTCTTGAAACTGTGTAGGATTCAAGCTCCAATGCTTCCTGGAGCATATTTCCTATGTTAACATCATCCTCAACGATCATTATCCTGTAGTCATTCATATTCAGAAATGTTCCCCAACATTTTTTCATTGCCCCTGATTGCCCCTGCTATTGGCACCTGGCTTTTGGTCCTAGGGGACGGAGTCATAAGACCATGGTCTTATGACTCCGTCCCCTAGGTTCATTTTATCAAAAAAACTCCCAAAAGGCCATGTTAAGCCATTTAGGAGTTTTACTCATAAATTTATTCTGATCAAAGAGAAGTTGCAGTTTCTGCATTAAACTGCGGAAGTCTGTGCTGTACCTGGTCTCCGCGGATTTCAATAAGCGGAGAAGCCTTGCCTTCAATATAATCTCTGGTAATAGTCACACGCCCGATATTCTCATCCTTAGGGATCTCATACATTATATCCAGCATGAATTCCTCGATGATAGCACGAAGAGCACGAGCACCTGTGTCTTTTTCCATTGCTTTTTCAGCGATTGCTTCGAGGGCTCCATCGTCAAACTCAAGATCAACTTCGTCCAGCGCAAGGAGCTTCTGGTACTGCTTGAGTATTGCATTCTTGGGCTCTTTGAGGATCTTGATCAGCATCTCTTTTGTAAGAGCCTGAAGTGTGCAGATGATAGGAAGTCTTCCGAGGAACTCCGGAATCATGCCAAACTTCTTGAGGTCATCAACTGTAACGTTGGTAAGAAGATTTGGATCATCCTCATATTTATCCTTAAGGTCAGCATCGAATCCAATCGATGTCTGCTTGTTAAGTCTCTGTGTAATTATCTCTTCAAGGTCAGGGAAGGCACCACCGCAAATAAACAGGATATTCCTTGTATTAACTGTGGCAAGCGGAACCATGGCATTTTTGCTGCCTGCTCCAACAGGAACTTCAACATTGGAACCCTCAAGAAGTTTGAGCATTCCCTGCTGAACTGACTCTCCGCTGACATCTCGCGATGTAGTATTTTTCTTCTTGGCAATCTTGTCAATCTCATCGATGAAGATAATGCCATGCTCTGTCTTCTCAACATCGTTGCCTGCAGCAGCAAGAAGCTTACTTACTACGCTCTCGATATCATCTCCGATATAGCCTGCTTCTGTAAGTGATGTGGCATCTGCGATTGCAAGCGGCACGTCAAGGAGCTTTGCAAGTGTTTTTACCAGATAGGTCTTACCGCTACCTGTCGGTCCCAGCAAAAGAATATTGGATTTCTCAATCTCAATATCGTCCATGGAGTCTGTAGCCACTCTCTTGTAGTGGTTGTAAACTGCCACAGACATTACCTTCTTGGCCTGATCCTGTCCGATAACAAATTCATCAAGCTTCTCCTTGATCTTGTGAGGAGCCGGAATATTCTTGATATCAAAAGCAGGCTTCACAGTAGATTCACTCTTTTTCTTGATCTTCTGTGTGTTGGGGATTCCACCGCCAAAGTTAAAATTGCCGTTCTGAAGATCACTCATATTGAGGAATCCTATATTGGGAAATCCTCCTGAGTTCTTATTCAGTTCGTTCATAAGATTAGGATTGTTTAAGAGTCCCTGATAGTCGAACTGACTCACAGCATCCATTGTCTTGTGCATGCAGTCGTTGCAGACACAGATGTTGTTAGGCATATGGAACATCTTGCCCGCCTTGCTCTCAGGTCGTCTGCACACGAAACACACATCCTCATACTGGGGCTGATCATTGTTATTGGAGTCAGCGCCTGATGCTCCGGATGTGCTGTCGCTTGATCCAGATCCGCCGTCGTTCGACCCGGATGCTTCATTTGTTTCTTTTGCAGTAATATCAGAAGCACCTGTAGCCTCCGTGGCTACAGGTGTATCAATGATATCAACGCTTTCGTCGTCTGTTACTTCTCTAAAATCAAAATTATCTGTCATATTAATGTCCGCCGTTGTGCTGGCCACTTTCCTGGCCTGATTTGTCGCTTGGAAGAGCGGGCTGCTG
>JAEEGL015608300.1_pt1 | contig 19910 bp, 14 predicted proteins | sample 9134231 | NCBI WGS metagenome assembly JAEEGL01 (sample SAMN16246548, study PRJNA631951) | gut metagenome | biome: gut microbiome; feature: rumen; material: fiber-attached | host: Bos | place: Iran: Karaj | collected 2018-10 | reverse complement strand
TACAAGCGCATGCGCGAGATTGCCGACAAGGTGGGTGCCCTGCTCATGATTGACATGGCTCACCCCGCCGGACTCATCGCCGCCGGACTGCTCGACAACCCGGTGAAGTATGCACACATCGTCACCTCCACCACCCACAAGACCCTGCGCGGACCGCGTGGCGGCATCATCCTCATGGGCAAGGACTTTGCGAACCCCTGGGGCCTGAAGACACCGAAGGGCGAGGTGAAGATGATGTCGGCTCTGCTCAACAGCGCCGTGTTCCCCGGCCAGCAGGGCGGACCGCTGGAGCACGTCATTGCCGCCAAGGCCGTGGCCTTCGGCGAGGCGCTGCAGCCCGAGTTCAAGGAGTGGGCAAGCCAGGTGCAGAAGAACGCCAAGGTGCTGGCCGACGAACTCATCAAGCGTGGCTTCGGCATCGTCAGCGGTGGCACCGACAACCACTCCATGCTGGTTGACCTAAGGACGAAGTACCCCGACCTGACGGGCAAGGTGGCCGAGAACGCCCTGGTGGCTGCCGACATCACGGTGAACAAGAACATGGTGCCCTTCGACACCCGCTCCGCCTTCCAGACCAGCGGCATCCGCCTGGGCACGCCCGCCATCACCACACGCGGCGCCAAGGAGGACCTCATGGTACAGATAGCCGCCTGGATTGAAGAGGTGCTCAACGACCCTGAGAACGAGCAGGTCATCGCCAGCGTCCGCCAGCGCGTCAACGACAAGATGAAGGAGTATCCGCTCTTCGCTTACTAATTACTTACCATACCAAGGCTGTGTCATGGCTGCGATGCCGGGGCACAGCCTTTTTCAAACCGGCAACTACATGAAACGACTCTACCTACTAACGCTGCTAACCCTGATGCTGACGGCTGCCTGGGCCAAGCCCGACTTCAGCATCGCCGACCGCTTCCAGATAGCCTGCACCATGTATGAGCAGGGCTGCATCGTGGAAGGTTCTTTCGACAACCAGCCCACCCCACTCTATCACCATCAGCAACACGCCGACGCGCCAGCCACCTTCTGGATTATCAACGAGGAGAGCAACGGGCTCTACTCCATCCGCAACGCCGTGACGGGCCGCTACATCACCTACGACGGTGTGAGAAGCGACATCGCCACCGACGGCGAATTGCGCCGATACATCAGCATGACTGACCAGATGGACGGGCGCAACTCGCTCTGGACCATCAACAACGAGGGGGGCAACATCTACTCCATACGCAATGCCGGACAGAGCGACCATCTCTGGGACGTCCGCACCGACAGTTACTGCGTGGGCACCTATTCCAGGACCGAGACGCCCAACAGCAACCAGCAGTTCTACATCTTCGACCCACAGCGTAAAGCGGTGCAGGAGCAGGCCGTACAGCCCGTCGATGGCGACGGCTACGACGTCACGTCATGGCTCAAGGCAGATGCCAGCGCCCTGGACAACTGGAGCGCCGAAGGGGCATGGATGGTCAACACCGGCGGCGGCGGTTCACACTACAACGCCGACGGCTCCTCGCTCGAGGCACCTTTCATTGAGAGCTGGCACGATAGCAGCCAGGGACCACTCGGCGACTGCACGCTGACGCAGACCCTGAGCAACATGCCTGCCGGTAAGTACATCCTCGAGGCTGACATGATGGCCGTGCGCCAGGCTTATAACAACTGGTGGGGCCGTCAGGACAATGAGCCTGCCTACGGCGTAGAGTTGTTTGCCAACAACGCCGTCACCTCCGTTTCCACCAACAACGACCCACCTGAGCACTTCACCGTGCCGTTCACGCTGGAGCAGAAAGGCACCGTCACGCTCGGCATCAGGGTGAGAGGCACCAACGCCAACTGGGTGGCCATCGACAACATGGTGCTGCGCTTTGACGCGTCGTGGGAAGCCCTCATGCAAGCCGAGAAAGAGAAATTGATGGATGAACTGCTGGCCCGCTATACTGCTGAGGAGGCCGAGGCCATGATAGCCGAGTGTGGCGATGATTTCGACGCCATGGAAGCCTTGCTCAAAAGGGTGTCCAGGCTGCCGGGAACCGACCCGCTGGGCCGTTGTCTGGCCAACCTCACCATCGACGGTTACAGCCTGCAGTATGCGCCGTCGCTGGGCTACTACCTGTGCTCAGTGCCCCTGGACTACTTCGGGGCAGTACGCACCGCCACCATCAACTACTCCAAGCGCGAGGCATGCAGCGACCTGACCATCAGCGCGCGACAGGTGCCTGCCGGCTCCACCTATTTCTTCCCAAGCATCACCGCCAGCCGTAGGTACGCGCTCAGCGTGACCGATGCCAACGGCAACACCATCACCAAGGACGTCACCTTCACGTCGCTGCCCGTGGTCAGGATCTACGGCTCGTTCAGCAACGACTACACCGACGGCTACGTCATCGTCAACGAGGTGTCGGAAGACCTGCCCGAACTGATGGAGATGAAGGCCAAGTGGCGCGGCGGCATCACTAATAGCGGCGACAAGCACAAGCGCAACTACCACGTGAAGTTGAAGGACGACCAGGGAGAGAAACTGGAGAAGTCGTTCTTCGGGCTGCGCAAGGACAACAGCTGGATTCTGGAGAGTTGCCAGGTGGACATGAGCCGCATACGCAACCGCATGATGACCGACCTGTGGAACGACTTCTCCACCCCGCCCTACTACATCAGTCAGGAGAAGAAGGCCATGAGCGGCACCCGCGGGCGCTTTGTCGAGCTCATCCTCAACGACGACTACCGGGGCATCTACTGCATGACGGAGAACATGGACCGCAAGCAACTGAAACTGAAGAAGATTGACGAAGAGACCATGACCGTGCACGGACAGTTGTGGAAGTCGAAGGACTGGACCTACGCCACCATGATGGGCACCCACCCCGACGGAGGCTATCAGCCCAAGGACTACCTCTCGACGCCCAACGAGTACAGCGAGATGTGGGACCAGTACGAGGTCAAATACCCCGACTTCGAGGACTATGGCTACCAGACCAACTGGGAGACGCTCTACGATGCCGTCGACTTCGTGTGCCACTCCTCCAACAACGAGTTCACCCGCCACGTCGGCGAATACTTCGACCTGCCCGTCGTCATCGACTACTACATCCTGATGGAACTGAGCCTTGCCACCGACAACCACGGCAAGAACATGTTCTTCGCCAACTACGACAAGCAGCAGGACAAGAAGATAACCTTCGCCGTGTGGGACATGGACGCCACCTGCGGACAGCGCTGGAGCGACAGTTACTACCACCAGTCGTTCCTCGGGCCTGAGCAGGACTATGCCCAGTTCATCACCAACTATGAGCACGGCGACTACAACCTGTTCCGCCGCCTGCGCAACACCAATGCCGACGACTTCAACATGAAGGTACGCATGCGCTATCGTGACCTCAGGCAGAACCACCTGGCCACGGAGAGCATCCTCAAACGCTTCCGCACACAACTCGACGAGTTCAAGCGCTGCGGAGCAGCCCAGCGTGAGTATGGCAAGTGGAGTTACGACAGCGACGTGGCAGGTCTCGCGCTCAACTTCGACGAGGAGATGGACTACCTCACCGACTGGTTCACACGGCGCATGAACTACCTCGACAACGTCCGCTTCAAGATTGACGAGCTGCCCAGCGAGGTCAGCGGCATCACCCTGCAGCCGACAGGCACCAGCGACAACGCCATCTACGACCTCAACGGAAAGAAGGTGGGCACCGCCGACGACTTCAGCACCCTGCCGCGGGGCCTCTACATCGTCAACGGCCACAAAATCGTAAAATAATTGCGACAAAATTTGGCAGTTGTGAATTATTTACATATCTTTGCACCACATTTGGCTATATTTTAAACTGACAACAATAAATAATATCATCAATAACAAACCCAAAAAGAACTATGAAGAAACTTATTTATTCGCTAAGCGTCTTCTTGATGGCCTTCATGATGGCATCCTGCGGCGACCCCATCAGCAAAGTGCAGAGCCTCACCGAGGATGTTGAGAAGTACGGCGACGAGTGGACTGACGAAAGCCAGTGGGACGATGCCATGGTGACACTGGCAAACGCCATGATCGACTTTGCTGACTCCGACCCTGACGAGGAGGCCTACGAGGAATTCAAGGAGGCCGTGGAGGACTGCTATTCAGCCTTCTATGACATCAGCGAGAAGAAAGCCAAGAAGGCACGCGACAAGGCCTCAGACAAGTTCGACAAGAACCACAAGGACTTGAAGAAAGAAATGGACAAGGCCGAGAAGAAACTAAAGAAAATGAGTAAGAAATTTGAAGACGATTAAACTATGAAAAAGATTATCTATTGCTTCACCGCGCTGCTCGTCACCATGCTGATGGCATCGTGCGGAAACCACCTCGCTAAACTGGAAAGCCTTGTCGACGACCTGGCCGAGAATGGCAAAGACTGGGATGCTGACCAGTGGGAGACCTTCATGCGCGACGTCTATGATGTGCAACTCGCCTTCTTCGAGTCAGAGCCCACCAAGGAAGACCTGAAGGAGTTTGACAAACTTGGCAAGAGCTTCGACAAGGCCCTCACAAAGGCCATCAAGGGAAAGAAGGCCCAGAAGGCCTTTGAGAAAGCAGCCAAGGCCCTCGACAAGGACAGGGACTTCAAGAAACTCGTCAAGCAGGCAGAGAAGGCTGAGAAGGCCGCCCGCAAGGCCGCCAAGAAGAGCGCCAAGAAGGACAGAGACGACGACGAGGACGAGGATGAGGACGAGGACTATGATTCTGACGAAGACGAGGACGAGGACGAATAGTCGCCTCGCCAACCGTCTGAACAGTCAGTAACACCATGCCTGAGGATAGACGCTGTTCTTCCTCAGGCTTTTTTTGATATTCAACTTCCGCAAGTTTCAGTTGATAGAGGTGAGAGGTGAGAGGTGAGAGAATAGTTTGCACGCCCAGATTGTATCTCCCAACTCCTAACTCCTAACTCCTAACTCTCACCTCTGAAAAGACTTTAATGAATTAGACACAAACCATGAGACGACTGCTCCTTTTCCTCCTGGCAGCCCTGCCGCTGTCGGTGCTGGCACGCCACCAGGTGCTGGCGCCCGACTTCCAGTCGCTACAGGTCATGGTCAACCACGACTGGCTCGCCATGCCTGTCATGGAACTGGGCTCTGCTGACAGGGTGACCATCAGCTTCGACCAGTTGTCGCACGACTACCACCGCCTCGTCTACCACATCGAGCCGTGCAACCCCGACTGGACACCCGCCGAGGGGCTCTTCGAGAGCGACTGGCTGGAGGGCTTCAACGACCGTCCCATTGAGGACTACCAGAACTCGCTGAACACCACCGTGCTCTACACCCACTACCGCATGCAGCTGCCCAACGACGACACACGGCTGACCATAAGCGGCAACTACAGGGTGCACATCGTCGACGAGGACAACGACAGCCAGGATGTCATCGTCGTGGAACTGCGCGTGGTGGAGCAGCGTGCTGACATAGGCATGTCGGTAACCACCAACACCGACATCGACCTGAACACATGCTACCAGCAGATAGCCCTGAACGTGGGCTACGGGCCGCTGCGCGTCACCGATGCCGCCAGCCAGATACAGACCTTCGTGCTGCAGAACGGACGCGAGGACAACATGAAGGTGAACGTCAGGCCTAACTATGTCACGCCGCAGCGCATGACTTGGGAGCACAACCGCCATCTCATCTTCGAGGGTGGCAACGAGTACCACAAATATGAGTTGCTCGACCCCTCGCATCCCACCATGGGAATCGACCGCCTGGCATGGGACGAACAGCAGCGCAGTTTCCATGCCTTCCCCTTCGCCGTGGAGCCACGACGCAACTATGTCTACGATGAGGATGCCGATGGCGGCTTCATCATCAGGAACTTCGACAACACAGAGATTGACTACACCTCCGACTACGTCAACGTCCACTTCAAGGCGAAGCCCGCCCGCCGCTATGAGGATGCCACCGTCATCATCGAGGGCAAGTGGACCACCGGCCAGCCAGCCACCTATGTCATGCACTACGACAGCAGCGACCAGTCGTACAACGCCGTCGTGCTGCAGAAACTGGGCTACTACAACTACCAGCTGCTCATAGCCGACCTCGATGGCACCACCCACCCCATGCCCGAGGAGGGCTCTTTCTACCAAACGGAGAACAAATACCAGTGCCTGGTCTACTACCGGGGGACGGGTGAGAGGGCTTGGCGCCTGGTGGGATTCAAGGAAATCACCTTCAAGCCCCTATAATATTTGCTGAACGAAAATGCTCTTTATGAAACAGATAAGCAGATGGATGCTGGCCACCATCCTAACACTCATCAACGTGGCAATGCTGACATCGTGTTGGAACGATGACAACAGCAGCACGGAGCCTGTCATAGAGCAGACGCTCCAGGACGGTACGTGGACGGGCACCGGCGAGGGGCGCAGCGGCAGCATCATCGCCCAGGTGGTGGTCAGCGGCCACAAGGTGACGCAGGTGACCATCGTCAGCCAGTCGGAGTCGGTCTTTGCCCAAGATGCCATCAACCACATCGTGGCCAGTGCCATGGGCAGGCAGCAGCCGATGAGCGTCGAGGTGGACGGCGTCAGCGGCGCCACGCTGACCTCGACGGGCGTCATCGATGCCATCAACATGGCCCTGCAGGCCGCCATGGGCCAACAGCCAGGCACGGACAAGACCTACACGGACGGCACGTGCGACATCGTCATCGTGGGGGCTGGTGGCGCAGGACTCTCGGCTGCGGTGGCTGCTGCCGAGACGGATGGCTCCCTGCGCATCATCGTGCTGGAGAAGCAGGGCATCATCGGCGGCAACACCAACTATTCGACAGGTGGCATCAACGCTGCTGAGACGGAGGTGCAACAGTCGCTGGGCATCGCTGACTCGAAGGACCTGTTCTACGACGACATCATGCGGGGCGGCAAATATGAGAACATCCCGGCGCTGGTAAGGAGTCTGGTGGACAATGCCCCCATCACCATCGCGTGGTTGTCGGGCCTCGGTGCCGACCTGAGCGACGTGGGACTGATGGGCGGCAGCAGCGTGCGACGCACCCACCGTCCCAAGGGTGGCTCGGCCATTGGCCCCCACCTGATGAAGGTCCTCAAGCGTGCCACCGAAGCAGAGAACATCGAGATTCGCACGTCGAACAAGGTGACGGGACTTCTGACGACTGCTGACGGCAGCGTGACAGGCGTGAAGGTGCAGAACGCCAACGGCACCACCTACACGCTCTCCTCGCGGGCGGTCATCATTGCCACGGGTGGCTTCGGGGCTAACCTCGCCATGGTGGCACGCCTGCAGCCTGCGCTCAGCGGCTTCGCTACGCTGAACCATCCCGGCGCCACGGGCGATGCCTTCGACTGGGTGGCGGCCATCGGCGGAACAACCATACAGATGGCGAACATCCAGATTCACCCAACGGCAGAAGCCACCAACCATATCCTCATCACCGAGGCCGTGAGGGGCAACGGAGCCATTCTCGTGAACAGCAACGGACAGCGCTTCTGCAACGAGATGGACACGCGCGACGTAGTGTCGGCAGCCATCCTGCAACAGGAGAATGGTGAGGCCCTGCTTGTCTTCGACCAGAAGGTACGCCAGTCGCTCGCCTCCATCGAGACCTATGCCAACCAGCACCTGCTCAGCGAGGGGGCCACCGTTGAAGAACTGGCAGGCCGTATGGGCATCTCGCCCGCAAGTCTCGCTGACGCCATCAGCCGCTACAATGAGCAACAGAAAGCTGGACACGACGATGACTTCGGACGTAGTGCAACAGGCATGCCGGTAGCGCTGGAGACGCCCCCCTTCTACGCCGTCCGTGTGAAGCCTGCCATTCACCACACCATGGGCGGACTGAGCGTGAACGCGCAGACGCAGGTGCTGCGAGCCGACGGCACGCCCATACCCGGACTCTATGCAGCAGGCGAGGTGACAGGCGGACTGCATGGCGCCAACAGGCTGGGGGGCAACGGCGTGGCCGACATCGTGGTCAATGGCCGTCTGGCTGGACTGACAGCATGCAAGAATCTGAAATAAGTGAGCAATGACAAGGTTATTAGCAATAATCATAGCAACAATGATGATGAGTACATGTACGGGACAGGGCAAGGAGCCCGTGGTGAGGCCGGCAACGCAGGCTAACCGTTTCTATACCGGCGATGCAAGGCTGCTGAGCCAGGAGGTGGACAGTCTTCTGGACCTGCACCGAGGCGAGAACGTCTATCACAACCTGGCAGCGCTGATAGTGCCGCATGCCGGCTATTATTTCTCAGGCAATGTGGCGGCGGCAGCCTATATGACGATACCTGCCGACAAGCGCTACAAGCGCATCTTCCTGCTGGGCCCAAGCCACCATGAGTGGCTCGACGGAGCATCGGTGAACACCGCCGTCGACCGTTATGCCACGCCCCTGGGCGAGGTCGACGTTGACCACGAGACAGCCGTCAGGCTGACAGAGGCCGCCGCCACTGTGTCCGGCGGTTTTGCCGCCGGAACGACCGCCGGAGCGCCCGCCGTCCTCCGCTATGAGCCCAGGGCACACGACAGGGAGCACTGCCTGGAGGTGCAGTTGCCCTTCCTGCAGCGTTTCTACGCCCTTCACGCCTCGCCGTCGAACAGGCGCGTGCCCCCCATCGTGCCCATCATCATCTCGACGAACGACTTCAGGCACCTCCAACAGATAGCACAGGTGCTGAAGCCCTATTTCACCGAGGAGAACCTGTTCATCATCAGCAGCGACTTCTCGCACTATCCGTCCTACGACGATGCCTGCCAGGTGGATGCCCGGACGGGCAAGGCCGTGGAGAGCGGCGATGTGGCGCGACTGTTGGCGGTGCTGCAAGAGAATGCCCACAGCCATGTCAGGAACCTGGCCACGAGCGCCTGTGGCGAACAGGCCATCATGACGTTGATGCTGATGATGGACAAGGGCTGTCAGGTGAAGCACCTGCTGTACCAGAACTCTGGCGACGTGGACAACCACGACCGCAACCGTGTGGTGGGCTATCATGCCTTTGCCATCACCCGTGGGGATGCCACCGCCTTTTCATTGACAGATGACGAGAAGCGCCTGCTGAAAGACATAGCCCTGAAGAGCATCAAGGCCTCGTTGGGCATCACTGTGTCCGGCGCTTCTTCCGCCGCCACTGTGTCCGGCGGTTCTGCCGCCGGCAATCAGGCTGTCCTCTCCCAGCACCCCTCGCTGCAGGCGAAGTGCGGCGCCTTCGTGTCGCTGCATAAGCACGGGCGCCTGCGTGGCTGCATCGGGCACTTCGGCGAGGACACCCCCCTGCATAAGATTGTTGCCCAGATGGCGAGGGCTGCCGCCTTCGAGGACCCACGGTTCATGCCTGTCAGCGCCGAGGAACTGCCTGACATCGACATCGAGATATCGGTGCTGACGCCCATGCGTCGCATACAGAGCCTGGACGAGGTTGAACTGCACCGCCACGGCATCTACATCCGCAAGGGCTATCGCAGCGGCACGTTCCTGCCGCGGGTGGCCGACGAGGTGAACTGGACGAAGGAGGAGTTTGTCAGCCACTGTGCCCAGGACAAGGCGGGAATAGGATGGGACGGCTGGAAGGATGCCGAACTGTATGTGTATGAGGCCATCGTTTTCTGACGCGCCATGAAGGAATGTACCTATTACCAGAAACTGGACGATGGCCGCGTGGAGTGCCTCCTCTGCCCGCACCATTGTCGCATAGCCAGGGGCAAGACGGGCATCTGTCGCAGCAGGCGCAACGCAGACGGTGTGCTTGTCAGCGAGGTCTATGCGCGCCCTTGTTCGCTGGCCATCGACCCCATCGAGAAGAAGCCGCTCTACCACTTCCATCCGGGCACGACATGTCTCTCCCTGGCCTGCACGGGTTGTAACCTGCGCTGCCTGAACTGTCAGAACCACGACATCTCGCAGGCATCGCCAGCCGACGTCGGGCACTATGACCTTCAGCCGCAGCAAGTGGTGAGCCTCTGCCAGGAGCATCGCTGCCCGGGCATTGCCTACACCTACACAGAGCCGCTGACATATCTGGAATACATCACCGACACGTCCCGGCTGGCACACGAGGCTGGCCTGTGGAACATCCTCGTCACGGCGGGCTATGTCTGCCAGGAGCCGCTGAAAGACCTCCTGCCCTACCTCGACGCCGCCAACATCGACTTGAAGTCGTTCTCAGACGACATCTACAGTCGCGTCAGCGGCGTTCATCTGCAGCCTGTGCTCGACACCATTCTGGCCATGCGCGATGCCGGCGTGTGGATAGAACTGACCAACCTGGTCATCCCAGGCGTGAACGACGACATGCAGATGATTCGCCGCATGTGCCAATGGATGGTCGGCAACGGCCTTGCTGACACGCCCCTTCACCTGAGTCGTTTCTTCCCTCGCTACAAGATGCTGGATGTGGCACCGACGCCCATCCATACGCTGAAGGAAGCTGAGCGCGTGGCAAGGGACGAGGGCATCAAGTACGTCTATCTGGGGAACGTGTGAAAGCCCCTTCCCCAGCCCCGACGAAACGACACGCAGAAAAGGCCGCTGACTCATCATGAATCAGCAGCCTTTACCGTTATTGTTGGTCGAGGTGACAGGACTCGAACCTGCGACATCCTGGTCCCAAACCAGGAACGCTACCAACTGCGCTACACCTCGATACCGAATCGGACTGCAAAGGTACTAAAAAAATAGGAGTTTGGAATGAGGAGACAGAAGTTATTTTCTCTCCTTAACATTTTTTACCAAGGCGCATCAAACAATCGCCCTATTATCCTCCTTACTCCCAACTCCTAACTCTTAATGATTCCTTGCTCAACGAAGATTTTCTTCAGGGCAACCACCGAACGCTCCACCTGCTCGTTGGTGTGTGTAGCCATCAGAGCATACCTCACGAGCGTGTCCTGCGGTGCACATGCAGGCGGGATGACGGGGTTGATGAACACGCCGGCGTTGAAGGCGAGTGCCGTCGCGAGGAGCGTCTTGTCCACGTCGCGCACATAGAGCGGGATGATGGGGCTCTCAGTATCACCAATCTCGAAGCCCTCCTCACGGAAGCGCTTCAGGGCATACTTGGTCACCTTCCACAGCGCCTCAATACGCTGGGGCTCAGACTGAATGATGTGTAGTGCCTCCATAGCGGCTGCCGTGGCGGCGGGGGTGTTCGATGCGGAGAAGATATAGGTGCGGCAGGTATGGCGCAGCCAGTTGATGGTGTCAGCATCAGCAGCAATGAAACCGCCGATGGATGCCAGCGACTTTGAGAACGTGCCCATGATGAGGTCCACGTCTTCAGTCACGCCGAAATGGTCGCACACACCCCTACCCTGCCGGCCGAAGACACCAATGCCGTGTGCCTCGTCGACCATCACCGAGCAGTTGTACTTCTTCTTAAGAGCCACAATCTCAGGCAGTTTGGCCAGGTCGCCCTCCATGGAGAACACGCCATCGACGACGATGAGTTTGATGGCCTCCTCAGGCAACTTCTGCAGCAGGCGCTCCAGGTCTTCCATGTCGTTGTGCTTATAGTGCAACTGGCGTGCAAAAGCCAGACGGCGCCCGTCAACGATAGAGGCATGGTCACGATCATCGCAGATGACGTAGTCGTCCTTGCTCAGCAAAGCGGGGATGACACCCTGATTGACGCTGAATCCCGTTGAGAAGCACAGGCAATCGTCCTTGCCCACGAAGGCGGCGATTTCCTTTTCCAACTGGATATGTAAATCGAGCGTTCCATTCAGGAAACGGCTACCGGCACAGCCAGTACCATATTTGTCGAGGGCCTCCTTGGCCTTGTCTATAATGCGCTGGTCGCCCGTCAGCCCTGTATAGGCATTCGAGCCAAACATCAGCACCCTGTGTCCTCCCATATCTACCTCAGTACCCTGCTTGCCGGTAATGGCGCGGAAATAAGGGTAGATGCCTTTCGCCATGGCCTCCTGAGGAATGCGATACGATTTGTATCTCTCTTGTAATTGTCCCATAACTTGGTTGTTACGTATTTCATTTGTTTTTCAGGCTGCAAAGTTACTAAAAAATCCGCAATTACAATCCTTTTTCTTGAAAAATGTTTGCATTTGGTTTTTTCTTGTTCTTTTTCTTGTCTTTTTTCATAGTTTATTCGTACTTTTGCACTATGGAAGACAACAAAAAACGTATTCTTTTCATTGTCAACCCCATTTCGGGCACCAGTTCGAAGAAGGGGTTCGACAAAATTGTAGCCAAGCATATTGACACGAGCCGTTTCAACTACGACATCGTCCGTACCGAATATGCGGGCCATGCCGCTGAACTGGCAGCCGACTGTGCTGCGCAGGGCACCGACATCTGTGTGGCCGTGGGCGGCGACGGCACCGTGAACGAGGTGGCACGCGCCCTGGTGGGAACCAACACGGCCCTTGGCATCGTGCCTTGTGGCTCGGGCAACGGTCTGGCCCGTCACCTGTGCCTGCCCGTAAGCATGAAGGGGGCCCTCGGCATCATCAACCAGGCATGTGCAGACACCTTCGACTATGGTCTCATCAACGGCCACCCCTTCTTCTGCACCTGCGGCATGGGCTTCGACGCGCATGTCTCCATGCTCTTTGCCCAGTCAGGCAAGCGTGGTCTGTCCACCTATGCCCGCATGGTGGTCACCGAGGGACTGAAATATCCTGGCGACACCTACGACGTGACCTTCATCGACGGCGATGGCAGCACGCAGCACCGCAAGGCGTTCCTCGTCACATGTGCCAACGCAGCGCAGTATGGCAACAACACCTACATCGCCCCGGGCGCATCGATGCAGGACGGACTGCTCGACGTCATCATCATTGAGCCCATCAAGGGCATTGCCGCTACAAAGGTGCTCATGGCGCTCTTCACCAAGACCATCAAGCGCAACCGCCACGTCAGTTTCTACCATGCGCGCCAACTGCACATCCACCGTTCCAGCGAGGGACCGGTGCACTTCGACGGCGACCCTTCCGTCATGGGGGCCGACATCGACATCGAACTGAAGCCACGCGGTCTGAAAGCCATTGTCAACCCGAAGGCCATTGAAGACAGGTCGCAGCCCAACCGCTTCTTCAGGATGATTAGTGGCCCGGAGCGCGAAGGGAAATAAGAAATCCAACTTTCGCAAACTCGCTTGCTTCAGTTGATAGAGGTGAGAGGTGAGAGGTAAGAGGTGAGAGAATAGCTTGCACGCCCAGATAAAAACTTGAAAAATGAAGCGGAGGAACTATCCTCTCACCTCTCCCCTCTCCCCTCTGAAAAGAACATGCGGAACCTAAAAAAATATTAAATATGTTCGCGTACATAAAAAAGGAAAACAGCCCGTCATGCAATACGTCCTGGTAGCCATCGTCCTGCTGCTGGCCGCCGCCTATGCGGGGTGGCGCGCAAGACAGGCGTTTAAGTCCCCCACCACATGCGCTGGCTGTTCGCTAAGGGAGAAATGTGGCGCTCAGAAGGGAAAAATGGCCCATTGCGACATGAAAGTCGAAAAAACACAATAAAAAATTTGGATGGATTAAAAAAAATCACTAACTTTGCACCCGCAAATACGAACAAGGTGCCTTGGATGAGTGGCTTAGTCAACGGTCTGCAAAACCGTCTACAGCAGTTCGAATCTGCTAGGCACCTCAGTTGAACCTCCCGAAACCTCTATGAAAACAGGGTTTCGGGACTTTTTTATGCTATGATAGGAACCATCGTCAATACTGCCACCATCGTGGCAGGAACCATCATCGGAACGCTTCTGCACCGCGGTGTGAAGGAGAAGTACAAGGACGTGCTCTATACGGGTCTGGGCCTGGCATCACTGGCCATTGGTCTGAACGCCACCATCAGCCACTTCAGCCAGTCAGAATACCCTGTGCTCTTCATTGCGGCGCTGGCCATTGGCGGCGTGGTGGGCACGGCGCTCGACATCGACGGACGTTTCAAACGGCTCATTGATAAGATGAAGCACGACGACGGACGTGAGAACCGCCTCGCCGACGGTCTGGCCACGGCCATCCTGCTCTACTGCATCGGTCCGCTGTCAATGCTGGGGCCTGTCATCTCGGCCCTCAAGGGCGACCACACGTTCCTGTTCACCAATGCCACGCTCGACTTTGTGTCGTCAACCATCTTTGCCTCCACCTACGGCATCGGCATGATTCTGGCGGCCCCTGTGCTGTTCCTGTGGCAGGGCATGTTCTGGCTCATTGCCCATACATCAAGTTCGGCCATCAGTAACGAGTTGATGGCCGAACTGCTGATTGTTGGCGGACTGCTGATTACCGGCAGCGGTCTGGCGCTGCTGCGCCTGAAGGACTGCAAGACGCTGAACCTGCTGCCCGCGCTGCTGGTGCCGGTGATTTGGTACCTGGTGCTGTCGCTGGTGGGGTAGCGCTCATTCCACTACTCCCGCCCATCCTCCATTGCGGACGAGGTGTAGTTTGAGGCGTGTCTGAGAGGTGACGCGCTGCTGCTGACGCTTATAGTCAACGGCGATGCGGTGTGCGTTGCGACCATCCTGGAAATAGGTGAGTTGCCCATCGTGGGTCAGGAAGTCGAGCGCGATGTCCAGGTCTTGTGGCTTGTCGCCGGTGATGGCGCCGATGAACCACTGGTCACCCTTACGCTTGGCCACCACATAATAGTCGCCGACGCGTGCATCGAGGACGCGCGTCTCGTCCCACGTGGTAGGCACAGAACTGATGAACCGCGTGCACTCGTCTTCGCGCAAGTAGCGTGTGGGACTGTCGGCCAGCATCTGGAGACCACTCTCAAAACAGACATAGAGCGCCATCTGATAGGCCCTTGTGCCGCTGCCCATAGGCATCGAGCCAGTGCCACGGTTGTCCTCGGGCTGACAACTCTGCATCGAGCCGGGCGTGAAGTCCATGGGCCCCACGGCATTACGCATAAAAGGCAGCCAGATGCTGTTGGAAGGAGCACATCCCCCACCCTGCTCCATGCCGCGCACTCCCTCATAACTGATGAGGTTAGGCAGGCGCTGTTCCATGCCGGCAGGCTTGAATGAGCCGTGGAAGTCGACCAGCAGTTTGTGGCGTGCACACTCACGGGCCACCCGCTCGTAGAAGTTCACCATCCACTGGTTGCTGTAGTCCATGAAGTCGACCTTCAGTCCCTTCACGCCCATCTGTGCATAATAGGGGATGAGGTCCATGTGGCGCTCAACGGTGAGCCACGAGAGCCAGAGGATGATGCCCACATTCTTCTTGGCACCATACTCCACCAACTCCTTGACGTCGATGTCGTCGCGGGTTACGAAGGGGTCCTCCACACGCTTGTTCCATCCTTCATCGAGCAGGATATACTCCACGCCGTACTTTTCCGCCGTGTCTATGATGTATTTATAGGTGTCGTTGTTGATGCCCGTCTCGAAGTCGACGCCCCACACGGTCCAGTGGTTCCACCAGTCCCAGCAGACCTGTCCCGGCTTGATCCACGAGGTGTCGTCCAACTGGCATCGCCCACCGAGGAGCATCTCCATCTGGTTCTGTGCTATGTCGGCATCGGTGCCGATGACCGCGAAACGCCAGGGCAGCGTGCGGCGCCCGTCGGTGAGGGCGATGCAGGGGCGCTCCTTGGTAATCGTCCACCCACGGTCGCCACGAGGCTCCCAGGTCTCAGGCGACCGGGGGAAGCGTGCCTCGAAGGCATTAGCCCCTGTGGGAGCCAGGAACATGTGCGGATAGTCGCGCACGTCGCTCTCTGAGATGAGCACCTTCGTGCCTTGCGGCGTCTCCAGGAGGATGGGCAGGTAGGTCATCTCGTCGTCAGCCTTCATGTCGGCCGTACTCAGATGGGTATAGGGATTCTCGTAGGAGGTCCAGAAGCCACGGGTCCTGGAGATATGGGCCGTGAAGGCCGTAGGCAGGTTGAGTCCCACGCCCTCGTTCATCACCTCCACCTGTTTGTTGCCCTTGTTGATGACGAAGCGCCACGCCACGCCGTTGTCGTAGGCACGCACCTCAAGGCTGATGCCGCCACGGAAGGAGAGTGCCATCTGGTTGGCATGGTCGCGCACCTGGGCGTACTTCATGGGCACCACGGGGCGCACCACCTCATCGATGGCAGTGCGGCGCGTACCGCTGAGCCTTGGGTTCTGGCCAAACACGTCATTGCCCACCTGCAAGGTCAGGGGGCAGTCGGAGAGGATGGGCTCGTCACCGTGAAACACGCTGACTGTGAGTTGGCGCTCAACGCTGACCACCACCTGGATGTTTCCTCCGGGTGAAGCCAGACGCTCGGTCTTTGCTGCCCCAACGGTCAATGCGATGGTCAGCAAGGCAACAATGAATAAGATTTTCTTCATGGTTTTAAGTCTATATTCAACATTCTCGTCTCCTCTCATCTCACACCCCTCACCTCTATTAACCTTGCGAAAGTTGAAAATCCCAGTTCAAAGGGGTGCGAAGCGGTTGTCGGTAGCAGCCTTCACGGCCATGCACTCCATCTCCACCAGCCAGCCGGAGCGGCACACGGGCGCATGGACGATGACGACGGGCTTGTCAGGGAAACGCTGTTCGAAGAGCCGGCTGACGACGCTATAGTCAGCCTGGTCGCGCAGGTAGACAATCATGTGCGTCACATCGTCGTAGCCACAGCCAGCCTCGGCAAGCAGCGCCCCTACGTTGTCCCACATGCGCTGCGTCTGCAGGGTGACGTTGCGCTCATGCACAATCTGCCCCTTGTTGTCGATGCTGGCAGTGCCCGAGATGAACACATGGCGGCGGTCACCATAGTCCACGGTGGTGCCACGCTCGAACGACACCCCATAGTCGCTGGTGCGGTTGAGGTGTGTGGAGGCGTAGAGGTAGTGCACCTGCTCAGGACTGATGCCCGCAATGGCGTAGTTGTCCATCTGCGTCAGCACGCAGGGGTCCTGCGCCCTGCCGCCAATGCCCGTAGAGGCAATGAAATGGGTGTCGTGGGTCAACCCCTGGGTAAAGAAAACCTGGTTGCGGGCACGCACCACGCCACCGTAGTTGAGGTCGATGTCGTTGACAAAGAGCCATGTGCGTATGCAGTTGGAGGCCAGGGTACAGCCCTCCTGTGCCAGTTGCATCACATACTCGTTGAACAGCAGACGCGTCTGATACTCTGAGTTGGCCGCCAGATTATGAGCGGAGCCGTTCCACAGATGCCTGTAGGGCGATGCCTCGGGGCCAGCGTCCTTCACCTCATAGAGTCCTCCGTCGGTGAGACGGGTGGTGATGCCGGTCATGAGGTAGACCCACAGCGCCACCTTCGTCCCGTCGAGCGGTGGCTGCTGTATGAGGCTCTTGGCACAGTCGCTGGTATCGGTAGCTAGCACCTCATCGGCCTGGTTGGCCGCATCACTGAGGAAATAGCGCTTGAACACGGCCACGGCACCACGGAGCCTGTCGCTGATGAGTTGCTGATAGGCGTCGAGGAGCGCATCGAGTTGCTGGCGGAAGCCAAGGGTGGAGTCAGTGACTCGCAGAATGGCGTGGTACTCACTGATGCGCGCCGTCTGGAAAGCAGTGATTTTTACTTCTGTATTCTGGAATGACAGTGTCTCGTTCATCGTTTTTTTCGTTTTAGGTTGCAAAGGTACGAATAAGCGAGCAAAATGCAAAACGAAAAATGTTTTTTTTCGTTTGGCATTTTCGAGCGAGAGTACATTCGACGCAGTCAAAGGTACGAATAAGCGAGCAAAATGCAAAACGAAAAATGCTTTTTTTTCTCCCCTCCCTTGGGGAGGGGTCGTGGGTGGGCCCAAAAATGAATGTGCGCCACCCTCAGGCGACGCACACTCGAATGGAATAAGTGCTTACGCTTAGAAATTAAATGTCATGCCCAACAGGATGTTGTAACTGTCGCAGTCCAGACCGAAGCGAGTGATCTTAGCATCGCTCTCCTTCTCCTTTGCCTGCATGTAGCCGAGTGAACCAATCTTAGCAAGCAGATTGATCTTCTCGTTCACCTGGAACGATACACCCGGACGGATGGCAATCTCCAGAAGGTCCAGTTTCGACTCATTGCCAGTCTTTCTGCCATTGGTATTGGGAGTGTCATCGCTCTTGATGTTGGTATAGCCCACGCTGCCTTCAAGGAAGAGTTTCACGGCACCGAACTTCATAACGTTGTAACGCATATAGGGTGCAAAGGTGAAGCTGTTCAGCTTGAAGTCATCCTCATTCATATCGGCATAGGCACTGGTCACAGTGTTCATAGCAGCCTTAATGTCGGTAACGGTGAGCGAGCCAAAGCTGGCATAGCCATGTGAGTAGCCAATCTGCAGACCGATGGAGAGGTCCTCATCGAGCTGATAGCCAATCTCAGGGAGGATCTTATACGACGTACCATCCTTATCTTGGCCGCCAGCCTCATACTTCGTTGAGGTGAAGCCCAGTGAACCACCAACATAAACCTGTGCACTGGCACCCATGGTGACGCAGGCCAGTAATGCAACTAGTGCGATAATCTTCTTCATAATGTAAAAATTTTAGTGTTAGACAATAAATTTTTGCAAATATACGACAAATATTCCAATTGCTTATTACTTATATCATAAAAAAACTTAAATACATCAAAAATCACCGCATATGCGAATCAAAGAAGGCGAAACACTGCCTGAAAAGATGATGCCGGGCATTGCCGCCGTAGATGCTGTGGTTGCGGTTGGTGTAGACCAACTGTGAGAAATCTTTGTCGGCCTCCACGAGTGCCGAGACATAGTCGGCGGTGTTCTGGTAATGCACGTTGTCGTCAGCCAGACCGTGGCACAGCAGCAGCGCTCCGTGCAACTGTGAGGCTCGTGCCAGGGGACAGACCGTGTCGTAGCCCTCAGCATTCTCCTGTGGCGTACGCATGAAGCGCTCGGTATAGACGGTGTCATAATAACGCCAGCAGGTGGGCGGCGCAATGGCAACGCCACAGCAGAACACAGGCCGGCCCTCGCTCATGGCCATCAGCGTGTTCCACCCGCCGTAACTCCATCCCCAGATGGCGATGCGGTCCTTGTCGACATAGGTCTGCGAGGCCAGCCACAGGGCAGTCTCCACCTGGTCGCGTGCCTCCAGTTCGCCCAGATGCAAGTAGGTGCACTTCTCAAACTCGGCACCACGGCCACCCGTGCCGCGGTTGTCGACACAGACGCAGATGTAGCCCTGCTGAGCCAAGTACTGCTCGAGGATGGCACCACGCCCGTTCATGCCAATGCCCCAGGTGTTTTTCACCTGCTGACTGCCCGGGCCACCATACTGATACATCACGACGGGGTACTTCTTCTGCGGATTGAAACCGGCGGGCTTCACCACCCATCCCCACAACTCGACGCCCTCGGAGGTAGTGAAGGTGAACAGTTCCTTGCTGCCCATGTCGTAGGAGGCATAGGTGGTGGCCAGCTTGCTGTTGTCGATGAGCGACAGCAGCGTCTTGCCCTGGTTGTTGCACAAGGTGGTCTGTGGCGGTGTGTTGATGTCGCTCCATGTGCAGATGAAGTTCTTGAAATCGGTCGAGAACACGGCACTGCTCCATCCGTCACGCGGCGTCAGGCAGTCGGTGCGTCCGTTCTTATGGCTTACAAAGACCTTCTGGTTAGTGGGCCCGTCGTTGAGGGCGGCGAAGTAGATGTCGCCCGTCGCCTCATCGTAGCCATACACGTCAGTGACGATGGTGTGCTGGCTGCCCTGCTGCAGCACGTCGCCCACGCTGCGCAACAGCTGTCCGTTGAGGTTGTAGAGGTAGAGGTGGTTATAGCCGTCGCGCTCGCTGGTCAGCAGGATGTGACGGTTAGTCAACCTGACGTTGGCAAACACGTTCTCGTTGATGTACTTGTCCACCTTGTCCTCGATGACCTGCTGGCAGATGGTGGTCAGGGGATTGGCCATGAAGATGCGCAGACAGTCCTGATGACGGTTCAGGGTGAAGACGGCCACGCGAGCAGGGTCACTGGTGGCCATGATACGGGGTATGT
>JAEEGL015847394.1_pt1 | contig 19911 bp, 16 predicted proteins | sample 9134231 | NCBI WGS metagenome assembly JAEEGL01 (sample SAMN16246548, study PRJNA631951) | gut metagenome | biome: gut microbiome; feature: rumen; material: fiber-attached | host: Bos | place: Iran: Karaj | collected 2018-10 | reverse complement strand
GGCAACCAGAACCTGCTGCCTGACGAGCTGAAGAACAACAAGGGCCACAACGTGTTCTACTGTCTGCCGTTGCTGTTAGGTCTTATCGGACTCTTCTGGCAGTCATTAGGCAAACACTTTAACAACAAGAAAGACCAGACGGGCATCCGCCAGTTCTGGATAGTGTTCTTCCTGTTCTTCATGACGGGTCTGGCCATTGTCATCTACCTGAACCAGACGCCCATGCAGCCGCGTGAACGTGACTACGCCTACGCAGGTTCCTTCTATGCCTTTGCCATTTGGTGCGGTATTGGCGTAGCAGCCATTATCGAGCTGCTTAAGCAGTATCTGAAGAAGGTCAATCCCGTTGTTCTGGCATCTATAGTATCACTAGTATGTCTAGTTGTACCCGTTCAGATGGCCTCCCAGACCTGGGATGACCACGACCGCAGCGGTCGCTATACCTGCCGTGACTTCGGCCAGAACTACCTCATGTCACTACAGGACGAGGGTAACCCCATCATCTACACCAATGGCGATAACGATACCTTCCCGCTCTGGTATAACCAGGATGTTGAGGGATTCCGCACCGATGCCCGCGTCTGCAACCTCTCTTATCTGCAGACCGACTGGTACATCGACCAGATGCGCCGTCCTGCCTACGACTCCCCGTCAGTACCCATCACGTGGGAACGCATAGAATACTGTGCCGGTACTAATGAATATGTACGCGTGGAGCCGGAAATGAAACAGAGCGTGCTGGACTTCTACCAGCAGCATCCGGAGCAGGCCCGCGAGCAGTTTGGTGACGAGCCCTTCGAGCTGAAGAACGTGCTCAAGTACTGGGTACGCTCTAAGGAGCCTGACTTCCACCGCATACCTACAGACACATTGTACATGACCATCGACAAGGACGCTGTCCGCAAGAGTGGCATGATGATGGCCTCTGACTCCATCCCCGACCGCATGGTGATCTCGCTGAAAGGCAAGAGTGCACTCTACAAGGGCGACCTGATGATTCTGGAAATGCTGGCTGAGTGCAACTGGGTACGTCCTATCTACGTAGCCGTCTCTGTAGGAGATGACAACTACATCAACCTGGGCGACAACACCATCACCGAGGGACTGGTCTATCGTATCACGCCGTTCACCACCAACCACAACGGCAAGCCCATCGAGGGTGCCAGCAACTTCGACACAGAGAAGACGTATAACAACGTCATGAACCGCTTCAAGTTCGGTGGCATCGACAAACCAGGCATCTATCTTGACGAGACCGTCATGCGCATGTGCTTTACGCACCGCCGCATCATCTCTCAGCTGGCCCTCCGCCTCACGGCAGAAGGCAAGAACGAGAAAGCCGCCAAGGTGCTCAACTTCCTGGAGAAGAACATTCCTACGTATAATGTTCCTCACTCCTACTCGTCTGGCTCGTTGGACGTTGCACGGGCATGGTTAGCACTGGGCAACAACAAGAAGGCGATGGAAATCATCAATGCCCTCTGGCTGAACTCAGCCCAGTACACCTACTGGTTCAACTCGCTCAGCGGTTCTGCTTTCAACATGTCACAAGACAGCTGGATTATGCACTTCTACATCATGCAGCAACTGCTGGGACTGGTGCAGAGTGTTGATGAGAAATGGTATGAAACCCACTATAAAGAGTTAGGTGCCCATGCCGCAACTTTCGAGCAGAAAGGCGGTAAACTGGGAATTTAATGAATTGATAATTGATAATTACATAGGGAGTGTTTATTGAGCAACCTGCAAAATGGCTGCGCTGGATGTACCCTAAGGCACTATGGCGTATGGACCGTAACGAACGGGCAGTCTATCTGACGTTCGATGACGGTCCTATACCTGAGGCCACACCGTTCATCCTCGACATTCTCAAGAAATACAATATCAAGGCAACCTTCTTCATGGTGGGTGACAACGTTCGGAAATATCCCGAGCTGCACCAGCGCGTTGTTGACGAAGGCCACCGGGTGGGCAACCATACCCACAATCACATTAGTGGCTTCCGCCATAGCATCCACGACTACAGCTATAATGTCGAGAAAGCCAATGCCTACCTGCATACCAATCTGGTGCGTCCGCCTCACGGATGGATGCGTCTCAGCCAATATGCCTGGCTCAGCCGCAAGTTCAAGATTGTCATGTGGGATCTGGTGACCCGTGACTATTCCAAATGGCTGACGGCTGACGACGTGCTAAACAATGTCAAACGCTACGTGCGCAACGGCAGCATCATCACCTTCCACGACTCACTGAAAAGCATCAACAAGCTACACGTCGCATTGCCGGCGGCCATCGAGTGGCTCCTACAGGAAGGCTACGCCTTCAAGGTGTTTGAATAGCCCCTCGTCATAACGAAACGTCAAAATAACGAAATAACGAAAAAATATTAACAACAAACTACGAGAAAAGTATGAAAAGCATTTTAGAAGGACGTCCTGCCCTGAAGCAGGTCATCGACCAGGTAGCAGAAGTTACTGGCTACCTGTGGCAAAAAGGATGGGCCGAGCGTAACGGCGGCAACATCACGGTGAATGTTACTGAGTTCATGGACGATGAATGCAAAGCCATGCCGGCCATTGCTCCCGTCAAGCAAATTGGCATGACACTGCCCCAACTGAAAGGAAAGTATTTCTATTGTAAAGGAACGGGCAAGCGTATGCGTGACTTGGCCCGCGAACCCATGCAGAATGGTAGCATCATCCGCATCTGCGACGACTGCGCCAGCTATGAGGTGATTGCTGACGAGCCAGTTGTCCCCACGTCGGAGCTGCCCACTCACTTAGCTTTGCAGGATTATCTGTTGGCCACTGGTTCCTGCTACAAGGCCACCCTGCACACCCACCCCATCGAACTGGTGGCCATGAGTCACATCCAGCGTTTCCTGAAGGGTGACGAGATGACCCGTGTGCTGTGGTCGATGATTCCGGAGACGCTGGCCTTCGCTCCCCTCGGCATCGGTATCGTTCCCTACGCCCTGCCCTCCTCGGTGGAATTGGCACAGGCTACGTTGGAACAAATCAAGCTCCACGACGTGGTAATGTGGGAGAAGCACGGCACCGTAGCCGTCGGCCAGGACATCATGGATGCCTTCGACCAGACCGACGTGCTCTGCAAGGCTGCCAACATCTATATGTGTGCCCGTGCCATGGGTTCCGAGCCAGACGGCATGACGGAAGCCCAGATGAAGGAGGTGCAGGACGTGTTCCAACTGCCCAAGCAGCGTCCCTGCTAAACTGGATACGGAACAAGCCAAGTGCTCGTCCCGTTTGTTCACAAAAACATCAGTGGCTTACCCCGAAAGGTAAGCCACTGATTGATTTTATTCCGACTTTGCAGTCCGTCGGTTTACTCAAAGAAACTGTCAAGGTTGTTGCCTCCATCAAAGTAGCTGTCCAAATCTGGAGCATCAGCAGTGGAGGGATCTATAGATTCCAATGGGTCGATAGTTACCGATGATGCCAGCATCTGCTGGTATTCCACATGAACTTCTGTTGTTTCGGGGATAATATATATCTTTTTCATAAATTCCAATATTTACTGATTACTATTACTTAACCACGACTTTACGTCCACCAACAATATACAAGCCCTTAATAGGCATTGCAACACGCTGACCATTCAGGTTATAGACAACGCCGTCATTGGCCTTGAATGTTTCTATGGCACCAATACCAGTAGTCTCCATTCCGTCTGCAAACACAAGTGTCAGCTCGGGAGCTGCTCCAACACTGGCAACAGGAAGATAGGCCTTACCAGCTGGCAGCGTTCCTGCTGTTGCTTTCACGAATTTTCCATTAGAAAGAACGTATGCTTCGTCAGCAGCCAAGGTCGTATCGGTAGTTGTACCTACCAACAGACTAGTAATCGCATCAGAAGAATCTGTAAAGGGCACTTTAAAGGAAGTCTCTGAACCAGTCTTAACCAAAATCACGCCAAGATTTGCAGGAACAATTGTTGCTTTTTTCAATGTTGCACTATTAGCGCTTGTTTCAGAAACAACGTATGCCTCTAAGCCATCAACATAACTGAAGTCCAGCGTATTGCTGCTACAGAATGTCACCATCTCCTTCGCAGGAGCAATCGTCTCGAAAACATCTGTATAAACAATAATACTATTGACGTACTTACCAGCTGTCATCTCAAATCCAATCATACCGTCTGCCTCTGCTTTATAGACGTGATGATTCGATTCCAGTGTAATTTCTTCCTTTTTAATTCCACTGTCCGAACCGTCATTCTTTGTATAGAAAGCTTCACCACTAGTATGATTGAACTCTACGTACTGACCATTCTTAATGTTCATGATGGCAGCACAACGACCTGCACCACTTCCTTCCAGCAGTCCTGTGTCATCTATTTTCCAGCCCTTATTAGAAGCAAACACACTCGTACCACTACCATACTGGAAAGCCATGTCTGTCAGTCCATCGTTAGTACAAGGATAAACAGGATTGTTCTTATCGTTTGCCTTGTTATAGATATCGCCACAAGTGGTACCATTTACTGTAAGTGTTGTTGCACCCCAAGTAGTGAAATCGAATTTCTTTACTATAGCATACTTGCTTGCATCGAAAAATTCCTTTACTGTAATAACAGCAGTTGCCTTATATTTATCATCAGACTGATCATCTTTCCATTGATAGGTAATGTTAGCAACGCCAGGGGCGACACCAGTCACCAGACCATCCGCATCAACAGTAGCAACACCAGGAGCGTCGCTTACCCATTCTCCCTCGAACTCACCGCCAGTAAATGCACCTGTAAGTTGTTTTGTTTTGCCTACATTTACCATCGCTTCAGTAGGCGTAACCGTCGTTGAAGTAGGATATTCAGAGTCGGGCTGGAACCACGTTATTTCATAATAGGCGTTAATCTGAGTACCACTTGCATTGTTATTGTCAAAATAAATGGCAATAGAAGATGTTGCAGAAATGCCAGTAAGTTTTACCGTACCAGATGTACTTGAACCCTTGGCAGGGAATTCACCACCACCTGCAAATTCGGTCTCTACGCCATCCACTTCAACCTTAGTAACAGAGATACATGGTTCAGACGCACCGCTTTTAAGAACATAGTTTGAGATACCATGCAGAACAAAGTCAGTAATAGTGTAACCCGAATTTACAGCAAACACCACACGTGCTCCGTCACTACCTGTCCTAAGCTTCACGCCCTTATTAGCCATATCACCTGCCATTGAGCCTCCTGCTCCAGCAATATAAGTACCTGCTATCGTATAGCTTGTACCCGTAATTGGAGTGTCCTTTGTTCCTGTATTTTTGGCTTTCTCTAAACCTGATAAAGCCCAACTACTTGTTACTGCGCAAAGCAGCAATGTCAAAAGTGTAAAAAATTTCCCTTTCATACTTTTTTGATTTAAAATGATTAGTAATAATGATTTCTTTGGATTATGCGTAACTGCAAACAACAGCAGTGGTAAGGTTTCACCACTGCTGTTGAATACATATACTTATTACATATTGAACACTTTACTTCAATCTTACTCAAAGAACTTGTCGAGGTTGTCGCCTCCATCGAAGAAGTTGTCCAAATCCATTTCGGGAGCCAGCACATCTTCGCCAGCGGTAAAGTTATCACCAATGCCAAGTGTAGAAGCTGCCAGCATCTGCTGGGTCTGAACCTTTACTACCTCTAATTCAGGAATGATATATGTCTTTTTCATTGTCTTTTACTCTTTTATTATTAATAATGTGTTACTCACTCCTATTATTGCAGCACAACCTTCTTGCCATTCATGATATACAGGCCCTTCTGACCCTTAGCAACACGCTGACCGTTCAGGTTGTAGATAGCGCCATTAACGGCAGCAGCCTTAACAGTGCTGATTCCAGTGGTCTCAGACTCTGCAAACACGAACTGCAGGTAGGGAGCCTCGGCAGCAATGTTCAGGTAAGCCTGATCCTTAGCAACAACAGGCTTATCGGTACCAATACCAGCAAACTCAGCAGTACCAGCACGATTCACGAGGACATAGCCAGCATCAACAGCAGCACCAGTTCCACGAGCCAGTTTGTTAGCACTAACGTCATCTGCATCACCGCTCAGAACAGGGATAGTCTCTGCGCTACCTTTGGCACGCTCCAGAATCAAGCCAGTACCAGCGGGAACCTTCGATACCTGCGTCAGTTTCACCTTGCTGTCAGCCACTTCCGTAGCAATGTAAGCCTTGGTCTCAGTAGCAGAGAAATCAAGAGCATAGTCAGAAGCGAAAGTCAGGAAACCAGTGGCGTTTGACGAGGGAATAACTTCAGTGATAATCTTCTGAATATAAAGCCAATCAACAGCGCTTGTTGCTCCACCACCTGCTAACCATATTACATCTGTCGGAGTTGTCACCTCAAATATTTCAGTTGTTAATTCATTATGATACCCATTACTTGTAGAAGTAAGAGTAAACACCTGTTCGCCGACGCTAAATTTTTGGCTACCCATAGCCGATGTCGGTGTAAAGAGGTCAGCCTTAATAATATATTTACCAGGAGCCAACGTAGTAATGGTTAGGTCAGAAGAAGCATAGCCTACTGCACCGCCGAAGCTGCGGATGTCAGAATAGTTTCCACCTCTATTGACAGAAGCTCCTTCAATAGTCTCACCTTCAGAATAGAAAACAACATTAGAGATATCTGTAGCGGAATAATCTATCGACTCTTCCATGTCTGTAGTTCCGAGGGTAATGCTCAGACCATACCAAGGATTGTCACTCTGTTTAGGACAATTATATAAAATGTTATCCTTCAATACATAGTGAGGATAATAAGCACTTACAACATCTGCCTCAAAACCTTTTCCAGTTGTAAGCTCAGTATTGGTAGTATTGTCAGTAAGCGTATAGTTAACAATAGCAGCCTCACGGAACACAAGAGTAATTACATTTTCCGTGGCATCAGCAACGGTTGTAATAGTAGTATTGCCCGACTTATAAATGTACTTCTTGTCACCAACTACAAACGAAGCCATATCTGTAGCACTGGCTGTCTGCTCAGAACCAATAGTGATACCATCATAAACAACAGCAGTTTTAAGTTCATCTGTTCCATCAGTAAATACAACCTTATATGTAGTGACGCTACTGGCATCAGCTGTTTCAATCACTAAAGTGGGGGCCTTGGCAGAAGCCTTACCATATAGGTCTGCACCGCCCGCATTGCCTGTCCATTGCAAGATAATATAGCTCTGACCTTCACTATAAAGATCACGTACTGCATCGGATATATCTTGAGAAAGATTTGAACGGTCACCAGTACCACCTGTTGGAGCAGATGCAACAGCTTTTCCTTTTCGTGAACCCGTATAACGCAAATCCGTTCCTGTCTGTCCTGCAAAATTATCCCAGTCAATATCAAAGTCTTTAGCCATGTAATAAATAATGTCATTACGACCAGACCTACCACCTTGATTTACACTATAAGTGAGAGTGGCCTTCTTAATAGAATGACCAGAAGGAATTGTATATGAGAATTTAGCATATGCACAACCTGCCCACGAAGAGGCATCATCATTGTTGTAATGTTCTTTCTCCACATCAACTGTTGAAGCGCCAGTGTTTTTTCCCCATTGTGAACCTGCGGTGTGTTCTAGTGTGGCATTGACATCGTCTGCCCATGCACTAACTCCAGTCAACAGTCCTACTGCGACGAGGAGCGTTTTCATAAAAGTAATTTTTTTCATTTTGTTGTAGTTTGATTATTGAATGTAAAAAAAAAGTCGGCAAATTAGTTCTTTTCAGTTCATTTTGTCATAAAGACGGTGCAAAAGTAACAAAAAAAACAGAAAGAGGCAACACTTTTGCAGATTATTTTATGTTTTTACTCGAAATTAGTCTGAATTGAGGCAAAGAGGCCTGATTACGTCAGCCAAGTGGCTGTTTACTTCAGCCAAGGGCCTGATTACGTCAGCCAAGTGGCTGTTTACTTCAGCCAAGCGCCTGATTACGTCAGCCAAGTGGCTGAATATGCCAGCCAAGAGCCTGATGGCTACAACCAAGAGGCAGTTTGTGTGAAAAAATAGCGAGATACTCACCCGATTGCAGAGAATGCCTATCCACAAAGGAGCTGAAGCGGGTGAGGTCTCATTGAGACACCTCACTTATACCTCACTCGCTCGATAATAAAAACAAAAAAATGGGTTTTTGTTTTGTTTTGTGCTCACTTATTCGTATCTTTGCACCAAAAGAAGAAAAAAACATGAGAGATAAGACATTTATCAGTTTTGACTGGGCCTTGAAACGGTTGCTACGTGACAAGGCTAACTTTGACGTCCTTGAAGGATTCGTATCAACACTTCTTGACAGGTCAGTGAAGATTCATCGTCTTCTGGAAAGTGAAAGCAATAAAGACCGCGATGACTCCAAGATGAATCGTGTGGACCTTCTGGCTGAAGACGAAGAGGGTGAGATGTTACTTGTAGAAGTTCAAGGAGAATCTGAATATGCCTATTTCCAACGCATTCTCTTTGGGGCCTCGAAACTGGTGACGGAATATATTGACAGCGGCAGTAACTACGACAATATCAAAAAGGTATATAGTATCAACATCGTCTATTTTGACCTGGGGCAGGGCAAGGACTTTATCTATCGGGGCAAGACGGAATTTCGGGGCGAGCACTATCATGATGTTCTGAAACTGTCATCGTTCCAACAGCAGAAATTCGGTGTGGACGAAGTTTATAAACTATTCCCAGAATACATTATTCTTAAAGTGAACGACTTCAACAAATGGTCGAAGGTGCCATTAGAACAGTGGGCGTATTTCCTCGCCAACACCGACATTCCCGAAGATGCTAATGCGCCCGGACTTCAAGAGGCACGCGAGAAGTTACGATTTGCAAGAATGAGCCGCGAAGAACAGGCAGCCTATCGCCGCTATGTTGACGACCGCGTCATATTGGCCGATCAAATAGTGACTGCACGTGGGGAGGCCAGACTTGAAGGACGTGCAGAAGGACGTGCAGAAGGACGTGCAGAAGGACGTGCAGAAGGTATTTTGGCCACTGCCCGCAAAATGAAGGCAAAAGGTTTTGATACTACTACCATTGCTGAGGTCACTGGTCTGAAAGAGGATGAAATAGCAGACCTTTGACTGAAGTTCTTTTGATATATTGCGAAAACAAACGAATCACACTATTACAATGAAGAAATTCTTATTATTCGCCGCTACAGTACTTATGATGCTGCCGGCTGGAATGAATGCACAAGAGACACAAGTGATTGGAAAAAGTAACATCAAACTAAAGAGCCGCATGATGACACCCGAGGCTCTGTGGGCCATGGGGCGTATCGGTTCCTACGAGGCTTCGCCCGACGGCAGTAAGGTGGTCTATCAAGTGGGCTACTACAGTGTAAAACAGAACAAAAGCCGTCAGGTTATCTGTGTGATGAACTGCGACAGCGAAGGCACTGGACAACGCCAGCTGTCAGCGACCAGCGGTGTTGCAGCAGGGAAGAGCGAGACCGATCCTGCTTGGCTCGACAACGAGACCATCGCCTTTATCTGTGGCGGTGAGATATGGAGCATGAAGGCTGACGGCTCCGACCGCAAGCAGTTGTCAAAGACCGGCGGCAAGGTGGAGGGTTTTAAATTCTCGCCAGACCGCACGAAGGTCATCATCCTACAGTCGATACCGTTTAACGACATCATCCAGAAGAACCCAGCCGACCTGCCGAAAGCCACAGGTCGCCGCATCACCGACCTGATGTACCGCCACTGGGACCACTACGTAGAAAGCATCCAGCACCCGTTCGTCGCCACTGTGACCGATGGTTTTGCCATCGGTTCTGACATGACGGACATCCTCGCTAACGAACCCTACGAATGCCCCATGGAGCCCTTCGGTGGTATCGAGCAGCTGGCATGGAGCCCCGACTCGAAGACCATTGCCTACACCTGCCGCAAGAAGACGGGCCTAGAGTACAGCATCTCTACCGACTCTGACATTTATCTTTATAATATAGGTACACACGAGACGAAGAACCTCTGCAAGCCGGCCGGCTACGTGGCTCCGAAGGTTGACCCAACCGTGACGCTGCGCACACAGGCCGTCAACGCACCTGAGAACCTGAAAAACAACGTGGGTTACGACCAGAACCCGCAGTTCTCGCCCGACGGCAACTACATTGCCTGGCTCTCGATGGAGCGCGACGGCTACGAGGCCGATCTCAACCGCCTGTGCATCTATGAGCTGGCCACTGGCGAAAAGAGCTATGTCGATTGGAAGAGCGACGTGGAAGCCTTCTGCTGGGCTCCCTATCCTGGTAATTCCACCAAGGAACTCAAGAGCAAGGGTGGTAAGAAGGCCGGGGTATCCTCTCCCCGCCTCTACTTCCTCAGCGTCTGGGAAGGCTGTTGCAACATGTACTCTGTGTTGCACAGCGGCCATGTTTTCCAACTCACCGAAGGCTGGCACGACTGGACTTCACTGCAGATGGCAAACAAACGCAATGTCTTGATTGCCACTCAACAGAGTTTGAGTCATCCTACAGATATTTACTATGTGCAGCCCTCGGGAAAGTTTACCATTATAGCCAATGCACCCAAGGACAAGGTATATAAGGCCAATGCCGAGACATGGCAGATGACCCGCGAGAACGACCACATCCTTGATCAGCTGACCTTCGGCAAGATGGAGCAGTACTGGGTACCGACCACCGACGGTAAGAAGGAACTGGTATGGGTGATGCTGCCCGCCAACTATGAGCAAGGCAAGAAGTACCCCACCCTGCTCTTCTGCGAGGGTGGCCCGCAGTCACCCGTCAGCCAGTTCTGGAGCTACCGCTGGAACTTCCAGATGATGGCCGCCAACGGCTATGTCGTCATTGCCCCCAACCGCCACGGCCTGCCCGGCTTCGGACAGGAGTGGAAGGAGCAGATTAGCGGTGACTGGACGGGGCAGTGTATGCAGGACTACCTCGCCGCCATCGACTTCGCTGCCGACTCACTGCCCTACGTCGATCGCAACCGTCTGGGTGCCGTCGGTGCTTCCTTCGGCGGATTCTCAGTCTATTACCTCGCCGGCATCCACGAGAAGCGTTTCAAGGCATTCATCGCCCACGACGGTGCCTTCAATCTGGCTGCCATGTATCTGGAAACGGAGGAGAACTGGTTCTCCAACTGGGAGTACGACGAAGCCTACTGGCACCGTCCGCAGATGCCCAACGCCAAGAAGACCTACCACGACTCACCGCACAAGATGGTAGAGAAGTGGGACACCCCCATCCTCTGCATCCACGGCGAGAAGGACTACCGCATCAACTACACGCAGGGCATGCAGGCCTTCAATGCCGCCCGCATGAAGGGCATCCCCGCTGAGTTCCTCGTCTTCCCTGACGAGAACCACTGGGTGCTGAAGCCCCAGAACGGTGTGCTGTGGCAGCGCACATTCTTCAACTGGCTGGATCGCTGGTTGAAATAACCTCACAAGGGCACAGTCCCCCTGTGAGGTAAAGAAGTTAAAGGAGTTAAAGAAATTAGAAAAGTGGAAGAAAAGAAATACAAGGGGGTAGTAGTCCCCATGGTTACACCCGTCACGGTGGACGGGACGCTCGACACGGCTGCTGTGGAGCGCATCATAGAGTTTTTTGCAAAACAGGGCGTTTCTCCCCTGCTGATGGGAACAACCGGCGAGGGTAACAGCGTCAGTCAGAACGACGGTCTGCTGCTGGTAAAGACGGCAGTTGCAGCACGAAATAATTGTCAGTTGTCAACTGTCAATTCTCAATTGATATACGCAGGACTGACCGGCAACTGCTTCGCTGAACAGCTGGCACAGGCCGAGGCTTATACGCAGGCCGGCGCTGACGTCATCGTGGCAACCCTGCCCACATATTATGCGCTGACCCCTGAGCAGATGGAGAACTACTACCGTGCACTGGCAGACAACATTACCGGTCCGCTGATGCTCTATAACATCCTGGCCACGACACACATGAGTATTCCGGTAGAGGTCATCGGACGACTGGCCGACCACCCCAATATCGTGGGTCTCAAGGACTCGGAGCGCGACCTGGAGCGTATGGCCCAGTGCATCGCCATTGCCAAAGACCGTGCTGACTTCTGCTACTTCTGCGGTTGGGCAGCGCAGTCAGCCCACTCGCTGGAACTGGGTGGTGACGGCATCGTACCATCGACAGGTAATTACGTGCCCGACATGTTTCAGCAACTCTATTTGGCTGCCGTCAACGGCGACATGACTACTGCCAACCGTCTGCAGGACGAGACAAACGACATAGCGAAGATCTATCAGAAAGACCGCACCCTCGGCCAGAGCCTCGCTGCCCTGAAGGTGATGATGCATACCAAAGGACTCTGTAAACCTTGGATGCTCATGCCGCTGACAAGACTTTCAGCTGAAGAAGAGCAAGTAATTACCAAGCAATGCATCTGATAGACTATTTAATAGTTTTAGTTTCTATTCTTGCCGCCATCGGCATGGGAATGTACTTCGCCCGCCGACAGAAGGACACATCGACCTATTTCGCCGGTGCAGGGAAGATACCGGCATGGGCGGTGGGCATCTCCATCTTCGCCACGCTGATCTCCAGCGTTACCTTCCTGGCCTACCCGGGCGCTGCCTACGGCGGCAACTGGATTCTGCTGGTGCAGGGACTGATGGTACCCATTGTGCTGGTGGCCATGATAGGTGTCATCGTACCGCTGTTCCGCAAAGTCATCCGTCTGTCAACCTATGAATACTTTGAGCGGCGTTTCGGACTGTTCGCACGGCTTTACTCGTCGTTTGCCTTCACGCTCGGCCATTTCTCAAAGGCTGGCACGGTATTCTTCCTGGTGTCAATGGCCTTATCGACATTCCTCAACATCAATATCTACAGCATCGTGCTGGTGCTTGGCATCACCATCATCATCCTGACACTGCTGGGTGGCATGGAGGCCATTGTGTGGATGGACGTAGTGCAGGGTTTCCTGCTCATCGGCGGCGGCATCATCTGCATCCTCATCCTGATGTTCGGCATTGAGGGCGGTCCGTCGGAACTGTTCCGCATTGCTGCCGAGAACAATAAGATAGACTTCGGCCCCTACGACTGGAGCCTGTCGGAGCTGTGTTTCCTCGTCATGGTGCTGAACGGTATCTTCTACGCCCTGCAAAAATACGGCACCGACCAGACCATCGTACAGCGCTACCTCGCTGCCAAGAACGACCGTGAGGCCAAGAAGGCGGCCTACATCGGTGTGCTGATGTCGGTTCCCATCTGGGCACTGTTTATGTTCATCGGCACGGCACTCTTCGCCTACTACCATGCACAGGGGGCACCGCTGCTGCCCGAAGGGCTGAAGGCTGACGAGGTCTTCCCCTACTTCATCGCCCACGAACTGCCCGTAGGCATTCGTGGACTCATCATTGCCGCACTGGCGGCAGCCGCCATCTCTTCATTGGACAGTGACCTGAACTGTCTGTCAGCGATTGCCGTTCAGGACTATTACATGCGGTTCAACAAGCAGGCCACCGACCGTCAGCAACTGCGCTTCGGCAAATGGATGGTGGTACTGGCTGGTCTTGGAGCCATCGGTGTGGCAAGCCTCTACATCTCCTGGGGCGGCGAGGGTGTGCTGGGTGCCTTGTTCTCGCTCTATGCCATCTTCTCGGCAGGCATCGTCGGCATCTTCATGCTGGGACTGTTCAGCCGTCGTGCCAACAAGCAGGGACTGTACATCGGCATTGCCGTGGCAGTCGTCTTTACCGCTTACGCCGTGCTGACCTCTACCAAGGTGGACATCCATGGAACGGGTGTCAAGGAAACGCTTCTCGACCTCGGCGACTGGAACTTCACGCATCATAAATACATGCTCGGCGTCTATAGCCACCTCATCGTACTCATCGTCGGCTACGCTGCCAGCTATCTGTTCAAGACCCCGTTGGCTGACAAGGAACTGACCATTTGGGGATATTTGGAGGAGCGCAAGGCAACGAAAAATAAAGAAAACACTTATGGAAAAGATAATTCTTTGGGTTGAACAGCTTGTGACGGATTGTGGTGTTACAGGTGACACCGTCAGCATCGTCACTCATACCATTCTTGTAATGATAGCCTTCCTGCTGGCTGTCCTTTCTGGCTGGATATGCAGAAAGGTATTTGTTCCTATAGTACTTAAACTGACGGCAAAGACAGAGGCCAAATGGGATGACGTATTGTTCAACGAGCGTGTGCTCAAGTCAGCCTGCAGCATCGTGCCGGCTATCGTCATCTGGCAGTTGCTGCCCTGGACGTTCTTGGATTTCCCCACTGTCCGCGAGGTGCTGACCCGACTGACAGCCATCTATATCACGGTGATGTCAACACGTACCGTCATCGTCTTCATCGACTCGTTTAAGTTGCTGGAGAGTGGTCAGCGCTCTGCCCGTCAGCAGTATCTCTACTCCGTCTGCGGGGTGCTGAAGATTCTCTTTATCTTCATCGCCATCATCGTAGTCATTGCCATCATTGTCGATAAAAACCCCTCAACGCTGTTTGCCGGACTGGGGGCTGCCTCGGCCATCCTGATGCTGGCCTTTCAGGACACCATCAAGGGTCTGGTGGCTGGCATCCGCCTGACAAACAATGACATGGTTCATATCGGTGACTGGATTACCGTCAGTGGCGCTGGTGTCAACGGCCGGGTGGAGGACATCTCGCTGACCACCGTCAAGGTGCGCAACTTCGACAACACCATCGTCACCGTAACCCCTCAGACACTCGTTGACGGCTCTTTTCAGAACTGGATGGGTATGGAGCAGAACGTTGGCCGCAAACAGTCGCGAAAGATTTATTACGACTTTCGTTCTATTCACCTCGATAATGACGGAGTGGCCAACATTACTAAGTTCCGTCATCATGTGGAACAATGGCTTCACGACAATCCCAAGGTCATTGGCGAGAAGAATCCGCTGGTTCGGCAGGCAGAAGCATCCCAGGGCGGCTGCTGTCTGGAGTTCACTTTCTGGCTGTATGCCCAGGCATGGGCTGACTTCGAGCACGATACTGCCGACATCATGGAGTATATCTTTGCTGCCAGTGCTGACTTTGGGCTGACCATTTATCAGCAGTTCCCTTCTCAACAAGAATAAACGATCAGAAGATATGAAAGCAATCACACTATTGCAGCCCCAGAAGATTGTGTTTGGAACAGGCTGCATCGATACATTTACAGAAGACTATCTGAAGTTGGGATTTCAGCGGCTTTTTGTGCTGACGGCACCGCCGGTCCTGCCCCTCATTGAAGCCCCCCTACAAAAACTTCGTGAGGCCGGAATCAGCGTCAAGACCTGTCAGGACATTCTTGCCGAGCCTACAGTCAATGACTTCAAGACCATCATAGAGGTGGCTCGCGAGTTCAAGGCTGACAGCATCGTGGGCATCGGTGGCGGCTCCGTGTTAGACGTCACGAAACTCGTGGCAGCATTTGTCAATAGTGACCAACAGGCAGAAGACTGCTTCGGAATAGGATTCGTCAAGAAGCGCGGTCTGTGGTTTGCCTGTCTGCCCACTACGGCTGGAACGGGCAGCGAGGTATCGCCCAACGCCATCCTGCTCGATGAGCGCGACCAGTTGAAGAAAGGCATCGTGTCACCCTACCTCATTGCCGATGCGGCATACGTCGATCCGAAACTGACGTGGACAGTACCTGCCAAGGTCACTGCCGATACGGGTATGGATGCCCTCACCCACTGCATCGAGGCATATACGAATAAGTTTGCACACCCTGCTGTTGACATCTATGCCCTGCAAGGCATCCGCCTCATTGCCGCCAATCTGGAGCGTGCCGTTAGGGATGGTCAGGATGTGGAGGCGCGTGAAGCCCTCGCTTTTGGTTCACTCTATGGCGGACTCTGTCTGGGTCCCGTGAACACAGCTGCCGTGCATGCATTGAGCTATCCCCTCGGAGGCGAGTTCCATATTCCCCACGGACTGTCTAACGCCATCCTGCTGCCCAGCGTGATGAGTTTTAACATGATTGCTAATGTGAAGCGTCATGCTGAGGTAGCCATTGCCCTCGGTTGCCAGCCAGGCAAGGACGATGAGGAAACGTCCCGCCGTGGTGTCGATTTCATCTATCGCTTGGCAGAATCCGTAGGTATTCCCGATAAATTATCAGCGCTGAATATTCCCCAAAGTGCTGTCGATGGCATGGCCAAAGCCGCCATGCAGGTGCAGCGCCTGCTGAAGAACAACCCACGCGAAGTCACCGAGCAAGACGCAAAAGATATCTATAATTCATTATATTAACTATGAAACCCATATTAGCCATCACAATGGGCGACCCCGCCGGCATCGGACCTGAGATTACCGTACGAGCCTTGAACAGAAAAGAAACCTACGAGAAATGCCGTCCTGTCGTTTGTGGCGATGCCGCCATCATGTGCCAAGCAGTTCACCTGCTTGGTGTGAACCTGCAGGTTAACGCCATCCAAAACGTTCAGGAGGCCAAGTTTGAGTATGGCACCATCGACGTCATCGACCTAAAGTGTATCGACCTCACGACTTTTGAATTCGGCAAGGTGCAGGCACAGTGTGGCAATGCCGCCTTCCAGTATATCAGGAAGGCCATCGAACTGGCAATGGCCAATGAAGTGGATGGCACTGTAACGGCACCGCTCAACAAGGAGGCGCTCAATCTGGCCGGCCATCACTACGATGGACATACCGAGATTTACGCCACCTTCACCGGAACGAAGAAATATGCCATGATGCTGGCCGACGAGAACATACGCGTCATACATGTCTCGACGCACGTACCTTTGCGTAAGGCCTGCGACCTGGTGAAAAAGGACCGCATCATAGAATGCGTGGAACTCATTGACGACGCCTGCCGACAGTTCGGCATCGAAAAGCCGCACATCGGGGTGGCCGGTCTCAATCCTCATAGCAGCGAGAACGGCATGTTCGGTTGGGAGGAAGCTGAAGAGATTATCCCCGCTATCAACGAATTGCGCCAGCGTGGCTTCGACGTTGACGGCCCCGTACCGCCCGACAGTATCTTTGCCAAGGCCAAGTGCGGTCAGTTCGACGGTTGCGTGGCCATGTACCACGACCAGGGACACATTCCCCTCAAAGTCTGTGCCTTCAACTGGAACAAGGAAACGGGCAAGATGGATAGTGCCAGCGGTGTCAACATCACACTCGGTCTTCCCATCATCCGCGTCAGCGTTGACCACGGCACCGCCTTCGACGTGGCCGGCAAGGGTATCGCCAACGATAGTGCCATGACCTTGTCAATAGACTATGCCACGAGAATGGCGATATATCGTCTTCGCCAAAAATGACAGTCAGGGCATGATCGTTATTGCTGATGACATCACTGGTGCTGCTGAAATGGCAGGCATAGCCTTCGCCCAAGGCCACCCCGTCCGCCTGCTTTGCGCCACTCCCGCCTCCGTCTGTTCCCCCTCCTGCGCCAGTCCCGCCCCCGCTGCCCCCTCCTGCGTTTGTCCCGTAGGTTGCGACAGTGTCGCAACTCAAGCAACCACAGTCATCGCCACCGACACCCGCTCCATGACTGAAGCCGAGGCCATTGCCGAAACCCGCCGTATCCTACTCCCCCTCTCTTTAAAGTGTGACTGCGGGACTCTTCTCTTTAAGAAGACCGACTCCGCCCTGCGAGGCCACGTCGTTGCTGAGCTGTCTGCCCTGATGGAGGCTACCGGCTATTCCCGTGCCGTCTATTTACCTGCCAACCCCTCTAAGAGGCGCATCATCCGCAACGGCACCTACCTCATCAACGACACCCCCATCCACAAAACCGACTTTTCCTTCGATCCGGAATTCCCTGCTACCACTTCCGTACTACGTGAACGCTTCCCGAATGCTGAAGCGCATGGCATCATCATGCCTGATGCAGAGACGGAAGCTGATATTCTTCAGGTTATTACAAAATACAACGATGGACACACCCTCTTCGCAGGAGCCGCCGATCTCTTCACAGCACTGAACCATGGGGACTGTTCCCGTTCCAGTGATTCGGCTCTCTTTGATTCCACAAGCACACTGATTCTCTGTGGCAGCACACAAAGCTGCCCCCTCGACATCGGCATACCCGTCGCCCCCATGCCGCTGACACTCTACGACGGTGCTACCGACATCAGCCTGTGGGACACCAGTGCCTATAACGAACAGCACCGTCTTATCCTGACCATTTCGTACCATCATCGCACGGGTAAGGACGCTGCCGTCCATCTGCGTACCATCACTGCCCGCAAGGCAAAAGAACTCATCGCCCTGCATCGCCCCAACCACCTCATCATAGAGGGTGGCGCAACGGCATGGGCCACCCTCCAGATTCTCGGCTGGAATGACTTTGAAATCACACGACAGATAGCTCCCGGCGTTGTTGAGATGCGTGCCGCCTGTGGTACCCTTGTGACCTTGAAGCCCGGCAGCTATCCCTGGCAACCAGTGAATATCACTTAACCACGACCTTACGTCCGTTATAGATATGCCTGACGAAATCTTCATTATCGGACAAAAAGTGGGGATATTTCCTGTATTTGTCCGATTTTTGTGTGCGTGTCACATACTCTTTTCTCGAAAAAAGCTGAAAAAGTTGTGCGGTACGTTTTTTATTTATACTTTTGCATTGTCAAAACAATAAAACGACAGAACAATAAAGTATAAACATTTAAATATTTAGAACAATGAAAAAGAACGTTTTTGTATTAGCACTTTTCTGCTTCGTATCAATGATGGCTAACGCCGAGGTTGCAAAGTATTGCATGAGTTACGAGGATTTCGTTGCCGACAATTGGAAATCACTCGACGAGCTGACTGCCGGACGCACCAAGCAGGTCTGTCAGATCAAGAGCGGTGACCACGGCGTGTATTACTTCAAGACGGGCGACAAGAAGAGCGACCAGGTGCTGAAGAAGGAGGCCTTCGCCGTGATGTATGGCAAACAGCTTTTCGTGAACTGCCGCAACCTCAAGTGCAATAACGTCGGTCTCGAAACCTCGAAATATGTGCAGGCTGTACGCTACGACAAAAATAAGATTTGCATCTTGGCATTCAAGACCGACGGTGTGACGGCAGTAGCTGCTTTCGGAACCGCTGCAGTAGGTCTCTTTGCCGGCAATACCACTTCGAGACTCGGATGGACCACTACTTCAGTAGCCTTAGGTGTTATCAACAGTGATCTGAGCAATCTGAAATGCTACCTCCTTGACAGCGGTGCCAACGAGCAAGGCAAGACGGCCGTCACCCGCATCAATGATGAATTCATGGCAGAACTGCTGGCCGACGATGCCCCTCTGCTGGAAAGATACAATGCCATCAAGGCCAAGCACAACCGCCAGTCGGCTGCCAACATCCTGCCCATCCTGATGGAGAAAGGACTTGTAGAATCAGCATCAAATTAACACAGCATTTGGGGTTGCCGGGAAGTACCCTACACTGCCTACACTGCCCCTGAGTATCAAGAGGTTACAGACCAGGTACCCTACACTGACACCCGCACTGGAGGTAGCACTGACAGCCTCCCCCTCTAAGATTAGAGGGGGGGCGTTGATAACATACGTGGCTAAAATTACTCATTGAGTAAATTCCACCAGTGGCCCACTGACGAAAATTACTCAATGAGTAAATTTGCTCAGTGGCCTACTAACGAAAATTACTCAATGAGTAACGGACCAATTCTCTAGAAAATTGAAATATTAACAATTGCTCCCATCAGTTTGTTGAAAGATTTTCCAGTGTAGGTGTCAGTGCCACCTCCAGTGTAGGGTACCTGGTTCGTAACTCCCTGATACTCAAGGTCAGTGTAGGCAGTGTAGGTAGTTAAAAAACTTGACATATAGAGAAGCCTCTATAACTACTATTATAACCTGCGGAGATAAAAACTCCCCCTCTAAGATTAGAGGGGGCTGGGGGGCGTTGAATCCACGCTCACAAGTGATTTATCCCCTTACGAGCCT
>JAEEGL014766305.1_pt1 | contig 19912 bp, 17 predicted proteins | sample 9134231 | NCBI WGS metagenome assembly JAEEGL01 (sample SAMN16246548, study PRJNA631951) | gut metagenome | biome: gut microbiome; feature: rumen; material: fiber-attached | host: Bos | place: Iran: Karaj | collected 2018-10 | reverse complement strand
TTTGGTTTAGAAAAGTCCCAAACATCAGTCTTAAATGTTTGGTTATCTTCCCAATACTTTTGCCACTTGGCTTCGATTTTACGATGATCAAATCCCATAATGATGTACCTTCTTAATATTATTACTTAACTAAGAGCTTATATAATTTGAGATATTCTTGGGTGCTCTTTTGCCAAGAATTATCTGTAAGCATCGCATTTTTCATTAATTGATGCAATAACTTTTTATCTTGATAAACGTCAAAAGCGTAATGCGCAGTGCGTTTCATTTCATAAACACTATAAGCATCAAAGCCAAAGCCGTTACTTGTGGAGGCATTAGAACCATCATAACAAATGACGGAGTCTCTAAGACCACCGGTGCGTCTAACGATTGGAAGTGTACCATAACGTTGCGCAATCATTTGGCCTAAGCCACATGGTTCAAAGAGTGATGGCATGATGAAGAAGTCGCTCGCGGCATAAATCTTATGGGCGAGAGGATCGCTATAGCCGATATATAGACCAACGCGGTCTGGATATCTTCTCTTGAGTTCTTCCCATTTTTGTTCGTATTGATATTCACCACTGCCAAGCATGACGATGTTCGCACCTCGAGAAATGAGTTCTTCCACCGCTGGGAAGATGATATCAAAGCCTTTTTGCCATGTAATACGGGTCACTAAGGAATATAATGGTCCGTCATTATTAGAAATGCCTAATTCTTTAAATAAGGCTTTACGATTGGCTTTTTTGCCTTCTTCAATTGAATCAGCATCGAACTGTTTAGCGATAATCTTATCTTCGCTTGGATTGAATTCTAAGTAGTCAATACCGTTTAAGATGCCAGAGAAATCCCATTCTCTATAACGGAGCACTGTGTCTAAACCCATGCCGCCTTCTGGAGAAAGGAGTTCAAAGTGATGGGTTGGGGAAACGGTTGTGATTTTATCGGCAAAGACAATGCCTGCTTTTAATGTACTGACTTGATCTTTAAATCTAACTGCCCCATTATCGAATAATTCATCGGTGAGATTATAGAAATCACCTAAGGTGAATTTTGGCATCATCCCTTGGAATGCTGGATTATGAATAGTAAAAACATATCTCGTTTTCGCAAACTTCTTTTGGCAGTTTTGATCCACTTTTAATAAGCATGGAAGCATGCCAGCTTGCCAGTCATGAACGTGAATGATGTTTGGATAGTATTTCTTAGTTAATAAGAATTCTTTGACCGCCATGGTAAAGAAGGCGAATCTTTCACCATCATCAAAGTCACCATAGATGTGACCACGTTCAAAGTATTGTCTATTTTCGATGAAATAGTAATTGATACCATCTCTGACCACGCCATAGACATCAACACTTTGTTGTCTCCATGACATATGGGTGTTGAAAGAACAAACTTTTTTAAGTTCGCTCTTAGGTAATTGACGAGCTACGCTGTCATAGTAAGGGATAACAATTGAGACTTCTTCCCCTAAAACAGCGAGTTCTTTAGATAAGGAATAAACGACATCAGCGAGACCACCTGTTTTACAGAATGGACGAGATTCGCTGGCTACCATTAAGATTTTCATTAGATGTTCGCTCCAAAACTAATATAGGTGTAGTGATCTTCTTCACCCACGACTTCTTTGACTTCCTTGATTTGGACATTCTTATCGGCAACGACATATTTGAGTTTGGTCTTTTTGCCGACTTTTGTGCCACTGAAGAGAATGCAGTTTTCAACGACCGCTCCTTCTTCGACAATAACGTCACGAGAAATAACAGAATTAATAACCTTGCCCTTAATTCTAGAACCATTAGCGACGAAAGAATTCATCACGACGGCATCAGGACCATATTGGGCTGGTGGGGTATTATGGGTAGTTGTATAAATTGGCCAATCCTCTTTGAAGAGTTGCTTTCTATTTTCATAAGAAAGGAGTTCAGTTGAGACTTTAACGAAATCGTCAAATGTTAAAACAGAAGCAACATAGCCATCAAAGGAGAAGGCATTAACTTCATAAAGTTTATTTGTGGCACAGTAATTAACTAAGTCACGAATATTAAACATCGCAGAAATTTCTCTTGTTTTTCTGACGAGTTCAACGAGTGCTTTGTAGTTGAAAATAAAGATTTCTAAGGAAATATTTGCTTCTTTAGCGGTACCAGCGTTGATGGCGAAGTCTTTGACTAAACCATGTTCCACTTTAATGCTATCGCAGTTTAAGAATTCTTCTTTAGCGTTTTTGCTCTTCTTATAAATAAGAGAGATTTCTTTGCCTGATTCGATATGCTTTTCTAAATATGGTCTAAAGTCAATCGACATTAAGAAGAAAGCTGGTGCGAAGATGACATAGTCAGCGTTTTGATCTTCGAAATGAAGGCGGTTCGCTAAAAGGTTATTAATATCCGTATTGAATTTGTGGCTTGGATTGTTTTCGTTGTAGAAAAGTCTTTGACCACCAGTTTTGGTGTTGTTGACCCAAATAGAGCCATCTCTCACGTGAGAAACAACGGAATGGAGATGACGGTCAACGAGAATGTTAATACGATCGATGCCTGAGTTAGAGAAATTAGAAAGAGCGAAGTCCATTAAACCGTATCTACCTAAGAAGGAGACTGTCCCAATGGAACGCTTTTCTGTTAATTTGCCAAGTCTTGGCGCGTCATGTAAATTACAAAAACCAATTACTTTTGCCATATTACTTACTCACCTTTCCACCCACGAGGATGACTTCTTCGTTACCGACGTTGACTTCCACGCCCGCTTCAATGACGGTGTGAGGAGCCAAGATAGCGTTATATACTTTAGCCCCTCTTTTAATAACTGAGCCTTCCATAACGACACATTTATCAACGATCGCGCTTTCTTCGATTAAGACTTCGTTAGAAATAACAGAAGATTTAACGTGACCTAAGATAATAGCGCCTTGGTTAGCAATAGAAGAAACAATAGATGCTTCTCTACCTAAATATTGAGGCAAGGAATATGTATCTTCGGTATAAATTCTAGTGGAAGAATCTCCATAGAGATTAAGGTCACTTCTATTTAACGCTACGTCAAGGTTAGCTTCGTGTAAGGAAGAGAGTGTACCAACATCTCTCCAATAGCCTTTAAATCTATAGGCTTGAAGTTTTAAGCCGTCATTTAACATTGCTGGGATAATATCACCACCAAAGTCGTGATCTGTATCAGCGTTCTTATCAGCGATTAAATATTTTCTTAAGACTTTCCAAGTGAAGATATAAACACCCATAGAGGCAAGATTGCTCTTTGGTTTCTTTGGTTTTTCTTGGAATTCAACGATACGGTCAGTTGAGTCGACCGCCATAATACCGAAACGAGAAGCTTCTTTTGGATCGACTTCGATGACGGAAATTGTGGCATCAGCGCCACTATCGACATGAAGATCAATCATCTCGTTATAAGTTGTTTTATAAATATGGTCACCAGAAAGGATTAAAACGTAATCTGGTTTCATGCTATCTAAGAATTCAATATTTTGTGTAATAGCATCAGCGGTACCTTTGTACCAGTTGGCACCTTCGTCTGTTTGACGAGGAGCGATGGAAGTAACGAGTGAGTGGACACCGTTATACCCCCATTTTTCACCATTACCGATGTAACTGTCGAGGATGGTAGATTCGTATTGGGTTAAAACACCAACCGTACTAATTCCAGTGTTGGCACAGTTACTAAGTGGGAAATCGATAATGCGATATTTAGCGGCAAAACTAACAGCCGGCTTAGCCATCTTCTTAGTTAAAAGACCTAAGCGCGTACCCTTACCGCCAGCAAGTATCATAGCAACGACATTATGTGACATAAGTTGCTCCTTTCTCTTCTCAGCCTATTTATTATAACATTACGCACAGGCGCTTATAAATATAATTTTGTCCCTAAAAACCATACTTTTGTTATAATATGTGTGATTTAAAGTATGAAAGTACCTGTTGATAGAAAACGCACCATTATTACATTCCTTGTAGCGGACTTAATATTCGCTGTTTTGTTGTTCTTATCCTGCATCTATCTTTTCTTGTTCCAAACTTGGGGTGTTACTCAATGGTTGATTATCGCATTATTTGTCATCATCAGTGCCTTTATGTTAATCATGTCATTAACGAGAAACTTCTATGTTATTGAGAGCAAATCTTTGGTGGTTGTGAAAGGTAACAGAAACATGTTTTATGACTACGCTGATGTAGTTTATATCGATAAGGAAAGAAGTGAAAAGAAAAAGGTGCTCACTTTCTGCACTAATAAAGGCCATGTTAGATATCTTCCATTTGATAAAGATGGCAAGATTTACAAGACTATGATTAATAAGTGTCATAATCTTCTAAGTGAAGAAGAATTCAAAGCGCAGTATCCAAACGTCAAATTATAAGTAAAAACTATATTTTAAATATAAAGCCTTTAACGCAACCATCTTTAAAAACTACATATTGTTCATATGCAAAACGATATATGACACCATCGACAGGTCTTTCACCAAACAAAACAAGAGAATAATCTGAATCGAAACATGTAGGTTTAAACATTTGGCCTGTATTTAAGCCACCAATTTCAACATCTTTCTTTTCATCTTCTTCAAGTTTAAAACAAAGCGCAGCATCTTTAGCAAGCAAAGGAAAAAGACTTCTTTTTTTAAGATTTTTAAACGATTCCCATGAAAAGCCCATCAAGCAAAAACAAAGACCTCTTGCTAAAGATGCAACAATTTCTAACGTGCCAAACTCAGTCACATTGATTTCAAAATCAAACGAAAAGTCACATCTTTCAGGGCCAAAAGACCCATCCATATAAAAATAAAGTTTTTCTTTGCTTGGAGATAATGCTTCATTAATGTAAAAAATCATCTTAGAATGGCCCCCAATGCCAAATGGTTTTATTGGTAATATCAACGATTAACTTCCATGTTCTAGGCTCTGAATTAAAATAACCATTAATTGTAAATGACCATCCTTTACTATCGAGAGCCATTTTCCCATATTTAATTACATTCTTTTGTAAATGAATTGAACTTTGCCAAGGCCTTGACATATGATCAGGTTTTAAATTGGTACCTGAATATTTATATGTGCTAACGCCTTTGTACGCTCTAATCCTTGGAGCATTATATTTTAACCAGCCTCCGCAGGCAACAGATCCAATTATTGCTAATACTTCAACAATGTTTGAAAACCAACTATACGCATTTTTGTTCCCTTGAAACAAACTGTCTAACATATAGTTGTATCCAGTTGCAAGACCGACTGTGTCTGAAATTCCATTGTTAATTGTCAAGGCACCAGCACCAATAGTAATACAAGCAAGTGCCAACGCACCTGCCCCAGCAACACCGCTAGCTATAACCAAGGCACCAGCTATCGCTGCGCCGATTCCAGTTATTATTCTACCAACAGCACTGAGCCATTGCCACCATTCGGCATCGTGTCCATCCTCATCCTTATACATTATTGGATTATTCAAACAATAAGCATAAAGATTAAGACCATTTAATGTCTGTGGGTCTAGATATGAGATATCGTCCATTGATATGAAACGACAAATCTCTGGGTCGTAATATCTAGACTTTAAATAGTATAAACCGGTTTCTTCATCAAAGTAATAAGAACGATATCTAATTGGATTAAGGTTGCCAAGTATTTCTCCACCTGTAATAGACGCAGTGATAATAGAATTACCATAAGCATCATAATTGTATCTACATATTTCTACACTAGCTTGATTATAGATTGCTATCACGTTATTTAAGGCATCTTTCACATAAAGATAAACATTATCATTTAAACCAAAGCCAATGATGTTGTTATTTAGGTCATAGATATATCGCAAAGTATCGACGTATGTTTCATTATTACTAATTTCTGTGACTGTTTCTTCTAATAAGATATCACCAATATATTTATAAGAAACTGAACGATTTAATGATGTAGAACTTTTAGATGTTCTTCTACCATAACCATCATAGGTAAAGGCAACACCATCATACTGAATTAATTCATTTTTGTCCCAAGCTAAAGATTTGTTTTTGTATAGGGCTGGTCGACCAAACGAATAATTGTTGCAAGAAAATGTCTCGGGAGTGTTAAGACCAACAGTTTTGGTAAAGGAAATCAAACGATTGTTGTTATCGTAATCAAGAGTATATACTTCACTACTATTCAATTTAGAAATTACTTTGATATTACCTTTACTATCATATTGATAATTGATTTGGCCAAAGCCAGTACTATTCTCACTTGATAATTCATTAAAGTCGTTATAAGAATAGGAATTGTTTTGCCCAAAATCAGATGACAAAATACTATTTAAGTTTCCGTTGTTATCATAAAAATAGGCAATAGAGCAATTGCTTCCTTGATTTAAAAATGTCTTTCTAACAGTTTGTTCTTTAATGAAAGATGTTTGTTTTGCGTTTTCATCTTGATAATAACTAAACGATGATTCGATAGAAGCAGTATTTTCGTTGGGAGCAGACCAAATCGAAACATTAATAAACGGGTTACCAGAGTCAGTCGCTTTGACGCCTTGTTCGATGATGATGTATCTGCTTGAATAGGCAGATTCATTGATTTCTTTATAAGATACGAAAGGATCGCTTACATATTGATAGGTTTTTTCTTCTTTAACAACAGAAACCTCGTTCTGATTTATAAGTTTATATGTGTCGTTTTTACAAGCAATTGGAGAATTAACCTTGTGACCATAGTAGTTATTAGCAAAAACTAAGCACACTGAGTCAGTTTCAAGCCGCAAACTATTCTCGCTGACAGAGGATATATTCCCATAATAATTATATGAATAGGTTCTCGAATTATAGTTGCTTCCTGTTTGGCCTTTATAATCTCTAATTTCACTAAGTTGATCAGTTGATGGATTGCCATTACCAGGAAGACCACTATTCTTGTTGATGTAATGATATTCGAGGATGATGTCATTATCGTATTTAAAGTTAATTGGCAAATGATAATCGGAAGAAGTATTAGTGAATGAATATGAGTTATTACCATCAATATATTCAATAGAATTGTTGTTATTTTGATAATCGAAGTTAATCGTTAACGAATCATAGGAAACACTAGAAACTCTATCTTTATAATCATATGAATAGTTAGTTTGATTTTGATTATTGAAGCTAGAAACAGAAGATGGGTTTAACAAAGCATTATAAGAAATGTTATTGTTATGATAAGCACCACTGTTATAGGAAATTAAAGACGTTAAAGAATGGAACATGTTATAAGAATAACTAGTCTCCTTATTATAAGCATCAGTCATTTTAGAGACGTCGCCTAAAGAACTATATTGATAAGACGAGACAATATTGTTGACCTGGTTATTATTGTTAAATAGTTGCTGATTAACACTTGTGAGGTGTTTGTAGTCACTAGAATAAGAATTGACTTCGCTACATTTAGTAAAATATATTTCAGAATGATTAGAAGCATTCGTAGACAAATTCTTTTTAACTAATTGACCATATGAGTTATAAGTAAATGAAAGAGTTTGAATGTAGGTATGATATTTATAGTTACCATTTTCTGGATCAGACTCATTAGTTTCTCCATATGGTACATTGGAAATTTGATTGACTAATAAGTAATTTTGATCCACTAGTTTGCCAGATGAGGAATAAGTTTTAAATTGGTAATTATAAGAAACTTGGGATTCTACAAAATAATAGAGATTGTTATATAAAAGAACATAGCCATTTATCGTCGCATTATAGCCATCATATGGTTCGTCGTCCGTTGACAAACGTTTATTTTGATAGTTAGCCTTAATCAATAGTAAGTCATCTAATGATTGCCCACTTTTAGTGATACTTCCAAAGTAAGCATTTTTACCTTTGTTATAAAAAAGGAGACCTTTATTTAAAAAGAAATGCGCCATCAAGGTTGCTTTAATGTCTTGATAATAGGAATTGACTGAATAAGTAAGATTATCAACTTCAAAAGGAATGGAAGAAGTTAATTCATAATAATGGGGAGGAATAGTTTCGTCAGTTAAAAGATTGAGGTCATTTCCACCTGTATAAGAGTTTAAACCATAATACTCGTTATTATTCTCTTCAATACGGTATAAGCGAATGTTTCTAATGGTGACCGTTCCCTCTCCGCTTGACAAATAAAAAATGACATTTAATTTTTCTTCATAATACTCTTCAGGAACGATGATTTCTTTTAAAAAGACATTTGTTTTATCAAAGCCAGTAATAGAAAGTGCAGTTGTCGGTAAGATAGTAAAAGTATTACCGTTATGGCTAACATTAATTTGGATGCTTAAAGTGTTAAGAGATTGATAGTTATTAATGAAATTCCTTAAATATTCAAAATAAAGAAAATACTGGCCTTTTTCTTTGGGCTTGAGTTTGAAATTTAGGATATGCATTGAACTAGTAAAAAGAACACTGTTTTCAAAATGAGAATAGGTATTTAAATCATAAACAACTTCTTTTAAATAGTTAGGGTAATCCGTAGAAAGAAGAAAAGTATGACCAATTGTTTCTTTTACGCATGAGACATTTAAAACATTGTTATAGTTATTTTTATAGCAAGTAGTCTGGATGATTTGTCCTTCGTCACCAAATTTATAGACATACACTAAGTCATCATCGTCAAAATAACTGGTCGTATAGGAACCACTAGAAAAGTCATAATCGACATTCCAAACGTAATTAGAAGTCGAGGAATCATAGGCATATAGAGAAACTGTTTCTATCATCAAATTATCGTTAAAAGATAAAGACAGTTTTTTGTTGTTAGTTACGCTTACTGATTCTATTAAACCAGCGACATTACCATCATATTCTAATTGATAAACGACATTTTCTTGATCAACGATGGAGGTGAGAAGAGAACCACTATTGAAGTTGAGGGTGATTGAGGAATTACTAGGCAAAGAGATAGTAATCGAGGAAGTAGAATACGTTATCGAGACGAATGATTGGTTATTGATAGAAACACTAGTTAAAAGGTTACTAATATAAGAATATGAGATAGTACTTGTGTTAGAACCGTTTTTGATGGTTTCGTTAATAAGAAAGCCACTACTAGAGAAAGTTTTGACGTTACCATCTAAAGAATAGATTTTATAGCCATTACTAATTACTTCTAAGATGAGGTAGGAACCACTTGAGTCCACAAAATAGGTGAATGTATCGTTATCATTCGTGCATTTTTTAAAGACATGGAAAAAATAGTTTTCATCAATATATGTAAATTCACGAGTACCACTGGAATAAATATATTGTTGGATATTGAGTTTAAAACCTTTTGGAAAACCAGTGCCAATTGTTTGGGTGATGTTTGATGTATCTTTATGAATAAAATCGTTTACTAAAGAAAGATTAAAACCCACTAATTCGTCAGAATAATCAAATAGATTGAAAATGTGGAAGGGCACTAAAGAGAAGAGATCAACGTTGAGGGAATAGTTTCTTAATTGATACGATTTTAAACGGTCAAAGAAATATGGAGAATAATTACCTGTTTTAACTGAATAAGAAACGATTGAGGCATCTGGTTTATTGGTTCCATTTACAAAAAAAGACATGCTTGATGATGTCGTAATCGCAAAATAATGTTCTTCTGTGGGAGAAGAGACGACAATATCTGTGATGTCCGCTTCATAACAGACGAGATTATTAGAGGTATATTTTCTTAATGGAATCTGGGTATTACTAATAAAATGACCAGTATTACTGACATTAAGATAAACTTGGTAATTGAGATTTGTATATTGTTTAAATGTTAAAAGAATTTTATTAACTCTTTTATCAAAACCAGTGAGTAAAGAATGCACTTTTAAAAAAATAAACTGGCTATTATTGACTTCAACATAATTGCCAGAATGAGTGATTGGTTGAAGTGTGTTGTAATTGATTAACTCATAGGACACACTTACAAAATCTTCAAAAGGAGTAAGTCCACCTGGAATTGCCATATAATTCTCTATGAGAATAGTATAAAATAAAAACATAAAAACGGCAATCAATTATAAAAAAGACCTTAAAAGAATTAACAATTGTCAAATAAATAATTTGTTGTTGATTAGATTTTATCATTATGATATTATTTACGAGCGCAAAGGAGGACTAAGATATGTCAAGAGTATGTCCAGTTACAGGAAAAGGTCCATTAAGTGGCAATAACCGCTCCCACAGTTTAAGAGCTACACGCCGTAGATGGAACACCAATCTCCAAGTTCGTACTGTCATCGTTGATGGTAAAGAAATGCGTATCCGTATGTCTACTAGGGCCTATCGCAGCCTCAATAAGCAATACAAAGATCGCTAATCTTGTAGATTAAATAAAAAAGACGACCGGAATGGGTCGTTTTTTTGTGCTTATATTTATATAAAGAATAATAGTAATAATATCGGTAATGGAGAGAGGAAATAAACGAATATCGCCCACCACTCACTTAAGGCTACCGCAATGACTTTAGGGCGCTTTAACACTTCGTTGCCATTTTCATCTGTTTCCTTTTCAGCGTAGATCTTAAATGTCATACGAGGATTAAGAATTAGAACAATCATTGAAAGGGCTAATATACCAGCGATAACCATTGAAATGATTGATACCACTTTCATTGTTTCTGATGTAGCGTTTTTCATTTCATCTAAAGCAATCAATAGATTGAAAGCGGGGATCGCCATAGAAAACACCATTGATAAAACAGAAACAACAATGTGAGTCCTTAAATATTTTAAAGGCATCAAAACAAGGAGAATAATGACCATTGTTTGAAGGATTGAAAGAATAATCGTCACTAACGAATACATGTCTGAGAATGACGAAAATTCGTAAAAAGCCATGATGGCTAAACAACCGAAGATTAAAAGCAAGTTCCCGTATAAGTTGTTTTTGAAAACACTTGGGTAATTGAACTCATAAGGAAACATGTTGTAGAAATGGTATTTTGTCTCATGCCTTTTGGAATAAAGGAGACTTGAGACGAAATAAAAAACAACGAATAAGGAAATACCAATGATAAAAAGAGTTAAAGGAATTGGGTAGAGCATTACTTAATGAGCCTTTGATACCTTTCGTTAAAGTCTTCGTGACCAAAGAGATATTGTCCCACCACTAAGACGTCAGCGCCGACCTTGAGACAATCTGGACCAGTTTTATCGTTAATACCACCATCAACAGAAATAAGGACATCAACGCGTTCTTCATTAATCTTGCTCTTCAGTAAACTAATCTTGGTTAATGACAAATCAATGAACTTTTGACCGCCTAAGCCAGGTTCAACGCTCATAACTAAAACTAAGTCCAAACTATGTAGGAATGGGAAGATTTTAGCAACAGGTGTTTTTGGTTTAATAGAGATGCCTGCCTTCATACCACATTCATGAATCTTATCAATGACTTGGAAGACTTCTGCATCGTCTTTGCATGCTTCATAATGGAAGGTTAAATAATCTGCGCCGATTTCAGCAAACTTTTCAACGTGTTCAAGAGGGTTTTCAATCATGATGTGAACATCCTTAACTAAGTCGATGTTCTTGCAAATCTTTTTAAGGAAGAGGCTACCAAAACTGACGTTCTTAACAAAGTGGCCGTCCATCACATCGAAATGAATCCATGTCATACCAGCATTTTTAATCTTGTTGACTTCATTTTCAAAATGTAAGAAATCAGCGCCTAATACACTAGGAGAAACGATTGGCTTTTTCATCGATTGTACCTCTCTTTCTTAAATATGGCTTCATCTAAGAGCTTTTGATAACATTCATAAGCTTTTGGAGATATTTTTCCTTCATTGATTGCTTCTTTAACAGCGCATTTTGGTTCGCTGATATGGAGACAATCTGTATAGTAGCATTTATTATATAAATGATTGAAAGCAGGGAAGAATGCTGCTAGGTCTTCTTTAAACAAATTGAGATCTAAAGAAGAGAATCCAGGAGTGTCGGCGATATAGCCACCTTGATATGGTAATAAGATGACTTCTTTAGTTCTATGTTTGCCTCTTCCTAACGCAAAAGAGTATTCGCCAATCTCTCTTTCATAGTTTGGGTCGATGGCGTTAATGAGTGAGGATTTGCCAACACCAGTTTGGCCCATCACGCAGCTCACTTCATCAGCGAATAACGCTTTGACTTCTTCTAGTCCTTCTTTTGTTTTATTACTGACAAAATAAGTCTCTGTACCAACACTAGAGAATACTTCTTTAATATCAGCTATGAGCTTTTCATCAACGTCTTTATCGGTCTTGGTTAAGACTAATTTGGCCTTGATATTATTCATGTTGGCATAGGTTAAATATTTAAACGCTAATAAGTAGGAAAAATCTGGTTCTTTTAAGGAGAAAACAAGAATGATTTGAGAGATATTAGCGATTGGTGGTCTTTTCAAGAATGAGTCTCTTGGGAAGACTGTTTCGATAACTAAAGTATCGGGGTTAATAATTACTTTATCACCCACCACTGGTTTAATGCCTTGATTACGAAAGACACCGCGAGCGGTGACATTATAAAGTACGCCGCTAACATTAACGGTGTAGACTCCACAAGATAAAGCAACGATTAATCCTTCCATTATTTGAAACCAAACAATCTTTTAAACCAAGACTTCTTCTCTTTAAGAGCATCTGGATTTTGATTCTTAAGATCTACTAAGTCTTGATAGAATTCATCAGCAGTCTTATATCTTTCCGCTAAACGCTTATTTGTGGCTTTAGCCACAATCTTCTCAATTTCCTTTGGACAGGTTGGAAGATATTTCGAGACCGGTGGGAACTTTTCTTTGACGTGGGCCACGGCAACGTTGACCGCACTATCTTTATCAAATGGCACATGGGCCGTTAATAATTCGTAGAATGTGACACCAGCGCTATAGATATCGGATTGAATAGAAGCTGGTTTGCCTTGAGAAATTTCCGGGGCTAAGTAATGGACTGAACCAACGATTTCGCTGGCTTTGGTTAAACCATCATCCACGCCTTGGGCTTGAGAAATACCGAAGTCACCTAATTTAATGGTGTCATCAGGCATAATGTAAATGTTTTGTGGCTTGATATCACGGTGAATAATTCCGTGTTGATGGGCGTAGAAAATTGCTGATGTTAATTGAATCATACAATTCACTGCTTGCTCAATTGGCAAAGAACCATAATGGTCAAGCATGTCTTTTAAGTTTTGCCCTTTGATGAATTCATTTGCGATATATGGACGGCCTTCAATTGTGCCATGGTTATAAACCCCAACTATGTTAGGGTGCCTTAAAGCGGCCGCGATAGTAATCTCGTTTTGGAAGCGCTTTAAATTAATCGGGTTTTTCATAACATCTTCCCTGATTAACTTAATAGCGACTACTTTTTTATTAATGATGTCTGTGGCTTCGTAGACTTCCGCCATCCCACCATGGCCAATTCTAGCGTTGATGCGGTAACGACCATCTACTAAGGAGCCTATTTTAATCGTGCTCAATTTTGTGCCTCCCAAAGAACGACAGCGATATTATCGCTACCACCATTCTTATTGCCAATGGCAATGAGTTCGTTGACTTTCATTTCAACAGTGTCATTACCTTTTACAATCGCGGCAATGTCATCAACTGGAACATTGTTATAAAGGCCATCACTGCAAAGTAAAACTTCTTCGTTTAAGTATGGGAAGACCTTCAAATCGATGCTCGCGCTTGGATAGATACCTAACGCGTTCATGAGGACGTGCCTCTTTGGGTGGGTGAGAGCTTCTTCTGGAGTAATTTGTCCGGTTCTGACTAAATAACCAACATAAGTTTGATCTTCGGTCATTTGGACTAAATCATGATGATTCTTTAAGAAATAGCATCTAGAATCACCGACGTGACCTAAAATTGCCATATCTTTGATGATGAGAAGTAAGGTAATGGTTGTACCCATACCACGATAATTAACATTACTTTGAGATTGTTCGTAAATTGATTTATTAGCTTCTCTAATAGCTTTGCTAACCCAGAGCTTACCAAAGTAAGAATTAGCAAAACCACGACGGCTTTTAAAAGATGTAATGACGGTATGAACCGCTAAAGATGAGGCTAGATCACCTTTATTCTGTCCACCCATACCATCACAAACGACGAGTAAAACATTACCCGATGCATTTGTTAATGCAATTGCTTGGTCTTCATTAGACAAGCGTACTTTACCGATATCTGTACGGTAAGCAAATCTTCCTGTTAAATATTTCTTCATTGGCTAGCCCCCTCTACTTTTGCTTTTAATTGTCCACAGGCAGCATCTATATCACTGCCAAATTCTTTTCTTATCGTTGCGGTCACGCCACCTTTCATCAGGTAATCTAAGAATGCATGCACTCGATTACCACTAGAACGATGGAATTGATCGTCTTTATTTGTTTCATTATATGGGATGAGGTTAACATATCCCATGGTGCCCTTAATTAATTTTATTAATTCTTGAGCGTGTTCTTTCGTATCGTTAATACCTTCTAAAAGAAGATATTCATAAGTTACTCTGCGTTTAGTTTCCTTTTCGTAGTACTTCACGGCTTCCATCACTTTCTCAAGCGGGTAAGCGCGATTTACTTTCATCAGGCGGTTGCGCAACTCGTTATTAGGCGCATGTAAGGAAATCGCTAAGTTACTCTGTAAATGCTCATCAGCGTACTTATAGATATTCTCCACGATGCCGCATGTACTAACGGTGATGTGTCTGGCGCCAATAGCCAATCCTTTCGGATGATTGATAATCTTGATGAAGTCTAGGACGTTATCGTAATTATCGAATGGTTCTCCAGTTCCCATCACGACGACATGGGTGACATGTTGACCTTTGTTTTCTTCTTTGAGCAGTTTATTGATGACGAGGATTTGCCCCACCATTTCATCTGGTGTTAAGTTTCTTTGTTTACCTAAGATGCCAGAGGAACAGAATGAGCAACCCATATTGCATCCGACTTGTGAGCTCACACAAGCGGCGCAACCATACGAGTAGCGCATTAATACGCACTCGACTTTGTAATTGTCTTTAAGATTAAGCAATAGCTTAATTGTGCCATCTTGACTCACTTGTTTGGTGTGAATACTAGGTAGATCTAAGCAATACTTTTCTTTTAGAACATCACGAAACTTAATCGAGATATCACTCATCTCATCAAAAGACGTCGCTTTCTTTTCGTAGATCCATGTATAGAGCTGCGTGGCTCGATAGGACTTTTGTCCCTCTTCGAGCATGAGCTCAGTTAATTTTGGCATGCTTAAACCGTAAAGATTAATCATTCTTCACTTCTTTCTTTAAGACGGCAAAATAGTAAGAACCACCATATTTCTTATATGGGAAATAGAGTTTATCTCTCACTAAGGTGAATTCTTGATGTTCCTTAAGGAATTCATTGATGATACCGATGCTTTCTTTTTTAGAAATGGTATCAACGAGATAGAGTAAATAGCCACCATCTTCCACTTGGTTAGCGGCTTCGTTAATAGCTTTAGTTTGATTAGCGATTAATTCATCGAGCTTTTCAATATCAAAACGGAGGAAATAATCTGGTAAGACTTGTAATAAGTTAAGTCTAGAGCTATCTGGTAACACTACGAATGTGTGTACAGGCTTACTGATACATGTGATGATGCTTGACGCACCCGCTTCATAGACGTTCACGCCTTTGATGCTGTTCTTGTTGATGACGTTTTTGGTGTTAATGCAAGCATTATAAGTACCCGCAACATATTCAATATTTGATAAATTATCAAATCTATTGAGTAATTCCTTTAATAAATCGTTTGGATATTCGGCATAAATAGCGACACCTCTAAGAAGATCAAAGTCACCTTCATCCACCATTTCTTTAAAGGCAATTGGTAGATTACTAACGAGATTCTTTTCACTAGCCGGTGAGTTTTTATATTTGCCTTCACCTTTATAGAAGGCCATACCAGCAACATCGCATTTTTCAAAGTCTGGATATTGATTGAAGAAGTCTTCATCAGAAATGAGCTTGTTATTAATTCTTAAGACTGTTGGAGCCGGTTTAGAATTGGCTCTTAAGATACGACTTGCAGTCACATGACCGAACTGTTTATTCCACATCTTGATGACAGATAATGGCGTGTTATAGCGGTAACTTAAGAATTCTAAGGAACCGACTTCGATATCTTCTGGAACGAGTTTCTTACCTTCGAGATATGGGGCTAAGAAATCTTCGACTTTTTCGTCATCTTCCTTAAGGAAGGATTGGGCTAAGGCATTGCATTCATCTTGATCAAATCTTTTAATAAACAAGGCGTTAGAAAAGCTGACGAGGAAAGCGATAAAGCCCTCGCTATCGATTTCAGGATAGGTGCCTTTGATCAGTTTCTCCATCACGAGATAGTGTCTGAGTGCGCACCCGACGAGTGCAGACACGACGGAACGATCTTCTTTAGCGATGTTGCCTTTCTTAAAGGCTTGCTTGAGCGCTAATGAGAATGGAACGTTCTCGACGATGATTTTGGACAAGATGTCCTTTGCCAAGATGTGATTAGCCATGAAATAGCCTCCTCATTAATGGAAGTCTTTAAAGATATCTCCGGTGAAGATGTCGTCTTCCCCGTCTCCTTCTTCCATGTTTTCGTAGTCTTGTTCTTCAATATCAACAAGATTATCCGCGGCAATGAAGCGTGGATAAGATTCATTTAACTTTGTGTAACGATTGTCTTCGGAATAATAATAGAATTCCAAAATCTTATTAATGGCGACATCGCCAATAGTTTCTAAAATTAGCTTGGCTACTTGGTCTTGTAAGACACTGACTTTCTTTGGAGCGTGGACATGAATAATGATATTCCAAGAAGTTTGTTCCACTCCTTTATGGAACACCATGTTTTCTGGTGCCACAAAAATAATCTCGTCTTCACTTAATTCATAAAGCTTAGCGAGATTTGGTGTCATCTCACGAGAGAGTCTACCGACGACAAATTGGTCTAAACCATAAATAAAAACTGTAATCATAAAATATTCCTCGTATTTAACTATAATACAAAGAATACATTTTTTATATTAAAAATTGTAAGGATCTATATTAATGAACAATTCGTATTGGCTATTGCTAGCAAATAATCGCACCATTTTTTCGAGTATTTGATGAGCTTTATTTGGGTCGCGGAATTTGATTAAAATGCTTCTAATGTTAAGGCCCATTTCCACAGGAATGTATGGAGTTGTTGGACCAAGGATCTGTGCTTCTTCACCAAATTCATCGTTTAAAAAGTCCACTATTCTATATGTGTTTTCAATAACTTTTTCTTCGTTTTTACCGCGTAATGTCACACTCGCTAAATAGGCATATGGAGGATAAAATTGAATCTTTCTCATTTCCATCTCTTTACGATAGAAAAGTTCATAGTCTTGTCTCGCCGCGTAAGTGATGGCGTAATGGCTTGGCATATATGTTTGAATGATGGCTATACCAGGCTTTTCTTTTCTACCTGAACGGCCTATGGCTTGTGTAATTAATTGGAATGCTCTTTCATTGCTGCGGAAAGATGGCATGGATAAACCGATATCCGCTAAAACGATACCAACTAGCGTCACATCTGGGAAATCGTGCCCTTTTGCGATCATTTGGGTACCAATTAAGATATCCGCTTCTTTTTTTCTAAAAGCTTCAATAGTTTCAGGAATCTTGCTCTTATTCTTAGAGGAATCACTATCTAATCTCAATGTTCTAGCACTTGGGAAAAGACGCTCCACTTCTTCTTGAATGCGCTCTGTACCAAAGCCAGTTTTGATAAGGTGATTAGATCCACATTCTGGACATATTTCTGGGTATGGTTCAACGTAATCACAGTGATGACATTTGAGCATGTTATCACTCTTATGATAGGTTAACGCAATTCCACATGTTGGACACTTGAAGACGTGACCGCAGTTGCGGCAGTTCACGTGTGTTGAAAAGCCTCTTCTATTGATTAAGAGAATGGCTTGTTCATTCTTGGCCAAGACACGATGGAGCTCTTCCCTTAAAGCATGTGAGAAGATGTAGCTGTCTCGATCAACGTTATGATAATCAAGCATATTCACAATCTTTGTAGTTGGTAGTTTTTGATTATTGATACGTTTTGTCAAATAGAGCATGTGATAGACATTCTTTTGTCCTCTTGCTCTACTCTCTAAACTTGGGGTGGCACTTGCTAAAAGCACTTTGGCGTTGTTATATCTGCCACGCATAATAGCGACTTCTCTCGCATGATAATACGGGAGATTGTCTTGTTTATATGATTCGGTATGTTCTTCATCAAGGATGATTAAACCGATGTTTTTAAGTGGAGCAAAGATTGCGCTTCTAACACCCACAACGATATGACATTCGCCTTTGGCGATTTTTCTATACTCGTCGTATTTTTCGGCGGGAGTAAGTTCGCTATGAAGGATGGCGACATCATCTTTAAAACGATGTAGGAAGTATTCCACCATCATTGGAGTTAATGAAATTTCTGGAACAAGCATTAAAACTGATTTGCCTTGCTTAAGAACTTGTTCACTTAAAGAGAGATATACTTCGGTCTTGCCTGATCCAGTAACACCTTCTAATAAGTACACTAAGTCATTGGATTCATTGAACTCTTTGACCACCGCTTTTTGATCATCTGTAAGTTCCGGTGGTTCGCGATATACAAAGTCAGGTAATTTTAACCTGCGTTTCTCTTCTTTGACTATTTGAATTCGTTCAGCTTCTAAGAGCTTTTCAATGATACTTTTTGATTTAATGTCACGCTTTAAAACACGACCTTCGTTTTTAATGAAGCGTAATAATTCGATTTGTTTATTAGTTAGGCCTTCTTCATTATCATCAACGACTTCTAAAAATTGGTCATAAGCAATCTTTGGCGCTTTCAATGAAGAGCGTCTAGGACTTAAAGAAGGAGGAAGCATCACTTGCAGGACGCTGATTTTAGGGGCTAAGTAATAATTTGATACTTCGTTGAGCAATGATAAAAGTTCTTCATTTAAAAGAGGGGTTGAATCAATGACATCAACAATCTCGTTTAGCTTATAACCGCTTTCTTCTTCGAGCTCTTTGACTGATTTATCAGTCTCTGTCACATTAATGACATAACCAACAATATCTCGATGATTAAAATTAACAAGAACTCTAATACCTTTTTCTAGTTTGTTTTTACCTTTATAAATGTAAGAAAAAGGACGGTTCAATGAGCGATTAGTATATTCAGTTAACACTTCTACTATTTGCATATCTTACCGTCTTTATTCTGCGTCAAATTTCTTAATAATGGAAATGATTTCGTCACCAGCGCGTTTGATTCGATCATTTAGAATGATGAAATCGTAATTGCTAGCTTTGGCCATTTCGGCTTTGCCTTTATTCAAACGCTTTTGAATGGTTTCTTCGTTTTCCGATTTTCTTTTTCTAATGCGGTCTTCAAGTTGCTTTAATGAAGGTGGCTTTAAGAAGAAGGAAATCACCCTATCATCTTTAACCTTTTTTAAGACTTGTTCCGCACCGGTAATTTCAATTTCTAAGATGACGTTTTTGCCTTGATTACGAAGTTCTTCAACATAGCTCTTTGGGGTGCCATATCGATTACCCACAAACTCCGCCCATTCTAAGAAATTATCATTATCGATGTTTCTTTGGAATTCTTCTTTGGAAACAAAGTAATACTCAACACCATTAGTTTCTGTGGCTCTTGGTTCTCTGGTGGTCATCGAAATTGAGAAAGTTAAATCAAGCGCATTGCGTTTCATGATATATTTACGCACTGTGCCTTTACCAACTCCCGAAGGACCACTAAGAATGATGAGTAAACCTTTTTTCATAATAATTGTTTATTATTTTAGTGAATATCCCACAATTGTGCAATGTTTTAAGAAAAATGATTTTGTAACGCCAATATTTTGTTATGATTTAGTCGATGAATAATTTTACGTTTTCCGCATTTGATAGAATCGTCAGTGAATTAAAGGGCAAAATTGTCGG